>Ga0210247_101477_pt1 | contig 18364 bp, 18 predicted proteins | sample ChrtobMetP3_16mM_FD_155449 | JGI IMG/M metagenome (GOLD analysis project Ga0210247, IMG submission 155449) | Chrysochromulina tobin associated microbial communities from unialgal haptophyte culture, Seattle, Washington, United States - P3_16mM | ecosystem: Host-associated > Algae > Haptophytes >... | reverse complement strand
GCAGGGGATGACGCGCCACATGTGTACGTGCGCCAGTACGTCACCCGGCTCACCCCGTTTTTTGCATGGAGTCCTTGACATGGAAGTATAATAGATCCCAATTAGATCCCAATCCTTTAGTATAAGTAGCTTCCCAGCGCACAACGGAGGTACTGCAAGATGGAGTACGATGTGTAATTATCGAACGTAATTCGCGTTATTATTAAACGCGAACGAGCGGCCGGCGGTGTGCTGCTCACCAGAGTATTACTCCGGTACACACAGTAGGAACCTCCACCTTGTCATAAAAACCTCTAATAAAATCACTACACATCACTGCATCCCAACATCAGTTCAGTCACAACACAACACGCTCCCCAATAAATAAATAATTTGGGACGACTGTATGCAACCGCCGGACTGCATGCAAAGGACTCAGTCGTCGTCATGGCTGTCGCGTGCGTCTGCGCCCATGGGGCCCCATGGGGAGCCACTTCTCGAGCCCCCCCCGGAGCCGGAGCCGGAGCCGGAGCCAAATAGGTCCGATTTGCCTTGCCGATTGAGCATGTACATCAACGACTTCAGCTGTGCTTGGGCAGTTGCAGCTGAAATCTTCTCCTTGGTGAGCTCGCTGGACATGCTCGCCTGGGCTTCGAGCATCGCCACCTGTCTGGTCTTCTCTTCAAGCTGCCGCTGGAGAGCTAGATGATCCCGCTGGCACCGAGGAGGGGTTGAAGGACGCGCACGAGGCCATCAAAAAATCGGACACCACCCTCGAGGACCAGCTGCACACGAGCCTCGACAAGCTCGGCGAATTGAGCAAGGAGGCGGACGCGGCTGATAAATTAAATTTCGTCGTGCAATCGCCCATTGAGAGCTTGCTGGTGGCGGCTGTGAGCAGGCGTGCGATGCTGAAGATTTCACCTTTCGAGCTCGGCAGCGGTGGCGGCGGTGGCGACGGCGGCGGTGGCGACGGCGGCGGCGGCCGTGGTGACGGCGGCGGTGGCCACGGCATAGGCGGCGGCGAAGGCGAGGGCGACGGCGACGGCAAACTCGGCGACGGGCGTGGCGGCGGCGGCCGCGGCCGCGGCGGTGGTCGCGGCCGCGGCGGTGAGTCAGGAGCAAGAAAGCGTGGCCGCCCCAAAAAAACAGACGAGCCGGAGGCGAAGGTGCCGAAGGCGGCAGAGGCTGGCAACAATCGCCTGTCAGCCGCTCAGATGGCTGCAATTATTTCGCAGAATGAGGCACTCAAGGGCCAGGTCGCATCTCTAGCCTCATGCTGCACGCGCTGGCCGTCTGGACCTCGAAAAATCGATCCTCAATGTCGGGCTCGTAAAATTTCACCATGTTGGCCAGCAACTGGGACTTGATCGTGGCGACGGTCTTGCCCGCCTCCGCACCTCCCGCCGCCGACTCCTTCGGGTCCTTGCTCGTTGCGCCTCGCGCCGAAGCCACCTTCCGGAGCCGGAGCTCAGCAGCCGTACAGGCTCGAAGAATATTCGCGTGCACCGTTGCTGCTTCGACAGCAGGAAAGTCCTTGAGGTTGGCGATCTTCGCCTGCTTGAAGAGCGGGATGTACTGGAGCATGTTCTCAACCATGTCCGCCAGCTTGTGCGTCTCCGTGTTCGTCAAGTCCTTGATGTTCACAATCCCCTTGTGCGGCAGCTAGTTGTACGACGATAAAATAGCTGCTTCATCAACTTCTTGGCCTCGCTGCTTCCCACTTGGCGGCTTGAACGTGATCACCTTGTCAATGGGGATCCCGTACGCGTAAACCCGCATGTCAGACACCTTGTAGGCGAGCATGATCACGTCTTGGGCGTCCCCGTCGAACTGCGCAATGAACGGCGTCCGCTGGAACTGAGGGGCCGAATTCATGATGAAGTAGTGGCCAGGGAACCCGGCGGGCAGCGTCGAGTTTATCGGGGCGAGCGCGGCGTGCACCGTGAACCAAGTCACGGCATTCTCGTCCGGCATGAAGTTGAACATGCATGACTTGTCCGGGTGCAAAGCAAGAGAGTCGTCGGGCCACATTTTTCCGCGTGGCGAAAATGAAAGTTTGGTGAGAACAGCGCTGTGAACCATTAGTTTCGCTTTGTTCCGCGTCGAGAACATACCCAAACTATTCGGAAAAATCCCCTCCCACAACGTATAACTGACATGCATGCATTATTACACGTCAAGCCCCGCCTGAAGCTATCGGGCTTATGGTCACCTGTAAGGAGGATCGACAGGCCCTGCTGAACATGTCGATCAAGACGCCGTCGGAGATCTCCAACTTCCTCGCATCGCCCGACGTGGCAGTGACCAACCAAAAAGACAAGACGACGATGCTGCCGATCGTCGGCAAGACCGACGAGCACGTCCGAGAGATGATGAGTGGCATGCACAGCGCATGATCTTGAGGGGTTTCACTTCGGCTTTACTTTTGGAAGAGGGGAGGGGGGAGCGTGGAGGTGGGAACGTCGGGGGTGGGGTGGGGCGCCATCTTGGTGTCCAGAAGGAAAGTGTGTAGTGTCGTGCGTTTTAGCATGTGGCCGCATGCTGAGCGCGTGCGGGGGCGGGGGGCGGGTCCTGACTCGCTGTGTTGGCTGTCTGCCATGCCTGCTCGCGCCCGCGCGGAGACGAGAGAGGACAAATGCGGCCTGAGGCTACGTTGTCGCGCTCGAAGTACGACGCGAACGGAGCCGCGACCGAGGACGAGCGCGTGCGGCATGTGTCGGTTCTCGCGGTTGTGTTGCATGTTGTGTTGACGTGTTGAGTGTGCGATCATCGAAGATCACTCAGGGAGATCACTCTGATGCCTTACCTTATAGTGGCAATCGTAGACGCTAGACGAGTTTCACCCAAGGGGGTAGGGGAGGGATTAATATCTGGATTTGCACCCCTTCCTCATTACCCTGATTACAAACTGAGTGGAGAGTACTCAGGGACTTGGATATTATTGCTCGGCCCCACGATAAACCATGCTTGGCATGCTTGGCCCAACAAGAGAGTCCCTGTTGAGCGGCTTGAACATGCAACATGCAGTGGATGCATGATCATGAAAATTGAAAAATGCCAAACAGCCAAAGAGAGCTCCCTGTATAACTGTATCGTGTGTGGTCAGCTGTGCGAGACGACAAGTCCCTGTATCCTGTTGGGTAGGGAGGGTGGGCAATACCAGCAGAGAGGCTGCTGATCCCGAGCGCTTATGAAGCGCTCGGACAGCGCGGGGGCGCGACCTCATTGACGTAGAACCCTTTTAGCTTTTTGGGCGGATGGGCGCAAGATGTTCTTGGGCGGCCAGCCGGCCACGAGTTAGCCACGAGTGCCGCCGTCATGGGGCGGCCGACCTTGAGGCGACGCAGCATGGATCCGGATGAGACGCTGTGCGCTTGGTCCTCAGGCTGCATAGCAGCGTAACGCGCGCAGGTCGGAGGGCGACATGTGTGTCCTTTCGGGGCGCCACGAGCCACGACGGTGCTGAAGCTGCTTTGCGCGTTTCGTTGGGGCTGTGAGAGCGTTCGTGTTCATTTGCTTGCAATGCCGAGCTTATGGACGGTGTAACGAACCCTCGTGTGCACCATATTTGGGTTCCTGTTTCGTCAAAACATTTCTTCACGAAACCTCAATCAGGAAGGAGAATTTTCATGCTGCTCACGGTCGAGTGCTCGTGCGACCAGACATCTTGGGGCGACTGTGTCGCCATCGTGGGTTCCGCGCCCACGCTAGGCAAGTGGGCTCCCGAGCGTGGGCTGCGGTTGTGCACCGACGCATCGCGTTATCCTCGATGGCACCTCGCCGACGTCGACCTAAAGCATGTGACCGAGATCATCGAGTTCAAGTTCATCATTGTGCGTGCCGACGGCGCGATCTACTGGGAGCCGCTTCTCGTCAACCGGCGCCTCGCCGTGGGTGCGGACGGGTGCAGCCACGCTTGCGTCGTCGTGAAGTTTGGCGTGCCAGCTGAGGAGCTGCAAAAGCAAGTCCTGCCGCAGCCGCTGCCGGTGCTGCCGGCACTGGCCAATCAACTATCGCCCTCTTCAGTATTGGTAGCAGCGCCCTTGCAGCATAAGGCACTCGCCACGATGCCTCCGCCCGTCATGCGCCCCATCGCCGTGCCTCTACGCGCGATGCCTGCGCCGCTTGCGCTCGGCTCGCCACTGGCGAATCGGATCAGCCTGCACACACGCGCGGCGTACCCGCTGGACCCGATCGCGTCACTCGACCAGTCGTGGCCGCCTTCGGTCGACACCTCCGTCGATGGCGACGCAGATGACTCCAGCTCCCAGATGCTCAATTCGGTGCCCGAGGAGGCGGACGCCGCTGCGCCCGACGCGCCGGTCACGGCGCTCGAAGGCCACATCCTTCTGCACAGCCTGTCAGACTTGGCGCTGCGTAATGAAGGAGGTGCACGCCCGGCCCTAGGCCAGCAGACGGCCCTGAGCAGTGGGCGCTTGGTCAGCGCCGTTTAGGGACCCAAGCCGGCATGCACCACCGACGCCGACCTCATGCGGCCGGGGAGGTGGGAACTTTCGATTCGGCGTACGCAAGACGCAGTAGTTGCATGCAGCAAGCGCAGGGCGGAGGCGGGTGGCCGGGTCACGAAACGCGCGCAGTGCACAGAGAGAGAGAGAGAGAGAGAGATGAGAAGCAGAGAGAGAGATATGAGACACCAGTGCATATGTGCAGAGCATACACGAAGACGCGTCGCGTGCAATCCAGGGTAGAGGGTTCCAGGCCGCGCCCGGCTCGGCTTACACGACGAGCCTGACGAGAGAGCCGAGCGAGCCTGGAGGTGTACAATAGGATTAGTGCCGGGCTTTTGCGTTTTGGTGCTGAAGCCGTACGGTAAACGCCACTGTGATACGTCCGTACATATGATTCATAAGCGCGTGACACCCGGCCTCGCTCTCTCGCTCTCTCGCTCTCCCGCGCGCGCCTCGGCGGCTCCGCTCCGGATCGGCGCGCCATCGACTTTACGCGACGTTGTACCGCAGTCAGGCACAGTCCCACAAGAGGCTTGTCACGTCAACCGAGTGCACCTGGCATCCGCATCGCGCTCGCCGACCGAGCGTGCAGTCTGGTGTCACCCCGAGACACGCGCGGACCGCCGGAGTCGGCATGCTTGTCTTGTGTTGCTTCACCATTACGCCCATGATTACGCCGCGCGTCGCCGTTGCGCTCCGTGTGGGCCTCGAGTGGTGGCCTCGAGAGGTGGCCCTGAATGATCAGCCTCGCGCCGCCGGGGGCGAACCCCAAGGATCACCCTCCACGCCGTGAGCGCACATCCGCCCTCCAGCTCAGCGTTCGCTCAGGGCCTCGAGCACGTCCCCTACGTACGTCGCTGCCCCGAGGCTCTCATGCATACCCAGGTGCATCAGTAGCCAGCCGGGTGGGCGGAGCGCGTGGTGGGTTTCGGCGGACTGGGCGAGCCGTTGAAGCGCCTGCGCCGCGCGCCGCCCAAGATGCGCCGGCGTGCTCCCGCCCAGCAGTCGGATCAGTCGGCCGATCAGGATGCGATCAGCCGACAGCTGTGCCGGCAGCGGCGCCGGGCCGGCCGACCACGCCATCACCACCTCGACCGCTCCCTCGAGCACGAGCGCGGGCGGCAGCAGCCCGTTCGCGGCCGCCTCGTCCGCGCCGCCGCCGCCAGCGCCGCTCGCGCCGCCCGCGTCCTGCGCCTCCGCCATCGCGCAGCTCACGGCGCCTACGACAGCGGGGTGCGCAATCACGATGCGGGCGAGGGCCGCCTCGTTGCCGTCGGTGGCCGCAAGGCGGCCGAGAGCCTCGACAGCCACGCCGCTCAGCGCGGGCTCGGCACACCGCACCAGAAGGCTGAGCACCTCGCACACCTCCCACGCGCCCTCCTTGGCGTTGAGCGTCGTGCTTGGGGTCGAGGGCTCGAGGTCATCGAGGCGGAGGACGCGGCAGAGCTGGCTGAGCACCTCCGCCGCGCACACGTGCACCTCCGCCTCGTACGCCGCACTCAGCGCCGGCGGCGCTGGGGGGGGCGCCGGCAGCGACTCGCCCGTGCGCCAGGGCTCCTCCAACGTCTCGCCCTTGGGCTTCGCCCGCGCCGCTGCCGGCGGAGGCAGCGGCGTGCTCGCTGAACCGCCGCCGCGCCCACCACCGCTGCCCGCCGTCGCTGGCGGCGCCGGCTTTTCGACCCGGCACGGCCCGCCGCGCCCGCCGTGTCGGAATCCGCGCACGCATAACGGATTGACGGCGCATTGACCGCCACCGGTCCCGTCGACAGCGGCGGTGCCCAGCGGCAATTCCGCCGCCGCCGCCAAACGCGCCACATCGGCGCCCTCGAGCGATGCCAGCTCCTCCGCGGTCAGCGGAGCCTCGTGTGCGCAGTCGCGGAAGGCGAGCCGGAGCGTGTGTAGCAGCAGCCGCCGCAGGGCCTTGCTGCCCGGGCCGCTCACGAGCGGCGCCTCGTTCTCGGGCATGAGCGACATGTTGCGGATCACCAGCCACGCCTGCCGGCACTGCGCCATGCGCAGCGCGCGCGTCTGCACGCCGCCCGGTGGGCACGGCTCGAGGGCGGCGCGCGAGGCGGGTGGGTGCGCCGGCGGTAGTGCCACCGGAAGCAGTGCGCGCAGCAGCCCCGGCATCTTGGACAAGATGCATGTCTCGCCGAGCCGATCGACGGCCGCCTGCTCGTTGACCGGCGCCGAGGCGAGCAGCAGGCTGCAGAGCGCCCAGCTCACCTCCTCGGGCACCTTGGACTCAAGCGCCAGGATCACGCGCCGCGACGAATGCTGCTTGATCGTCTCCACGAGACGTGCGCGCTTGGCCGCGTGCAAACCTTGCGACATTTGCGACATCGCCGTCACTGTGGCCCCCTTTTCTTTCTCATTCACAGATGCGACTCTAGAGACTGGTGGTGCGTGCACTGGTCGGTCTTCGCGTCCGACGGCGCACGTAGCCTTCTCTCTGTTAAGCTGTCTGTAAGTTACAACAGCACTTTCACACTCAATCGCTCCCGACGTCTGGCACTTGCGCGAAACCTTCGCGACGACCGACTCGACGGCCGGTTCAGCACGACGGAGAGGTGAATGGCCGAATGCAACCCGTGACGCCCGACGAATTGACGCTCCTCGACGACTTTTTCGCGGCTGCGCGAACCGAGCGCAGTAATCCAGCGCTCGTCAACATTGAGCAGCCGGCCGACGCGCTCAGCTATTCTGAGCTCCATGCGGCTACAATTCGTGGCGCTCGCGGCCTTGTGCGTGCCGGCGCGCGGGCAGGCACGCCCATCGCAGACTTCGTTGCCGAAGGTGTGCTGCTCGTCATCACCATGCTGAGCATCCTAAAGAGTGGTTGCGTCGTGGTTCCGCTCGATCCGTCGTCGCCAGCCCAGCGGCTTTGCGCGCTGCTAGCGGACTGCAGCGCCGAGCTTGCGATCGCTGCCCGCTGCTCGGTCCCGATGCTCCAGCAAAAGTTTCGCTCGGCAAAGGACGATGCGGATCACGAGGAGCTCCATACAAGGCTTCCTCCGTTGATGGCCATGGATGAGTTGCTCGAGCGGTGCGAGCCTGATGCGTCATCAGCCACACTTACCCAAGGGATCTCATGTCTACCTCCGAGCACAGCGCGCTCGCTCTGCCATCACATTTACACGAGCGGCAGCACCGGCGCGCCCAAGGCGGTGAGCGTGTCCCACTTGGCGATGCGAGCCTACGCACAAGAGAAGATCCGCTTGCACGGCATCGAGCCCACTTCCCGCGTCTTGGTCACGTCCGCACACACGTGGGACCCATGCATCGGTGACGTGCTCTCGACTCTCGCCGCCGGTGAGTGGTCCCGCACCCCACCTACGCTCTCATGCCCTCAGGCCATGGCTCTCGCCAATGGCCCTCGCTAGCCATACACTCGTCTACTCTCATCCCGTGTGAACCTGTGCACCCGTGCTTCCACTGTGTGGCCAGGTGCGACCATATGCCTCGCGCCTCGTGCGCTTCTGCTGCTCGATCTCGGCCGCGTTCTCGTCGAGCTGCGAGTGACTCATGTGTGCACCACACCGTCGATGTGGTCGATGCTACGCTGCCAGGCCGACCTCCCCGAGCCACTCGTTGTGGCGCTTGGGGGCGAGCCGTTGATGCGAAGCCTCGCCGAGTGTTGGCTACAGCCGGGCTCCCCGATTCGAATGATCAATACTTATGGGGTGACGGAGGCGGCAGTCTATCAGACGACGTGCGCGCTCTCTCGCTCGCCGTCTCTCTGGCGCAATGAACGCGCCAGCGTCGGAGTACCGATGCGCACAGTTCGGTTGGCGCTGCTAGCAGAGAGCCCGGTGGAGCTGGCGGCCGCACACGCCAATGCTGCTGTGGCGAGTCAGACGGGTGGCATACGTGCAAACGGCGGCGGCAACGCCGCTGATGCGCTGTGTGAGGTTCTGATCGGCGGACCGCAGCTTGCTGCCGGCTATTTGAACCGTGCGGAGCTCAGTGCCTCTAAATTCGTCTGGTTGCCTCGGAGTGCCGTGCAGCTTCTCGAGAGCAGCGGCCTTGGAGACGTGTGCGAAGGTGATGGCAGTGCGCCTAAGCACGTCGCCGTGGAGACGGACACCGCCGTCGAGCGGTGGTTTCGGACGGGGGACGTGGGCAGCTGGAGCACGGAGGCAGGGCTGTGGATTCACGGCCGGCGCGACTCGCAAGTCAAGCTTCGTGGCATGCGAGTCGAGCTCGAGGAGATCGAAGCGATCGCTCGGCGATGCCCCATCATCTGCGCTGCGGCGGCGACAGTCTGGCAAGCCGAACTCATCCTCTTCGTGCAGCCCAGTATACCCCTCGTCACATTTCTCAAGGGGAGTGGCTCCGTGGCCGTACAGCTCGAGCTGCGGCGCCGCCTGCCTCAGGCGCTGCAGCCCTCTCGCATTCTACCTCTCGAGGCGCTCCCGCTCACCCCGGGAGGGAAGCTCCTGCGATCGGCGCTTCCCGAGCCCCTGGCTCGAACGCCGACGGTCGCAGCCGGTGGCGGGGCGTTGCGGACGAAGACGGAGCGCCGCATGGCGGCAGTTTGGGAGCAGGTGCTTCTGATTGCTACTGATTGCTACCGATTGCTAAAGACTGCTACTGATTGCTACTGATTGCTACTGATTTGAATGGCACTTTGGGGGCAGGTGCTCGGTGCGAACGGTGTGGGGCCACGTGCCCACTTTTGGGAGCTCGGGGGCAACTCACTGCAAGCTGTGCGCATGCTCCGCCTGCTGCTAGGCGAGCAGAGCGGCGCGCGATTCGCACTGCGCCTCTGCTTCCTCTACCGCAAGCCCGTGCTTCAAGACTACGCCGCGTGGCTGGACGCTGGCGGCGCAGATCGGGCAGGGCGCTCGCCCGAACAGTCGACGTGCCAAGCAGTTCGCGGTCCGGACGCCGCTCAGGGTGGAGCAGGCGGGGTTGGAGAAGGCGGGGATGGAGCAAGCGGGGGTGGAGACGGCGATGGGGGCGGTGGGGATGGCGAGGGGGGCGAGGGGGACGCTGAAGATGAGGAGAGCGACCTCTGCGCGCTCGCGACGGCGGCTCTCGCTACCGCCGCATCTACGGGCAACGAGCGACTCACCGCCGCCCTCATAGACGCGCGCGCTTGCGTCGACGGCATGATCAACGCCGACGAGAGAGGTACGTCGCCTCTCATGCGTGCGGCGCTTCTCGGGCACGCGCACTGTGTCAGCTTGCTTGTGGGCAGGCGCGCAAGCCTCGACCTGCAGAATGCAACCCATGGTGCGACTGCGGTACACCTTGCCGCAGGTGCGAGGCAGCCGCGCACATTGCAGATGCTGCTGGCGGCGGGAGGGCGTCACGACACCCGAGACCGCCACCGCTGGACCGCGCTCTTTTCCGCGGCGCTTGGTGGTTGCGAGGCCTGCGTCGAGCTGCTGCTTCAAGCTGGGGCTCCGGCCGCCGACGTGGACCGCTGGTCGTACACGCCTCTCTGCTGGGCATGCTGCTGCGCCCACGTTGGAGTCGCACGCCTGCTGCTCGCCGCTGGGGCTCCTGTACACGGCCTGCAGAAGCCCCTCGGCAGTCCGCATGAGCCAGAGCTGCTTCGCTGCTCGTCGCCGCTGCTGCTCGCCCTCCGGCATGCTGTTCGAAGGGCAGGGTCCGGCCAGTCGATCGGCAGTGTGATGGGTGGAGGTGGAGGTGGAGGTGGCAGCGGTGACCGGCAAGTGGACGGTGACGACGACGGTGACGACGACGAGAGTGGCTACCTTGGGTCCTGGCTGACGATCATGGACGATGGCATGCCAATGGGTGCTACACGGAACACGACCAACACTCCTTGGCCCGAGCCGCACGCGCACGGCTGCTGCGCGCCTTCGAGCGGCTCGAGTGGACACAGAGACTGCGAAGGCGAGGATCGTATCCTTGCGCTCGTCTCCTGGCTGATCGGAGCGGGCTGCGATCTAAACCGCGAAGATCATCTTGGGAACACTCCGCTCCAACTCGCACGGGGGGCGGCCAGGAATGGCGCATTGGAAGCCCTCTTGTTGCAGCACGGCGCGACGGATGCGGCCGCCCCCTCGCCGGCGGGCCCCTCGCGGGTCAACGCTGCGACGGTTGGGCCACCACGTGATCGGTCCACCTTTTCGGATGAGAGTCACGATGAGTGGCACGCATACCAAGAGAGCTGGTATCGAGCGTTCGCATCGGAGGAGCTGCCATCAGTTGAGCATCCCATGCGACGGGTCCTGTGGAAGAGAGCCGTGCGCGCGATTCATGGCTAGGCACCAGGTCCAGTGAGCACGGCGGGTACGCGTTGTAGGCTTGTAGCGCGCGAAACGTGATATCTCTACCGTCCCCGCCCGCTGTATACCACTACTACGGCAGTGGTCGTCTTTCCATACTTCGCACATACACAGGAGTTCAGGACACACACGATATCGTATCACAGACACATCCGAATCGGCTCTCTCGGGTCATGTCGGGCTCCTCGGGGCTCGGCGGTGAGAGCCGCCAGCGTTCTACGCTACACAGGAGACACATCGTCCTAACTTCCCCAGCATTCGGATTTTCCTCTCGACTTGACAACTACGTGAACAGCAGACAGCTTGTGGGTCAACTCGACACCCCGCTGGTCCCACGCATAGGCTACCGCGCTGTCTTCTTTCTCTCTGGACTTGATTAGAAAAGTTCATCACGGCGCGTGACCCAGCCAGAATGGGTCGCGCAGTCCTCGCGCTCTCGGACGCCGGGCGCGGCTCGCTCGCCCATTTGGCGCTGCTCGACGCGTGCGCAGAGCAGCAGCGCTCTGGCGCCGACCTGCGCGTCGCGCTGCTGCCCGTCTCCGGCGCCGCCCATTGGAGGACTGCTGTAGAGTGGCTCAGCTCGCCACCGCCTCAGCACACTGAGGAACGGTGGACTAGGTGGGGGCCGCTCGCGGCGCAGGCGAGTGCGCTCGTCGATGCCTTGCCTGCCGACACATCGCTCGAAATCGTGTGGCTTACCGCACGAGGAGGTCCATCGGCGCTCCTGTCTGATTGTGGCGACGCCGCAGCGGCAGCCAAGGCAGTGTCGGCCAAGGCGGTGGAGGAGGAGACGGCAGAGGAGGCGGCAGCGGCAGCGGCAGCGCCTGTCACGGAGGCAGAGGCAACAGCACCTGTGAGAGCGCCTGCCTCAGCCAAGCCAATCAACAAGAAGGAGAAAGCGGCGGCTGCCAAAGCTGCTAAGGAGAAAGTGGCTGCCGACAAGGCTGAAAACGAGGCTGCGCGCAGCCCGTGCGGGCGAGCAGCATTTTGCGCGCTGCTACGCGCCGAGCGGCGCGGCCTGCCGAGCAGCAGCTGCACACTCGTCGTGGACGAGGGCATCGCCGGATGCGCCACGGCGCAGTGGGCCGCTCTCCTCATGCGCAGTGACGTGGCGCGCCTGCCGCGCGCCACAGCAGCGGGCGACGAGGCGGCGGCGAGGCGGCGGCTGGCAGCACTCTACGACGGGCGGAGTCACTGGGCCGGCCCGCTCCACGTGTACGGTGCCGCGCTCAGCGTGCGCCTCGTGCCGTTGCTCGAGGGAGATGCATGCCCTGAGGCGGGCCTCGAGGCGGCGGAGGCGGCAGCCGAGGCGGCGGCCACCCGTTCGGGTGCTGGAGAGGCGGCGGCGGCCATGCGCGATGGGCTACGCGGCGGGCATCCTCCGAAGGGGCGGTGGGCCGAGGCGACGGAGGCGCCGGGCGCGGGCACTGCCCTCGAGGTGGTGCGCCGTGTACGCGAGGTGGACGTGCCAGACCACCTGAGGCTCGGTCACGTGTGGCGGCTCGAGGCAGCGCCGAGCGGCCGTGGCGAAGCGGCGGAGAGCTTCGTGCAGCAGTGCGTTTGCGAAGCTGCCGGTACGGCGCTCGAGGGCGCGCCTGCGGATGAAGCTCAGGCCGACGCGTGGCTGCTGCGCGTCTGCGCGCGCCCGTCGGACCCTCTGGCCGTCCATGCAGCGCTCGTTGGCGCGGCGGCGGCAGCCGCGGCTGGCCATGGGCCACCGCCGCCGCCGCCGCCACTGCTGCTGCTGCTGCTCTATCCGCGCACGGACGGCGCGCGCGTGCAGCTGTGCGCGCCTGCCGACAGCCTTGCCGCCGCGCTGCGCTTCGTCTTGCTCCGTGCACCGGGCGCCATGCCGGGTGCCATGCCCAATGGAGGCGAGGGAGGCGAAGGCGGCGCGGGCGGCGAGGGAGGCGAGGGCGGCGAAGGCGGCAGGGACGACGATGGTGCGTCGCCGTCGACGGTGGAGGATGAGGAGGAGGCGGCCGCGGCCACAACGTTCCGTGAGGGGCTATGGCGGCGGCGGCTGCCGCTGTCCACCGCACGCGCCCTGCTCTCCACGCCCCCAGCGGCGCTCATGGCTACAGGAGGCGGCGGCGCGGCGCACGCGCAGTCAGCGAGAGTGGACGAGGCGCAGCTGAAGGCGCTGCGCCAAGTGCGATGGCTGCGGCCCGCGCCGCCACCGCTGCCATACGCGCCGCCCTCCGCCGTCCTGGACGCGGCTGTGGCGCCTACGAAGGAGGCAGTGGAGGAGGCGCAGATGGAGGAGTGTGTGGAGGAGTGTGACGCGCACATGCCAGATGTATCATCGGCGCCGCCGCAGTCTTCCATCACCAGTGCTCCAGCCGCCGCCACCACCGCCTCAGCCGCCGCCACCACCGCCACTACCGCCACCGCCGCCTCCGTCTCGACCTCCGCCTCGACCTCCGCCTCCGCCGTGGCATCCTCGGGCGGCGCACCGGCGAGGCTAGCGCGCGGCACAAGTGCCTTCATGCCGAGTGCTTACACGGGCACGGGCGGGCGCGGGCGGCTCCTCGCCAGCGTCAGCCTCGACGCAGGGTTGCCGTCCGCCGCGCCGTCCGCCGCGCCGTCAGCCGCGCCACCTGCCGCCGCCGCCGCTCTCGGCGCCGCCGCTGCGCCGGCCGACGGGTTGTCGCGAGGCGCCACCCTGGGCGTCTCGCTGCCAGAGGCACTGCGCGCGCTGCGCCGCGTGCGCGATGGGTGCCCTCGCCTCCGTGCCGACCAGCACAGCGCCGCTGCCACCGCCGCCGCACCGCCTCTGACTTTGGACGCGACGACGGATTGGGGTGGGGGGGGGTGGGGTTGGGGGGGGGGGGACGCCTACGACGCTTCTTACCTTGGACGCGACGGCGGCGTGGGCGAGCGCCTCGGCCGCCGACCTCGCTGCCTATGCCCCTGGGCCGAGGCACGAGCACGCTTCCCTGCTCTGTGCGCTGCTCCCACCTCATCGCATCGACCTCCAGGCCTACGGCCTGCCGCGCCGCGCCGCCGCCGTCGCCCCCGCCGTGGCCCCCACCGCCACAGCAGCGCAGCCGCCGCCGCCGCCGGCGTTAGACGCGTGGGCTGCCGCCGCGCCTCGCCCGCCCTCGCCCGCCGCGCCGCCCGAGGCAGCCAGTGGCGGCGGCAGCTCGGCGATGACAGCGGGCGGCGCAGCCGCCAGCGGAGGCGGCGGCAGCAGCGGAGGCGGCGGCAGCGGCGCTAGCGGTCTCGTGCGCGGCGGCAGCATGAGTAGTGAGCGCGGTGGGAGCGCGGGTGCTCTATCGGGCAGTGCGACCCCCTCAGGCTCCGTCTCCGGCCGCTCCGCCTCCGGGCTGGCCTCGCTTGGGGACGCGCCGCCCGCCGCTCCCGGCACCGAGCGGCTCGTGCACGTGCATGCAAAGGCGGCGCTTCGTCGGCTGCTCGAATGCCTTGGGGGCGGCGAAGGAGGGGTGGACCCACGCGGTGGGGGCTGGGCTGACGAGCTCGCTAGCCTCGAGCGAAGCGTACGCGCGCGCCTTGCCAATCTCGACGGTGCGAGCGACACGAGGCGCGAGCGGCCGCCGCCCCTGCCTGGCCTGGTGGAGCGTGCTGTGCAGTGTGAGCTGCTCGCGGCGCTCCAGGCTGGCCTCTGCCCCTCGGCAAACATGAGCTCCCTCGGCGCCAAGCGACCCGCCGCCGCACGAGGAGGCGCGCCGCCCGGCGCCAAGGCGCCAAGGCGCTGACCCGCCATCAGTGCGTGCGGCGATCTGGCCTGAGTAAGCAAGTAAAACACGCCTGACCGGGGACGGCAGCGCACACGTGGGGGAGGGGTACCAAAGTTGTGACACAGAAGCAACCATCATAAAATGTGTCGACAAAGGCCAAAGCGGCGGTCTGGTGGTTGCACGGCCGAGTGTCGTAGCTGATCGGAAAGTCGTCAGACTCAGACGCTCGATCTCTCGACTTCTGTCCGTTCTCTCCGCTCTGACCTCTGTCGCTCCGCCTCACAGCATCGCATGCAGCATCGGGTGCTCCGGGTGCTGACGCTCGTGATCTCCGGCAGAGCCGAGCCCGCCACGCGCCACTGCTGCACGTCTCGCTCCCGGCTCGCCGCTCCTGCCGTTGCGTCGTCGTCCGGTCGCCGTCCGCCTTTCGGCTCGCCGACTCGCAGCCGGCAGCGGGCGCGGCCAAACAGCGCGGCCTCGACCGCTTCTAGCTTCCGAAGTTCGCCTCGCGTCCCGCTCATAGGTCCGCTCGTCCGCACAGAGAGATACGTGAGGTCGTGACGCTCACCCATGACTCCTCCAAGAGGTCCCCGTCCGAGTTCTCCCCTTCCCACGCGACGAGAACGTCCAAAGGACGCCCTCGCCGCCCCTCATGTCTCCGTACAGCCCACCGCAATTGCCCAGTTGCCCACCGCCCCCGTCGTATATTCTAAGTTAAACACTTAACGCGGTTATGAAAGGCAGAGGGGGCGAGAGACGATGATCCGAATCCACTATAAATCCACTACATTCGATGTGCTCATCACGGCGTTTGTTCGACCAAGTTTTTGACGAACCGTGATTGACGAAATCCGGTCGGAGGGTCCGAAAGGAATCGAGTCGAGACGAAACCCAGTCGGTTCCCTCTCAGCAGACTTCCACACCGACTCCAATGGAGGTGCGGATCAGCGGTCCTCTCCGCCCCTCTTTCCGTGACCCAGCTCACCCTTCGCCGCACCTGTGTCAAGTCAGAAGCCTGTGTAATCGGTGCCCATGCTAGTGTACCGAGTGTCCGGGCACAGGGACTATAGGTCCTGCCCGGGGTCGCATGCGGTGGGGCCCCGCCACGCGTTTCGTCAACGGCCAGACGGGGCGCGCGGCCGGGCAGGTTACGCCACGCGCCTAACGGCAACGGCTAACCGCCCAACACCACCAGGAGGTGTTTGATGCTCGAACATTCAACATAACAACTCTGACATCATAACGTCAATCACCGGGCCCATGACAACCTTTTGCCGGACCTCTCACCTGTTGCGCGCGAGACTTCTTGCCGCCTCCATTTACCTCGCTGTGTGGGTCCCATCTCGGAGCGATCTCGATCTGAACTAGATCTGAGCCACGTCCCCCACGTCCTTCAGCGGCTTCGCCGCTATAACGGGGCGCGCGCTTGCGTGGCGACGCCCCCTCCTCCGGCCCAGACTAGCTCAGCTCCGGCTTCACAGTTCGATGTTCGTTGGGCTCGGTTGGCGATGTATAGTGTAAACGAAAACAACGTCCCCCCAATGCCTCAGAAATCCCCAGGAGCGGGGAAGCGGAGGGTGGGACACGACAAAACAACACGACAGCGCACGAGGAGATCTCGAAGCTCTCTCGAGCCTGCGGGTCGGACACGACAACACAACAACACGACAGTCACGAGGTCCTGTACCCGATATGATATTATGCCCGATATTGTGATACGGACGTATGCGCATGCATGCTCGGCCGGACCGAAGGTCGGCTCGCCAGGGAAGAGCCTCCATTCACACCTGCTGAACTCAACCACACACCTGCGGTGAGCTTGATAACACTCGCGGCGTTTATCACAAGTCCCACTGGACTAACTCTGTCCCACTGCCTTCTCGGGACAACTCATCCTCCCTGTTAGGACTCATATCCCACGCGGAACGGCCGAACTTTTTCCCGGATGCTAAGATCTTGTGCAGCATGCCATGCGCGGCCGAGCGCGGCGAATCGGGGTCGTTGCAGTTGGGCCCCTCCGGGCTCCACGAGACGCCGCTGCTGCTGCCAGACCCGCCGCCGTCGTCCCCTTCCTCACGAGGCTCGTAGTCGCTCACGATCGTCAGCTTGTAGTCGCTCACGACCGTCGTGCCCTCCTCCTCTTGCTGGGGCATCAGATCCTGACGCGAGTGTGACCACTCCGTCTTTGACCACTCCATCTTTGTCGGCGTGCGGATCGCAGCACCCATTACGTCCGCCATCGCCGATCGTGCGCCGCACTCCATGCCGTCGAGCGCGTCCTCCACCTCGATGTCCTCAGCCGGCCGGCTCCGAGAGAAGCGGTGCACGCCACTCTCGCACGGAAGAGCTCCCTCCGCCCCCTCGTGGAGTTGGCGCTCCACGGGATCGAGATCTCGTGCATCTTGGCGGTAGGGCCTGGAGCTTTGGCCGAGAATGTTGGGTCCACGTAGTACCGGAGCGACGCGTTTTGGATGCACTCGTGCGGCGGGCGCCGCTGGAACGGCTCGGACGTCCTCTGCCGGCCGGCTCCGAAAGAAGCGGCGCATGCGACTCTCCCACGGAAGCGCTCCCTCCGCCGCCTCGCTCTCGGCGCCGACGCAGCCGGCGCCGAGACTGACATTCGAGCGAGGGCCACCCAGCGCAAACGCCGCGGCGGCCACCATGCGGTCGGTCTCGACCTCGCGTCGCGCGTGCAGCTGCACCGCGGGCCGCTTCGCGTTGGCGCGCTGCGCATTCAACAGATCGAGGTTGGGTCGCATCGTGCTTTGAACTGGCTGCACCGCATGGTGCTTGCGATCGAGGCGCTTGCGCACGGCCACCTGGAGTCGCACGATCGCGTGCTGCCGCTCCATATCGCTGAGAAACGCGTGCACTTGGTGGCGGCGATAGCTCCGCTGAATCTGGAGTGCACTGCGTCCGTGCTCGTGGCGCCTCACCTTGACGTTGCTCCTCATCATGTGTGCACGAGCATCTGCAGGAGCCTCCTGCTGGAGCGTCGCGGCCTCCGTGGCCTTGGTCTCGGCCGTTGCCGGCGCCGCAGGTGCGTCTGAGGAGATTCGGGACCGCTTGCCCGCGCCGCGGTTCACAGCTGCCGCGCGCTTCTCTTCGGCCTTGAGCCGTGTCGCTGTGGTCAACCCGTCGATGGTCTTGATCGGGCTCTTGTTCAGGCGTGAGAGCTTCAAGGGCTGGCCTCGATCCCGCGGGTCGGCGGCTCGGACCACCGGGGTGACTCGCCTATGGGACGGCCGGCAGCACAGCGTGCGGCGCAGGCGTGGCAGGCACGCAACCAGACAGCAAACCAGCACGGCAGTCGCCGCGAGCACGGCGATGACGAGGATGGTGGTGGCGCCGCCAACGGCGCTGTTCAGCACGAGCGACGGCCGTTGCGGGGGCGGCGGCAATGGCGAGGGCGAGGAAGGCGGCGGCGGCGGCGGCGGCGCAATGTCCGTGACGGTGGGCGGCGTCACGACCTCGAGCACGGCGATCGAGACGCCGGTGACGTTCACGAACATAGCGGACGCGCTGCTTGGGCTGCTCGTCGCGCTGGACATGACCGACTGCACCGAGGTCGCCATCGCCGTGGGCGTGTCGATGCTCACGTCGGCCATCAAACTGCCCGACACTACGGTCACCGTCACAGCCGATGGGTCGACACCCGCCAAGGCCGCGATCGCATTCCTGATTTCGGTCAGCACGCTCGGGGTGAACGAGGAGACGTCGCCAGCGAGCCGTAGGGCGAAATTCACGACACTCATCGCCGGCGGCGAGGGCGGCGGTGGCAAGGGAAGCTGCGGCGAGGTTGAGGGCGGCGGCGGCGGCGGCAAGGACGGTGTGGGCAGAGGCAAAGGAGACGGAGGCGTTGATGGCAGAAACGGAGGCGGTGATGGCAGAGGCGGTGATGGCGGCGGGCACGGCGAGGGCGAGGGCGAGGGCGGCGAGGGTGGCGGCG
>Ga0210247_101475_pt1 | contig 18389 bp, 13 predicted proteins | sample ChrtobMetP3_16mM_FD_155449 | JGI IMG/M metagenome (GOLD analysis project Ga0210247, IMG submission 155449) | Chrysochromulina tobin associated microbial communities from unialgal haptophyte culture, Seattle, Washington, United States - P3_16mM | ecosystem: Host-associated > Algae > Haptophytes >... | reverse complement strand
CCCTGATAAGGGCACCGCACGATACAGGCATGTTCCACCGCTCTATTCGCTCAACGGCGCAAGCCGCCTTAAGCGTGGGGTATGCGAGCGGGGAGAGGGTGTGGGTTCTTTAGGCATTGAGCTCCGTTGCCGACCATAACGTACTTAGTCTTAGACCGGTCGGACGAGATTCCGGCGGATTCTTCGACGGGTAGGTCGAGAGTGCTCATAGGGTGGGGGTAGGGTAAATAAGTGATGGCATCTCGGTGTAATAACATCGTGCCTCCGTATCCAGGGTAAAAGCCACTTTATTGCCGAACGTACCAGTACAGCTAGCCGCTCCCGACATCCGGGATGTGGATTACACGGCGCGCACTTGATCCCTGAGGATCTGTCTCGTGAGCATGGTGATTCTTGGGAGGAGTTGATTTAACGAGCGGAGGTTGGGCGTGATCCAAACAGTGATATGGAGCGTGCGGATGGCGAGCGTGCGCGAGGAGAGGGCGGGTGAATGCCATTTGGAGCGACGTGACCTCGCCAGAGGGCGCGCGCCTCAAGCGTGCTGGCGAGATCCCACGGCGTGGTGGGCCTTGACGCCTCCCTTGGCGATGGCGATGGCGTAGACGCCAAAGTCTTCGGACCATATTCAGACATGATTTGACGCCACATGCCTCGGGGAGCCACGTCAGAACGCTCTTGATGGAGCCTCGACGCGACGATATGGGCCGCCGCCGGAGTAACATAATACATCTTCGAAGGCCGGAGCGGCTTGAATGCCACATTCCTCTGCCCGACCATCCCTGCAGCCGAAGCCGGCTTGATGTGCACGCCTGCCCACTTCTGGCTCGGCCTCGGAGCGAGAGGGATCGGTGAGCCAAAGTGCATTCGGGAGACCAGCAGCGGCCTCGTGCGATACGCAATTGCAATCTTAGGCGGTCGCCGACGCATGAGCGCCGCGAGCTCCTCCGGCGTGAGGGCCGCGAGCTCTTCAACTGTGAGCCCATGCCATCCTAACGGCCCATCACCCATATGTCGGCCCTCGCCCCAGATCCCCAGTGACTCCGGCGGCCCGCGTCGAGCAGCTTCAAGCAGCGCGTCGGCGGCGGCGCGCTCGGCGGCTATCACCGCCTCGAGCTCCTTCATCCTGGCTTCGAGTCGCCTCAGCTCCTCCTCCTCCTCGGGGGTGAGCTGCCCGAGTGCCTGCCGCCGCTTGAGGTCCGCAATGCGCTCGGCAATCTCTGCTGCCTCCCTCTCGGCGTCTGAGAGCTCACCGCCTTTGCCGGCGGCGGCGGCGGCGGCGGCTCTTCGTATGAGCGCGGCGCGGTCATCAGCCTGGATGAGCGCTGCAGCCTGCTCACGCTCCTTATCCTCGCGCGCTGCGATCTGTCGCCTTCGCTGCGCTTGGATCCCAATCGCCCCATTCCGTCGCTCCACCGCGCGGCGCTTCGCTTCTGCGAGGTGGCTCCGAGATTCCATCTTGGCCTCATCGAGCGCCGCGAGCCGCGCGCCCTCGGCCAGCTCCACCGCGAGCGCCGCGTCAAACTTGATCGACTGGAGTGAGCGTAGGTTGCCATTTTGGTCCACGCAGCTCGTCAAGAGGCGGCGCAAGAACGCGGCATACACCGCCGCGTCAATGCTCGGCGTCCAGACGTCAGCGAGCTCGAAGAGCGCGGAGAAGAAGACCTCCTGGGGCATGCCGTCGCTGCCATTGCTATCGCCAAGGTCGTCCACCCAGTCCTTCTCTACCATCGCCTTTGCCATGGTGTAATCAAAGTCGTCAAGTAAGATCTTGTGGAAGCGTAGCATGATGGCGTGGTACCCATCTTTCTGGAGCGCGGGCTCTGCTGCCTCCGTGCAGAACCCGTTGGCTTTCGCCGCGACCAGCCATGCATGCAGGGCCGCGCGCACGCCCTCGTCAGACTTGAGGGAGCGACGCCTCTTCAAACGGTCCTCTTTCGAAAGGCTCTCGCTCCCCTGCTCCCAGTACGCCACGGAATTGAGCTCGGCCTCGTCGTCGACTTGCACGATGATGCGCCCTGAGGACACGTGTGCGGCCAGCGCTTCCTGCGTCTTCTTGATTCGCCGGTTTTCGACCATTCTCGATATCTGGTTTCGAGCCGCTACCCCAACCTTGAGCTTCTGCAGATAACCAGCGTGCTGCTGAAAGCCCTTGCGCTGCGCAGCATCGATGCCCACGCTGAGCACAGTTGACATCGCCTCACGAGATACATCGTCGCTTCCCACCGTGAGGACCATGATGTCCAAGGCTTCTTGCAAGGGCCTACGGCATATTATTATATTATTATGTTCTGTTAGAATGCAATTCACATTCACACATCCACATGACCTCCCCAGGCGCCACGGACGACACAATGTACGGCGAGGGCCGCGCGTCCCCCGCAGCTTCCTCACGCACCATGTCGTTATAAACATCTCCACCGCCATTCACAAGCCGCCGAGGACGCCCACACCATCAAAGATTGCAAACCAACCACGAGCTCAATGCCCAAGGGTCAATGCCGCGAGCGCGCATGTTCCGAGTCTCGTATGGGGTCAAGTAAGGTGTGTGTATTCTGAGCGGGCAGGAACAGTGCCGTACATCCTGGTCCGACAGCTAACACTGTGCCCGATAGCTGCCCGATCGAGAACAGCGGAAAAGGCGCGTGCTGGAGTTTATACACACGCCCGTCGCGTTCACTTTGCAACTCTACGCATGCAAACAGGTGTCGAGTTCACGAAATAATTTGCCGTTTCACAAAAAACCGGCTTTACTCGGATTTTGCTTGCAAAGATAACACGTGTGTGTGCACCTCCGCGACTGCGTCAGGGAGCGTGTCGCGTGTGGCCTACCCGCCGTTGGGGCCGTGAGCGCGGTCGAGCCACACGTGAGCGCTGAGCGGGACACCGTTCGTTGTTGCTCACGTTCGTGGGCGCGCCTCACAAACCGCCCGATTCGTCCGCGGGGTACGATTCATCCGGCCCGCCTTCTTTTCTATACGTTCTAGTACAGGATCAACTCAAAAGGAGAACTCAAGGATCAACTACAAGTCCTATTTTAGACGGCGCGCGTCAAGCCTCAAGCGTCAAGCGCGTGACCGCGTGAGGGGCGTGTCAAGCGCGCGAGGGAGATGTGTAGCGACGTGCGGTTTTTCGTTCTCATCGGGAAGGCGCGTGGAGTTCACACGCCCTGGCGTTAATGTACCTTTGCAGCGTTCGCATGCAAAAGAGCTGTGATTTTTACCGTTTTACGAAATAAAAACGGTTTTGCGAGCTTTTGTCGCTTTTGCACACTGAAAGCGTGTGCGGATCCGACAGCCTTGCGGAGGAAGGCATCCAAGCTCCTCACAATGACCGAGGAAGTGCGCGCACTGCCCATGACATTCACTGTGCCGGAGTATGCACAGCTCGGCGACATGCTCAATATCATGACGCAAGTCGGCGGCTTCGAGGTGCCCGTGCCAGAGAACGCGAAGCCCGGCAAGGAACTCGAAGTCTTTGTGCCAGTGCAGGCGGACGTCTGGAAGCCACATGAGGGCACCACATTGGTGTGCGCCTTCGTGCAAGTTCGTCGCGACGGCATCGAGGTACCCCAACCGCCGGCCCCTGCAAAGAAAAAGAAGTTGATCGATGGGGTCTCGCCAAGGCGTTTGGGCACCCTGTTTGGAGGTGACAATTTTAAGAGCCCGACAAGATCTCCCCGGAGCGCTCCCTCAGGCGATAAGTCCAACCCGTCGCCCCACACAGCAGAGCTCACAGCAGAGCTCACAGCAGAGCCAGATCCAGAGGACACTGATGCCTCTGTCATCGACTTGGCTATGGCCAATGCCATTGTTGAGGCTGCCCTGCTCGACGCCAAAGCCGTAGAGCAGGCCGAACGCCTGCAGCGCCGCTGCACGTTCACCTTCGGTCCCGGCTCTCTGGGGGTGACGTTCAAGGACGCGGCCGGCTCCATCATCGTCAAAGAGGTGACCGCGGGCTCGCAGGCGGCACAGCAGGGCGCAGTGGTCGGCAGCCAGCTCATCAGCGTCGCAGGCAAGCCAATCAAGGGCGTGGCTTTCTTGGCGCTGATGGCCCTCATCAAGGAAGAGATGAAGAGCGCGTCGGAGACGCCGATGACCATGGAGCTCGAGTCCGCAGAGTATGCCGAGCGCGCGGAGATCAATGACCTCGGCAGGTCACTCGCGGCGGCGGCCGTTAACGAGGCGATCTCCAAAGACGAGGCGCGACGAAACGCCGAGACGGAGAAGAACAGCAGCAGCAAAAAAGACGGGGGGCTGCCAGTCTGGCTTGGTGGGGGGTTGCCGGGGGGGTCCCCCCTGGGCTTCATCTTGCAGCCGATCTTGAAGCCGTTTGAGATGGGATGCCTTGGGCGCAGCTCGAAGCTCCCCAAGCTTGATCTGTCGGAGAGCATCCCTACGAGAGATCCCAATGATACTCCTAAAGACAGCGCGCCTCCCTCAGGCGAGAAGCCTGCGTAGGAGCCCCACAGGAGCCCCACACAGGAGCCCGTCGCTCCGTTCTGGGACGTGGCCCAAGGGTGGTCACAGTTGTGAGGGTGTACATGTGGCGTCAGGGATGTATCAGGGATGGTGGGCGCGGGGGCGTGTGCCGGGCGGGTACGACGGAACCGGGCTATACCACTGGGGCGGGCGCGGAACGGTCGAGCCCGCGTGTGTAGGCAATACACATGTACCGTATACCGTGTCGCATGGCGCATGTACGTGTGCTACATGTACGCGCGCTCATCCGGTCCGACCGGCCGGTCCGCGGTGACGTCGGCTAATGCACTGTGAACGCCTCTCTTGTGTCTTGATGAGTTCGGTGTGTGTGTGTCGACGTTTCGAACCCTACATGTATGCCTGTGAAAGTGAATGTGTCAGATTTAGCACTGAGGAAACGGTCGGTGGTCGGTGCTCACCGACACGCCTTTTGCAATGGGTAGGAGGTAAGCACTAGTCGCGCACCGACAGGGCGGGGCGTGTTCTCGTCTTCTGGAAGGGGTAGTCAAGTTTGCCCCTTACACACAGGCGCTAAATTTTGGACTGTAAATCACTACATATTTTAGGCCCTATGACATATGACCGAATACTACGTTGACACACTTTGCCACAATGACAAAAACAACTGTCTCGCTCATGGTCTCGCTCCCTCTTATCCGCCCGCTCTCTCGACTGCATGGCCTGGATCCATACAAGCGAACTCGAGCCTGAAGTGAAGATATCCTTGTTCCTTGACAAGTACAGAATTAACCTAGCTGGATTGTAGCCTCACACCGCCCTGCGGAGCACACGAGAGCCATCAACGAGCATAAGCTGAGTCGTCAACAAGTTATCTGCGTGGAGTCGGTCGAGGCTCACACGCTCACAAGGCGTGAAGCATGACACTGTGTATACTATGTGTATACAGCACTGTTGATTGCTCGGTCGACTGCTGCTCATCACTGAGTGCTTGGCCCACTGCTTCCAGCTAGCTTCCAGCGGTTGGCCACCGCCGCCTTTCACACATATAAATGTGAATAAATATAAATGATTTGCTCGGAGGCATGTTTTCTTCGGTGATCTGCACCAAAAAAGTGTAAATCATGAAGTACGGAACGTATGGATCTGAAGATTTGACTGCATGTGACCTAAAGTCTCCTGTATAACTCTACGCTCACGCTGCCCCCGCTGTTTCCAGTTTAGTCACAAGGAGTGTAAATCACAGAGTTCTCGATATGAGATGCCAGGTAGACGCCCGCGCCATCATGTTGATCATGAGCGCCCGACAAAGGGCCTCTTCATCTCTCCTGAAGCATCACGACCGCCTCTGAGACCGCCGAGCACAGTCAGCGCAATCGGTGCCCAGATCGCAGTTTCCACGGCCTCGTGCGCCGTCGCTTGCGCTGCTCTCGATGTTCGCACGCTGGCGGCCGGGTGATCTCACATGCGTCGGCATCTCGGCCCCTTTATCGGACCCTGATCCTGTTCTTCTTCAGTATTACAGTCACGCGACGGCAGCACAGACTTTGCTTCATCTGTAAAACAAAGCCACACTCAACGCGGCGGTGCGTCGTGCTTACGTCGTGCTACGCACATCTATGCGTGTAGCGATAGTGTAGCGGTAGCCGCACGAAGCGGCGTCCTCGATGTGCACCGTCGCGTCGTTAAGCATGCAGACGGGTTGCGCAATGGGGTTGCGTCGAATGTCGCACAAAAAACCTTGCTCATGCACATGCAACAAGGCCACTCAAGACTCAACGCAGCGGTCGCATCATGGCATGGGGCAGTGAGCGCAGGACGCGGCGTCCTTGATGTGCACGTGCATCGCGCGTCGTCGTCGAGCATGCTGATGTGTCATCAAGCAGCATAATCTGTGTGCTAATGCGCAGGTGCGTGGCGACTGATCTTGCGTCAGTGCCGTCGCTCTGGGCCACACTCAAGCGTCGCTCCGCAGGCGTAGCGCCCGTCCGAGACGCAGCTACGCGTGGTCTCGCATCAGCAGGAAGCGGCGGGATGAGATCCAAGTGAGGCTCGCAAGGTCACTTCCTCCGCAAGACCCAGCATGAGCATTGTTGTCGACACCTTGGACTCAAGTGCATCTTTGACGACGCAATGCAAGTGCAGATCGATGAGGCCGCTTCCTGCGGCCGCTCCTACATGCGTCTAGCACGAGCGCTCCGTCGGTGCATAGCTGCTCAGCGTCACAGATCTCGACGTGAGGCACGCAGGATCAACTTCCTTGCAAGACTAAGCATATGAGCACCTATACGTGCACTTCATGATGCACTCGACGACGCCATGCACGTGCACAACGACGCCGCCACTTCGTGCGGTCACTGCTACACGCCAAGATGCGTACAGCATGGGCACTGCGTCTGTGTATAGCTGCTGAGCGTCACAGTCTGTGTATAGCTGCTGAGCAATCAGGTCAGCGCTCTCGCAAGCACATGAGCAAGGTTGGTGCGGTGCGATCTTTGACAAAAGACAGGTCGCGCGGAAGCGCCGTTCGGATCGGCCGGGCTTTGTTCACGCTGAGCAACTATACACAGACGCAGCTCTCGTGCTAGATGCATCTACGCGTGTAGCAGCGGCCACAGGAGGCGGCCTGATCGATCTGCACTTGCATTGCGTCGTCGACCATGCAGACGAGATGGGTTGGGTTGCAGGTTGAAAGAAACAGTGCTCATGACCTTGTGTGCATCACGTCGATCTGTCACGCTGAGCAGCTATACATAGACACAGCGTTCATGCTAGCCGCCTCTACGCGTGTAGCAGCGGCCGCAAGGAGCGACGCGATGTCGATCCGATCTTCAGGGGGGAACTCTGCAACTCTCGAGGTCAGTACCATTGTTGATTGTTCCGCTCCTGATCTACCTTTTTTGGACTAGATCCTGAAGCGGTCCTTAATAAATACCCCTTTTGTGCACGTGTATGTGATGAGATCTGCCCACCCCCACGAAACCCCCACGCTTACCATGGAAGCTTTCCTCAGCGTTTGTTGCCTCTTCCTCTAGCTCTTCCTTCGCCTTTGCTGCAGGCCTTTGCTGCAGCTGCTGCGGCGCGACCACCCTGGTTATCCTGCCAGTAGCCGGCAGGCAGGCCAGCCTTGCTGCGGTCGCCGCTATGGCCACCCTTGCGGATGTATGTCCTAACCATAAGACAGAGAGAGAGGGGCGACAGCCAAGGTGCTGGGTCGCACCGCTTAACGACGCGTGTGCGTGGGGTTTCGTGAACAAAGTTGGAAGCGCTGTTTGCGAGCGTGGGTTTGCTAATCCAGAAAGGATGATTGCGGATCCGGGCCTACGTTTTGTTGATGGCCCGTCGTGTTCACGTTCACACTCGACTCACGCGCGGCGAACACTCGATCGCGTAGCAGCGATGAGCCGCAAAGACCGCGATGTCGCCAAGGCCAAGGAAACCGGCGCGTTCGCCACGGCGCAATGTCTCGTTGCATATCTTGGCTACTCACCCATCAAGCCGACGCAAATGCCTCCAGACCTCGCTGTCGTGCTGTGGCTTCCGGAGCCCGCGGCGCAGCCCAAGAGGACAGAGTGGTCACACCCTGGCGTGGGTCCGAGCGTGGGCCTAATCCTTCCGGCCGTGCAGCGTGTGCTCATGACCACGGACGCGAGCGTATCGCCTCCTGGCGCCATCTTCATCCTCGACTGCACGCCGCTCATCCCAGCAAATGAGAGCGCGCAGTCGGTCCTCGACAAGGAGGCGACGGCCGGGCAGCTCGGCAAGCAGCTCGGCAAGCCAGTGGGCCGGCTGCTGGAGAAGTTGCTCACCGGCCACCATGGGACCGTGACTCTCGTCGGCATCGACGGCGGCGCGGCGCTCGCGCTGGGCTTGCTGCAGGTGCCGCCGGCCGAGCACGGCCTTCGAGAGGGTGTCGTCGAGCGGGTCGTGCTGCTGAAGCCGAAGCTGAGCGTTGCCGTGGTGAACGCACGACTGGCCAAGTCGGCGCAGAAAGTTGGAGTGGCCCTCGACGTCTTCTACGAAAACCGCACAGCGCTCGAGCGTCGTGACGCCGTTGTGCGCCATGCGTTCCCAAGAGGAGCCTCACGCGTGCTCGAGACGCTCTCCTCGCGGCCCGAGCTCGCGGCAGCCGGAGGGGCGCTGTACTCGGCGCTGCTCTCCGACGGCGTACGCAGCGGCCCCGCAGCCGCTGAGATCGACGGCGCGCTGCTCGACCCGGGCGCGACCGACGCGCTCGGCCAGACCATCTTTTGGGGCGAAGTGACCTTTGAGATGAGCCGGAACACGAAGCAGACCGAGGCAGTCGTGAGCGATCTTGATCCCCAGATGCTCGCGGAGGCGGCGTCGGCGGCGGAGGCGGCGGTTGCGGTAGCGCTCGTCCCGATGCCGGTGCCCGCCGCCGCGACCTCACCAGAGTCCTCGGGCACGGGCACGGGCTCCGTCCCCTTTCCCTCGACTGCTGCTCGAGCGAACGGGTCTGCGAATGGGTGTGTGAATGGATCCGTGACTGGGTCCGAGTCGCCTGTCCAAATGGTGGGCACCCTCATCCTGCGCGGCAATCGCTGTGTGCTTGTGCGCTCGCTCGCGTCGCCGCCGCTGTGGAAGGGGATGGCCTTCCCAACAGTCGCGCTTCGTCCGGGCGAGACCGACATGGAGGGCGCCTACCGCGCAGCCGCCGAGAATTGCGACATCGCGGATGAGTGGAGGCACTCGGAGCTTGAGAGTCTGCCCGCCGTTCCGCCTGCCGCTCTGCACCTGGGCGATGAATGGCCTATTACGCGCCACGCTCTGATCTACGCTCTGTACGCCGCCCGGCCGCCGCCGCCCGGACCATTGGAGGACGCCGACTTGACCGACGAAGACGACACGTATGATTGGTACACGTGGCCACGCGCGGTGCACGCACTGCGTCACGATGCACACGCTCTCGCGACCTTGCGGACGCTCGCCTGCGCTCTCGCTGCCGCAGTGCATGCGGGCCGTCTCGTGCCAAAATGGGGCGGATATTTTGGGCAGGAGTGGCTTGGCACGCCTTCGCCTGCCTCGCTCGCGCTGCCGCTGCCGCCGCGTCACGCCACCGGCGCGACGCCAGCCGAGCCGCCGACGGAGACGCACCATGGTCTCCACCGAGGGAGCGGGAGCGCTCATGCGTCGCCGTCAGCTGCTGCAGGGGCGCATGACGGCGAGAGCGAGGTGAGGCAACGCCTCTTTTCTCTTGAGACCAAGTTCGATCAGCTGCTGGCGCTTCTGGCGGCGAATGTGCTAGGCGCCGCCCCAGCTGCCAACGGCCTTAGTAGCGCGGACCCTTCCATGCCCTTGAATGGCCCGCCGAGTAACGGCCATGGCATGGCTCCTCCCGTCTCCCTGGCGGGCTTCGGGCTCGGGCAAGATCCACGCATCTTAGGCACGATTCGCACCGAGCCGCTGGTGCCTCCAGCGGGAGCCGACGCGGGAGCTGCCAAGGTGCGAGCTTCCAAGGTGCCCTCTTCGTTGCTGGCGGTGCAGCAGGCGGCGAACGCGCTGGCGCCCAGGGGCCTCGACGGCAAGGTGCCGTTGCTACCGGTCACGGTCCTCTCAGGGTTCCTCGGTGCTGGCAAGACGACCCTCCTGAACCATTTGCTGCGCAATAGCGCCGGCTACCGCATCGCCATCATCGTCAACGACATGGCGACGATCAACATTGACGCCGAGCTCGTGCGGCGCGCGAACGTGCTCCAAATGGAGGAGAAGATGATCGAGCTGTCCAATGGATGCATCTGCTGCACGCTGCGCGAGGATCTCCTCGCCTCGATCGCCGCCCTCGCGGCCGAGCAGCGCTTCGATCACTGCATCGTCGAGTCGTCGGGCATCTCGGAGCCGATGCCCGTGGCCGAGACCTTCAGCTTCAAGGACGATGCGTCCGGCTTGAGCTTGGGCGACGTGGCGAGCCTCCACAACCTCGTGACCGTGGTCGACGCAGCCGCGATCTTCGAGCAGCTGACCACCATGGACACGCTCGCGGAGCGCGGCTGGCAGGCGGGCACCGGCGACGTGCGCACGGTCTCGCAGCTGCTGTGTGAGCAGCTCGAGTTCGCCGACGTGATCACGCTCAATAAGGTGGATCTCCTCAGCGAGGTCGAGATGGCCGCTGTCGAGAGGTTCGTCAAGAAGATCAACCCCGGGGCGGAAGTCCTCCGCACCATGAACAGCCGCCTCGAGCCGTCGGTACTGCTCGACAAGGCGCGCTTCTCGTTGCGGGTCGCCGAGACGCATCCCAACTGGTTGGCCGAAGCGCGGGAACACGAGCACTTGCCCGAGACCGTCGAGTATGGGATCTCCTCCTTCATCTACCGCGCCAAGCGCCCGTTCCACCCGCAGCGCCTGCATGGCGCCTTTTGCAGCCGCCCGCGTCCAGGCGCGCTCGCCAACCTGCTCCGGCTCAAGGGCATCGCGTGGATCGCCACGCGCCACAGCCAGCAAGCTCACGCCGCGCTCGCGGGTACGCAGTTCAGCCTGGATCCAGGCCCGCCTTGGTGGGACGCGATCCCGCGCGAGCTGTGGCCGGAGACACTCGAGGAAGACATCAAGCCGCTCTGGCACGAGGAGCACGGCGACCGGCAGACAGAGCTCGTCGTCATCGGACGGCACTTGGATCATCGTGCAGCCGAGGCCGCGATCCACGCGTGCCTGCTGACCGACGCGGAGATGGTCGGCGGCGCGGAGGGGTGGCTCACGTTGGCGGACCCGTTTGCGGAGAAGTGGGACAGGGACCTGGAGATGGCGTCGCCGGGCGGTGCGGAGGGGCACGACCACGACCACGACCACGGCCACACGCACTGAGGCCGTCACTGAGGCCGCATTTGTGGACCCACATACGTAGCACAGGAGCGTGCGGCGCGCAGCAGAGCTTGGATCCGAGCATTACGCTCTCTCTGAGATGTGTTGGAAATTATGAACGCAGTGTGTTGGAAATTATCACGGTGCACTTTGACGTCCGGTCACGACGGCGCTTTGACCTTTGTGTAGTGTCTAGTGAGGACTGAGGTGTGAGCGCGGGGGGGACCGCGACGAAACGGTCGAAACTTCTGACTCGACTGACTGACTTGTGACTGGGCTTTTGTTGAGAGAGGGTCAGTTGAATCGACACACAAGGCACGGCACCGACCCGACTCCCGAGCCACCCACACGAGACACGAGTGTACCACAGTCCACACGAAACACTGCCACGCAGTGATGCTTGGAGAGCGGTCGCGTCGCTCGGGGGACTAACACACCGGCGAGGATTTTCAAGGATCCGGCCCCACCCCCGTCCCGGCCACGCTACATCTATCGGCCCCCCGCCGATAGTACAATGTACATAGTTCACGCTTTTGTTCTTAAGTCAAGTCAAGTCAAGTCAAGTCAAGTCAAGTCAAGTCAAGTTTCAAGTCAAGTCAAGTCAAGTTGACTTGACTTGATTTGACTTGATTCGACTTGACTTGACTTGACTTGACTTGTTCTTCGGTGGTTTCGGTTCGGAAGAGAGAATCTGTGTTTATCTCGGCTGTGTGGATCTCCCTGAATGTCATTCAGAGCCCTCTTCGGTGCCTTCGACAGCCCTCTCCCACCAGCGTTGCCGTATGTAGACCCTCCATGGCCAGAGGTGGCCCAGGCTGGCCAACTTCGCTCGGCACTACTGGACCCCGGGCAGTTATCGTATCGACGGTTTCACAACCGATATTGCAGCCATACGTACGAGTTGAACGACCTTTCCGAGATTTTCAGTTCGCATGCCCTGGAATGGAACATCCTTGGCCGCGATGCTCCATGGTGGTCGGTGATCTCGGTGAACAAGTGGAAGGGGAAGCGGCAAATTACAGAGGCGGGAAAGCGCGAGTTTTACGACGGTGGTGACGCACACGTGGCGGAGGTACACAAGGCTCACCCTCAGCTGCAGGGCATCGTGCTCGACTTTGGTTGCGGGCTCGGGCGGCTTGGCATGGCGTTCGCACGGCTGCCCAACGTCAGCCACGTCTTTTGCATCGACCAGTCGGTGCACCATCTGTCCATCGCCCGTGACGAGTGGAGCCGACGACGCGGTCAGACGACGGCTCGCCTTCATTTCGTGCACTCGACCCCAGACTTGCTGGCCGCCATGCGCGGCCGGCAGGTCGACTTTGTCCACAGTGTGATCGTGCTTCAGCACATGGTGCCTCCGCTGCAGCAGGTGTATCTCGAGCAGCTCTGTGACGTTCTCGCACCCGGTGGGTCTGGCTGGATCCAGATCCCCACAGCAGTTGGCCACTCTATGAGATCGGGCATCATGACTCATGGGCACTGTGATCTGGAGGCCTCGATTCGGCTCGGTGGGGCGCAGATGCATGCAACGCCCCTCAGGTTTCTGAAGCCGATGCTCGCTGCCCGGGGCTGTACCGTCCTAGTTGAGGACGTAGGCGGCAAGTACCTGGGCCAACCAGACTCGGATACGCGCTGGAAAAGTGCCGTCCTGCATCTGCGCAAGACTCACGCATCCCGCAGCAGGATGCCTGCCGAGTAAGGCGCTTATCACCGAAGCGTGGTCGTGTGGCGGCGCAACCCGTCGCATGCCGTCGTGACTCAAGTTGGTCTCTGTGCCATGCTCTGTGCCATGCTCTATGCGTGACGTGCGACGCGTGGCCGCGTCGGCGGCATTGTGGATAAGGTTAAGGATATGGGAGGGGCCGCTGTCATTGTGTCTAACGCACCGCCCCGCCCCTCGTCTGGTTGGATCCCCTCGAGCCATCTCTGCAATCTCCGCGGCAGAGCTTGGATCCGAGCATCACGCTCTCTCTGAGATGCGCAGTATACGGGGTGCGTGAACAGTGTGTTGGATCGTATCACGTTGCGCTGATTGTTTCTGCTCACGACGGCGCATTGTGTTCACGCTTTTTGTTTACGGCTCAATCGCGATCCGGTACTGTACCGGTACCGGTAAAAAGACACCGGGGGGAGCCGGGACACACACGGGACACACGGGACACGCGGACGCACAAAGGCACACAGACCAATCTCACAACCAACCAAACCCACCAACAACAAACACCCCGCACGTCAGCGCGACGACCGAAGCCGCGGCCGACTCAACAGCCGCAAGCCCGAAGCCAACCGCTCCCCGCGGCCGACTCAGAAGAGGCCGCCCCCAGCAAACCCGACCCTGTGCCTCCGCCCGCTCCCAGAGCGCCTCCCCGCGCCTGCTCAAAGGCGGTCGGCGAAATGAAGGCGCGTGCGACCGGTACAGGAACGCGATCACAGCGCCGCGATCGATCGCCGCGGAGTCATCACGATGATGATGATTGCGCTCCTCGCTCTCGCCTTTGCGCCAACACCGCGCACGCAAGCAAAAGCACTGCGGCCGCAGCTTAGGCCACTCATGATTTCAGCCGCTGAAACAACCTCAAACGGCGATAGCGCGCGAGATTCGCCAGATGCGCCACTGGCCGTCCAAAACTTCGAGGCTTTTAAGCTTCCGACTGTGTCGCGGCCATTCGTCGTTCGACTCGTTGCCTGCCTGTGCTTATTTGGCGTGGCCAGCCCCCACCTAGCGTCTCGCGTCGCCTACGTGGCCATCGGTGTCTCTCTTGGCTTTGGAAGTACGAAGTTCATTCGAGTGGCTACCTCGCCCGATGCCAGGGATAGCTTGGCTGCGTTCGCCGCTCAGCTCCAGGTTCGCGCGCGGCTACGCGCGTTACTTTTGCGCATTGATCCATCACTCGCTGACGATGAGGGCAATCCCATCACACTGAGGGAGTTGGGTGGGCCGTTTTTTCGTGGCAAGAAGAAGCAGGGCCGTGGCATTGGACGGCCGCCTTGGGCGCAGGCTATGAATCCGACAGAGCGCCCGACCGTGTCTGTCCTCGAGGAGCAGGGGCGGCTGGCACGCGAGGACGCCGAGCGGGAGATGGCTGAGCGCAGGGTGCGCTCGGGCGGCACGAGAACGGCGTCGAGCAGCGCGTCTGCCGAGGCGGAGTCGGAGGCTGAGAAGGAGCGGGCCATCATCGAGAAGAAAGCGCGCGAGAGGTAACGGCTAGCCGAACAGGCGCGGATAGCGGAGGCCGAGAATCTCGCGTGGGCCGTGCGCGAGGCGGCGTGGGCGCGCGAGCGCGAGCGCGCACTCGAGGCGGCCGAAGCGCAGCAGCCGTTTTCACCGCCGCCCGCGCCGCCGTCGCAGTGGATGCCTGAGGAGCAGTCCAGAACGGAAGGCTGACCCACTTAAGTGATCGCCGTAAGGCATGGATGACAGCTCACAAACCCCTCCGCCCTGCTGGCACTCGGATACTACCACACGTGTGCGCGTACCTCCCGGCCGACATGCTCCTCAAGTGTTGGGGACAGAACGGCTACGGCCAGCTCGGTGACGGCACGACGACCACACGCACCACCCCGGCTACGATCAACGTCAGCGACGCTGTTGGGCTGCTGGGGTTCGGAGGAGGCCACTCGTGCGCGAACCTCCCGGCCGGCACGCTCGTCAAGTGCTGTGGGGTTTCAAGGGCTATGCGGCCAGACCGGAGACGGAAACAAAACCTTTCGCAACACCCCGACCACCATCGACGTCGGCGGCGCCGTCGGGCTGGTGGCTCTCGGAAACTCCCACACGTGCGCATCTGACGGCCGGCACGATCCTCAAGTGCTGCGGCTACAGGGGAGGCGACTGTGGCTCAGGTAGCCGCTTGCAGGAGTTGCATCCCGCTCTGGAACCCCGAGATGCAATCTAGGCGTCGAGATTCGAGATCCTCTTGCATCCCGCTCTCGAATCTCGCCCGAGAGTTGCATCTCGCGCTCGAGATTGAATCTCGCCCGAGAGTTGCATCTCGCTCTCGAATCTCGCCCGGGCCCGGAACATCGTTCTGACAGATTGGGTTCCCGTACGCAGTCGGGTCGCGGGACGGTATCGAGGCAGCGCCACAACGAGCGCGTGATGCCGCCCCACCTCGATGCTCCTTTCCGAGCGCCGCGCGGTGCGATTTGCGACAACGGAATCTTTTACTCACCGTCGGTCTCCATGGACCTACGCTCGCGGCACGGCGGTACGGTTGGTCGGTTCCCGGAGGTTCGGACGCCGAGACGAGAAAGACTATATTAGCGCTTTCGAAACGCATTACCAGTCAATAGTATCGCGGTTCACATATTGACACGACCGAGATCTCACCGAGCATAGGGTGGCCTCATTGTAGAGTCACCCAGGTTCCGTGTCTGTGTTGTGTGTACGGTATCGGTAAGTATCCGGAGGCAGACTAGGCCGGACACCACTGGGACTTGATACTTCTCCCTTTTAGGGAAAGTACGAGCCTTGCGTTGGTTGGACGAGAGTCCTCAGCGCACAGTGGTGCCCGGCCTCAGTGGTGGCCGTCCTTCTCGTGTACGCCTCAGTCCAGCAGAGACGAGGTGTAGCTACACGAGTGTGTAGCCTCAGTCCGGCAGTGGCCAGTGACGAGGCGTAGCTACATGATCAATCCAATACTTATCCCAGGTTCTCCTATGGTAGCGGTTCAAGGTACCTTTCCTCCGCAGACGGCTTCGAGTATGTCAGCCGCCCGCATCGTTGAGCAATCCGATGCAAACGACAAAGCCGATCCACGCTTGGGAAGCCAGGCAGCATCGGCAATGTCGTCGCGCGATGTGAGACATCGCTCGCGCCCTCCAATCAACATCTCCGGCACCACGCTTGCAGCTCAATCGCCAAGCTGCGACGTGCGCGTTGCACCTACAACTCCACTGCGCATAACATCGATGATCGATACTACAACGATGATCAACACCGTCTCTAAAGACGATCAATGCTTAGCAACATCGGCAATGTCGTCGCGCGATGTGAATCATCACAAGCGCCCTGCAAACACACCTTGCAACGCAAGCACTGTCGACAATTCCAGTGCCAGCACCGACGCATCTTCCGGTGCCCGCTGTGCATGGCTCGCCCCCTGCTCGCCATCTCCTACTTCAATCAGCCACGTTGCGCAAGCGGCGGCCAAAAGCTGCGTGCCAAGCAGCCTTCAAGCTAAAATCGGGCCAACTTCGCCAACAACAGAGTCTTTCTTATTTTGCTCGGCTCATCACCGTGACGGCCCCGGCGACTCACAGCTCAGCTCGATCGAAGGCTCGGCGCTCGACGGCTTAGACAGCTCTCCGCTCGACCCCGCGACGCTCGACGGCAATAGAGGATGGCCGCTCAAGTCGGCGCTTGACGCGCCCCTTGGCTCGACGCTTGACGGCCTCGGTAGGTCCCTGCTCGGCTCGGCGTTTGATGGCCCAAGCAGCTCGCCGCTTATGCCAGCGCACAACGGCCTTAATAGCGTACCGCTCGGCTCGAAGCTTGACAGCTCCAGCAGCAACACGTTGCTTGGATCGGCGCTTGACGTCGTGAGCACTTCGACTCTCAGCTCGACGCTTGGCTTAGCCCCCGACGGTTCACCGCTTGGCTCGGCGCTCAATGGCCTCGGCGGCTCGATGCTCAGCTCAGCGCTCGACGGCCTCGAATGCTCAGTTCCTGATGGCCTTGGCGGCCCAGCGATCAGCTTCGTGCTCGAAGACTCGGCGCACGCGTCGGCGCCTGATGTTGCGCTCGACGGCTTGACGCTCGGCTCGGCGCTCGGCGGCATCGACCGCAGTTCGCCACTCGAAGACAACGGCAAGTTGGCTCTCAATACCTGTCTTGTGTCTTCTGCTCCTGGCTCTTCTCCAGGTGGTTCGAGCACCTGCACCTCTTCGTATTGCGCCCGTGAGCCTCAACTCAACGAGGAGCCCGCAGAATTTGGACACCGCGATTTACCTTTTCAACCGATCAGTTCTACCCTTATCACAGATTTCAAAACAAGCTGGCAACAGGCAGTTTGCAATCTTGCATATCTGTGCGGATGCACCACTCCTACTGGAGTTCATCTAGACGCTCTGTATGCGCGACTTCTCATGGCCATCGGTTTTGAGGCGCTGCACGCCATTGCCGAAGCAGATTTTGAATTCTTCGACGCCTCATTGTGTATGTTGCGCAGTCTGCCGAATACGGAAGTACGCGATCACATCCTATGGTTCCGTCCACTTGCACCGACTAAGCGAGCAAGCTCCTGTCGACTCATGTGCCCCAACACGGATGACATCCTCAGGCACTCACAGCGTCTTGCCAGCCTCTGTCATCAGTCCGAGCACTTACATTTTGCAACAGTCGAGCTTTGGCAGCAGATGAATGCAAGCACTTGCATATGCGCTGATGAGCGAACACGCTGCACCAGCATACCTATGTTCAATCCGCAACAGGAAACCCTCTGTGATAATGTGGGTGCCCTTGCAGACGTCTACTCATGGCTGCTTGCCGAACCTGTTGTGGACTGGCATGATCAATGCGACTGCGAAAGTCTATGCTATGCACTGTTCATGAGAAATTCTCTCACAAGCATTACGGGTCAGGCTCTCGAGTCAATGCAAACTGCCTATTGTTCACGCGGCCTTGGCTTCTCTGAGCGTTACTTGCCCAACGGCGACACGCTTGCCAGTAACTCGCCCTCCGTTAGCAGCGCGATCACCGATAACTCGCCGCTCGGATCGTCGCTCGATGGCCTCAGGGGCTTGAGTCCCGACCCGCCGCTCCATGGCTCGACGTTCGACTCAGTGCTCGATGATACCGGCAACTCAACGCTCGTCTTCACGCTCGATGGCTCGAAGCTCAGCTCAGCGCTTGATGGCGGTGGCAGCTCGACGATGCTCAGGTGCTCCGCGCCTGATGGCTTGACACTCACCTCAGTGCTTGGTGGCTCGAAGCTCGGCTCGGCGCTCAATAGCCTCGGCGACTCAGGGCTCTGCACGGCGCTTGATAGTCTCGACGGCTCGGCGCTTGATGTAGCGCTCAACAGCTCCACGCTTGGCTCGTCGGTCGATGGTCCTGGCAGCTTGATCTCAGCCATGTTCCCACTCCACAACTCGCTGCTCAACTTGGAGCTCAGTAGCCTCAGCGGCTTGCCGCCC
>Ga0210247_101446_pt1 | contig 18678 bp, 9 predicted proteins | sample ChrtobMetP3_16mM_FD_155449 | JGI IMG/M metagenome (GOLD analysis project Ga0210247, IMG submission 155449) | Chrysochromulina tobin associated microbial communities from unialgal haptophyte culture, Seattle, Washington, United States - P3_16mM | ecosystem: Host-associated > Algae > Haptophytes >... | reverse complement strand
AGGGACTGAAGGTCCTGCCCGGGGTCGCGGGTGGTGGAGCGCCCACCGCACCGGTTTCGTCAGTTCTACGTCAGACGATTGACGAAACTTGACGAAACCGCGGATGGGCGCGAGGTCCGATCCGCCGTAGCCGTAACGGCAACGGCCGGCCTCCCACCACCTCTCTCAGGAGGTTATAATAATGCTAAACTTACGATATGACTTCACCAACCATCAATAACCGACCGGACAACAATCAATGATCGTTGATCTCGACGGAGTGGGAGTCGGAAAAAAATAATCATGATCGACATCTTTCTTCTAAGTTCTATGCATGCCGGACCTTACAAATGACCAAATCGGCCGGACCATAACAGTTCTCCACTTACCAGCCACTGAGTGACTGAGCCAGCCCGCGACCGACGCGCATCCGATTGCGCGCATCGTCGCCGCTCCCGAGCTCCTTACCAGCTCCCGCGTCCGTACAACGATAAATCAAGGAAATAACGCGGACGCCGCTGAGGCGGGGCGTCCCGGATTAGCGAGGAAGCTCCAGCTGCCCACCATATAAATATATTTCGAATGCGCGCGGCGACCGTGTGCGCGCGACCAAATACGAGCGCGCGCGGCCCTAGCTTCCATTCTCTCGTATCGTATCGATCTCAAGCGCGTCAAGTCTCTCCTGGGACTGCACGCACACACGCATACGCGCACGTGCACGTCTCTCATGCAGTCTTCTCTTCGACGACGACGCCAACGTACTCCTCTTTGAAGGCGTTGGGCACCGAGAGCCAGACGGACATGGCGAGCTCGGCGCGATCATTGAAGCCGTACTTGAGGTCGCCCGACATCTGCACCACGAGTGGTCGTCCCTCGGAGCGCACCACCGTCGCACCGTCCGCCTCGACGGCCGCGGCGAGCTCGAGCGCGGCGCTCAGGACGGCGTTATTGGCGGGGGCTTGCTGGAGGCGGCGCAAGGCGAGGAGCTGTGCGGGGCGGCGCACGTACCTGTGGGGAGGCAAGACGCCGTAGTGAGCACATGCATGCTGGCGGGGCGGGGCGGCGCACGTACCCGACCGACACGCTTGTGACGCCGTCTGGCAGCTCGTCGCGGTACTCAGGGTCGGTCGTCGGGTCGGGCAGCCGAGGCAGCTTGCTTGGCTCGTCGCCAAAGCGTACCGGTAACGACGCGTACCAGCGGCGTCGCTGCGCGGCCTGCGCCATGCCGGCGCCGAGCTCCTGCCTGACGGACGCGCGCTCGACAAACCCGGGTGACACCGCGTTGTACCATCCCCGGCGCTTCACCTCGCCCGTGAAGGCGAATGCGGGCGGCAGGGGCGCCTGCTCACTCTTGAGAAGCATGCCGCTCTCGGTCCATTCGGACTGGAGCGCGAGCATGGGTGGCACGCGCACGAGCTCGTACCCCTTGCGCGAGGCGATCGTCTGCATCGGCAGCTGCTCCGCCGTCGGGCTCGCCCACAGCGACGCGAAGTCGCGGAACTGCGGCAGCACTTGCGAGCGGAAGGCCTCCCACGGCGACTGGTGCCAGCTCTCCTCGACGCGACGCACGAGCACGCCGCCGCGGCCGCCGCTGCTGCCGCTGTCGCCAGCACTAGCACCGCCGCTGCCGCCCCCGCCACGCGGCGCGAGCGTGAGCGTCGACTGGCCCAGCAGGTTGATACGCGGCCGCCACATCGCCGGCCACTCTACTCCGAGGATCCACGAGACCTGGGTGCGGCCATCGGCGAGTGTGCGGTGCGAGAGCACGGTGAGCGCGGGCGGCGAGAGCGCGCTGAAGAACTCCCGCGCACCCTTGAGCTCCGACTCGTACGCCGCGCGGTCCTTACACGACCACAGCGGCGTCTCCACGCTCGCGTCCGCCAGGAGCAGCGCCGCGAGCGGCGCAAAGCTCTCGCCGCGCCACGCCTTGCCGAGCGCGGCGCCAAAGGCGAGCGCGACGTCCGAGGCGTCGACCATCGGATCGGTCGCAGTCGCGTGCAGCGGGCGCGCTCGCGCGAGTGCGTGGTGATGATGGGCAGGGGGCGAGAGCGTCGGTCCAGTCGTGATACGCATTGCCCTCTCTTGGGAGGTGCGCCAAGATGTTCATAGAGATTGCGCTCGGTTTTCGCGGCCTGGCGAAGCTTTGCCAAACATCCGCCTTGGTGCCATATGGCAGCCTCGCAACGCACCTCTACCGATGCTACTTAGCCGCGCGGCACGTGGACGTCAAGCTCACCTTCTCGACTGCGGCCGAGGGCTACGAGTTTGCCATCCTTTCCCACAAGGTGGTGCTCGAGCGGTGCAAGTACTTTGAGGCGCTGTTCTCCGGCCCTCTCGCACCGCCGATGCTGAAGGCCGCTGCGCCCAACTTCATGCACGAGGTGCGTGTCGTGCTCGACGACCCGAACATCACCCGTGACGCCGTCGACTGCTGCCTCTCCTTCCTGTATAATGATGGACTCATTCCCGTAAAGTCGTGCGCCTCTTCGGATGGGCGCGCCCACCACCCGGCCTTGCGCCTTGTCGGTGCGCTCGCGTTCGCCTCCGTGCTCGTCTGCCCGGAGCTCGAGCGCGCTCTCGTCGAGGCGCTGCGCGTGCAGATAGAGCACGCGAGCGTGCACCTCGTGCTCGCGGTGGGGGCCAAGTATTTCCAGCCGGGTCTCGTGGAGGCGGCGATGCGCTGGCTCTGCTGGCACGTGCACGAGCTCGAGCGAGACGTCCTTCACCAGCTCTCACCCTCGGTGCTCGCCGAGCTGCTCGCCCGGCCCGAGCTCCACCTGGGCGCCAACGGCACCGTCGAGGCTTACGAGATGGGGACTGGGTCTGGCGCGGGGTGCGGCGTGAGCTCCGAGTGGGCACGATACGAGCTCGTGCGTCGCTATGCGCTCGCGCCGCCGCGGCCGCCCTCGCCCGAACCACCGCCAAGCTTCATGGGTGCTGATGAGCGGGGTGGCGGAGGCGGCGGCTGCGTCGATGCCTCCGCGCCGGCGTCGCCGTCTGTGAGCTCTGTGGCGGATGGGACGCCGCCCCCAAGCCGCCGTGCGAAACGCAGCGCACACGCCGCGGTGGCTGCCTCCACGCGCAGCTTGTCCCCTCTGGAGGCGGCGGAGCGACCGACCCGACGGCAGCGGCGCCTCGATGGTCCCGATGCTACCGCCCTCTTCAGCACTGCATCCTCGGCGGTGGACAAGTGGGCATCGAGCGCGTCGACGAGCACTGCGGCAGCATCCCCTTCGCCCTGGGACGAGCCGCTGCCTCCCGCCGCCGCAAGCACCTTTGCGGCCGCAGCGTGCGCGCCGATCGTCTCGCCGGTGGTGGACGTGTCGCCGGCGCTGGCGCCGGTTGGTGGCTCGGCGGGTAGAGCAGGAGCAGCGGGCGGCGCGGCGTCGGCGTCGGCATCGGCGTTGGCGTCGGCGGGCGGTGGGGCGGCGGCGGCGCTCGTGACGGCGCTCGAGGTGCGGCTGAGTTGCGCGGCGCTACTCCCGTTGTGGGAAGAGGTACGGCTCGCCCAGATGGCTCCGACCGAGCTGCTCGTGGTCCAGGCTGACGGTCTGGTGCCGGCTGAGCTCCTGCTGCGGGCGTACCGTCTGTCGCAGCTGCTCACATGGGAAGTGCCCTCCCAGGGGTCGCGGATGAGTGAGCGGCTGCAGCTGTGGCGGCGGATGCCAGGCGAGTGGGAGGCGCTGCGTACGCACACCGAGGGGCGCCACCCTCTCCGCGTGCCAGGTATCCTCGGTGCGATCCGTGCGTGCCCCCTCGGTACGAGCGAAGCCGACATCGCGAGTCTGCCGCGGCTGCCGCTGATCTCGCTCATGCACCAATCGCACCAGTTCCACGTACAGCCCCAGCTCACCGTGTGCACAGGCGCCGTCACGGGCGCGAACCCATTGGTGCCCGCGCGCCGCGGCGACAGCTACCGGCTGAGCCTCACCATCTGGTCGTGCACCGCCGAGGGGCGGCGCTGCTGCTACCCGTCGGCCCAGAACGAGCGCGAGCGCGAGCAGGAGCGGGAGCAGTATTCACAGCTCGTGCGGCGCACGCGATCATACGATGTGGGCGTCCTCCTACTACACGCGCGCGGCACAAGCGGCGCCTTTGACCACCTGCCCGCGCCTGAGCGCCATACCGAGCATCATCGTGACAGAGGCGCTCACGCCGAGTACAGCCGGCCGCGTGTGACGGTGCACTTGAAGCCATCGCTCGCCAGCCTCGAGGCAGGTGGCTACCTGCTGCCCACAGGCGAGCTGCCGTTCACGCTCCTCCTGCACGAGCCCAACCGCGACGTGCCCAAGCCGCTCCGCCACCACGGTGCCAAGCCGATTAACGGTCGGCCCACCTCGATCCAGCCGTGGCAGTACTCCAAGGAGAGCCCGCCGCTCCGCCACTGGATCTAACTAGGAGTACTGCCATGTGTTACAGTTCATTGCCCACGAAACAGGTGCGAGGTGGTGTCTAGGGATGGGGACCGGATGGGGGGCCTGAAAACATGAAAAATAGAAGACCATTCGCCTTTGGATCAACCATTCACTGCCCAAACAGGTGTAGGGATGGGAGAAGGAATTCGAATTGAGAAACGAGGCCGCGAGAGGAATTGTGGAATTCGGAAGAAGGACCACTCGTCCCCTTTTGGATCAAGCTTACTGAAGAGCATACGAGTGTGGGTGCGGGCACGAAGGCACCCGTTCACGTCATCGGAACTTGCACCTCTTCACAAGGTGGGCTCTAAACTTGCATGTGAAGTCTTTGGAAGATTCGGGTTCTCGGCATCTCCGAGCGCGGAGATTTTCATGCCGACCGACAAGATCAGGACACTCCCGAGTCGGAGGACGCGATGATCTCTTTGGACGCCCAAGTGAAGGAGGACAAGTGCTGTGCACCTACGTGTCCTCCTCCTGCACTTGTCGAGACCCCGACCGAGCCCGTCGAGACTCCGACTGAGCCCGTCGAGAGCCAGCCTGAGACCGTGCCCGCTCCGGCTGCCGACGAGGTGGCGGGCGAGGGCGCTCAGGGTGCGGCGGAGGAAAAGTGGAAGTGCGACTTCTGCGACTTTATGGGCAGCCTGGACGACGTGACGCTCCACGAGGCCATTTGCCCGGTGGCAGCGCGCGCGCAACTTGCTCAACTTGCGGGTGAGCACGCGGCCGAGACGGAGAAGGCGCAGTCGGCGGCAGCGCCGTCACGCCTCGCGAGCTGGTTTTCCAGCACACCAACACCTCCACCCTCAATGTCCAGCAAGGGCAAGAGCCAGCAGGCCGTGATGGGGGAAGAGCTGTGGGAGATCATCAAGGAGCTGCGCACGCGCAAGCAGGGCACCGACCTTAGCTCCTTCGTCGCGCCAGCATCGATGATGCTGCCCTTCTCGACCACCGAGCTCTTGCTGCTCGGAGTGTCGCACAGCGCCACCGGCTATGCCGCGGCCGCATGTGAGAAGCATGGCCCGACTCGCATGCTCCACGTGCTCAGCGCCCAGCTCGGGGCGATGGCGCACACACTCTCGGCGCCGATGATGAAGCCGTACAATCCCGTGCTCGGGGAGATCCTCGCGGCGCGCGGCGGAGAGCCGGCGGAGGTGGGCTCGAGCGCAGGGAGTATGTGGCGCGCGGTCGTCGAGCAGGTCTCCCACCACCCGCCTCTCACCGCCTTCCACGTCGAGGGACAGGCCGTCGCACTCAGCGCGTCTGGCGCTGTCTCGAGCGCGAGCTTCCGCCACTACGGCGCCTCTGGTGCCGTGCCCATCTTCCTTGGCAACACGGTCGAGGTGCGCATGATGCCGCAGCCGGGCGGCACGTTTCTGACGCTCGAGGACGGCACCGAAGAGCAGTATCGTGTCAAGAGCCTCCCGTCCATGTGCCTGCGCAACATCCTTGGGGTCGGACGCTCGTTTTGCGAATGGGCGGGCGACCTCGAGGTCGAGCGGGTCACCGCACCCGGAATGCCACCCGGCCTGGTGGGCCGGATCTCCTTCCAGCCCGCCAAGATGTTCGACCTGAAGGAGACGAGCGCGCACCGCCTCACAGGCGCCGTCACCCTCGGCGACGCCAAGACGGGCCCTGTCCTGTACCAGATCACGGGCGCCTGGACGGGCCGCGTCGTCGCGAAGGCGACGCACGGCGGCGCCGAGATCGACCTGCTGCCGGCGCTGCCGGGCGGCGCGGAGCGGCCCACCGGCATGGCCAAACTGCCAGAGCCACCGCCGTACGACCTGCCCACCCATTCCCTTCGCTGGGCGCGCCATCCGCATGCGGTCTGGACCGAGCTCACCACGGCGCTCCGCGACCAAAACTGGTCAGTGGCGCGCACGGCCAAGCGCGCTGTGGAGGATGGGCGGCGAGCGGAGGCCGCGGCGATGGCCCAGGCGGGGAGCACGTGGTCACCGGCGCTCTTCGATGGGATCCCCCTCCCGGACAGGAAGGCCTGGGTCCTGCGCGACGGCGCCCTCGACCGTGCCTTCGACCCGGACGCCGAGCAGCCGTGCAAGTCAATGTAGAGTATTCGCGCCTGAGAGATGCTACGGCGCGCACAACTGGGCCCCATCCTGTCGTCCATCTCCTCGCGCGGTGAGAGGGCGACGGCTCGAGGAGATTGATGTCCGCTCGTTGTACAACGCGTATCCATAACATGCCATGGAGCCAAAGTTCTCACGTGTCTGCAATGTGGTCGTTTGATTCTGTAGAGTGTAGTGTGTTCAATTCCTTCGAATCGTGTCTAGAAGCACACAGTACAAGCTTGACCGAGCAGACCATGCGATGGAAGCAGTGCGACAGCAGAGACAGCAGACACTGCGCTGGGGGGCCGGACCGAATGCTACAATCACGTACGCAGCTCCTGGCTCCGCTTAACGTGTAGGCACCGAGTTGCGAACCGCCGCGCGACAACAGCCGAGGGGTCTAACCTACGTCTATTCATGGAACTTTTGGTGTTTCTGTGAATTCCTGGCGCGATGCTGCGAGCCGCGCTTCAGAAGGCCGACGAACTGGCGGTCCTCGAGCTGCTCGCCGCAGACGCATCTGCCATCAGCGAGGTTACATTGCCTCTGCACACGGCATGTAGAAAAAAGGCGCTTTGTACGGGTCGGCTCATTGCAGCTCTTCTCAAGGTGCGCCCTGATGGCGCGCAGCAACTTGACGGAGAAGGCTTACTTCCGCTGCACATCGCCGCACGCAGCTGCGCGCCCGTGGATGTGTTGGAATTACTCATTCAAGCCTACCCAGACGGCATGCGAGCCATGGACGCCACGAGCTACCGCCTGCCCTTGCATTTTGCTTGCATCCGCAAGGCGAATCTGGATTGCATCCGTGTGCTCCTCGCCGCCAATCCAGTCGCCGCGTCATATGAAGATGGAGACGCCCACACGCCGGCGCAACTTGCCGATCTTTGGCGTTCTTTGGGCCGATCTGCGGCTGCCGCGACCGTCTACGCATGTTCTCAGCGTCGTACGTGGTTCGATCAAGGTGCGAGACGCCAAACTTTCACTACGATTACATTTCGGCTGTAGGGGCGCGCGCGCTGACGTTGATGGCGCCGCTCAAGCAGTACTCGCGTCCAGAGGCTTCCAATGCTGACCTGTTCCAGCTCTTGTACGAGGAGGCGGAGCCTGCCAGTGGGGAGGCGGAGGCCTGCACTGGGGAGGCGGAGGGTGACGCATGGGTGGCGAGAAAGAGCAAAGGCGCAGGTGGCGGGCGCATCCGTCGGCAGGAGTACACATTCGGCAAGGCGGTCGTGTTTGGTGCGGGGTTTAGGCACTCGACCGAGCCAGGCAGCTCGACTGAGCCGGGAGGGGAGCCGCACGTGTTCCTGTGCTTCACCTTTGGGACGGATCGCCAGGAGGCGTGGCCGCTGATCGCGCAGACAATCGACGGCGACCAGTCTCGCATGCTCTGCCGGCCCGACGGAGAAATTGTGCTCACGCAGCTCGGGCGGTCGATGCCAAAGGAGACGCAACCGTAGATCGCGTCCCCGTTTGTGTTGGCGGTTCGGCGTTCGACGCACAAGCAATCATTAAGTTTGAACTTACCTGTATATCGTAAGTGGTCACGTAGCAGCCCCGCACACAAGTTCAAGTCTGTTGTGAATTCACAGGATCTGTGCGTCGAGCCAAGGTCGGCGTCCAGAACGAACGAGAGTCGAACCCAATTTTGCACATCAACCTCTCACTTTCTTTTCGAGGCAGTTCGTGGTGCCATGGGATGCGCGGCGAGCAAGCACTCACTCGCCGAGGAGATGGTTCAGGCGCGCATGGAGAAGACGGGTGAGACGGACGAGGAGGTGCGCGCCGCGCTCAAGAAGGACGAGGTCACGAACGCCGCGCTGGAGAGCGTGATGAAGGAGTCGCTCGAGCAGCTCCACGCGAAGGCGAGCCAGCTCACGGCCGGCTCATCAGCCGGAGCGGCTACGTGTAGGTTCTGGATGATCAAGGCGGACTTCCTCCGCACATTCTCTGGCACGAACCTGCCCTTTTTCCAGGAGCTTCGCGCGGGGCACCCGAGTGCTTTCGTGGAGGTGACCATCAGCTATGAAGAGGTGGTCTGCGGGAAATATGTCGAGAAGATCCTGTCGATCTCCCATTGCTGGACGGAAAAAACTCAGCCCGACCCCGACGGCGAACAGCTCAAGGCCATCCAGGCCTTTCTCGTTTCGTCGGCTGGCAAGCGGATCGAGCTCGTGTGGATCGATGGCGGCTCCATGCCACAGCACCAGCCCGATCGCCTCATTCGACCGATCATTCGCAGCGTTGAGGACACGGCCGATTTTAAGACCATGCTTTCACAGGTCTATGCCGCCTTTGTCCTCAGAAGCCGCCTTTTCGTCGCCACACTTTTTCACCACTCAGTCACCTGCTCTGTGCTACTCTGTTAACACCCCGCCATTGCTCTCCCCCATTCACAGATCAACATGCTCTACCTCGGCACGACAGTCCTCATCCTCTTTGACCTCTCGTACTTGTCCCGCTTCTGGACGCAGTTCGAGGCGTGGCTGAGCATGCAGTTTGCGACGCCCAACGGCCTCAAGTCGGCGGTTGGCACGAAAAATGCGCGCTACCACATCGTGTGCATCCAGGGCGCCGCCGAACAGGCTGAGGCGCACACGAAGATGCTCGTCGACACTTGGGCCACCAAGACGCCTCAGCAGGCCTTCGACTTCCTCTCCAAGCCGGACGTTAAAGTGACCAATGAGAGCGACAAGCACAGCCAGCTGCCCAAGATCAAGGCGCTCAACAAGATAGTGCAAGACGCGTTCCAAGCGGTCGACGCGCAGCTGCAGCAGCGGGTTGCGGCGAGCGCTGAGGCGGCCGCGCGCGCCAAGGCGGAGCTGGCGGCGTTTGAGAGGGAGAATGGCGTGAAGGCCGCCGCCGACGACCCGCTGAGGAAGGCGGCGGAGCAGATGGAGCGTGAGGCGGCGGCCGCGCGCGCGGCCCAGGAGTCGCACGCGCTGGCGATAGCGCACGGCGTGATGCCGAATGAGGAGGCGCGCGTCGCACTCGAGAAGGACGAGCGCGCAAACGCCACACTGGAGAGCGGCATGAAGGAGTCGCTCGAACAGCGTTTGCTCGCGACCTTGCACCGCGACAACGGCTACTGGCTCGAGGTGGCGATCGAGGTGCCGCCGGCGGTGTTCGACGCGAGCGCGCGCGACCGTGCCGCCGTCGCCCGCCTCATCAAGCGGTTGGAGAGCGACCTCATCGAGAGGAAAGAAGACCTCCGCAACCGTCAGCACTTTCCGATCTGCATCACTGACGCGGCGCATCGAGACTTGGACTACGATCTCGAGGCAGGTGATGTCAACATCCTTGTGTGGTGTGGGCTCGGGTGCGATGTCGCCGAGTGCGCCGGCTCTGAGAATGCGGTCAACCTGAAAGAGCTGAAGGCGAAGCTCAGCGCGAGGAAAAAGCCGGGGCTCGTCGTTGTCTGCATGAAGTATGGCGCGAGGCAGATCGCCGGGAAGCTAAAGGGCGTTGGGGCGGCTATCGTTTGGGTCGAGGCAGACGTGATGTCTCAAAATTCCAACCCTGAGAGGAGCTCGGCGCCAAAGAAGCCTCTCTTAGCCGCAGTCCTCGCTGAGGTGAGCAGTAACCTCGCTCGCAGCGGCTCAGCCGACAGCCTCATCAAGGAGGTAGAAGCTGCAGGGGGTACGGCCGGCATGATCGTTCAGGGCCATGAGAGTCTTCCCTCTCAGCTCGAATGGAAGGCGCGGCCCGAGGCGGCATTCATCGTCCAGCGGGTTTCCAGGCTGCCGGACACCAGGACGAACATCTTCACGAACATCTTCACGAGTTTATCCGAGGAGAAGCTGAAGCTGCTCGCGAGTGACATCAGCCGGACGAAGGAGCTGCTTTGGGAGATAGCGGACGCTGTGAATAAGGACAAGTGCCAGCTCAAGCAATGCATTTCGAGCAAGGAGATAGCGGCTACAATCACGGACAAGGAGGCGGACAAGGAGGCGGTCAAGGCGGCGCGTTACCGCGTGCGTGCGGTCGCTCTCACCGCCTGCAACGCGTTCATGCATGGCGGCACGTTTGAGGCCGTCTATCGGATCGACTCGGATGATACAAAGGAAACACTCAAGGAGACCATGGACTCGCTTTCGCAGGTCTCAAGTGCTCTGATCTGGCTCGATCTCGAGGAGGAGGCTGAGGATGATCTCCTTGCGGAGATCCATCGATTGATAAAGCGCTTCAGTCGCGACGGCAAGAAGGGTGTCTTTCTCCTCACGCCGACGCCCACCCACCTTCCAAAGACGAGCTTTGACGTCTTTCAGCTCGAGACGACTCATGCAATCGGCGATGGCAAGCAGCAGGAGCAGCTCAAGGCGAGCGACTTTTATCAGGAGATTACGTTTATAATGCCTATCAACATCCTCGAGCTCCTTGAGTCTCACCCAAAGAAAGTCGCCGAGATCCTAAATCGCATCCTAACGGACCTCTTCCGCAAATCCCATGCCTTGCCCAGCGTGTTCTCCTCCTCCTCTCCTTCATCGCTGGCTGGCCTATACCTCGGCAACGCCGAACAAACGCTCGTCGCGCGCTTTTGCGTCTCGAGCGTTGGCTTCCTCCACCAGCTGCGTGATCGGGTGCTTGATGGCTCGTTGGTGAAGATGCTCTCGACAGAATTGGGCAAGGCACTTATGGAGGCAAAGGGCGCGGCACGGGAAGCAAAGTTGCCGCTAGGAATGATTGCTGCAAAAATGTCGGAGATGCTGTACAATATGTTCCCGAGTGTCAACGCGCAGCAGGAGACGGCGTCATCCAAGTCCGAGTCCGAGATGACCATTGCTGTCGACCTCTCTCTCTTCGCCGATGTGTACGAGTCGTCGATCTTGCAGCTCGATCAGCTGACGCCGCACCAGGAGGAGAAGATGGGTGATGCGCTGAGGCTTTTGCGTGGGGACGAGACACACATCGTCCACCTGACCGCGCCGGCGGGTGCGGGCAAGACCTTTGTGGCTCAGCAGATCGTCCTTGACTTATTGAAGGACCTCTCGCGCAGTGGCATCATCCTCTTCTCAGCGCGGACCGTCCCACTGTGCCTCTTCTTTGTCAAATGGCTCGTCAAGAGGTGCCATGGTGAGGTGGAGGATGAGCAGATGATCAAGACCCTCGTGGAGCGAGTGCAGGTGCTGCACGCGCCGTACGAGCAGGGGCCGCTCGCGGTCAAGCTCAATGAGGAGAAGGGGGAGATAGAGTTTGTTGGCGTGCCCGAGGGCGGCAAGGCGCAGGCGATTCTGCTTGTGGTCGAGGACGAGGCGCACCATACCTATGGCGACCCGGAGCTCAAGCTGCAGGTGGAGAGGCAGATCTTGAGGTTGCCGTGCCAACGTCTGTTACTTTCGGACGTGTCGCAGTCGCTGGGTACAGACCTCGAGTACCCCAACGACAGGAAGGTCGTCGAGTTGACCGAGGTTGTCCGCAGCAGCAAGCGGATCATCACGGCGGCCAACGACTTTTCGCTCTGCGGCACAAAGGAGAAGGTGCCGACTTGCCACCACACCTCGGAGGGGCCGCCACTGCAGACATTCCTCTTTTACATGCAGCAGAAAGACGAACCTAGGAGGATCGAGCTGTACGCCGAGCAGACAATTGCCGCGCTGCAGTCGGTCGTGACGCAGTTTGAGCGCCTACCGCTCCACGATCGCCTCGCAATCATCGTGCCGGATGAGGGCATGAGGGCGAGGCTGCAAGAGAAGCTGAATTCGCGGTTGGCGGCGGCGTTCCCATCGCGCTCATTTGAGCTCGTCGACGCGCAGAGGGCGAGCAGGACGTACAAAAAGGGAGTCGGCAGCAGCAGTGAGTGGCTCGTGCTCGACAATATCGAGAACATGGACGGGCTCGAGCGGCTGATTGTCATCGCTGTCGGGTTGGATTCGCCGATCCCAGAGAATGCGGAGGCGGCGGCGGAGGGCGACGTGTTGCGGACGCGCTCGACCCTGCAGACCCGCTCGCACCTGTACCGTGCGCTCACGCGCGCGCATATGCTCGTGTGTGTGGTGAACGAGACGCTGCCGCGTGGCTGGCTCGCGTACCTGACGCGTTTGAAGCTCAGCAAGGACGGGGCGTTTGATGAGGCGTCAGCGTTGGCCGAGAGAACGGCGGCGGAAGAGTCCGTGGAAAATGAGAAGAAGCGTGTCACGAAGTGCATGGAAGAGGCAAAGGCGGCGGTGGAGACGATGGCAAAGAAGCACTTGCTTGGAAAGGATGCCATCGAGTGGTGCAGTGCGATGGCGGCGAAGAAGCTATTTGCCGGAGGGGCTGCGAAGGCGATGGCTGCAGACGCTGTTTGTGAGTGGCTGATCAAACCGGAGATGGCGGCGGTGGAGAAGATGGCGGCAGCGCAGGAGAGGGGGCTTGAGGCGCCAGAAGCACGGGCTTCGATCGTCCGCTGTGTGCGGTCAAAGCTGCTCGAGTTGAGCGCAAGGGCTCCTCTCAAGGGAGGCGAGGGGGAGGGGGCACTGGCTGCAGTGCTCGCCCAGTGGCGTTGCGTCGGGGAGGAGTTGGAGAATGCGTTGGCGGCGCAAGAAGGGCTGGAGGGGGTGGGCAAGACGGAATCAATGCAGATGCAGGTGGCTGTGATGGCGGTGGTCGCCGAGGGAGGAGAGCTCAAGGCGGCGGTGTCGGCCGAGGTGCAGGTGGCAAAGAGGCGGCGAGAGCAGATGAAGGAGGCGGCGGTGCAACGTGCGAGGCAGGAAAAGCTGATTGCAGAGCGTAAAGTGAAGGAAGAGAAGCTTAAGACAGAGGTGGTTCAGCCGGCAATGGCGGCGTTGATGGCGGGGGAAGCAGAGGAGCTGGACAAGGTGGCGTGTGATTGGATTTGCGCAGACGCAGTGGAGCGGATGGTGGCAGGGGCAGGCGGCTCGGAGGCGGATGGCAAGATGGCCTTGCAGGTGGCGGTGGCGGCGTGGCGGCAGCAGATGGCCGTGCGGCACATTAATAGCCTCGACGACATCGACAACAACGACGCTGTGCGTGAGGCAAGCTACCAAATCCAGAAGGAGCAGTCGGTGTGGGATACGAAGGCGAATCTGAGCGGCGTCGTTGGCGGCGTGCTTGCCTTTGACCCTACCTCTTTGCAGGCAGACATGGCGCATTTGTCCTTAGACGACGACAGCCACGATGACAACGAGTCAGACTTGACCTTTCGCGGACTGCTTGCTTCTCTAAGTCTCAACTCTCCAAGCGCCAGTTCGCTCAACGTGGGCGACCGCGTCAGGCGTGGCCCCGACTGGGAGTGGGGCGACCAGGATGGCGGGGCGGGGAATGCGGGCACCATCACAGATGTTGACTCCGACGGGTGGGTTCGCGTCAAGTGGGACAAGGGCGGCAGCAACAAGTATCGCACGGAGAATGCGGGTGGCACCGACCTCGTCAAGGCGACCGTGGGAGAGTACGTCGTGAGCGGCGCGGGCGGCATTTGCGCGAGCACCATCAACGGCACCTACAGCTACACGCGGCAGCACAACGGCGCGCCGCTGTACACAAAAGAGGGCGGGAGAGCGATCCTCTACTATGGTGGGGGGCAGTATGGGTGGCGCATGAACGATACTGACAGTACGAGTGGCTGGTACTACTCGAAAGAGGGCTCAAGCGGCTCGGTGCCATGCGGCCAGTGGACCAAGGATGGGTACTCTAGCAGCGACGTGTTGCCATGCCCCACCGTGGCCAGAGTGGGCGACGACAGCGCGGGCGGGCGCCCGCAGGTGGGTGCCACAGTGCTTGTGCTCAGCGCATCTGACTCGTCGACGCGCTCGTACGTGGGCCAGACTGGCAGACTACTCGAAGACGACAAGACGGGTCGCCCGTTCAAGGTGGAGTTCGGTGACGGCAATAAGTGGTGGTTCAAGGAGGGAGAGCTCCAAAAGGTTGGCTCGCTGCAGCAATCGGCGCATAGGCAAACGCCTTGGAGTGGCTCCGTGAAATGCCATGGATGCGGGATGTACGGCCCGTCGCCGCAGACGGGTCCGGGGGGCTGTGCACACTGCGGGCTGTGCGGCGTGTGCTGTGCCAAGCCCGGGCGCGCACAATGCACCAAGGCGCCCTCGACGTTGTCCCCGGAGCTCACCGGCGTCAGCACGCTGTGCGTGGGCGCGCGCGTGCACGTCAAGCGGAGCGTGTCGAATCCAACCTACGGCTGGGGTGGCGTCACCCATGACAAGGTGGGGATCGTCAAACGCGTCGATCCGGACGGCGACCTGAAGGTTGATTTCCCCGACCACTCCGGTTGGACGGGCAAAAGCTCCGATATGGAGGTGGTTACCGCCAGCACGACGGTGTCCACGGCGACCCAGGTGCGCATCCGTGTTCAGTCGGGCGACAGAAGGGCCAACTGTTCGGGCACGTACAATCTCATCCCAGGCCATCTGCGAAATGGAGGGCCATGCTACACGCGCGAGGGCGGCACCGGAGCCATCTACTATGACGGCACGTACTGGAAGATTTGCCAGGCAGGCATTGGCTCAGCAGAAAATGGCTGGAACTTTTCACAGTACGGCGTGTGCGTGGCGGTGCCTCTGGGCAGCTGGGACGCTAGCAAGCGCCAAATGAGTGAAACCACTCGCGACTATTCGAGTCTCACCCTCGCCCCGGACACCGTCAAAGTGACACAGCATCAGCACATCCTCAAGTTTCACCGCCGTGATCGGGGTTACATCTGCGACGTGTGCAGGAGCTCCGGTGGGGAACACAGCTACTACTGCAGCGACTGCGACTTTGACGCCTGCCACGCGTGCGCGTCCAAATTCTTCCCACAGCCATCCGCAGTCGCCACCGGCTCTCGGCTACAGGTCGGGCAGAGCGTGCTTGTCGTCGGCGGTGCTTATCGAACGGGCGAAACGGGCACCCTCATCGAGGACGATGGCGATGACGATATGCCATACAAGGTCGAATTTTCGGACTCGAATACCTTCTGGTTGCATCTGGTTGATGTTGTCCCGGCGGCTCCTGCTGGTGGGGTCTCGGCTGTGGTGGGGAAGGTGGGGATGCTCAGTGAGTCGGACGTACGCGCGCGCCTTGCAATTCCGGCAAGTGGCTTCAGCTTCAGCAGCTCTGGGCACCTTTGCTTTCCTAGCGGGCCAATATGGGTCGCATCGCCCTCTGCGCTTGCGGACAAAGCAGTCACCATCCGATTCCGTGTGACGGGCAACAGTTCATTCGACTTTGGGCTCGTGCCCAGACAGAAAGCGGGGCCAGATTACCTCTATCAGAGAGGGAAGTACGGCATTAACTCGACAGGCACGGGCGGCGGCGTGCTGCGACGCTTTGATTGCTTCAACAAGCCCACAGAGCTGCACGTTGACAGTCAAGCGCGCCTCTTGCGCGTACGAGTCTTCACAGATGAGTCATGGAGCTCAGTGAGCATTGAGGAGAAACAGACGATCGATGACCTCAAGGAGTGGTGCATTGCATTGGGCGGGTTCAACGGCACTAAGTACCAAATATTCAGCTGGGCGGAGAATGTGATGGCGCCCGATGGCACTGCGCTAACAAAGGCAGAGTGTCACGCTGGCCTCCGTGTCCGTACATTGGACAAGACTCGGTGGGAAGCTGCGTACAAAGCAGCAGGGATGGGATCGTTATCCTTTCATGACGGAAGTGTGGGCACCGTCAAGACCGTAAACGACTCTGGAAATTGCATGGTTCTTTTGGATGACCAAGGCTCAACGCTATGGCTTATTCCCTGCGGAGCTCTAACGCGGTGCACCGCTACGACGCCCGCTGCCAGTCCGATTTCTCAGCTCGTCGACAGTGCACGCAACTTTGCACGCCAATCAACCGTCCAGCTTGGGAGTTGGTCGGCCGAGAAGGCCGCAGCTGAGAGGGTTGCAGCTGAGAGGGCGGAGAGCGCCAAGCCGGGGCCCGCTGCCGAGTTGGCCTTCGAGCCGGTCGCCCAGCTGCAACGTCTGCCAACAGCCTTTTCCCCCCTTTTTAAGCAGTGGGGGTGGGCGCTGCCAGTCGCGCGGCCGGCGCAGCCAGAGTGGGGCGCAGTACGCTCGCAACCGTTGGAGAGCTGGAATGCTGAGGAACGATTCGCCGTGCCATATGTGATCTCCGAGCAGATGACGCAGGTTGTTAAGAGCCGAGTGCTCGCGCTATTGCCGAAGGGCGTGTTATTCAATGACTTCTATCCTGAAGTGGTGATCTCGTACGCGTCGGGTCGCCGTTCTGGGCAGGACTGCGATGGTGCTGGACCGGGCATGTATTATGCGGCGGGGATCCTCAAGATCCTCCATGAGCGCGGCGTGCGATGCTTCAGCGGGCTGCACGTCCCACCGGGTACCGATTGGGAAGTCTTCATGCTCCGCCTGAACTCGCGACGTGCGCAAGCCAAGGTACTGATCGTCGTGTTGACCGTGGCACTCTTCGAGTCCAAGCCGTGTTTGAAAGAGATTAACGCGGCCATCAAGAAGGGTATCCCAGTACTACCCATCCGATTTGAGGATAAGGTACCCGGCCACAAAGATCAGTGGGCGAGGTTTACGGACGAGGACTCGGAGCTCATGATATATCGTGTGCAGGAGCACCTCAGCAAGGTGAACTCCATCCCGCACTCTGGCACAGTGCTCACAGTGCCCGATTCCATGAACACGATCGTGGATCTGGTTGATAAATACCTTGGGATTGATAGAGCTCACATTTCCCCAGGCATGCCGGGCAATCATAGTCTTGACGATAGCTAGAGGCTTAGGTAGTCCATCCTCGGACCTGTGTGGGAGCCGCTTAAGATTAGGGTTCGGGTTAGGTAAGGGTGCGTATGGACTACTGTTTTCTTTCCTTTTTCCCCCGCAAAAGATCGACTCCTTCCCCACACTCGTCACCCGCCTCCCGTTGCCATCCGACATACCTAAGAGTTAGGGTTAGGGTTAGGGTTAGGGTTAGGGTTAGGGTTAGGGTTAGGGTTAGGGTTAGGGTTAGGGTTAGGGTCATTTCTTCTCTCATTCTCCTCTTTTGACCCCTAACCCTAACGTCCTCTCCCGTGAGCATCCATGCTTCCTTACTTCCGTAAGGAACACGGGAGAGGCGAGCTAGCCAAACACCCACCCTAAACCCCTACGTAGCCGCTGGTTTCGAGACCTGAAAATGCAATCCTGAGGAGTTAGGTCGAAAAAACGCTGTTTTGAGCGGCAGTTGACCTAGGGTTACACCAAAAAGTGTCAACCACATCATTCCTGGTGGGATCTAGGTGGGATCCAGGTGGGATCTGGTGGGATCTGAGTGGGATCTGAGTGGGATCTGGTGGGATCCGAGTTGGATCTGAGTGGGATCCAGTGGGATCTGGTGTGATCTAGGTGGATTCTGGTGGGATCCACTGTGGGATCTGGTAGGATCCGGTGGGATCCGAGTGGGATCCAGTGGGATCTGAGTGGGATCCAGTGTGATCTGAGTGGGAACATCTGGTGGGATCTGAGTGGGATCTGGTGGGATCCAGTGGGATCCAGTGGGATCTAGGTGGGATCTGGGGGATCTAGGTGGGATCCAGTGGGATCCACTGGGATCTGGTGGGATCCGGTGGGATCCGAGTGGGATCCAGTGGGATCCAGTGGGATCTGGTGGGATCTAGGTGGGATCGTCGGATCGAGTGGGATCCCGGTGGGATCTGGTGGGATCTAGGTGGGATCCAGTGGGATCCACTGGGATCTGGTGGGATCCGGTGGGATCCGAGTGGGATCCGGTGGGATCTGAGTGGGAACATCTGGTAGGATCTGAGTGGGATCTGGTGGGATCTGGTGGGATCTGAGTGGGATCTAGGTGGGATCTGGTGGGATCTAGTGGGATCTGGTGGGATCCGGTGGGATCTGAGTGGGATCTGAGTGGGATCTTGTGGGATGCGATGGGATCTGGGATCCTGTTGGATGTGGTGGGATCCAGTGGGATCTGGTGGGATCAAGTGGGATCTGGTGGGATCTGGTGGGATCTGGTGGGATCTAGGTGGGATCTGTGGTGGGATCTAGGTTGGATCCAGTGGGAACCGGTGGGATCGGGTGGGATCCGGTGGGATCCTGTGGGATCTGAGTGGGATCCAGTGGGATCCGATGGGATCTTGTGTGATCTTGTCGGGATCCTGTTGGATCTGGTCGGATCAGGTGGGATCTGGTGGGATCCGTTGGGTTAGGGTTAGGGTTAGGGTTAGGGTTAGGGTTAGGGTTAGGGTTAGGGTTAGGGGTTAGGGTTAGGGTTAGGGTCATTTCTTCTCTCATTCTCCTCTTTTGACCCCT
>Ga0210247_101444_pt1 | contig 18700 bp, 10 predicted proteins | sample ChrtobMetP3_16mM_FD_155449 | JGI IMG/M metagenome (GOLD analysis project Ga0210247, IMG submission 155449) | Chrysochromulina tobin associated microbial communities from unialgal haptophyte culture, Seattle, Washington, United States - P3_16mM | ecosystem: Host-associated > Algae > Haptophytes >... | reverse complement strand
CAGCTGTCCCAGCGCCGAGCCGCACCTGATGACGAGTACAATCAGAGACTCTATCAGGGGCAATCCCACAGCTGTCCCAGCGCCGAGCCGCACCTAATGACGAGTACATTCAGAGACTCTCAGGGGCACTCAGGGGCAATCCCACAGCTGTCCCAGCGCCGAGCCGCACCTAATGACGAGTACAATCAGAGACTCTCAGGGGCACTCAGGGGCAATCCCACAGCTGTCCCAGCGTCGAGCCGCACCCGAACAGTACGTTGACACACGCGGTGAGGGCAAGCCCGGTCGAGAGCATGATGCTCGGCGAGAGCACGTCGCCTACAACGCCCGAAACAAACTTGGAGCACCCATACGTGAGCGGGAAGACGCTCGTGATCACGCCGATCGCCGTGATGTCGAGCCCAAGGGCAGGCGAGGCCACCATGGCTGGTGCAGTGTAGTATATCGAGTTGCGCACCAGGTAGTATGCTGAGTATCCGAGCACGGTGAAGATGAACACGATCAAGCGCCGGCGGCGAAATGAAGTGTCCCATTCTCGTGCTGTCGTCGACCTCAGCTGCACCTCTGCACGAGTCCGCGGCTCGGTCCGCGGTGCCTCCTCATCCATACGGGCGGCATTGAAGTAGGCTCGCTGTCGCAGCCGAGGGCGCACCGTCGAGATGCCAGCGAATGGCCTCGCAGCCTGTAGAAGCGCACCCACGGGCATCACCGACGCCCAGAGCAGGACGGCGGGCGTCCCGCGGAACACGTTGACCATGATCAGCGCTCACTTCGTCAATTTGAGAAACTTGTGCTAGATGGAACAAATTCAGTTTCGTCTCGGTTTCTTTACGCGTCACCGTCTCTTGGACGGCTCCGCACCCCTCGGTCAACATTTCGCTAGTGAGGTCTGGTCGGTCTCTCCCAGCACAACTCGTTGGACGGCCGGGGCGGAGCTTAAGCGGGACTGGGCACTGGCGGAGCGCGGCGCAGGCCCGTCGGGGAACATCGTGAGGAACATCCGCGCACATCCCAGAGCGGGCTCCATCTCCTTAACACTATGCAATGTATTCAGAATGCAGTACAGCGTGCAGCCCGCGTCTCAATCATGACAGGCTTCCTGAGAGGCTAGTACCCTTGTTCGCCTCCACAACTATACACGTAACAGGGCAGGGGCGCATCTGCACGGGGCCACTCTCTCTCTCAGCTCCAGTAGCGGCTGCAGTTGTGGTCGCCACTGCAGCCGGCGCGCATGCAATAAGTACCGGCCATCACATGCCGGCCCGTCCGCCGCCCAAGCCGCCGCCGCCCCCGTGCTGTGGGAAGCGCGGAGGCGTCCGCTGGAGTTGCAGCAAGAGCGATGGGTTCTTTACCTTGACGAGCGCGTTGATGTCCTGCAGGCGCGCCTGCATCAGCGCGAGGCGCGACTTGATCGAGTTGTACCGAAACGTGATCGACTGGCGCACCGTCTCGTCGTCCGCTGCCATGAAGGCGCAAGAGAGCAACTCGACAAATTTGTACTCCATGTTCTGAATGAAGTCGAGGTGGCCGCGCCCGCCGCGCTGCATCACGAAGACGGCGAGATGCGAGGACGGTTCGCGGATGCATGTATCGAGCATGCGCGTGAGCACCGGTGGATAGTCCGCAAAGTCGACCATCAGCTTCTGCGCCTCCTGCACGTGACGGAAGCCGGCCTCGTCCAGAGTGTGCACGTAGTTGAAGAAGAGGTCGTTCTCGCTCGTCAGCTCGACGCGCACGGCGCTCGGCGCCGATTCGTCGCCGAGCAGGAGCACCTTCACGCGCACCGCCTCGAGCGTGCCAACCTCCTGTGGCCCGTCGGCCATCTGCTGCACGCGCAGCTCAAAGGGTACCTCCCGCTCATACATCACCCGATGACCGCCGCTGAGCGACGGGTCCATATCGTCGATCGACGAGAAGTCGAAGGCACCCAGCTCCTGCATCGGCGTCGCGGCGGCTGCACCCAGCATGATCGTGTGAGCGACCGACGAGCCCGCACTCTCAATGGCGGTGCAAGATTTCGCGCGATCCCATCTGAAGCGCTGTGAACGCGAGAAGGAGGCGCGCGAGAAGGATGGCCGACGCGGCGCAGATCGTCGCGCTGGTTGAGACCGGCCAGGAGGCCATCGACAGCATGCTTGTCCAGTGAGAGACGCTCCAGACGCGCCACTCGCCGCTTGCACGCGCGCCATTCCTGACCTGCCGAGGCTGAGCTGCACCACTGACCCTGCTTGCCTCTCCGTCGCACCCGCAGCTCCGGCCGTCTGACCGAGGCGCTCGCGAGCGCATTCCCGGCGGTGAGCCTTGAGGCCGTCGCGGCCGAGTTTGCGAAGACCTCCGCCTCCAAGGAGGTCAATGCCAAGGTGGCGGCTCTGAGCAACAGTGTGCGTGAGGAGGCAGCGGTCGCGGTCGGCATCTTCCGGTCGGCGGAGATGTGGCTGCGCATCAAGACACCGTCCGTCTCGGACGGCAACAACTTTGGCGTCGACGTGCAAAACTACGTGATCACCGAGCTGCAGGCCATGCAGAAGGCGGTGGACGCCATGGTCACTACCAGCAAGGACTACCACTGGGCGCGCGCGGCGGGCCTCGACAAGCTGTATGCGGGGGAGAGCTCCGAGACGAAGAAAGACTCGAGTGAGTCGACGGAGGAGAAGGACGGCAAGCCCGAGACGAAGAAGACGACCTCTTCCTCCACGTCCTCCAAGTCGAGCGCGCAGCCCGCGTCCGCTGACTACAAGGAGTATCTGGTACAGGTCGATGTTCGCCAGTACCAGAACTGCTACAGCCAGTTGAGTGAGATCCGCAATTCATACATCCGCGCGCACCTGCTGTTCGCCAAGAACCTCAAGCGCCTGACGGACCCGCGCGGCGAAGGCGAGGATGGCCGCTCGGGCAACGTCATGTCCATGTTCTGAGCATGACACCGAGGCGGGGGGAACCGAGGGGGACGCTGTGAAAGAGCCCCCGGCGGAGAGGGAAGGCGTCGTCCCGGGCGGAGAGGGAAGACGTCGTCCCGGGCGGAGAGGGAAGGCGTCGTCCCGGGCGGAGCGGGCTGGCTGTCAGCGCGAGAGTCCAACACCTCTTGGCCAATGCACTCGGCTTGCTCCCAGGATTTTACCAAACGGTGGCGAGAGAGAGCTGGAGTGTCGCGACGCAGAGCCCCGCGCAGCGACGACCGCGGGGGGCAGAGGCGGCGACTCTCCCAACTTCTTTCTGCACTGAAGTTGAGTTGCTCGTGTGGAGTGTTTATCATTTCTGATCTGAGACTGGCTTGCTGTCTAGGCTTTTGACTTGAACTTGAACTTGAACTTGAACTTGTTGCAAAGTGCCCAAGTCCGCGCGCAACACGGGAAACTGTGAATTAGTCCGCAAGTCGATCACCTGTGTTAGCGTTCAGGTAGAGCACACAACCGCCCGCCTCCTCGTCGCGCACCCGACCGTCGCAACGCAACGCAAAGCCGGATGAGCGAAAAGACTGGAAGAGGATCGAGGACTAGGATGGACGGTACGCCCCTTCGCACGTCATCGAGCCGCCGCCCTACGTCGAAAGCCCTCGACAGCCTGAGAATGCATAATGGTGAACCCTCAGTCTTTGGCTCGATCAAGTTCGCGGGCGTCAAGCGCGCGCCGTCCAAGTGGTGCGCCGTGAGCTCGAATTCGGAACCCTTAGGCGTCTACCAGATGGTGCTGGAGGCTTGGAAGCTCAGCCCGCCGCCTGTGCTCATCGCCGTCACCGGCGCGGCGGTCAGCCTCAATCTGTCGAAGCGCGACGAAAAGATCTTCCGGCGCGGCCTGCGGAATGCGGCGCTCCAGACGAACGCATGGATCGTGACGGGCGGCTCGGCGGCCGGTGTCATGCAGCTCGTCGGTTCGCTCGTGCACGAGTCCGGGCGGCAGGGCACCACCAAGCAAATCGTGTGCCTTGGCATCGCGCCGTGGGGAGTCGTCCAGGACCACGAGGAGATGCTCGCATCGGGGCGCGGCCAGGTCTTCTCGGCCAAGGAGTTTGCTCAGGGCGAGCAGAAAACAGAGTTTGCTCAGGGCGAGCAGAAAACAAAACGGACTCGGCTTGACCCCAACCACAGGTGCCACTGATTGCCACTGATTGCATGCTGATTGCCACTGATTGCATGCTGATCGCCACTGATTGCATGCTGATCGCCCTTCCCCCAACCATAGCCACTTCATCCTCGTCGATGATGGCTCCGAAGGCGAGTATGGGAAGGAGATCGACTTCCGGACGAAGCTCGAGAATCTAATCTGCAAGAACGAAGACGCCAACGCCGAGGACGCGAAGCTGCCCACACCCATGGTGCTCGTCGCGGTGGGTGGCGGGTCGGGCACGCTCACCACGATCATCTCGACCCTAGAGAAAGAGAGACCATGCGTGGTCATGGCGGACAGGTGACCGCTGATGACACCACTGATGACACCACTGATGACCACTGATGACCACTGATGAGACCGTGCGTCGTGATGGCGGACAGCGGCGGCGTAGCGACGGCTCTGTGGAAGTACTGGCAAGACGGCACGCTGCCCGAGATGAAGGACTTCCCGAGCCTCAAAGATGAGGCCGAGCTCAAAAAGATTCTCGAGAATCTGCCCAAGATCAAGGCCGCCGGCATGAGGGAGAAGGGCGCCAACAAGGTGCGGCAGCTGCGATTCTTCCACTCAACTAATGACGTCGACGGCGAGAACAACGAACTTGATCGGCTGATCCTCGAGTCGATTCTGAGCGATTGCGACACCACTTTCGAGGCGATCCAACACGCCGTCAAGTGGGGCGGGAGCGACATCATCGACCATCAGCTGCAGCGATCCAAGACGGTGGATGCGAAGCAGCTGACCCAATGCTTTGAGGCGGCCCTCGTGCTCGCAGCGCACGGCGATGAGAATAGTCTTCACGTGGTCGAGACACTCATTGAGTAAGCCGATTGCCACTTAATCCTTGCCGCTGAGCTCTCAAGCAGGTGGAGAGACTGATGGCCACTGATGACCTCTGATTGCCACTCATGGTATCGGTTTGCTGCTGATGACCTCTGATGGCCACTGATGGTATCGGATGGCCACTGATGACCTCTGATGACCTCTGATGACCTCTGATTGCCACTGATGACCTCTGATTGCCACTGATGACCTCTGATGACCACTGATGACGCTCGAGCATAGCCGCCGGACTGCCACTGATGACCTCTGATGACCTCTGATTGCCACTGATGACCACTGATGACCACTGATGACGCTCGAGCATAGCCGCCGGACTGCCACTGATGACCTCTGATGACCTCTGATTGCCACTGATGACCTCTGATGACGCTCGAGCATAGCCGCCGGACTGCCACTGATGACCGTCTCTGAGTACCCTCCCCCCTCCCCTCTCCCCCGCCCCCCTCCTCCTCTCACCCACCACTTCACTCATCATCACCAGGTACAATGCGGACTGCCGTCTCGTCAACTTCAATCGGCTCTTCCGCCCTGAAGTCCCGAACGACCCGACGGGATCGGCCGATCCCGTCGCGAATGACGTCTTCCACGTCATCGAGGACTGGCTTGAGCAGTCGAAAGTCAACCCAGGGCATCTGCCGAAGTCCCTACCGAAGCTCTTCCAGTACCACAAGAGATGGACGACCGTCGTCCCCAAGAACATCACTGAGTATTTGGGCGGCGCGAAGGAACACAAGCAATCGGGGCTCGTTGCCGTTGACGGGTTCAGTCTCCTCGAGTCCCATAAGATCATGGAAGACGATCTCCTTGGCTATAAAGTGCACCTCGAGTGCATGCGCGCGATCGCCAAGCTGCAGCAGCGTCAGGCTTCCCTCGCTGGCGAGGCCGCGGCAACGAGGAGCGCTCAACACGGCGCCCGGCTGCCCAAGCAGCCCAAGGCGCGTTGGAAGGACTTTCTCGTCCCGTCGTGGACCGACTTGATGATGTGGGCGGTGCTCGTGGGCCAAGAGGATCTTGCATGGTTACTGTGGAAGAAGACGACAATGCCGATGCGCTCGGCCCTGATGGCAAGCCGCGTGATGGACCGGATTGCGAATGCCGATCCGGACGATAGCGTGGACACCGAGCAGGCGCGTCGTTACGAGCGCTGGGCCATCGAGACGCTCGGCCGCGTACGTGATAGGAAGGCGGCCATGGACCTGCTCACCTTCGTTCAGAAGAAGAAGGTGAGCAAGGTGGCCATGGACTCCGAGGATGGGCGACCAGATGGGCGCGACCTGGCGCACCCGGGTCTGGTCTCCGCGCTGCCGGTATGGCGCGACTCGGTCATGGACCAGGCATGTGCAAGCGAGCCATACTGCCGCGACTTTGTCGCGGCACCGCACTGCCAGTACCTACGAGAGCAGTACTATCACGGCAACTTCAGCGGATCCGCGGTGTGCATCTCGGAGCGAACGGGGACCTTGGCGCTCTTGCTGCAGATAGACATCATGCTGCTCCACCTCCTCACACTTGGGCTGTTGCGCGACGTGGTTCGTGACGTGGTGCCGATCGTCGATCGCGGGGCCGACACACGCGAAGAGGTCGACGAGGACGAGGGTCAGGACAATGATAAAGACTGGGACCTCGAGTACTTTGAGGGCAGCCACCTCGAGAGCAGCAGCACGCGCCGGCGGCGCCGCGCCTCCGAGCACGAGCGCCGTGGCGAGCGTTCATACCTCGAGTTTTGGATTCGATGGAAAGGCTTCATGGACATCCCTCGCGTCAAGTTCATGTTCCACACCTTGTTCTACATCGTGTACATCGGGCTCTATCTCGCGCTGCTGCCGGTGGGCGGCACGGACGGCCGGTGGTCCTGGTCCGTACACGAGTCCACGCTGTACACACCGATCCTGGTGTCCATCAACGAGATCGAGATCTGCATCTGGCTCTACATGCTCGGGCGGCTGCTCGAGGAGATCAACCAGATCTTGATGTCCAAGGATCTCCTCAACTACCTCTCGGACTTTTGGAACCTCCTCGATTGGGTCTCACTCGGCCTGATGACGCCCGCGCTCGTGCTTCGCATCCTCGTAGCGGTCGATGGTTGGCAAGCCGAGCTAGCGGCCCCGATGGGCGCCAAAGTGACGACCTGCTCACCCGAGCGATGCCCGGGCTATCTTGGGCTGGGGGACGAGACGATCGATTGGATGATGCAATGCATCCAGGTCGCCTTCTCCCTCTCCGCGATGGTCGTCATCATCCGCTTCCTCGACACCCTCACTGTCTTCGCCTCTCTCTCCCTGCTCATCGAGATGCTCCTCGAGATGATGCGCTCGTCGCTCATGATCGTCGTCGTCTTCATGATCACGTCCATCGGCTTCGGCACGGCCTTCGCCGGCCTCATGCCTCAGGGCCAGAATGATGAGAATGTCTTCGCGCGCCCGTTTTGGATCTCATTCCGCACCATGGTGGGCGACTTCGATATCTTGCAGGCGTACGAGCTCAACGGCGACTCATACTCGCGCGGGCGGAACATCATGGGCTATGTCCTCGTCATCCTCATCTGGCTGTACGCCTTCATCGCGACCATCTACATCGTCAACCTGCTCATCGCCCAGATGACGACCAATTACGAAAAGATCCTCGTGAAGAACAATGTGTATGTCAAGTTCCGTCGCGTGCAGCTTGTGCTCGAGTACAAGGATATGCGCGGGCTGCCTCCGCCGCTCAACCTGTTCTGGCTGCCCCTGCTCTTCTGTTTCCGGCTGCTCACTTGCCGTCTCCACCTGTTCATCAAGCCGGGAGACTCGCGGGGCTTCTGCGAGTTCGTGTGGACCCCGCGCAGCGACCACGCGCTCAAAGCGGAGCGTGAGGCGCGCGACAAGTACTTTGACCACGTGGGGCCCCGGCCGTCCGCGTCCCAAAATTCGATGGCGACGAGCGTGGGCGAGATCCGGCGTACCTTGAACGCCACGTCCGAGCGCTCCGAACGCACCGGCGAGTTCCAGGCGCACCAATTCGAGCGGCTCGAGAAGATGGTCCTCGAGACGCACCAGAGGCTCGACAGGATGGCGTTCGGAGCGTCTACGGGCACGGGCGGAATGGGCGACGCTGGCTTCGGCGGCGACGGCAGGGGAAAAAGTGGTGGCGGCGGCGGCGGCGGCGGCGGCGGAGAGGCGTTTGCGCTGGAACAAATGCGTCTTCGCCGCCTCACCCCGCTCAACTGCCAGGCCCCCTACCTGCCGCCGAGCGCCGTGTCGAGCGCCCCCGCACGGCACGCGCCGGCATTCTCCAAGCGCAGCTGCAGCAGCACGCACAGCGCCTTCACCTCGTCGGATGCATTCAAGCGCTCCCTCGGCACCCTGCCGTTGGAGGGCGGCTACCGTTCGCCGTCATCGCCGCCGCGCACCTCGGGTGCGGGCAGATCTGCCGACGAGCTCGATGATCTCGCGGCGCAGATCGAGGCGCGCCAGGTCTTCCGCCAGTACGACCCGAACGGCTCGGGGGACATTGACTTCGGCTCCCTGCGCCCTGCGCTCAACGACCTCGGCCTCGCCACCACCTCGGCGCAGACCGCTGCGATTATCGCCAAGTACGACAACGGCGGCAGCGGCCAACGGCTCGATTTTTGGGCGTTCACGCGACTGATCGACGAGATGCGCCAGCTGCAGCGCGCGGGCGGCGGCAGCCTAGTTGGCAGCGTGCCGCTGCAGCCTGGTGCAGGCGCAGACGGCGGAGGCTGCAGCAGCGGCATGCGCACGGCGAGCGGCGGCGGCTACTACTCGTCTGAGGAGCTCGCTGCACTGCAGGAGGAAGCTGCTCGCCGCGCGGCGCTCGCGGAACGTGTCCGGCTGGGCGAGGTGCCCAGTCCGCGCAGCCTCGACGCAGGGCAATTCCCGTAAGGAGAATCCACCTCGTGGTCGGCGTTACGCCTCTCACAAGAGCCCATCGCAACGCCTCTCACAAGAGCCCACCACAACGCCTCGCACAAGAGCCCATCACAATGCCTCTCACAAGAGCCCACCACAACGCCTGCCTAACGCCTACCTGAGGGCGGAGGCTCCCTACCTCGGCTCCCGCGCGTCCGATGCGCTGCCAATGCGCTGCCGGAACGATGCCGCATTCAAGTTTTCTTAGGGAGACGACGCACGCGCAACCCAAACAGACCTCGACAAATAAACCCGGGAGGACAAGTACTCGACTGTTGATCTTGATCGTCGCACGCGGGAGCAACGTTCTGTTCAAATACGGGGTTTTCACTCCGCGACTGTAGTATGATTACTTGCTCGTCAGTTCGACCCGATATGTATAATTACGATGATTAATTCGATGCTATTTAATGCTAAATCCGTACGTGCCGGCACCACGGCGCAAGCCAATTCCGTGCGCGGTGGAGCTGGACCTGGAGGGCGGCGTGGCCGTCGGACAAGACGCGGCTGTACGCAAGTACCAAGTTCGGCTTGAAGGCCCAAGGCCCGTGGCGCCCGGCGGCTCCCGGCTCGCGCGGCGTCGGCCGCCTGGGTCGCGCCGGGCGTCCGGCGATTCAACTGACACGATCGATGCCGCCACTCGCTTCGAAGGTTGAGACGAGACCGCACTCCACGGCCAAACGCTGAGCTCCGGTGTATCTCCTCGGCCTAACGCTGAGCTCCGGTGTATCTCCACGGCCAAACGCTGAGCTCCGGTGTATCTCCACGGCCTAACGCTGAGCTCCGGTGTATCTCCTCGGCCTAACGCTGAGCTCCGGTGTATCTTACTTCGGTACGGCCGCCGTAACGGCCGCCGCGCCGTCGCCGCTCGCCACGACGCCCGCACCACTGTCTGCGGACACTGCTGCGGCTGGCGGCGGTGGCGCGGTCGCCGACGCGGGCGCGGGAGCCGGCGCGGGAGCCGGCGGCGGAGCAGGCGCGGGAGCAGGCGCGGGCTCAGGCGGCTCCTCCTTCTTGCCCTCCTTGCACTCGAGATCTTTCCAAGGGGTCCATTGTCCCGCCTCGCCCGTGGCACTCATTGTACACACACGCACTTTGAGCTTGCGTGTGAACGCGCTGTCGAGGCGGAAGGTGGCAGTCTTGGTGTCGCACACTGCGTCGATCGGGCGGTCCCAGGCTTCCGCCTTGAGCTCGAGGCGCCAGCGGCCCGCATCAGTCGCGCTGATCTTGATCACATCTCCCTCTGCCGAGGCCACCGTCAGGGTTGGGAAGGCGGGGCGCAAATCTGGAAATCCGAGCGGCGCCGCCAGCGAGCGTGGCAGGAAGTACGGCACGGTGCCCTTCTGCTCGCCGGGTACGTGGACGGGCGCCGCTCCGCTGTGAAGCTGCTGCGGTTGCGGATGCGGCGGCTGGCTAGCGACGTTTGCGGTGCCGTAGCCCGGCTGCTGCCCAGGCATCGACCACACGAGCATCGGCTGCCAGTAGGGAATGGATGGCGGCGGCAGCTGCTGGTCTTGCGATGTCGATGGCGCCGGCTGACCTTGACCTTGGGATGGCGGTGGCGCCGGCTGCTGCGCGTAGTACTGCTGAGAAGGCAGCGTATAGTTGGCCGGCAACCACTCAGTAGGAAGGTAGCCGTTGCCGCCGGGCGCGAGCCTCTCGTATCCAATGCGAGAGGCGGTTTCGGATGGTGCTGGTGCTGGCTGAAGGATGGTCGTGCTGCGGGCGGGAATAAGAAAGGAGCCCGGCGGCTGTGTCGTGTCCACGCCGGGACCGGAGTAGACTGCGGCGGTTTGTCCTCCCATGCTGCCGCGACAAACGGTGTCGAAATGATCTAAAAAAACATGTCTGAAAAAGCAACTCGAACATGGCTCCCAAGGACGCCAACGCAAGAGAAACCATGCTCGCGGTTGTGTCAAACGCGTACGGGTCTCCCGATGTTCTCGAGTACAAGCAGCTGCCCAAGCCGACCCCATTGAACGGCGAGGTTCTCCTGCAGGTGCATGCCGCAGGGATTCACGCCGGCACGCCTCTGATCGCCGCTGGCATCCCCTGGGTGATGCGACTGGCGCTAGGCGGCCTGCGGGCGCCTCCGCCCGACTCGATCGCCGGCACGGAGGTCGCCGGCAAGGTCGTCGCGATCGGCAGCAATGTTAAGACGCTCAAGGTCGGCGACGCCGTCTTTGGCGAGATCGTGTTGACCTCACGGCGCGGAGGGTTCGCCGAGTTCGTCTGCCTCCCCGAAACGTCCTTGGCAATCAAACCGAGCAACATCTCGTTCACGAAGGCGGCCGCCCTCCCCGTCTCGGGGCAGACGGCCCTGACGGCCGTCCGCGACGCGGGCGCGGTGAAAGCGGGGCAGAAGGTGCTCATCAACGGATCTTCGGGCGGAGTGGGTCCCTACGCTCTACAGATCGCCAAGGCGCTTGGCGCGGTCGTGACAGCCGTCTGCAGCACTAGGAACGTCGAGGCTGCCAAGGCGTTGGGTGCCGACTGTGTCATGGACTATGCGACGACCAACTTCACCGAGAACGAGAGCGAAAAGTACGACGTTGTCGTCGATATCGCCGGGAATCACCCGCTCTCCGCCGTTCGCAAAGTCATGGAACCCAAGGGGACGTACCTCTCCGTCGGCGGCTCGCCATCGACGTTCTGGTCTCGCATGTTCACGCTGATGTTTTCCAAGATATGGTCGAGCCAGTCGCTCCTGATGGTGATCAGCACCCCGAGCAAGCAGCTTCTGGACGATCTGCGCGTTCTTGTTGAGGAGGGCAAGGTGATGCCACAAGTCGAGAGGACATACGGCCTGGCCGAAACGCGAGATGCCGTGCACTACGTGGCGGACGGGCACGCTAGAGGCAAGGTCGTTATCGTCGTCGTGCCTGACAAGTAAAACTGAAAGTCTGAAACTCGCGGCGCGGCACGCGCCTCAAACGACAAACGCGAACCCGTCTCCGTTTACGGGATACGGCCGTGCGGTGTCGGTGTACCTGACTCACAGGGCCTCGACTAGGCCTCGACAGGGACCTCATCGCGAAACGATACCTCGATCGAGAGACCCGAGATCGAGCACGCGATGTCCGCAATAAACACGGTCCGTATACGGCGTCTCGTCTCTGCTCTCTCGGTCGCCACGGTTGCACCAAGAACCCGCAACCTGAACCGTGAACCCCGCCCGGTGAGAGACGCCGGTTCCACCCTGGGACTATCAACTTGCCGTCGGAGCGGTCGACCCGATAGACGGCGGGCGTGATCCTGCATCCTGAACCTGATCCTCGGCTGCTCCGGCGTGGGCGCTCGGGTGGAAACGTCAAACGACGTTTGGAAACGCATTCCCGCCTGGCCGTGGATACTGTAAGGTTATTAAGTTAGGTTTCTAAGCTCCCTTAATCGTTAACAACGCCCCGGCCCCGGGGCCCCCGGCGGCGGCGCCGCCGGCCGGGCGGCCGGGGCGGGGCGGCGATTTTGTCCGCACATGTTTGACGTTAATGTGCCGGCCGCAATGTGTCAATTGCAATTCGATTGGCAAGGGATCGCGCCTCGCACGACAATACGATTACGAAATGCGTGTCTTGTCCGGACTTGTCGCGCGGCGGTACTCGTGTCTCTGTGTGTTTTGCGTGTTAAATCCGCGCGCCCCTTGTGCCTTGATCCCCCGACACGCGGAGTACAACTCTGTGACAACTCTGACAAGAATCGGATCTTCACGCAGATGTCAGCGGCTCAGCGCTCAGGCAAGCGAGGCATCAGCCCCATGGCGGTATGCACTCAGACACTCACAAGTTCATGCGATGGCCCATGCCGCCCCGCCCGCACCACACCGAAACAATCGCGGCGCCCCGAGCCCCGTGGGACCCGCGCATAGGCCATGGCCATCCCGCGGACCACACACACTAACACACACGACAGACAGAGCACACCATGGCTCTACAGCCCTCTCGATAGGAGCGCGAGGGCCGAGTTTATAGGCTCAGGCTGTGATTGACCTCGACAGTCTCACGCCCCTATTCGAGGAGACCCTATTCCAGGAGAGGCTCGCTGAGGTCACTCTTGTGGACGGTCTCGTCGCTCCTGTGTGAGGAGAAATGAAGAGCGCTGCTGACCCCCTTAAAGATGCTCTTGAGGGTGGGGCCTTGGCTCTTGGGCTTGTGCAGCTCGGCATCCTCGCTCACCTCCATGCACACGCGCGCCAGCCGCTCGTACCACTCCTCCGTGGCCGAATGCTTCTCATCGGGGGTCGTCGGCGGGTCTCCACCGAAATACCTGCAACGGGGGGGAGTGGGGGGTACACAGGCAGATGCAGGTGAGACGCCTGTGGGGGAGGCAGGCGCTAGCGAGAAGCAGGGCGCATGCAGGGAGGCAGGGCGCATGCAGGGAGGCAGGCAGGGACAGAGGCAGAGCGGCATGGCAGGGAGAGAGGCAGAGCGGCATGGCAGTTCTAAAAAGGTACCAGGAACGGTCCTGGTCGCCCTTGCCAGCCGCGGGATCGTACGCCGAGCCGGCGTGTGAAGAGTTGCCCTCATAACGGGCGGACTCTTTCCCGTGACGGGACGAGTCCATGCCCTCTGCCCCATCGGTGAGGTGCTTCTTCGAGGAGCTTCTCCGTGTGACCCAGGGTGAGCTCTTGTTTCTGCTCCTGGGGTCGAGGCCGATGAGCGAATACGGGATGAGAGCGATCGCAAAGTGGCCCGCCGCATCGACCGTCCTTCCGACCACGTAGTGCGAGAGGTCGATGACGAGGCGCTCATTCACATTGCTATTCTCCGACGCCTCCTCGGGCGACGCGAAGCACGTAAGCACCTTGCCCTCGAGCGTCCACCAGCGCCGGTGCAGAGGTGTCGTAGCGGGCGTGGCTAGGATGGCCCTGAGGATCGCTCCTGTGTCAGGCTCGCCGTCGGGGAGCGTGAGCTTGAGCCCGCTGACGAGCGCGGATGGTCCCTTGTTCGAGGCGGTCTTGAACATCCAGCCCGCTGGGTGCTTGCCGGCCAGGTGGCTTGGGGCTTGAGCGGCCGCCGTTGGTTCGGGCTCCTCGGTGCGCTCCGCGCTCATCCTGCGCTTGCCTCTCGGAAGAGATCCTTCGCCCAAGGTCGCGCCGAAAAACCACGCGAGGATGGGGTACCTATCCATCCACGGAGCCACTCGGTGCACAAATCGCGAGATCGACTGCGCAACGCGCTCGAGCGCCCATTCGGGGCGCAGCGTGTTGATGGGCAGGTGCGAGAACGCGGTCTCCATCAGGTGGTGCTCCGAGACGTAGTCTTCGTGGATAGCGTTGACGAGGTACGTGGCGATGACCAGGGACGCGGAGATCCAGGCGAACCAGGGGAGGAGCCGCATCGTCATCGAGAGCACGGCGGGGATCAGCGACAACAGCGAGTGGAAATACTTTTGGCGCACCTCTGTCATGCGCATGCCGATCACCGCGTCCGCCTCCTGCAGATCCTTCAAGTCGCGAGCGTAGAGCGACGCGGAGGTGGCGAGGTTGATGAGGTTGTTCGAGGTGTAGAGCACCCAAAGGCTCGATCCGAGCGAGATGGATGAGCAACAGATGTAGATGATGCAGAAGAACGTGTCGCTCCACCTGGTGTTCGAGAACTCCATCACGGACTCATGCTGGGTGGTCATGGCCTCGAGCTCGAGCGATGAGAACATGCCGATCGCCGCACCAGCGAGCAGCGTCGTCTGCGTGTTCAGCTGAGCCAGGTAGTCCACGCGAAACTGGATGACAGAGCGCTGCACGTCGAGCTCGGCGTTGCTGCGCTGAACCGCGAAGAGCGACGCCTCGGCACTCGCCAGACCACCGCCACTGACGTCCGTAGACGAGCTCGATGGCATCGGGCGTCTTGGAAGCGGTTGTCGCGGGCCATTGTCGACCGTAGGCATGTCGACCGGCGAGATCAAGAAGAGCGCCTTTCGAAGCGGTCGTCCCGATAGACCCACGCGTAGACGGCGCGTGGCGGCGCGGGCCCGGTCCCCAGTTCAGAATCGCGCGCGAGACTCGCCGCGCGAACCACGGCCGCCCCTCTGCTGCTGTGAAACACTTCATCCCGCGCGCGCGACAGCACCGTGGCTGTGATAATAGGGGGTCCGGGGGTCCCCGAGCTCATGGTAACCGCATCCGTATGTACGCCGGACGTCCGGTGTCTTTGGACGTGTCGAACTATAAACATTGACTGTGAAACACACATCGCGCACGCTCTCCGGACCCCCAAGCACGGGGGTCGCTATCGCAATGGACGGAGGCGTGGCCGACACAGCCTGCTATGACACAGGCCGTTAATCGGCGGGCCCCTGTGGTTGAGCCCTCGTGGCCTCGAGCACAACTCGACGACAGGAAACTCGAGTACTCGACAGGAACTCGACAGGCTACTCGACAGTTTTCGACAGGATAGCTCTTGATAGCTCGACAAAGCTCGACAGCTACTTGACAGACCTCGACAGCTAGCTACTCGACAGAAATCCCCCTGACTCCATGCGCCGGCGGCGTCAAGGACGTGTCAAGCTCGACATCAGAGTCGAGAGTGACCTCGACACGAGGTAAAACGAGGTCTAAGACTGGGATCTAGCACTAGCTGAGAGAAGCCAGGTTAGAGACCCACTCCTTCGAGGTAAAGGTTGATGGGCCCACTGGTCAACTACACAACTTGGTGGCTGGATGATGTATGTTGACCTTTGAGGTTATTCGTTCCACGTTGCACGTTCATGCTCTTTCGTGCTCTTTTTGACCTGATTCTCCTCAGAATTGCATTAAGGTTGCATTTCTGGTCTTGGAACCAGTGGCTAGGTAGGGGTTTAGGGTGGGTATTACAAAAGATAACAGTAAAGAAACCTGTGGCTACATGTATGTAGGGGTTAGGGGTTAAGGGCTAGGGTGTAGAGTGAGCTGTGACGTCCTGATCTCCGAGTTCTGTATCGACCGTTTGACCTTGTAGTTTGGTTGGTGCTTGGTGGTTTATGTGTGGGTCCTCTAGGCCTACTGCTGTGAGAGTCAGAGTGCTTAATGCAAAATAGGGACCTCATCGCGAAACGATACCTCGATCGAGAGACCCGAGATCGAGCACGCGATGTCCGCAATAAACACGGTCCGTATACGGCGTCTCGTCTCTGCTCTCTCGGTCGCCACGGTTGCACCAAGAACCCGCAACCTGAACCGTGAACCCCGCCCGGTGAGAGACGCCGGTTCCACCCTGGGACTATCAACTTGCCGTCGGAGCGGTCGACCCGATAGACGGCGGGCGTGATCCTGCATCCTGAACCTGATCCTCGGCTGCTCCGGCGTGGGCGCTCGGGTGGAAACGTCAAACGACGTTTGGAAACGCATTCCCGCCTGGCCGTGGATACTGTAAGGTTATTAAGTTAGGTTTCTAAGCTCCCTTAATCGTTAACAACGCCCCGGCCCCGGGGCCCCCGGCGGCGGCGCCGCCGGCCGGGCGGCCGGGGCGGGGCGGCGATTTTGTCCGCACATGTTTGACGTTAATGTGCCGGCCGCAATGTGTCAATTGCAATTCGATTGGCAAGGGATCGCGCCTCGCACGACAATACGATTACGAAATGCGTGTCTTGTCCGGACTTGTCGCGCGGCGGTACTCGTGTCTCTGTGTGTTTTGCGTGTTAAATCCGCGCGCCCCTTGTGCCTTGATCCCCCGACACGCGGAGTACAACTCTGTGACAACTCTGACAAGAATCGGATCTTCACGCAGATGTCAGCGGCTCAGCGCTCAGGCAAGCGAGGCATCAGCCCCATGGCGGTATGCACTCAGACACTCACAAGTTCATGCGATGGCCCATGCCGCCCCGCCCGCACCACACCGAAACAATCGCGGCGCCCCGAGCCCCGTGGGACCCGCGCATAGGCCATGGCCATCCCGCGGACCACACACACTAACACACACGACAGACAGAGCACACCATGGCTCTACAGCCCTCTCGATAGGAGCGCGAGGGCCGAGTTTATAGGCTCAGGCTGTGATTGACCTCGACAGTCTCACGCCCCTATTCGAGGAGACCCTATTCCAGGAGAGGCTCGCTGAGGTCACTCTTGTGGACGGTCTCGTCGCTCCTGTGTGAGGAGAAATGAAGAGCGCTGCTGACCCCCTTAAAGATGCTCTTGAGGGTGGGGCCTTGGCTCTTGGGCTTGTGCAGCTCGGCATCCTCGCTCACCTCCATGCACACGCGCGCCAGCCGCTCGTACCACTCCTCCGTGGCCGAATGCTTCTCATCGGGGGTCGTCGGCGGGTCTCCACCGAAATACCTGCAACGGGGGGGAGTGGGGGGTACACAGGCAGATGCAGGTGAGACGCCTGTGGGGGAGGCAGGCGCTAGCGAGAAGCAGGGCGCATGCAGGGAGGCAGGGCGCATGCAGGGAGGCAGGCAGGGACAGAGGCAGAGCGGCATGGCAGGGAGAGAGGCAGAGCGGCATGGCAGTTCTAAAAAGGTACCAGGAACGGTCCTGGTCGCCCTTGCCAGCCGCGGGATCGTACGCCGAGCCGGCGTGTGAAGAGTTGCCCTCATAACGGGCGGACTCTTTCCCGTGACGGGACGAGTCCATGCCCTCTGCCCCATCGGTGAGGTGCTTCTTCGAGGAGCTTCTCCGTGTGACCCAGGGTGAGCTCTTGTTTCTGCTCCTGGGGTCGAGGCCGATGAGCGAATACGGGATGAGAGCGATCGCAAAGTGGCCCGCCGCATCGACCGTCCTTCCGACCACGTAGTGCGAGAGGTCGATGACGAGGCGCTCATTCACATTGCTATTCTCCGACGCCTCCTCGGGCGACGCGAAGCACGTAAGCACCTTGCCCTCGAGCGTCCACCAGCGCCGGTGCAGAGGTGTCGTAGCGGGCGTGGCTAGGATGGCCCTGAGGATCGCTCCTGTGTCAGGCTCGCCGTCGGGGAGCGTGAGCTTGAGCCCGCTGACGAGCGCGGATGGTCCCTTGTTCGAGGCGGTCTTGAACATCCAGCCCGCTGGGTGCTTGCCGGCCAGGTGGCTTGGGGCTTGAGCGGCCGCCGTTGGTTCGGGCTCCTCGGTGCGCTCCGCGCTCATCCTGCGCTTGCCTCTCGGAAGAGATCCTTCGCCCAAGGTCGCGCCGAAAAACCACGCGAGGATGGGGTACCTATCCATCCACGGAGCCACTCGGTGCACAAATCGCGAGATCGACTGCGCAACGCGCTCGAGCGCCCATTCGGGGCGCAGCGTGTTGATGGGCAGGTGCGAGAACGCGGTCTCCATCAGGTGGTGCTCCGAGACGTAGTCTTCGTGGATAGCGTTGACGAGGTACGTGGCGATGACCAGGGACGCGGAGATCCAGGCGAACCAGGGGAGGAGCCGCATCGTCATCGAGAGCACGGCGGGGATCAGCGACAACAGCGAGTGGAAATACTTTTGGCGCACCTCTGTCATGCGCATGCCGATCACCGCGTCCGCCTCCTGCAGATCCTTCAAGTCGCGAGCGTAGAGCGACGCGGAGGTGGCGAGGTTGATGAGGTTGTTCGAGGTGTAGAGCACCCAAAGGCTCGATCCGAGCGAGATGGATGAGCAACAGATGTAGATGATGCAGAAGAACGTGTCGCTCCACCTGGTGTTCGAGAACTCCATCACGGACTCATGCTGGGTGGTCATGGCCTCGAGCTCGAGCGATGAGAACATGCCGATCGCCGCACCAGCGAGCAGCGTCGTCTGCGTGTTCAGCTGAGCCAGGTAGTCCACGCGAAACTGGATGACAGAGCGCTGCACGTCGAGCTCGGCGTTGCTGCGCTGAACCGCGAAGAGCGACGCCTCGGCACTCGCCAGACCACCGCCACTGACGTCCGTAGACGAGCTCGATGGCATCGGGCGTCTTGGAAGCGGTTGT
>Ga0210247_101440_pt1 | contig 18765 bp, 9 predicted proteins | sample ChrtobMetP3_16mM_FD_155449 | JGI IMG/M metagenome (GOLD analysis project Ga0210247, IMG submission 155449) | Chrysochromulina tobin associated microbial communities from unialgal haptophyte culture, Seattle, Washington, United States - P3_16mM | ecosystem: Host-associated > Algae > Haptophytes >... | reverse complement strand
TCCCTCCCCCCCGCCTCCCCCGCCCCCGCCTCCTCCGCCTCCGCCACCCCCACCCCCCCCCCCGCCACCGCCGCCCCCGCCACCCCCGCCCTCACCCCCGCCGCCCTCGCCACCACCCTCGCCGCCACCACCGTCGCCACCACCCTTGCCTCCCCCTTGGTTACCAGACAAGGCCCCCTTGCCTCCTCCTATACCACCACCCTCGCCTCCGCCCTCGCCGCCACCCTCGCCACCACCCTCGCCGCCCCCGCCTCCCCCACCCCCTCCCCCGCCCCCGCCACCGCCACCGCCCCCGCCGCCGCCCTCGCCACCGCCACCGTCGCCACCGTGGCCACGCCCGCCCCCCTCGCCGCCGCCCACGCCACCACCGGTACCGCCCCCGCCCTCGCCGCCGCCGCCTCCGTTGCCGCCTGCTCCCGATGGCGGGTACACGCCACCGCCACCTTCGCAGCCGCCGCCCTTTGCCCCTCTCAGCTTCAGCGTGAGCTTCTCTGCCACTGTCGCTCCAGAGGATCTCGCCTCCGTTTCACCTGCCAGCTTTGCCGCCGCGGCACTGAGCGTGACGCGAGGCGCGCTCCAAACGCCGAATTCGTCAACCGTCACGGCGATCATCACCGACACTCAACGCATTGTGTGTCGAACGCCTCTCATTGGCGTCAACAACACGAACGAAACGATGCGCCTCATCGACGCCGTCAAGGATGGTATGTGCGCTGGGCTGGTGGGTACCTGCGACGTATCAATCGTGGCGCAACGTCGTCGCGCCCTGAGCTCGCACAACGCGACCATGGCGACCGCCGACAGCAACACAACAAGCATCAGCAACACGACGACCAATAGCAGCAACAGCACGGTGTTCGTCAACCACCACCCACCACCACCACCACCAGCAAGCGTCCCAGTGCTCTTGGAAGCCCAGCGAACATTCGACTACGTGGCAAGCGCGTCGCAGACCAATCTGAGTGCCTCGTCCTCGGAAAGGATCGCCGCGGGCGTGTCCAGCCTCGGCGTGACGGTGGACTCGGTGGTGCTCACCGCTCTCTCGGTGACGGTCACAATAACGGCTGTGGGTTCTGTGACTGGCACCAACCTGGTGGATACTCTCGAGAGTGGCGCCATCGCCGCAGGCTTCGCGGCGCAGTTGCCGTGGCTCAACCTCACTGTGAGCGCGCCAGTCGTCATCGCGCCGCCGCTGCCGCCGCCTGAGAAGCCTCCACCGGCTCCGCCGGCTCCGCCCGCCCCGCATATTCCGAACTATGAGGCCGGTCCCACCGTCCAAATGCCGCTGGCCTTCCTCCTGCCCCTGATTCTCATTCCGCTCGCCTTCGCCGTCGGCATCGGCGCGTACCTGTACTATCACAACCGCCACAAGATGAAACTGATGAAGCTCCGACCGATGAAGGACTCCTTCAACAATGTGTACACGGCCGTGAAGGTGTTCAGGGGCATCCGGGGGACAGACCAAGTGCTCCCGCCTGCCGGCGCTTTGCCGGACACCTTGAAAGAGGAGCCTGAATCGAGGGCATCGACGCCCGACCTGCCTAAAGCCACCCGGCTAGCCGGCAAATTCGCTAAGGATGCCGACAGGCTCGCCGCATTATCGGCCAGCGGCAAAAATTTGATTCTGACCGCCAACAAGAAGACCCTGCCACCCGCCGCTCAGTCTCCACCGGAGCCTCCGAATGTGTCTGTCTCGAAGCCGCCGAATGTGCCTGTCTCGAAGCCGCCGAATGTGCCTGTCTCGAAGCCGCCGAACGTGCCTGTCTCAAAGCCGCCGAATGTCCCGCCTGGAAAGCTGCCAGAGCAGCCTCAGCGATCGCGCCCTTCGGTGACCTACAGTGAGGTGGAGCGGATGAGCGAAGAAGGCAGTGACGCTGTTGTTGCCGAAGTCTTTTCACCGCTTGCAACGTCGGACGCCGAGCTGGAGCGCTTGCCGACCCCGAGCCTCATGGACCTTGAATCGGCCAAGGCGAGATTCGAATCTACGCGCGTTCCACTGCGGCCGGTGGCGCTGCCTAGGCAGGCTGCCCTAACGACTGCCGACCAGGCGGGTGGCGAGCTCCTGCCCGCTCCATCGCAACGCACCACGGGTACACCGCCGAGCACCACCGCTCGGTTCCAGCCGCTCTCTCACGAGGTCGAGATGCAGCCGGCGCAGATCACCCAGGTCCAGGCATTTGAAAAGGATCAAAAGGATCACACCACCAACTAAGTTCTTTTCGTCGAGCAGGGTGCGCTGCTGCGGGAGCGTGGATGGCGTTTTTCGTGACAGCTTTCAACATCATGCGAACGGAACTAACGCCGATTTCACGCGAATCAGCCTGTGGTGCGATGAGGGGAGACGAGGGCGCTACTCGGTATCATGGTCGGGTATCTGAGTGTTCGAGGTGCTCGGCTGTATCGTGTGTGTGAGTTTTTTCGGTAGAGCTATCAGCCTGTAGTGCGATAAGGGGAGATGAAGGCGCTACGCAGTACCATGGTCGGGTATCTCGTCTGAGTGTTTCGTGTTTGAGGTGCGGTTCGTACATGGGTTCGACGTCGCCCGCGTTTCTTGTGCTTATTTCATATTTGTGCTGTAAGTGTAACGTCGCCTAACCGTAAACCGAAACGCGCGCGTCGTGCGGCCGAACCGACGGTACGACATGAACGAGCTAAGGCCTAAGCAGCGCGGGAGGCGCCGCGATCGCCGCGTTGTTGAGCGGCAGAACCCTTGGGAGCAGTCCATCCCGTCGCAGCACGCAGGAAGTTGGGTGCGCCACGAAGCTAAAGGCACGGCCTCGGGGAGCATTGCCCACGCGCGTCGTCCTGAGCGCCGAGAAGCATTGCCCACGCGCGTCGTCCTGAGCGCTGCGGAGCATGGCCATGCGCGTCGTCCTGAGCGCTGAGGAGCATTGCCCATGCGCGTCGTCCTGAGCGCTGAGGAGCATTGCCAACGCGCGTCGTCCTGAGCGCTGATGAGCATTGCCCATACGGCGCCTGCATGCCTGCGCGCCAGGCGCTCAGGGCACGGAGCAGTCCTGCGCGTCGTCGGGCGGCTGCGGTGGCGTGCCTGTCTCGACGGGAGATGTGGCGAGATGTAGGCGGTTCATCTCCTCAGCTGTGAGTGTGAAGGAGAACAAGTCAAAGTTTTCGGAGAGGTGGGTGGCCGAGGAGGACTTGGGGATGACGGGGATGCCCTGCTGCACCAGCCAGCGCAGCGCCACCTGCGCACCCGTCTTGCCATGCTGGGCCCCAATCGAGGTGACCAGATCGCCCGAGATGAGCTCCGTGTTGTCCGGCGGCGGGCATGGGCCGCAGAGTGAGGAGTACGACATGTAGACGACGCCCTTGGCCTTCATATACTCGGGGTCGTGGCAAAACGTCGCGTTCTGCTGGCCCATGCCCACGTGGTACTGGACCTGATTCAGGGACACCGGCTCCGTCGCCACCGAGAGGACATCGTCCAGATGCCTTGCGCAGTAGTGCGAGATACCCAGAGCTTTGGCCTTTCCCTTGTGCGCCCAGGCCTCCATGGCGAGCCACTGCTCCTTGCGCAGCGACGGGCCACCCTCGCCGCTCCAGCTCGCCGGGAAGTGCTGCAGCATCAGATCCACGTACGCATCCTTGTCGCCTGGGAAGAGCTGCTCGAGTGCCTGGTCGAGCGCGGCGGTTGCCGCCGACGTGTTGAGCCCGCCGGGAATCTTGGAGGTGACGAAGTAGTCCGCGCGCTTAAGCCCAGCGGCGGCTGACGCCGCCGCCAGGCCGCGACCCACGCCGTCCTGATTGCCGTAGCCGAGCGCGGTATCCACGTGCCGGTAACCGAGGCTGAAAGCCAGCTTGACCGCCGCCTCGGCGACCGAGCTGTTATACTGCCATGTGCCGAGGCCAACGAGCGGCATGCCCAGGTCCTTGCCACCGATGCCCTTCATGGGCACCGTCGGGTACGACGCCGGCAGCGCCATCGGCAGCAGTGCGGCGAGACCGAGCATGACCGGACGGGGTACTTTGGGGTACGCTTTGTGTGTGACTGCGTGTGAAGGGCATGTTTGTAGAAGGCACAGTGAATCTGGCCCCTAAACACGTGGCCTAAGTGGCCCCCCCCTGAGGTTTTCCAACTTTTTGTAACCACCACACGGAAGTGAAGCACCCCACAGGACACTTACCATGGCTGTGGACGCACTTCTGCTTCCGCGGGCTGTGGGAAGACGAGATGTTTGCTCGTCAGCAGTTGAATCGACACACAAGGTTTCGACCACCACTACCACGCGAAACCTGCCACGCAGTGGTCGCGTCGTGTAACGTGAGAAGTCAAGTCCTAGAGGTTTCGTCCAGGACTCTCATCGCTGTGGTGCGGTGCACTTCTGCTTTCACGGGCTGTGGGATTTTGTCGTATCTCCGAGGGAACACCGTGGCCTCTTCGTTGCTGCAAAGCTTAGGTTGTTCCGTTTCCCCACAGGATCGGGGGGTGCCGCGAACGCAAGCGTTCGCCGCTCGGAGAACAAACATGCGGCCCCGAAAAGCGAAATCGCCAATACCGCAGCGACGGGCGAGCTCACCAGCACTGCAGCGGACGGGCTCGAGCAGCACTGTGCCGCCCGAGGGCAACCTTGGGACGACTGTGGTGCGCGTTCAACCCCAGAGTGCTATCGCCGCCGCCACCGCTGCTGCTGCTGGCTGCTGCGCGTGTGGCCGCCTGCTCGCGTGGCTGCGTGTGCACGTGCCGCTGACGCGCGCCTCGATCACCAACTTCGATCGCGCAGGCAGAACTCGTTCCAGGAGAAGAAATCGTCAAGGAGACGAAGAAGCCCGCTTGCTTCGGATGGACGTGCTGGATCTTCGTGTGTTTGGCGGTGGCCGTCTTTGCTGTCGTAGCTGCTCTCATCCAAGCTGACATCGAGCAGCGCCAGCGCGCGCGAGAGCACCTTGCATTCGCCGAGCTCATGTACCAGAAGCGCGGGCCGCGCGGTGATTCCCTGAACCGCATCGCCCAGGCGCTCGGCGAGCTTGACAAGCTCGGCAGCTCCCCCCTTTGCCACTTCTCTGACTGTGAGGAGAACGAGGTGCGCCTCCGGCTGCTGATGACCCGAGCACGTGTGTTCGCACTCGCGCCGGTGGAGTACAACCGGGCGCTGGAGGCGATCGATGAGGCGCTGAGGTATCTTGGCCTACCTATCCTCTCGTTGGAATGCATGTGCTCACCAGGGCGACCTCTCCCCACAGGTATCTGGACAGCTTGGCCTACCGTATCCTGCCGCTGGCCGCGCTTGGCGAGAAGGAATTGGCCGAATTGACGAAATTGCAGGGAGACTTGCTGTACGACAAGGGCGACTTGCGTGAAGCGCTCGAGGCGTACGGCAGATTGCTCCGTGAGCACAAGATGGCCGTCGCGCCGCCTGCGTCGATCGAGCGCGCGTGCCAAGCCCACCTCCAGCTGCACAACGCGTCCGGGGGCGATCACTCGAGCGAGAGCCTCCCCCTCGACGAATGGCTCGGTAAGGGCCTGCGGATGGCGGCTTGTGGGTCGGGCGTGTGCGCGAAGACAGAGTTTGGCGCTGTCTGGTGTGCAGAGTCGCTCCTGCAATCATGCGCGTTCAAGGTACGTTGATTGCCACTGATGGCCTGCCTTGCATGCAAGTGCTCACGGCATCTCGACCCGCTCCGCTGCGTTCCAGGCCGCTGAAGGCGAGCTCGCCGCCTTCAAGCGGGCGGGCGGCGGCGTGCGCAGCGGCCTCGCAGAGAGCGTCGGCTATCGCCTCAAGCGTCAGAAGCAGGAGCTGGCGCAGGCCCATGAGCTCTACCTCAAGGGTATGCTCATCGAGAGTGCGGAGGCGCTTCGCGGCGCGCGGCTCGCCCGGATGGACACCCCGACGTGCCCCCCGGGGGAGATTCAGGCTGTCAAGACCCACCTCGCCGCCGGCCGTCTCAAGGTGGCGCTCGAGCACGCGGAAGCGCTCAAGGAGCTCTCGAAGACGCATTGCGCGGATGCGCTGAAGAAGCACGAGTCGTGCGCCGAGGCCACCCAGATAGTCTCGGAGGTAGAGGAAGTGGCGGAGCTGCACCGGTCCCTCGACGAGGCGACCTGTGACGACACTCTGGTCAGCACCGCCAATCTCCTCTTCCCCGGCGTGCCGTACTATAGCATGTACGAGCGCGCGCCGTTCCACAGGTGCACGTGGGATCTCACTGGCGGCGGCACCTACCAGGCGTGTGCAGAGAAGCAGGTCACGGCGCTGCCCGAGGGGAAGCTGACGGACGCTGTCCAAATGTACGTCCTGCTCGTGCGCGCCGATGCGTATGAGCTCTGCGGTTTCCATGGGCACTCTGGTCTCCAAGGGCACCAGAATGCGAGCGAGCGCATGGCAGTCGTACTGATGAACACGTTCGCCTCGCTCGAGCGCCAGCAGCACCCGGCCCGCCTCACCTTTGGCAAGTGGGCCAAGTTCTTCGCAATGCGCGGCGAGGTGCTGCAGGAGACAGCCCATGCGTTGGAGCGCGACGCGGCGGATGCGGACAGCAACGGCAAGCTCAACTTTGGCGAGTTCTGCGCCTTTGTGCGTCGTCGCGAGGAGAGCAAGGAGAAAAAGCTCACCGACGAGGAGCTGCGCGAGCGCTTCGATGCGCTCGACAAGGACAAGAGTGGGCAAGTCGATATGGCCGAGTACTTGAGCTGGTCGCTCAAGGACGCCCTGGCTCGCGCGGGCTCTCGAGTGATCCATCTGTTCAGGGCTCCGAGCTTCAAGTCGTGCTCTCAGGAGGTAGTGGGCAAGTTGCTGAGCCGGCTGGACAGCACGCTCGCTTTGATCGAGGATGACTCAAAAGCGGAGGTGGCGCTCCACAAGCACCGTCTGGATCTGCTGGCGTGCGCCGGCAAGCACAAAGAGGTCATTGAGGCGGGCCTTCGGCTCCAAAAGGCGGGCCTTGCCGACTACAAGACGTACGAGCAGCTCGCTGACGCTTACCTCGCCACCGACCAGCCGGCGAAGGCGCTTGCGAAGCTGCAGGCGGCATACGAGGCGTTGCCGGTGGAGAAGGTGCTGTCCGCGTGGCGCATCAAGAACAAGCTGCAGGCAACGAAGGAGGAGCTCGAGGTGGAGAAGCGGGAGAAGGAACGGGGCAGGGAGGAGGAGCGCGAGAAGAAGAAGCAGGAGCGTGAGGAGAAGAAGAGGCAGGCCGAGGCGGAGAGGGGCGGCGGCGCAGGGTGTGCAGATCAGCATCTGAAGGGCGCGGACGGGTGCCTTGCATCCCAGGTAGCAACCACGGGATGCTACACCCTTCTCGGGGTGAGCCAGATGCAATGCGCCAAGAAAAAGGTGCAGAAGGCCTTCCGCGAAAAGTCGCTCATCTACCACCCGGACAAGTACAAGGGGTCGAAGGAGTGCGCCGAGATGCACTTCAAAGCCATCCAGGACGCGTACGACAAGCTGATTGCGAGATGCGGATGACCAGGCCGCAGCGCGCAGGCCCGGGGCGCGGGGTCGTGTCGTGTCATCCGTGTCCGTGTCACTTGATGTGAGATGATGATGTATCGTATTTTGCAGGTATCACCCGCGTTCATTTTTCATCGCGCGGCATGCCGTCCCGCTCCAGTTCGCAGTTACGCAGTTGCCAGGGCACAATCATCGTCATCGACATGCCACTCCGAGCTCTGACTTAGTGAGAAGTGACTACTCTCTCTACTACTGCGGACAACATCAGTGTTGGAACTTGCCCTGCCCACAATAAACGTACACTCCACCAGCCTACGTAAGCCGATAATACGCTCGACGTGAACAGGTTCCGGACCGGAAGTTGTTGGAAAACCCTACCCCCACCCTGCGAAAGTGTCTCTTGCCCTCGATTCCAGCAGCTTGTTCCTCGTGACGAGCAGCTTATCTTCGAGCGTCAGCTGTTTGGCCTTGGCCTTCTCAAACTCGCTGCGGTGCGTCTCACTTTGCCTGGCGTACTCCTCGACCTGACGCCGGCATGCCTCCTCTCTCGTCAAGAGCGCTGCCTCCCTCTCGCGCGCAGCTGCACTCACCGCCTCAAGCTGCTCGAGCAGCGCGGACTCTCTGGCCGCCGCCGCTGACCGAAGCCGCTCCATCTCGACCACGTGCTTCTCGTGAGCGGCCGCCATTGCCAAGCAATGCTCATCGCCCATCCGTTCGTATTCCGCGCCGTGGATGCGCTCGGCTTCTTTAAGGCCCGCTTGGACCCCACCGAGCACACCCGCTAACACGTTGAGATGGTCCGAAAGCCGTTCACGGCAAAAGGCCAGCTCGTCGAGCGCTTCGAGGTGGGTGAGCTGCAGCCGTCGAGCGCCCTGCTCGAGCGACATCGTGGTGCCTGCAAGCTGGCTAAGCGCCTTGGTCGCACGATTCAGAATGATCTTGGTTTGAAGCTTGTGCTCGAGCGAGCAAGACTCACTTCGGAGCCGCTGCTCACAGTCCAACACCGCGCTATACGCCGCTCGGCGGCTGCTGTACGCGTCCGTAAGGGCCGCTTGCAAGACGGGCTTCACCTGAGCTTCGAGATTCACTTCGAGATCAGCCGCTCCGGCTGCTGTGCCACCTCGCTCGCCCTGCTTGCCTAGATACGGGTGAACCAGCGTGTGTACTGGCTGCTTGATGGTGAAGCCGCGTGCGTTTGTTCGCTCGGTGCCATGCGCCCAAGGCACCACAGGCCGCGGCGCTCGAGCGCTAAAGGGGCGCGAGTACTCGCGCTGCGCTCGCTTGAGGGTTTCGCGTCGCTTCGCCTCGAGCGACCTCTCCTCTGCGACTTTGGCCTCGAGCTTGTTGTAGAGTGCCACCGGTACATGTAGGCCGTCGTCGCCCGCGGTGCAGCACCGGTCATCCCAATCCGGCTTCTTCCCACTGGGGGGGTGTGGTGCAGGCCTGTGTGTCGCCGTCGCCGCTTGCCGGTGCGCGGGCTTACTATGCGACCTCGAGTTTGTCGGTTCGTGCGGCAGCACGCCGGCCCCGCCGAAATCGTCCTTCTTTGAATGTCCTTCTTTCAATGTCAAAGCTGCCTCAGGCTCGCGCTGGGGCGCCACCGCCTTTGGAGAGGTCTGCGAATTCTCCTTCATTTCACTATTCCTGGAGGCAACTGAAATATGAGGGGTCGATCTATTTTGGGAACCCGGTGTTGTGGACCCGCGAATGCATGCGCGGCAAGCGCAACAAGCTATACGCGCTTCACTGACACGACACACTGACAGACTGATACGCTGACCATCTGTCTGGTGTCTTCCGCCGATTAAACTCAAAGCCCGAGGCCGACCGAGCGCCGAGGGAGGCAGAGAAGATGTCGAGTTAAGAGTTCTCGTAGAGTTCGCATCTAGGATTCCTACTTGTAAACTTGAAACTTTCACGACTTTGTGCGCGCGATTTTTGAGCTCAACCTGCAACCGCCAACCCATCTGCAAAACAACCGCCACACACTCACCAGGGAACACTGCTAAGTGTATAATTACGGAGAGCGAATACATGACGCCCAGTGAGAGGGAGGATCACGGCTTCGCGGGGTTTTCCCGATTGGATTCCCCGCGGCCGGGTGTGTAAATTAGCAGATGCATGCCGGTCGCCGCCGCGCTGAGACGCACGAGCAGGGCCACCGAAGCGCCCACGACCGCGCGACGCAGCGCGTGGCGGTCGCTCAGACGGCGAGGAACGAGGGCCGGTTCGGTGCGTCCGCTTGCTGCGGGGGTGGCGCCGGCTCCGCGTCCGCCGGCGCGTCCGCCGCGTCCATCGCCGCGCGTTCGTCCTCGGAGGAGTCTGTCTCGAGTCGCTCCTCCTCGACCACCTCCCGCCCAGTCTTGGCCTGCTTTGCCTCCTGGCGCTTCTTTGCCTGCGGCGGGATCGGCGGCTTCTGCCCAAGCTCCTTCGCCTTCTTGCACTCCAACCGCCACTGGTCTGACAGCCGATGGCAGTTACGACCGTGGTCGGCGAGCGCGGCGGCGGCCACGGGCACGTCGAGGCACTTTTGGCTGATGTAGGCCCAGCAGATAATCTCGCCCGCGTGGACCTCGTGCGGCAGCGGTAGCCCCACCTTGACCCGCCGCAGCGTGTGGAACACCCGCTCGTACGATCGCTTGTACTCGAGGAACAGCTCGGCGAGCGAGTCGTACACGAGGTCCTTGTAGTAGAGCTCACGACGGCGCGAGAGGCCGACGGAGCCCCACTTGGAGTTGTGCTTGACCGCGAGCACAATGTGCTTGTACGTCACGCCGTCGATCTGCGAGCGGAATGAGAAGGGCACGCGCTCCAGCTCGCGGAGGCCCTGCGTCAGGTACGCTGCCACGAAGACGGCCTCGACGCACTTGATCGGCAGCGCCTGGCGCGTGACCTCGCGGCCGGTCTCGAGGATGCGGCTCATCGGGCGGTGCTTGCGCACGTCAAAGTAGTTGACGCCCGTGAAGTTGTACGACAGCTTCTCAATGTACGCCTGCACCGCCGCGACCTTGGCTGACATCGGTGCGGGCGTGTTCATGTTCGGCAGCGTCGGGTACGGCGGCCGCGGCAGGTCCTTGTTGCCGCGGATGGCGGCGATCGCGGCTTCGAGCTCCGCGTCTGCGTCCTTGGGCGCATCCTTGCTCGGCTCGTCGTCGTCGCCAGAGGCCGCCGGCATGACCGTTGAAGGACAAGAAAGCGAATCGGGAAAGCAAACATTTCTATTCGGAAACGCGAAATGGTCTGTTTACGCAAATTCGGGCGAATCCCTATGGTACCTTATAGAGGCGAGGCAGTTTCATAGCAGGAACGAAGTCGACGAAACTTGAGGACTCGACCTGCGTTCAAGGAATTTTGGACATGCACTCGGCTCGCGGCCGGCGGCCGGCAGAAGATGCGCAGTTCCTCGACCGGTTGGTCAGGGGCAAGAGCGCCAAGGCGGCCAAGGCTGAGACGGTCGCCGCCGAGACCAAGCGGCTCGCCGAAGAGGCCGCCGCGCGCGCAGCGGCGGCGGCCGAGGAGGAGCGCCAGCGCAAGATCGCCGAGGAGGCAGCCGCGCGAGAGGAGGCGCGGCTCAAGGCCGAGCGCGATAAAAAGGAGCGCGAGGCGGCCGATCTGGAGCGGCTCGTGGCGGGCAAGTCGCGCAAGCAGGCACGCAGGGAGCGCATGCTGCAGGAGCAGCTGGTGGAGGAGGCGCTCGCGCGCCAGGAGGCGCAGGCAGCCGAGCAGGCCGCCAAGCTCGCGGCCAAGAATGCGCCCAAGATGGCGCAGGACGCCTTGGCCTCGCGCCTGTCGCAGTCCGGCACCGCGGCGGTTTTGCATCGGATCTCGCAGTCGTCCGGAGCGATGGCGGAGTTGGCGCGCCGTGACTTCACGCAGGCGGCGCAGACCCAGGCAGCGGCGATCCTCGCGGCCACCAAGCAGCATGCGTCCGCCATGGCCTCCAAGCCTCTCGCCGCCGCCGCCGCCGCCGCCGCCGTCGCCGCCGCCAACGCGGCCATCGCCGCCGCCAATGAGCCGTTGCAGGCACTCCATGCCAAGAACGAACTGGTCGAGAAGAAGGCGGGACGAGCCTTCGAGCTGCACGAGGCGGCGGCGATGGCGGAGCTCGCCAAAGAGGTCGAGGGCGTCGCGGCGCACACGCGATGGGTCCTGCACACGACCAAGCCGAGTCCGCGCAAGCATTCACATTCACATTCACATTCACATTCACAGCGTTCGGTGGCGGCCAGAGTCGATGCGCCCTCCACCGCCGCCTCTGCGTCCGTCGCCGTCGCCTCCTCGCCGCCCGCCGCGCAAGCGCCCACGACGGAGCCGAAGGCGCGCTCGCAACCGGGCGCCCCTCCCGCGCCCCCGCGCCCCGCATCGCCGCGGCCCGCGTCGCCGAGGGGAACCCCCGCGTCGCCGTGGGCACTTCCCGCGCCCCCACGCCCCGCATCGCCGCGCCCCGCGTCGCCAAGGGGAACCATTCCACAGCTCGGTGGAGGCATTCCACAGCTCGGTGGAGGCGGCGCGAGCGGCGGGGACAGCGAGGCGCGCCGCAAACCGTTCGCATCGGCCCTCGGCGCTGGTGGAGCTGGTGCATCGGCGGCTCTGTGGCAGGCGCAGCAGCAGCAGCAGCAGGCGCAGCAGCAGCAGCAGCAGCAGCAGCAGCAGCAGGCGCAGCAGCAGGCGCAGCAGCAGGCGGGGGCGGCGGCGCAGCAGAGCATGCCCACGACGGCGCCGAGCCTGCCCACGACGGCGCCTCCGAGTGGCACGCTGGTCGGTAGCCGAGAGGCTGTGCGCAGCGGCGTCAGCTCCGTCGCGCACCTGCCGCCTCCCGGTGGGCCCGCGTCCGCCCGTTACGGCGCTCTCGGGAGCCTGCAGGGCCGACTCGGATCATACTCCGCGGAGGTGAAGAAGGCATTGCGGGAGGTGGCCGCTTCGTCGATTGCGCCCAAGACGGCGCCAGTCGCTTCGTCAATCGCGCCCAAGACGGCGGCGCGACCGCCGCCTCCTCCGTCGACCGTTGCAGGGCCGATCAGCCTCACCGTGAGCGACTTGCATGCGCGCGGGCTGCCTAATACGGACCCCTACGTCGTCTTCCATCTCGGCGACTCCGAGCTCCTTCACACCGAGCTCCTTCACACCGAGCTCCTTCACACCGAGCTCCTTCACACCGAGCTCCTTCGCACCGAGGACTTGCGGAACGCCCTCGACGGACACGTGGAGCTCGTGCGCTTCGTCAATTGCGCCCAAGACGGCGCCAGTCGCTTCGTCAATCGCACCGAGGACCGGCGGAACGCCCTCGACGGACACGTGGAGCTTGTGCGCTGGCCCAATGCGTACACGGCTCACGTCGCGTCGTGGCCGTTGAGCGCTCAGGGAGAGCTCGATCTCGGGGAGATCTCGGTCACGGTGTATGCTCAGGAGTCTGTGAACGGCGAGTCTGTGAACGGCACGGATGCCACGTCTGTGGTGCTTGGGCGTGGACGCTTCATGATCCCGCGGGTCGCCGGCGCCGTCTTGGGCGCCTCGAGGCTCGTGCATCAGATCAACCTTCCCCTGAGTGACGTGCCCCGAGGGGCTGTGGCGAGCCTCAGCTTGACGCTCAGCATGACGCTGCCGCCCAGCATGGCGCCGCCGGCCGTGGCAGCACTGCCAACCGCGCCGCAGCTCGCAGCACTGCCGACCTCATTGGCGACGACAGAGGCGAAGACGGTGGCGGAGGCCGTGGAGGCTGCACCGCCATTCACAGCCGAGGAGGCGGCGGCGGTGGGGTGTGAAGACAGTTTGGGCAGTTCGGGTGTGAACAGTTCGGGCGTTGCCATGGGACGATCCCCACCGGCGCTACCGCCGTCGCTACCGCCAGTGCTTCCGCCGGCGCTACCGCCGTCGCTCCCTTCGGTGCTACCGTCCCCGCTCACCCTGCCCGCCATCGGGAACCCCTACGCCCCCAAACCCCTCCTCTTCACGCCCGGCACGACGCCTCCACTCGCTCGGACCGACTTTGGTCGCGACGGCTCGGCGTACTCCCCTCGCGCGAGCTCGCACTCGGTTGACGCGTCGTGGCGGGCACCCGCAGGCTCGCAGCCCATGATTGTGCTCTGCGACCCGCGCGGTGCGACGGGCGGCGGCGCGGGCGGCGGCGGCGCAGGAGACGGTGCAGTGTGGCTGGTCTTGGAGATGGAGGCCGATGCGACTACAGAGGAGAGTCCAAGAGAGTCGTCCATATTAGGAAACTGGACGAGTGCCGCAGAGCCCTCCGAACTGCAGGCGCCCAGGACGGCGCCCGGTGTGCCATCGCCCAGGACGGCGCCGGCGCTGCCGTCGTTCGAGGCGCTGCCCCATCACGTGGTGATCGCTCCCTCGTCCTCTCGCCACGTCGCCATCGGCGCCTCGACCGTCGAACAGATCCATCGACTGTACGGGCGCTCGGTGCAGTCATTACCCCAGAGGCGCATCCCAGTGACGAAACACGGGCGGGTGCCGGGATCGGAGGTGGCGATGCATCCGCACGGCGCGATGCAACACAGCTTCCGCGCCACCGAGCCGCGCCACGTGGCGGCCGTTCGTGCCCAACGGCTCTGGCGGCTCACAGAATGCTGGCAGCTTAACGATTTTGGCGGCGAGGCTCCAAACGGTTGGGTGGCCGTGGCCCTTGACAACGGCGCGTACGGCTTCGTGCCGGAGGCGTACGTCGAATGGTTTGCCCAGTCGAAAGATGGGATGGTCGAGGTGCCCAGACCCGAGAGGGCTCTAGAGGAGACACTCGCGCCGCTCGCCTCCCTTGCCACGCCAGTCGACGCCATCCCCGCGCCTGCCACGTCTTCATCTTCAGCCGTGTCGTCTTCATCTTCAGCCGTGTCGTCTTCATCTTCAGCCGTGTCGTCTTCATCCTTGGATGGCGCTCCTGCTTCCGCCGCTCTCGGTGGCACAGAGGCGGCGGAAGAGGCGGCGGAAGCGCCGGCGGAGGAGGCGGCGGCGGAGGCGGCGGCCGAGGCGGCGGCCGAGGCGGCGGCGGCACACCCGGCGCCGGCGTGGCATTTGATCTTCGGCCACGGACCTCTTGGGCTCGGGCTGAGCGCCGTGCCCAACTCGGCGCTCAGCAAGACGGTTCCCCACACGGCGCCACACACAGGAGGCACGTTCGTGTCGGAGGTGCTCGAGGGGTCGGCGGCGATGGCACAGGGCGTCGTCGTGGGCTGCCTCGTGCTCGCCGTCAACGGCCATGACGTACGAGGTGACCCGCCGCACGAGGTGCAATCACTCATCGGACAGGCTGTGCGTCCGCTTACACTCACCCTCTCGTCGCCCATACTCAGCAAAACCAACCCCGCCGATGCCGCCACCGCCGACACCGCCGCCGCCACCACCGCCACCGCCGCCGCCGCCGCCGCCGCCACCGCCGCCTCGCCTGCTGCCGCTCTGCCGGCCCCGGTGGCGTCAGATGTGGCGTCAGATGTGGCGACTGAGGTGACCCCTCGCACAGCCGAAGCGTTGACGATGCAGACGATGCATGCTGAAGGGGATGTCTCCCTTCATCACGTGTACCCCAAGGGTGGTGACGTGGCCGACGGCTCGTTCGCGCCCACTGCGCTGCCGCGTCCCACCGCGCTCTCCGCCCCGCCTGCATCCGAGCCACCTCGACTACCGCCCTTGGTGCCCCCGCTGCCTCTGTCGGCGTTGCCGCCGTTCCCCTCCGCCCCCTCGCCGCCGTTCCCCTCCGCCCCCTCGCCGCCGTTCCCCTCCGCCCCCTCTCCCCGGGTACCGAGCGGCATCATACGCTTGACCGCCGATGGACGTATCGAGGGCTCTCGCGTGGATGTTCACAAAGCCATGGCGCTGCTGGCATCGCTCGGCGTCCGAATTGAAGGGTTGCCTAATATGGCCGACGATGCACTCCTTATTAGGCAACCGGACGATGCACTCCGTGACGCCGCCGCCGCTGGCCCAGCCGCCGACGCCGTCGCCGTCGCTGCCCCCGCCGCCGCCCTCGCTGCCGCCGCCGCGGCCGAGGTTGCCATCGCGAGTACCATCGCTGAGGCACCTTCGCCAGCGGAGACAGCTGTATCACAAGAGCCTGCTGCAGAGCCTGCTGCAGAGCCATCACAAGAGCCTGCTGCAGAGCCTGCTGCACAGGCGCCTGCTGCACAGGCGCCTGCTGCTGAGGCGCTTGCTGCTGAGGCGCTTGCTGCTGAGGCGCCTGCTGCAGCGGCGCCTGCTGCAGCGGCGCCTGCGGAGGCTGCTGCGCCCCCAGCGTTCAACACAGAGAGCTACAGCGTCGCCATCGTGAGCGCCATCGTGAGCGCTACCGGCGAGAGCGCCGTCGCGAGCACTGCAGGCGCGGCCGCTCTAATCCTGCGCGATGGCGTGCCGCTAATTGCCGCTAATTGCCGCTAATTGCCGCTAATTGCCGCTAATTGCCGCTAATTGCCTCTAATTGCCTCTAATCCTGCGCGATGGCGTGCCGCTCACCTCCGCGGCGCCTTGAGCGGTGTCCTCAGTCCAACGCGACGGGGGCTCTCTCTTCAATATGAATTCTCTTCGCTTTGCCTTTCGCTTGAGAGGGCGCCGTGCAAGCTGCAGCGCTCTCCGCTGCGTGACGGTGACACCGACGGGTGAGTTTTGCGGAGCCAACTCAGCCAGCGTACAGCGTGACGAGCGGTTAGCACCACGCTTCAGCCGAGCTCTCTCTACTGCTGTAATCTAGCTCTACGTTCATCTAGGTTTAGGGTACAGAAACTCCCAGTTCTTTCGTGTTTCCATACGATACACGCAACATATTGACTACATACACTAGACAAAGCGGACAAACGTAGAAAATTTGCTCTGCACGGCACGTAAGGAAAAGCCGCTGAGAGCCGAGCGGACGAGAGGGCTCGGCCTCGCGCCTCGGGTCGAAGACCAGCCGCTCGGGCTACACAACAGCCAGCACACTCCACAGCTCTCAATCACGCTGCAATCTGCAAACTAAGAAAGTGGGCAACGCATTCCAAAGTAACGGGTTGGCACGGGGCAGTGTACTACGGTCGAGAAACGACATGGAACGGAGGATGCAGAGCCTTCTGTGGACTGGTCCCTCCGATCCAGATGGCCTGGTAGCGTTAGCATGGCATCCATTTCAAGCATACGGCGTGCCGTCTGCGTGGCTGGAGTGAGAGTGATGCTTGTCCTGCTTTGACTGCTTCCCGGTAGACCGCATCGTGACGATAGCGACCATGTGTTCCCTGATCCCGGCATGGACCCTTGTAAACTAACCGAGAGCAATGTCCACATCGACTCCTGCAGGCCGATGAAAGCTGCTGCCTGGCTTGCTATGAACATATTAATGGCAGCGACCACACCATGCCACGTGGCAAGGTGGGCGTATCTGCCGCCCTCCGTGTCATGCTCAGATCGCGGGTGCCCTTGTGTAGGTCATGTTGAGATGCTGACGGTTGGCAAATTCAGAGAAGTCGTTGAGGGCCATCTGGCTTGCAGATTGGACAAAAACAGTTCGCAGTCCGAGCGCTCGTACCGCGCGACTGGTGACTTCCTCGTAGTGAGCTGAAGGCGGAAGCTGGGACCCGAGCTCTGCGGCTTTTTCTTCGGATCGTCGCAGAAACACGGCAATGAATCCTCGAGGACGCAGACCATGCAAAGTCATGAGGCACTCTGCACGTTGGCGAACCCAAGGCCTGGGTCGAAAGATGTAGCGTGTGGCAGCTTCTTGTGCGGGCGAATAGAAACCCACGTACATCTGGGACTCATGCAGCCAGCTGAGCTTTAATCGCACGACCGGTGCTGCAAGAGGCCAGTACCTTCCGCCAAAGATTGGGAACGTGCGGCCTCGGACGACAGGCACTGGCTGCACCTCTTTCGCATCCCTCTTCCCAACACCGGTCACCGGTGGTATAACCGGTGGTTGGCAATGCGAGAGTGGTTCCCAGAAGCAGTCGAGCGTATAAGGAGGTCTGTCGCACCATCTTCCACTCGTCACATTGGGGAAGTGTTTATACGGACGAGTGGAGTTTGCTGCAGGCGTATGAAGCATGACCCGTTGCTCTCCAACTGCAATCAGCATTGCCAAGGACATGAGACGTGCATCGAACCCGAACCCGCTGCCAAGCATGTCATCCTCCAGTAAGAGAAAGCGCTTACAGTGCAACGGATGTTGGCTTGCTTGGATTGCCGAAGCCCAGCCGTCGCTCCGTGGCTCCGCTGGAATAAAGGGCCGCAGGCGCCTGGTGTTGTGGCGATGCATGCGCCAGAATGTGACGTTGCGGAACGAGCCCTGCATCGCGCTGGTAATATTCTCAGCTGCCCATGGCTCCAGATTGTGAGGCCGTGAGCTAGCCGGCAGAGATAATGTCTCTGGCACTTCAATCGAGCAGGGTGCCATCGCTATGAAAGACCGCGCGGTGGTCGCGCGCGCGGTTTCGACGTACCGGTAAATACTCAGAAGTACCGGTAAGAAACACCAAGGGAGCCGTTCACACGGTTGTCGCGTCTGTCGTGTTAACGTTCACACGGTTGACACACAGAAGAACAAGATCGGGATGAGTCCAAGCGTCCGTATGTCCGTCACCACCACACCGCGCTTGATCGGGTGAGTGGTGAGCGGTGGTTTGTGGCGACGCGTGTGTTCCGGGGTTCGGGTGTGGTCTGGCGCGTGAGTCGGAGGGTGGGGTTGGTTTTGAGGTGTTTGTGAGGTTCGTGTGTCTGTCTCGTGTATCCGGCTCCCCCCGGTGTTTTTGAACGGTACTCGAGGGACCCTTTTTTGGTTGTTCCATGGTTTTTTTGTTCAACCGTGTGCATGACCGTGTGGCAACACGATATCGAGACAATATCGAGACGGCCCGCGGACTGTACGGTCGCGCGACAGACGAGGCTGCGGGGGGGTTTGTTATCGAGTTTGGGGGGGTTTGTTATCAGGATACGTATCCTGATGTATCGTGATGTATCCTGCGTGTATCCTGAAGGATACATGTATCCCTCATGTATCCTGATGTATCTCAAATGTATCTTAAATGCCCTGTTACATTCCAAGAGAATACATGTATCTTGATATTTTGCATGTATTTTACACGTATCCCAAACGAGTCCAAGATACATTTTGGGATACATATCAGATACATCAAGATACATGTATCTTGGACGCTTCCTTGGTGTCACACTGGATACATATCAGGATACATCAGGATACGTGTATCTTGGACTCTTCATCACGATACATCTTATGATACATCAGGATACACCGAGATACAAAATCACGATACATGTATCTTGGACGCTTCCTTGGTGTCACACTGGATACATATCAGGATACATCAGGATACGTGTATCTTGGACTCTTCATCACGATACATCTTATGATACATCAGGATACACCGAGATACAA
>Ga0210247_101424_pt1 | contig 18910 bp, 9 predicted proteins | sample ChrtobMetP3_16mM_FD_155449 | JGI IMG/M metagenome (GOLD analysis project Ga0210247, IMG submission 155449) | Chrysochromulina tobin associated microbial communities from unialgal haptophyte culture, Seattle, Washington, United States - P3_16mM | ecosystem: Host-associated > Algae > Haptophytes >... | reverse complement strand
CGTTGAACCGCCCCGCGGTCACCTTGTAGCACTTTCCGCCCTCGTCAAAGCGCGCCCAGCCGTCGGGGCACGTGTTAGAGGCGAGCGCGACGTCGGTGAGCACGAGAAGGAGGTACACGGCCGAGGCCAAAGCCATCACACAGTTCCTATCACTTCGGTTGTGGGTTTGGTTTTTTCGGGTCAGGTGATGAGAACTTTTCCGGTCACTTTCAGGACAGAAGAGGCAATCAGTTTCGTCGCGGTCTCCCCGCGCTCACGACAGAAGTCACCGGGGGAGCTGGGACACCCGAGGTTCCGGTTACGTTGTCCTCCTGGGTCCTGAGTGAGTGAGTGAGTGAGTGAGACACAGACACACCAAAAGACACACCGTGGTACAAACTACAATACGGGGTCCAGAAGCATGTCCTGAAGTCAGTCTTCGTATCGCGTTCATCGCATGGTTCATCGGTGCCGTACGCCATCGCGTCTTTACACACATGTGAAGGCGATGTTTTTCCCCGATGTTCATGTTGGCCTTCTACTTTTGAGTATTTGTGCGGTTCAGCTCGGCTCTACGCCTTCCGCTCTCGCCTCCCGCTCGCCCTCCAAACGACAAAGCGCCCGTCGGGAGGCACCGAACTCGCCTCAACGCTCGCAAACCTGCCATGAAGCGCCAGCAGCCGGCCCATCGGGACATGTTCCTGCGCCACGAGCCACAGCACGCCAGAGCGCTTGAGCCTCTTGCGCGACCCGCGGATGAGTTCCGCGACGACCCGAAAGTCGTCGGGCTGGCCGCGGTGCACGGGCGGATTCGAGACGATCCAGTGGTAACGCATCGGCTTGCCCGCCGAGAAGGCACGAGAGGTCTGTGGCCAGACCGCGCCGTGCCAGTGTCGGGCCGCACCCGGTACGTTGAGCTTAGCGGCGTGCATCGCGACCGCGTCAGCGTCGAGCATATGCACTCGCAACGCGCCACCGCCGGGAGCGTGACGAAGCGCCGCAGCGATGGCGCCCGAGCCACAGCAAGCGTCGAGAACGCGGGCACCGGCGGGTGGCTTCGGTAGGGTCTGGAGGAGCGCCATTGTCATGACGTCCAGACCGCCTCCAGCAAAGAGGCCGGGGTACGTGCACCACGGCAGCTCCATGGCCTCTGCTGCCGAGTCCGCCTCTCGCTTCCTCTTCTTGCCGCTGGCTCCACCATGGGCTGCTCCACCATGGGCTGCTCCAAGAGGGAGCCATCCGAGCTCAGGGAGCAAGAGGCTCGAATGCGTGACCCAGCCCTCAAGCGATCCACGCGCACTCGAGGCCGCGGTGGCACCTGCCGAGCCGCGACATGAGCCGTAGAGTGCGCATCCATCCTCGGAGACGAGCCGGCTCGCCTCACCATAGGCCTCCTCGAGAAGGGCGCCTGCAGCCTCCACGCCCTCGGCATCGTTGCCACAGAGCCACAGCGGCGTGCCTGCGCACGTCACCGACGCGCACGCGTGCACCAGCATAGAAGCAGCATCGCCTGCCGCGTACCAACTCCAGCGCACGATGCATGCCACGTAGCTCTCCTCAGCTGCCCCGCCGCTCGGCGCTGCTGGCCACGGGGAGGCGCACGTATCATGCCCTGAGCTCGCAAACCGCCGCCAGTGTATCGGCGTCAGGCCCGCTGTCCGAAGGGCCTCATCCAGGCGCGTCGTGGGGCCGCATTCGTCAAAGCCAGCGAGCAGCACCTGGCCTGTGCGAGAAGCCCCTCGGGCGCGAGCTGCGCCGAGATCCGAGTGCTCGAGCAGCAGGTCGATCATTTGGACGAGCAGGTCGACCGGCGCCTCGTTGCGCGCGATCGACTTTTCGTGGCAGAGATCCATCGAGCGGCGTGCGGCTTTGGTCAGTGCTGCTACTACGGGATCCACGCTGCCATCGAGGGTCTCAACCAAGGGCATGCCCTTGCAGCTGCGCGCTTCTCCCTCGCCCTCGGACGCTCCCAGAGTCCTCAACGCAAGCTCAATGTGGCTGACGCATCTCCAGCTCAGATCTGCCGCCACGCGAAGCGTGGCCTCGCGCAGAGCGGCCTTCCATGCCACGCGTGCACGTACCGGCAGCTGCGCGTGCACCGCTGGCCGTGAGAGGGCCCATGCGGTGATGCCCAGCTTGCTCGCACTCAGCGTGGGGGCGGCTTTACTTGCAGCCTCGCACAGAAACGTCGCGAGAGATGATGCGCTAGCTCCTTCCACGCCGCCGCCGCCGCCGCCATGCCTGCCGCCCTCGTTGCCGCCCTCGAGCCCCCCCGATTTGAGTTTGGCGAGGGCGCCAAGAGCGTAGAGCAGCTGCTTGCTCTGCATCTCTTCAGCGGCGACTCGAGTCAGACGATAGGAGAGTAGAGCGAGGGCGGCGGGATCGACGCCCTCGCTGAATCGCGACAACGCCCAGAAGAGCCGCGCGCAGCTCGTCGCGTCGAAATCTGTCGGGCGAGCTAAGACCACCTTGGACAAGCCTGCCGCCAAGATCGCGTGTTCGATGCCCGCAGCCCCGAACGCCCAAGCGAGCGTCGCCACTGACTGGGCATCGTACGTGCCGAGACGGGGAAGCGCCGCCTCGGCGGCGGCTTGGAACAATGTCGGCGACGCGAGCTCAAGCTTGGCGAACGCCCATGCGGTCTGAGACAGCCCCTGGGCGCTGAAAGTCTCCATGCGGCGGGACGCACTGCGCGCTGCGGCGTCGAAGAGGGCGGCATGGGGCCGTCGAAGTGTGGCGAAGGCCCAGAGCAGATTGCAGAGCTCTTGTGGCTTGAACTCATCGATGGTGCCATTCGAGATGGCGGCCTCAGCCAGAGTATCCAGCAGACGGCTCGGCGTAGCGCTCGCTGGCTGTGGCACAGCGATCGAGCTCGCGTCGCGTCGTGTTGAGCCATCCTCAATGTTGCCCGCGCTGTCACCATCGCCAGGTTGACCCGTCATATGCAGCGTCGCCAGCGCCCAAGCGACGTTTGCAATCCCAAACGCATCGAGCCCTCCACGAGCCACCTGTATCGCCGCCTGGGCACTAAACGCGGCGCAAAGAGGTGCGTGCGCTAGCTTGAGCTTTCCGGTCGCCCATGCTATGGATGTGAGGGAGCGGGCGGTCACCTCACTGCCTTCCTCGAGCAGGGTGACGCACCTGCGGCACAGAAGATCCTCCACTGTCGCATCGTCCGAAGAGGAAGTGGCCTTCGCCGCCGACGCTTTCGCAGCCGCGGACCAACTTTTCTTCCAGTGGGCATCCGTCGCTGCAAGCGAGGAGGAGCTGGAAGGCGCACACTTGGCCAGCCGATGCAGCGCGGTGGCGCAGTTGACGGAGTTGAACTCGGCACAGTGCTGCAGAACAAGCTGGTTGATTTCGGCGCGGTCGGCGGCACGGGCTAGTTGCGCATTGAGCGCACGCTGGTCGTCGGCACCTCCAGCGCCCTTGCGACCACCACCCTTGCCAATGCCACCCTTGCTGCGACCTTGGTCGCCGCGCCCACCCTTCCCACTGCCCAATGCCAACTTGGGACTCGTGCAGTCGTTGCTCTTGTGTCCCAACTGACCGCAATTGAAGCACGTGTGCACTGTGCTCGTGCCGCCGCCGCGGCCGGCCATCATGGTCTTCACTTTCGTGTGAATCGAACCAAAAGCTGTGAACGGGCTGATTGGACATACTGGCTCCATGTCAGCGCATCTTTGTTTTTTTGAAACCACATGCGCCAATTCTTGAATTCACTCATGGACCCGCCGCCTGACAACGCCCTGATGGACCCGAAGGAGGGCGACTACGTGCGCTTCAAGCCTAAGAGAGAATCTACCGGCACTGTCATCAAGCGCTCCGGGACACGCATTCGTGTGCAGCCCAAGGACGGCGGTGCGACTCTTTGGAAGGAGTTGAGTAAGCATCTGCCCCTTGCACTTGGCCCCGTGCGGCCTATTGCCTGCGACGACGGAGACGACACCAATCTCGACGACATCGACGACGTTGACGACGCCGTTGCAGTGGCGGCGCAATCGGCTCAGGCAGCGGAGGCGGAGGCGGAGGCGGCAGAGGAGCGACTGACGGGGATGGTGCGCGTCCGAGGGGGCGGCTGTGCCGCGAGCAAGCCTCGCGCGCAAGCTGAGCCATTCATTCAGGACCTGGACGGCCCTCCAAGATCGTCATCTCTCGCTGTGGAGCAAGGCACTGAGGCCACACCCGAAGACGTAAAGGTCGCCGAGTCAGTGCCCGAGACGACCGACAGCGCGCGTACGGAAGTTGTGGAGCCTCGCGCGCAAGCCGAGCCATTCATTCAGAACCTGGACGGCCCTCCAAGATCACCATCTCTCACTGTGGAGCAAGGTGCTGAGGCAACACCCAAAGACGTAAAGGTCGCCGAGCCAGTGCCCGAGACGACCGTCACCGCGCCTACCTCTCGCGATCCCGCTGAGATAAGGAGAGCATCGCCCGCATTGGTGACGCCATCTGCAGCGCCTGCAGCAGCGCCTGCAGCAGCGTCTGTAGCATTGGCAGCATCAGCTTCCGGTACGTTCCTCGTGTCTCGCCCCGGCAAAGACGGCCACCCACAGTACTTGGTACGCTGCAAGGGCGACGAACGATCGGCCGTATCTAGCCCGAGTTCCAGCCCGAGTGCATCGAACAGCCGCGCTGCTCGGCCTATCTTCCTTGAGGCTCCGAGAACGCCGTTGTCGCCGTATCGCACGCAAGAGTCGAATGAGGAGATTAAGGCGGCGCTGAGTGTTTCGCAGGATGCAACCGAGGTGATGGCTGTGCAGGTGCGCGCTGCGCTGGCGGCCGCGGCGGCCAAAGAGGCGGAACTGGATGCAACGCGTGAGGAGCTCAGGCGCATGAAGGAGGCCATCAGGGAGAGCGAGACGGCAGCTGCTGCGGCGCCGAGGGTGGTCGCCTCAGCGGCAGAGGCGGCGCGTACCACGTACGAGTCCGGACCCACGAAAGATGTGGAGCCGGCGGCCGGAGCGGCGACGGAGGCAGAGACGGCGCCGGAGGCAGAGACGGGGCCGGCAGAGGCGTTGGCCGAGACGAGAAACCCGACCTTCGAGATCGGCAGCTCCATTATCGACGTGATCGTGCAGGCCTTCACGCCGCGTGGGCCGTCTTCATCGGGACCGTCGAGCTCAGCCGATGCGCTGAGCGTGCGCAATGTGCATCGGGCGATTCTCGAAGCTGACAACTCACCTCGCCAGCCTATGGTATTTCGAACTACTATGGACGGCTGTGCACTGCTGCCGCCAAAGCTGCATCAGGCGCTCTCAGAGCTCGACACCATCCTCATAGAAGTCCTTCTGAGCGGAGCGATCCGGTTGCTACGCGTGGAGTGGCTGATGAAGCAGCTGGACAACTTCAAGATGCAGAATCGGCAGGCGCTCGAGGAGTTGGAAAGGAGCGGGGTCTCGCCGTCGCCGCTGCTGAGTGGTGAAGAGGCAGCAACGCTTGTCAGGCGTGGAGATCGGAGCATCGGCGCGCTTACCTATGGCTGGCTCATGGCAGGCGATCCAGATCCGAAGGGCTCGCGTATCCGCGTGCTTCGACGCGCTCTGAAGCGGCTGGCAATTCGAATCGAAGCCCTGTTCTGGGACTTTGGATCGCTGTATCAGGCACCAAGGACACCGGAGCAGAGTGCTTCCTTTAAGCTCGCACTCGAGGGTGGGGCGATGAATCAGCTGTATGCGTCGATCCTTGCAACGACCGTGCTCCAGATCGAGGAAATCCCACCCCGGCCAGCCGAGTTCGATGGCGTTGTGTGCTTGTTCAAGTTGAGCGCAAACGTAGACGAGAGCGCAGTACGCAAGGCGCTCATCGGGTTCGGAAGTGTTGAGAGCTGCGACCTCGAACGCACACACCCCATCGTGCGCTTTGCCTCGCACGAGTCTGCCGTCGCGGCAAAGAACGCTGGTTCATGGCCCGGCCTATGCGAGGGGCTCGACACGCTCTACAATGAGACACCGTACTTTTATCGAGGATGGTGAGCGCTGCCCATCCTATTCTGCAGATGTGGTTGGATCCCCTTTCATAACCCTCACGCGCCTGCCCCACTGTCCCACGCAGGTGCTGCTGCGAAGACTCGTTGAGCCGAGAGCTCATGAAGCGGTTGACGGCCTACCCCGCGCTCCGGGAGCCCCTCGATCAGCTGCAGCCCAAGGTCTTCGCGCTGAGCAGCGACGCGGACGCGACAGCCGTTGAGGTTACGGCAATCGAGCTCGACGTAGCCGCTGACATTGAGCGGATCAACAAGTCTAAGTTCACGAGCAAGGGCGACAAGCCCAAGGTCATCAGCCTTTATGAGGAGTATGTGCACAACACCGTTGGCGCGCTGCAGAAGACGCTCGGGTCGCTTCAGATGCTCGCGTTAGGCTGCGCGCCGGCCGCGCCGGCGGAGCCGCAGCCGCAGGTCGATGCGCCTGCCGCGTCGCCGCTGCGCCTCGCCGAGGGACAGCCGCTGCTCCTGCTCTCTTCGCAGGGCAGCGGCGCGGGCGGCGGGCCGCGCTTTGGCGTCGTCGATGCGACGGGGAGGCGCGTCGCCGCCGCCATCACCGGCGAAGACGACGCCGAGCTCGCCTACGACCGATGCAGCCAGGCGGTGCTGCCGTGGCGGCCGCCCGCTGCCGGCTGGGAGGCCGCGTTTGTCGGCGATGCGCGTGCGCTTCGAGACCTCGTCGAGCCCGTACGCCGCCTGGCGGAGGATGCTCGGCGGGTGGAATCGGCCTCGGCTCTGAGCATCGAATCGGAGTCGGCTCTGCGCGCCATCGGCGAGCGGGCGCGCGAGATCGCTCACAGCGCGGCGCAGTGCAAAAGCATCGCGAACGCGGCGCGCGAGGCGGGCAACGCCGTGCAGTTGTGTGTGGACGCGGCGGTGGATGCGGCGGCGACGCTCTTCAGCCAGGACGACCTCGAGCAGCTCGATGAGGACGACACCGAGCAGCTCAAAGCCGCGCTCGGCAAGGTGCGTGCGGCGGTCGAGAGGCTGCAGCCCGAGGACATGGTCACTTCGGCACTGCGCTCCAGCGGCGCGCTCGGCGCCCGGCGCTACGCCGCCGGCCAGCCGCTCACCGTGCGTACGGCCGGCGGCTGGCGCGATGCCAACGTGGCAACGGCGGGCGCCGACGGCCTCTGCCACCGCCTCGCCTTCTTGGAGGGCAGCGGCGAGCCACCAGCCACGCTCATGCTGCACCCGTGGAACCACGCGCCGCGCGAGCTGCCGCACGCCGCCTACGAGGCGCTGCGCGGGTGGTGGGCGCGGGATCTGCGCCAGCAGCACTCGCAGATCTTGGATGCGCTCACGGGCAATCCGTTGGATGCGCTGGAGCAGTGTGTGGCCATCAAAGTGATGGGAGATGCCAATCTGGCTGGCGTGCGCGACGTGCGAGGCCTGAGCGATTGGCTGCACTCGCTACACGCCGCACGAAGCCTCGGCGAGGCGATCGCTGCTCCGGGAGCCGCGCTGCTCACCGCGCCGCCCGCTGCGGGCAAGACGACGCTCATCAGCCAGGCGGTGGTACTGGCGCTCAATCGCGCCGAGCTCGTGCCTATCGTGATCAAGGTGCAGCTGCTCCAGGCAAGGCTGCGCGATGCAGCTGACGCGTTCGCGTCGCACTCGAACTGGGTCGACGCGTACCTCTGCCTCACGTACGCTGAGAGGCCCGAGGTCTACCGCATGCTGCGCCAGGCGATGATGGCGCGGCGCGCACTGCTCCTCCTCGACGGGCTCGACGAGGCCGGCGCCAAGCGCGCCGAGATTGAGCAGCACGTCGTCGAGGTGCTGGCACCGCAGGGCCACGTGATGCTCTGCACCTCGCGGCCGGCGGGCGTGGTCGAGGCCGGCTTTTCCGGCTTCCGCTTCCTGAAGCTGGCACCGCTGACCGAGGCGCAGCAGGAGCAGGTGCTGCTGCAGCGGCTGCGGAATGAGGGAGACGTGAGGCAGCTGATGACCTTTGTCGAGCGCATGCCAACGAGCACGGAACCCGACGCGCCGACGATGCAGCATCGCGTCACGGCCAACCCGCTGATGCTCTCGATGGTCGCGTCGGTCTTCGAGATCCGCAAAGGGCTGGGCATGACGGAGACGGTCGCCGAGCTGTACGCGAGCGCATCGGACGCGATGCTCGCGCGCGGCGGCGGCGTGATGGCAGAAGTGCGGACGCTGCTGGAAGTTGTGTTCTTCGAGGCGCACGTGGCGCAGGCGCGCGTGATCACCGACATGCAGCTCCTGCGCGCGGCTCTGGGCGCCTTTGCGCCGGCGGGGACGCTCGCCGACCTGGATGCGAAGGTGGCGAACCCTTTCAAGACGTTCAAGGGCCGGCCGGAGAAGGGCCACTACGTGGAGGTGCTGGACGGCTCGTGGAAGGGCCAACGAGGCGTGATCGTCGAGGATGACGAAACATGCGTTCCATACAAGGTCAAGCTGGCGGACGGCGCCACAACGGGGTGGCTGTACCCCAAGCAGCTCGCATCGTCCGGGCTGGATGAAGCTGCTTGCCGGGCGCAGATGGCGAGAGCGGACGCGGAGCACCTCCCTGCCCTGGACGGCGCGGTCCAGGCGCTGCGCGATGAGGAGCGAGCGGCGGTCGCGGAGGTTCGCGAGCGCGTGGGGCAGGATAGGCTCCCTCTTCTCAGCCTGCTGCAGGTCGAGCCGCTCCAAATGCAGTCGGCGCACCTCTCCTTCCAGGAGTTCTTTGCAGCACGAGCCATCTGCTCGGGCAAGTACCGCCTCCCTGAGGGTTCGCCGCCACCGTGGCAATGGCCGGCGTTTTGGGCCAACGCGGTCACGCTCGGCAGCGAGATGGGCGACGCCTTCGGCTGGGGGCTGTTGCGCACTGCCGGGGTGACGGGCGACACGCTCGACCTTTCGCAAAAGCTCGGCAGCGACCGGCCGACGGTGCGGCGCGTGCTGGCGGCCATGTTGAAGACCACGGAGCTGAAACACTGCAGCCTGCTCAAGAACAGCCTCGACGTTGAGTCGGCCATGATGCTCGCCAAGATCGGCACGGAGAACGGCATCATGCTCTCGGGCATGACGCGCGACCAGACGAAGGCCGACTTCACGAATCAGGGCCTCCAACCCGCTGACGGCATCTTGATGGCGTCTGACCTGAAGTTCACGGCGGTCCTGACCTCCCTGCACCTAGCTAACAACAACATCGGTGCGGAGGGAGGCATCGCGATCGCGCAGGCGCTGAAGGTCGACGCGGTCCTGACCACCCTGGTCCTGAAATGCAACAGCATCGGGGTTGAGGGAGCCAAGGCGATCGCGGAGGCGCTGAAGGTCAATGCGGTGGTGGCCACCCTCGTCCTGAACAGCAACAACATAAGGAATGAGGGTGCCATTGCGATCGCGGAGGCGCTGAAGGTCAACGCGGTGGTGACCGAGTTGATCCTCAGTTGGAACAGCATCGGCGTGAACGGTGCCATGGCGATCGCGGAGGCGCTGAAGGTCAACGCTGTCTTGACCATTCTCTCCCTTGGAAACAATAATTTGGGAGTTGCAGGGAAAACAGCGGTGCAAGATGCGGTGAAGGGCCGGAGTGGATTCCAGTTGTATCTGTAGATTGTGCGATCACTGTGAACATTGTGTGGATCGCTGCTTCGTGTTTCCTAATTTGGAGGCTGCCGGATCGAGTGATGTGCGGTGATGTGCCTATGCGATACTCTCGGTTGGTTCTTGTAGGCACACACCACTGATCGGGTGTCAATCCTGCCCAGCGGGCGGCTCAGCCAACGGGTGGAGCGCTCTCCCACCGTTGCACCGTACCCTCCGCGGCTGGCTACGGGAGCGAGCCTCGCCCGCTCTGATACCCATGTCTGATACCTCACTCGCCGGGGTTACCTTCACCCCAGCCCAACCGCCCTTCACTGTTAACTCGCTCTGCGAGAACTCTGCGAGCGGTAGGGGGACCCATTCCCCCAGGTGTGGGTCTTTTAGGCATGCGAGTAACGGGCCTAACAGAACCATACTTAGACCGGTAACCTCCGTCGGAGGTCGTACGAGATACCGGAGGGCCCGATTCCTCAAGGGTGAGTCGAGAGTGTTCGTGACCTTGTTGAGTCGCTAAACACCCGTCTTGCGACGCCTAGGGCTCAACGGAGCCGAAGCCTCCGAGGTCGCCCTTAGGCAGGTTCGACGTTCGTGCCGACCGGTCGTCCTCCAGCGGCGCGGTAAACCGGTGCCGTATCCAGTTGGGACACTTTTTCTCTCGTCCTCTCGTCTCCTCACACTCTCTCCTCACAGCCTCTTTCAAGCTCTCCGAGCCCTTGAGCGCGTCGCTGCCGGGCTCCCTGGCGGCTTCAGTCGCGCTCGGATCGGCCCGTTTGGACTTCGAGGCGACGCCCGTGGTCGATGCCGATCACGGCGAAAGCGAATCGCGAAGCCGGCGACGCCGAGGCCGCGGTGCTGCGGCCTCTGGGAACAGCACATGGGCAACAGTGTCGCACCCGAAGGCATCTGCGCGGTTGCCGCGCACGGAGCATCCGCCGCAGCCAGCTGGTGGGCTGAGGTGCCGCATCCTCGGGGCAGTGGGCTCAACGCGTCGGCGATCAGCTCGTCGAAGAACCGGATGTGGCTGCAGCACCGCCCGCAGCGCACGACGCGCAGGACAGCAGATGGCTCCAGGACAGCGCAGATAGCGTCGCATGGGCGGCTCACAGCATGCCGGAGTCGCCTCATGAGATATCCAGACCGGGCTGATGATCGAAGAGCATCACCCTTCTTGCGTAGGGGAGCACTGTGCATACTCGCGTGTGTCGTACAGGGCATCTTGTGTGCATAATGTAGGTTTCCGTACTGCACTGTGCGTCATACGTCGACCACTCTTCATCTTAGGATCGCGCACCACTCTATAAGATATACACTACCGAGAACAGGCGAGATAATGTGTTTTGGAGCTCGAATTGTTGAGCTGTGTGGCCAAACAGTTCACGGGTCGAAATTCGAGGTGAAGCCGGATTTCGATGCACATCTCAAAAGATCGCGAGACAGCACATAGCTGGAGGGCCATAGATCGAGTCTAGGGACTATATGGACTCATAAAACAGTAAACACAGAGTCAGAGAATCACGCCATATCAAGTCACTGTCGCCACTCAGATGTCACATTGTGACCTCGAGTACGGCCTGTGAGGTCGCTTTTTGGTCGCTTTTCGGTACTAGGACCATGCAGAGGGACTTGGGATCTTCCAGACACTCATGCTCTCCGCACGTCCGCAGCGCATCATTGTCAGCCGAGCTCATTGTGTCAAAACATATCTCAACAACGACTACGACACCAGGGGCGCCCCTCCGAGCCGCCGCCAAGCCCGGGTTTCGCGATCGAGTGCATCGAGCTGTGATTGCTGGCGCCTTAAGGCTAAGCCACGGCACGACCGCCACCCACTGGCGCCGGCGCACAAAGCCCGCGGCGTACCAGGAAACCATCCCGAGTTGGGACGCATTCGCCCGCCTGACGGCGCCGAAGGGCAATGTCTACGACCCTCCTACGACCCGGAGTCGACCCCCCATTGACAATCCGCCAGCTTGACCACGGGCAACGCGTCCACCTTAGCATCCAGCGCCTGCAGCTGCTGCTTCATCGCCTCGGCCTGCTGCTCCATCATCACGGCCTGCTGCTCCATCATCACGGCCTGCTGCATCATCATCTCGTATACCTTCGCGATCAACTCGGTCCGCAACTCCGCCAACTCCGCCTTGATCTGCGCCTGCTCCCTCGCCATCTGCGTGCGGTACTTGTCGTCCTCGCCTTGATCACCCACTCGCTCCTTTAGGTACTTCTTCATCTTCTCATGGATCTCTCGCACCGTCAGAGAGTCTGGCTCCTTGTGTTTCCTCATCAGATACTCTGGGGAGTCTTTGGCTTCGTCTGTGTCCTCGCCCTCCTCACTTGTGTGCATCTTCTTCCACACGTGTGCTCCGGGTGATCTCGTACAGGACAAAGTGGAGGAGATCAGCAGGTACGGTAGCCCAAGCACGGCAAACGGCGGCGGCACAGCCCCCTTGTTGGCCCACGAGACGGTGAGCAGCGACGTGAGGAACATGTAGTTGGTCTCCTGCTGCTCGTGTAGGATGGCAAACGTTTTCGCCATGAGCGCAATGAGCATGTTCGATCCCACCAGCACGATCATGACCAGGAAGCCGTCCATCAAGAGCACCGATGCCAGCGGGTGTGTTGAGGCGCGCAGGCAGCCGAGCTGGTTGTTGCTGCCGAGCAGGATCTCGAAGAAGGCTACGGTGGAGCGTATGTAGATCTCGATTGAGTTGACGGCGGAGCTCGCGGAGACCATGATCCCGGAGCCGCTGCCGTCCTCGCCGCTGCTGTCCGCGCTGCTGCCGCTCTTGCCGCCAGAGTGGTGCCCGGCAAGGTGGCGACCCCCAGCATAGTCGTCGTCGTACATAAAGCACTCCTCTCCGAGCCCGCTGGCGGACTGGCCCTTGAAGAGCACCACCATGCTGAACGCGATGCCGACAACAGGGCCGATGATGAGGGACAGGAAGCGCAACGTGTCCGGAATCATCTTCTGGGCCATGAGCACGAGCGGACCAATTTTGGGGCTGCGCTCGAGCAGCCGAAGGGTCTGCGACACGAACATGAGTAGGATACCGCCGGCGAGCAGGGCCCGCTCAAGGTTCTGGAGGGACGGCGCGAAGCGAAGGATCAGGCCGCCCGAGGCGAGGATAGACGCCGGCATCTCGAGCCTGCGGGAGCGCGCAAACACGCACGCGCATCACAGCGCGCGCGGTGGACGCGGTGGGCGCGTCAGTACCAGGGCACGGAGCGAAGATGCGCGCTAAGTGAAGCCCTCGCGTGCACGTACATATTCAGGGGGTCGGCGGCCCAGAGCGGACGGTTGGCGTAGGCCTCGTGCGCCTGGAGCACAGCGAGCTGCACCGTCCATACGAGGAGCAACGCCGTAATGTGCTCCCCGCGCTCGGCGGGCAGCGCTGTGAGCAGCACGGCAAGGAGCAGCTGCAGCGACGTCCATGCGTAGAACCTGAACGCGGGCTCAAGGATCGGGTACAGGCGAAGCACGCTCTCAGCCTTCTCCTCGGCATGCTCGGCGCAGTGGGAGAAAAAGGTGGCACGGGCCGCTTTTTTGCGCTTGTCGGAAGTCCCATTTCCCTTTCGCCAGAAGCTGCTCACCACCTTGCCATCAACCTTGAACGCGATGTATTCACTTGTTCCGTCGTAAATTGGCTTGTTTTCCTCCTCGACTTTGTCGTCACTTGGCTTGTTTTCCTCCTCGACTTTGAAGTCTGTGCGCGCAGATTTTAGCTCCTCGTTCCTATCCTTCACCAGTATCTTCTCGAACGGCGGGTACACGGCGATGACGGCCGCGTGCCAGACCGAGCGGAGCGCGATCATGGCGGCATCCATGAAGCCCTCGGGGCTGACCAGGCTCCACTGTGCGGCGGTCGCCTGCTGCAGCGTGACGTCGGCGAGCGTCACCTTGCACTCGGCGAGCACGAGCGCCATGCGCGCGCGGGCGCCGCGCTCTTCACCTAGCAGGCGCTTCACCTCGGCGGCGTCGAGGGCGCGCAGCAGGCCAACCGCCGCCTGCTGCACCCTGAGCACGAGGGCCATGAACTGCGTACAGATCGGGACGTCCAAACGTTTGACGCGGTCGGCCTCGGCGCGGAAGCGCTCGACTAAGTAGGCGACGCGCTCGAGGGTGCGTAGGCGTGACTTCGCGAAGGCGGCGGACAGGGCTACCTCGAGCAAGCCAGGCACTTTAAGGGCTTTCAGCTCGTCGGTGGTCAGATCTGTCTTGTCGAGGGTGGCGATGATGACGATGGCGGCGGCGGCCGCATGGCCGCGCCCACGTGCGGCATCAAGAGGGGTCCGTTTTGAATGGCTGGGCGTTTGAGCGTCCGCGCCGGATTCGATGAGCAGAGTGAGGCACTCGGTGTGGCCGTTCGAGCAGGCGATGTAAGTTGGGGTCCTCCCGTTACTCCTTGCCAAGTTGACATCGGCACCATTTTCGATGAGCAGTTTGAGGCATTCGGGTTGGTCCTCCTCGCTCGCGACGTACGCTGGAGTTGCGTCGTGTTCGTATTTGTGATTGACATCGGCGCGTTCAACGACGATGAGGCGCTTCACCTCGGACACTTCACCTGTCTCAATCTTTTTCCTCAACTCGTCCTCGTCGGGGCGCGGCGCACCGTCCTCGTCCTCGTCGGGGTGCGGCGCGTACGCTGTGTTTACCCCAACACGATCAACATCGAGACCGCTCTGGAAAGGCGCCGATGCGCTGCGTCCGGACTTCATCATCTCTTTCGCGTATCGATAGTGATGATGCACCGACGCTGGGTAGAGGAGTGACGACAAAATGCCTGCATAAGCCAGTGAAGGCAATTTGAACTTCTCCCGCGTTGGCTGTGAACTGGCTGTTACAAAAGGATACACACTCGAACGTTCATGAACGTTAACACGACAGACGCGACAACCGGTGCTACGTGTGTGAACGTTAACACGACAGACGCGACAGCCGTGTGTGTGAAGTTAAATAGGGTCGACACAGAACAGCGCGGACAGCGCGGCGCTCATCGGCTCATGCGAGCGCGCTTCTCTACCATCTCTAGGTGACGTAGTACTGTGCTCTGTGGGCCGCGCTTTGCGCACTGGTCCGAAAACGGGAAAACGAATACGCAATCCAAAAACAATCCTCATAGTACCCTGATTTCAAACTGAGATCTGAGTGATTTACCCAAGGGGCGAGCTAGGCACGGCAGGGGAGGGATTACGGCGGGATTTGCAAGCAACATCGTTTGCAAGGCACAATCCTGCTCTACCCTCAGATTTCAAACTGACTATGTGCTACAACGTACAAGGACGCCTCGTTATCCCTTATGAGCACCTCCTCTTATTTTTCTAAAAGATGGGGAACATCACGAGACCAGAGACTCGGGATTGGGGGAATTTTCTATACAAGAAAAGGGAATTTCTATACACGAGACCAGAGACTCTCGTCCAAGAGGCCCTCGCGCCCGAAAAAATGGCCGAAGCTCAGAAAAACCGCGATGGGCACCCGCACACGATCCCCATGCCCTGCCCTCGCCCTCCAAAACGCGCCTCAAACAGACGCTATCCATGAGGATCGCGCGCGCGCTTTCCAAAAAAAGAAAACATCATGCCAGGGCAGACCGATGAAGGCTCACGCACTCCCATGCCTGAAGCCTCTCATGATCTGCACCCTGCCACGCAGCCCTTACAAACGACAACACGACGCGATGCGCTGCTGCTGCCACGCTCATGGACCACGCTACTGCTTGCCGCTGCTGCCACACCACTGGTGCCACTCTGCCACTACCGCACTACTTTGCACCACCACTGCGTGCTGCGTGTACGCTGATGACGCCACACTGCTGCTGCCTCGCTGCTGCTACCTTGCTATCCTCGCCTCCAATACTCCAACAAAGCAAAACAAAGCAAACAATCAAGCCGTACCCTCTACCTCCAAACTCCGCCCTGCCAATCAGGCTCGCAACCTTCAACTTTCTGTCACCGCCACCACCGCACCCGTCGCCTCCATCACCACCCCTGTGTCGAACTCGCCGCAAACGCCATCGCCTCCGCCGCTTTCACCTCGCCAACCGGCATGCCTCATACCTGACCGCATGCCATCATCTACGTCACCACCCTTCCCCACAGGGGGAGAGTGGGACCACCCTCCTCTACGGGGGCGGCCACGACGTCCAACACCCGCCATAGCAGCAAAAGAAACGAAACCTCCCAACCCACCCCCGTCGGGAAAGCGGGGTTCGAAGTGTGGGTTCTCTCTAAGGGGGGTCTAGTTAGTGTGCACCACAGCAGACAGTTCTGTACCGTAGTACACGTCCATCTCTTGGGGAGACCATGACGTTCGTCGCGTCCCTGCGTAAACGTAGCGTCGGGTGCGTATACGCAGGTAGGTGCGTATACGCACCCGACGCCGCGTTTACGCACACGTGCTTGTACGCGGGTGTGGGTGCATATACGCAGGTACGTGCGTATACGCACCCCAGGGTGCGTATACGCGGGTAGGTGCGTTTACGCGAGCGGTAGTACGTATACACAGCGGGTGCGTATACGTACCCCCTCGCGTATACACAGGTTTCTGCGTATACGCACCCCCGACCGCGTAAACGCAGGAAACGACAAACCGTAATGAGATACGATACGTCGAACCCTCGGGTGCGTGCGTGTATAGGTATGGTCCGGTCACCAAAAGCAAACTTTCCTATCCCTTATGAGCACTCTTATCTACGTCGCCCTGATCGGCTTACAGACCGTCAACCGTCTACGCTACCTTATTCGCAGATCGCACCTCAGCTCAGCTTCAGTAGTCTGTGTACATCTCTCATCTGCAGTGCGCCGTGCGGTGAGGGTCGACAGTTTCTGCCTGTGTGTGGTTGTCGCTCCCATTTCAAACGTCCATCTCACAAGCCATCCTGCGACCACAGCGGATCGTGGACGGGCACCTGCGAGTCATCCACGGCGAGCATCTGCGAATCAGCCGCTCCATGCCCGACGCCGTGAAAGTTCATCGACCAGAACGAGTCGGGAGTGCCGATGGCCGGGTGGTGGCCGTCGGCTTGACGCTCGAGCTGCCGCTGCCGCGCCGTGCAGTCCGGGCGGCATCCCTGCTCGGTTGATCGGCCAAAGAAGCGTGTGCACTCGAGGCACTCGCCGCGGCTGGCGGCGGCAGCGAGAGGCACATGCGCGGCGTGCGCTCGTCGATTGACGTCGCGAATCGACACCTCCTCCGTGGACACCACGACCCTAGCCGCGGGTGCGTGTGGCCTCGCCGCCGGTACGGGAGCCTCGAGGTGTGAACGAGAACGTGACGAAACAGGAGGCCTCGCCGCCGGCACGGGCGCGGCGGGTGCAGGCGCCCTCGCCGCCGGAGCGGGTGCCCACGACGGCGCGATGGGCACGGCCGTGGGCGCCCTCGGGATTGAGGGCAGCGCAAACGGCATCGGCGGCTGCGCCAACGGCGGAGGGGGCGGCGCCATCGACGGAGGGGGCGGCGCCATCGACGGGGGGCCTATGTGCGGCGCGACTGATGGCAGCTGACGTGCCATAGGCGGCGGGTTTGACGCTGTTGGCGTTGGGTGCGGCTGCACTGCGCCCAGCGGCGTGGGAGTCTCGAGGTGTGAACGTGACGAAACAGGATACGATTCACACCTCGGCGTGGTCGTCTCGCGCACCGCTCGCGACGAGGCCGCGGCCGAGGCCTGGTTCAGAGGGAGCTGCTGCCAGGGCTGCCGAGGGCGCTGTGCCGGGCGCTGGGCTGGGAGCGGAATCGACGTGCGATGCGTCGCCGTCTGCCATCCAGGCTGCGGGAGGGGCGGCGGAGGTGGTGGCGGCGGTGGTGGCGGCGGCGGCGGCAGGAGCGGCGGCGCCATGGCCGTTGCAGCTCCTGGTGTGAATTCACACCTCGGCGCCATGGCCGTTGCAGCTCCTGGTGGGGCAGCTGACGGCGGGGGCGCGGGTAGCGGCGGCGGCGCGGGCGGCGGCGGCGGTATGGCAGGCGCGGACGGCGCAGTCAGCGCGTGCTGCTGGTCGCTGTGGGGTGCAGGCTCGAGCGCCGTGCTGGGCGCCACCTCCCCCAACATCAGCTCTGCGCCATCATAGGCCACACTCACCTGGCTCTGTGCGGAGGGAGTCCGCAGTCTCTGTTGCCCATGCTGCGGATCCAACGCTAGAGCCGCCGCCACCATCAGGACGTCGGCTACTGGCTCGGCATGGTTGCCAGCGTCCACGAAACTGTCCGCCGCCGCGATGCCACTGGCCTCAGCACCGCCACCGCCATCCACGCCATCGTGCTTGCCGCCGCCGCCAGCACCGCCGCAACCACCGCCCCCGTCAGCACCGCCGCCACCACCGCCCCCGTCAGCACCGCCGCCACCACCGCCGCCGTCAGCGTCGCCCATCGGCGCATCCGGCGGCCCCATGCCAGCCGGCGATCGTCCCGCGTCGTCACCCGAAGCATCCGCCCCAATCGAGTGCCCGAGGCTCGGGGACTGTGCCATGGAGCCCATCCAAAACCGGCGCGCGGCCGCTGGAATGGCCCTCTGCTGGGCGCCGTGCTGGGCGCCGTGCTGGGCGCCGTGCTGGGCGCCGTGCTGGGCGAGCTTGGCCGCCTTGGCGGACGCACGCCGCTCCTCGGCCTCGGCCTCGATTTGCATCTCCTCCTCCTCGAGCAACGACCACGCCGACCGGCGCCCCGTCGCCGCCGCTGCTGCGGCCGCCGCCGCGGCCGCCGCCGCCACAGCCATGTCCTCGTGCCCTGTTGATGCCGGCTCAGACAGCTTCCCCACAGCTATGCCCTCGTGCCCTGCAAAGGCCGGCTCGGACAGCTTCCCTTTCCGCGGGCGCACAAGTCGCGCACTGCCGCCCTCGCTGCAGGCAGCGCCGCCGCCCTCGTCGTCGGTGGACGACGAGTCGTCGCCATGGGCCGCGCTGCCATGGACCGCGCCGCCGTGCGCCGCGCCGCCGTCAGTCGCATCGGCGGAGGCCGCGCGCCCGTCCACGCGAGCGCCGTCCCGAGCGCGCTTCCCACCAGACGACGGGCTCGAAGGGCTTGAGATGGCGCCCAAGACGGCGCCCGTAGCGGAGACGGCGCCCAAGACGGCGCCCGTAGCGGAGGCGGCGGTGGCTGCGGAGGCGGCGGCGGGAGCGGCGGGAGCAGAAGCGGCGGCGGGAGCGGAGGCGGCGGCGGCAGGCCGCAAGGCCTTGTCGTTGAGTTTGGGCGTTGCCTCGGCATCGTCCGTGTTGCCTCGCAGCGCGCTGCATGCGCGGATGGCAGCGTGCTGGGCGCGGGGCATCGCCGCTTCCTCCACGTCCATTGCACTCACCCCCGCCTCCGCGCCCTCCACCCCCCCCCCCCCCCCCCCCCCCCCACCCCCCCCCCCCCCCCCCACCCCCCCCCCCCCCCCACCCCCCCCCCCCCCCCCCCCC
>Ga0210247_101421_pt1 | contig 18933 bp, 24 predicted proteins | sample ChrtobMetP3_16mM_FD_155449 | JGI IMG/M metagenome (GOLD analysis project Ga0210247, IMG submission 155449) | Chrysochromulina tobin associated microbial communities from unialgal haptophyte culture, Seattle, Washington, United States - P3_16mM | ecosystem: Host-associated > Algae > Haptophytes >... | reverse complement strand
GCTTCTCGATCCTGCCCTTCGACGCGTACGGCAACCGACGCGCCGACGCTGGCAAGCTTGCCTCCTTTGTGGCGCGTGTGCACGGCCCGCGCGCCACCGGCGCGTACTCGCAAGTGCGCTGCGCCGGCGCGTCCGCGATGCCCAGCGACGCAGGCACCGCCGCGGTGCACTGCAAGGCAGAGCGGCAGGCGGATGGGCTGTACGTGGTCGAGTTCTTGCCGCTCGTGCGCGGCGAGTTTGTGATCAACGTGACGGTGCACGCGGGCCCGTATGGACAGCGCAAGCTCGGCAACCTGCCCGGCGCCGACTGCTCGCGCCTGGCCGACGGTATCACGCCGGGCGGTCGAGTTGCATGTGGTATTCGTATAGTATTCATCCATCCTTTTCGCCGGAGCAACATTCTTACAACTAGGTATGTCACACTACGTCCGCGCGCGCAATGAGTACGCGGTGAGCGTCCTCTAAGCGACCTCGTCACTCGTCGTCCTCATCGAACGAGAGCGAGACACCGGACACGACACCGACGCGCACAACGTGCACAGGCTTCAGGCGAGGACGAGTGGAGCCATGCGCGCCTGGCTCGGCCTGGCACGTCTTCTTCTTCTCGCAGCGCACGCACAAGATCTGGGCTGCGTCACGGGCGATCTTGTCCTGCGGGAAGCCGTGCTGGTTCAGTGCCGTCCAAGACGGCTCCTCCTCGTCCGTGGCGTCAACGACGAACATCAGGGTGCCGTGCCCGAGGCTTGGACGGCACTTGCACGCCGCGCAGATGAGGGTGCCGTTGAGGAGCATGTCTTCTTTCATTCGGATCTTGCAGTCCGTCGCGAGGCCATCTGCGGTGCGTGACGTCTGGTAGTGCTCGTGGAGCGGAAACTTCTTGCGCGACGCCTCGTGCATGAAGAATGTGGTGACAGAAGCGAAGAGGTGAGTCGCTCGGCTCCGGAAGGCCTTCATGATCATACCCTGGTGTGGGCCCATGTCGACGGTGAAGATGCCCACGAGGTTGGCGGGGTCTTGTCCCTCGTACCGCGTCGAGAACGTGGCCTCCGCGCTGGGTGACATCATGCCGACAGAAGCTCGCCCACTGTCTTTCAGAGGAAGCTCGAGTTTTCGCCACTTTTTGCACATGAGAACGCATGCATGCGTTTACACGAACAATCACCACTCCCCGGCCGGTCAGTCGGTGTGCTCGGATTCGGTGTGCTCGGATCACTTGCTGTGTTGTGAAGAGAAATCAAGGTCACACCGCTTCGAGTGAATGAAGTCCGCCAATGCCATTCCAGCTGCGCGCGTGCCGTCGGCCGGCTTCAAGGCGTCGTGTCCGTGCGCGTGATGGCCTATGTGTCCCAAGGATCTGCTCGTGCTGCTGCTACGCACGTCGCGCACTGAGCTGCTTCGCGTGGCCTTCGCGCCGACGCCTGCCGAGCGCAAGTCGCTCGTGCGGCAAGTCGCTCGACACCGTCGTCAAGCGACGGTGTACGACTCTGCGTCTTTGCGTTCCCTGGTGGGGGCGCGCCATCGGGCGCGTTTATGCACACTTGTCCTCTCCGACATCGCCGCCGCCACCCTCGGCACCACCCTCGGCGCCACCACCATCACCACCACCACCATCGCCTCCACCGCATTGGCATCCGCCCTCTCCGCCGCCTCCAGCGCCCCCACCCCCACCGCCTCCACCATCGCCCCCACATTGCCGTTGCCACTGCCATTGCAGCTGTTGTGGGGATGAGCCCGGCGGAACAGATCACCTTCACAAGGGCAGGGGGATTCACAAGGGCGCACACGTGGCAACTCGGCGCTGCCTCTCGGCGAATGTCGATGGCATGGCACTGCCGCCCTCGCGCACCCAGGTGTACCGCCTCAAGCGCGCACGCATGGAGCGGATGCGCGACGCGACCCTCCGCGCGCTCGAGGCGCTCGAAGCGTCCCCCAAGCGCCACGGGCTGCTTCTGGACGCGTTTCGTCCCACCTTCAAGCTCGCGCAGTCTCTCTCACTGCTCCTCGCTCGGCTGGGCGGTCACTTCTTTGGGCCGGGGGTGGACTCCAAGGTGCCGCTGCAGCAGTTCGACGAGCTGCTCGAGTCGGTCGCCGTGCTCACTCTCAAGCGTCAGCAGCAGCGCCACCGCGTCTCAGACGTGATTCTGCCCCAGCTCGTGGACAGTCTTAGTGAGATGGCGCAGCGCGTGGCCAAATCGGGCAACCTGCCCGTGGACTCCAAAGCGAACCTGGCCAAGAATGGCGCGGCCGATCCCACAGCTGCCAGCGGCGGCGCCGCCGCCGCCAGCCCTTTTCACGCGTCGGCCGGCTCGGTGGTGTCGGCGAGCGACATTGAGGATCGCGAGTGTGTGCTCCTCGATCTGCTCGCTGCTCCTAAGGGCAGCCTGCTCGAGAGCCTTGCGACGGTGCTCGCGTGCATCGAGGCGATCGGTTCCATCCTCGCCTGGGCCACATACGACGATACTCCTCCACCCATCGCGTCGCGCTCGAGGATGGGCACAGCTTCAGCTCCGTGCGCCAACGCTGCGTCGCCGCCATCGCGGCGGCAGGTGTACCTCTCGGCGTGACTGTGGACGACGCTGACGCTGAGGCGGGCGCTGCCGGCGCAACCGGCGCATCGTCAGCCCCCGCCGCTTCCGCCCCCTCCGCCGCCTCGTCAACCACCGCTTCCGCGTGGTCCACGGCGCGCATCGGGAGCGCGGCTCAGTGGCAAGAGGAGCAATCGTGCCTCTCGGAGCTTGAGTTCGATTGGATACGGCAGTGGTACGTGCAGGGCGCCGCCCACCGCGACGAGCACGGCTGGTGGGGGCCACGCATCGCAAAGCTTGAGGCCCTCTGGTCACCTACTCGGGCACGAGCGCCGTATCGGGCGCCATGGGCGCGTGGCCTCCCTCGTCGACCCCGCAGCCGGCGAAGGGAACTACACACAGCACCTACCCGGCGGGATGGGGCGGACGCCCGCGCTTGCGCTGGTCGAGACCTATGGTTGGCATGCCTTGCTCGGCGAGCCTGACCGTTACTCCTTCAGCTGGCGCTGTGAGCCAACGACAGCGCGATCGTGTGCGCGTCGCCCGTGCCCATCGCCAATCTGAGCACCGTCCCCCTCGAGGTGTCCCTAAACGGTCGGGACTATTCGGCAGACGGCCTCGGGTACATTTATACTATACTCACCAGCCAATGATCTCCGTCGTCTCGCCCTCGCTCTGTCCGACCCTCGGAGCCACAGTCGTCGAGATCCGTGGGGCGCACTTTAGTTGGGAGCGCGCTGCTGGGCGCATCCAGTGCCGATTTGAGGCGGGTGGGAAATCGCTCAACGTTGACGTCTTAACCGGTCGGAGCTGCTGCGATCAGGCCGTCGCCACCTCCGCCACCTCCTCCATCACCACCTCCATCGGCACCTCCGTCGCTACCCCCATCTCCCCCACCGCTGCCTCCACCCTTGCCCCCCCCTTCTCCTCCCCCGTCACCACCACCGCCATCCCCGCCGCCGCTGACACCACCGCCACCCTCACCTCCGCCACCCGTCACTTCCGATCCACCAGCACCCCCTTCGCTGCCGCCCCTGAGCCCCCCACCGTCGCCACCTCCGTCGCCGCCACCGTCACCGCCACCGCCGTCTCCGCCATCCCCACCACGGTCACCGCCACCATCACCGCCACCGCCGTCTCCACCATCACCGCCACGGCCACCGCCATCACCACCGCCGCTGCCTCCGCCACCGTCTCTGCCGCCTTCTCTGCCGCCCTCTGCCTGCGAATGCATCTGCGCAGGGACCACACAATGCCCCCCTCCCCTCCAATGCGTCGCTCGTCTTCACGGACATGAGCATCGACGAGACCCTGCTGATGTGCGTCGTTCCTTCGCTCTTCGACTTGGGGGTGTACCTCGAGCAGCGCACCTCCTTTGACGAGATCCCCGCCGGCAGCCGACTGCGCGGCGCCGCCCGCCTCTCCAACGGCCGCCTCGAGCTGCGCTCGCCCCGCGCGGCGACGAATACCTCCGCTGCCAATACCGTTACGCATGCATCGGGCAGCTGGCACTCGACCACCACGATGCAGCCGAGCTCCGAGCTATTCCGGGCCGACTTCTCCATCCTGCTCGGCGGCAGCTCGGAGAGCGGCATCTGCTTCAGCTATGGCGACTCGCCCTTTCTTGCCAACGCGAGCACGCCCACGATTGTAGGCCGGGGCTCGTGCGCGCTGCATGGGCTGTGTGTCCTCTTCCACATTGCACCCGCGCGCTGCTCCGAGGCTCTCGGCGGCGCGAGCAACGATCCCGGCAGCCGCGACAACTGCAGCCTGACGGGCGTGCCAACGGCCAGTTGCTCTTCGAGTCGCCGCTCAGCCGAAGCCTCGGATCGATGTCGTGGGCTCCCGTGCATGTGAGCGTCGAGCAGCTCGGAGGTGGTGGGGACGGCTTGGTACGGTTGAGCGTCGAGTATGCGGGCCGGGCATGGGCGCACGAGCTCGAGGACCATCAGTGGCACCACTCCGTTGAGTGGGTGATGGGCTTGAGCACGTGGCCAGCGCACGAGGCCAACGAGGCCGACGCTGGCGGCGCGCCCGACGCGACCGCGTGGGTCGGCCATTTTGCGATGTGGTCCGCCTCGGTGGTGACTCATACTGCCGCGAACCTCAGCGTGGCGCTCAATCCGGGCACGGCAGGGCAGCCCGAGGGGGTCTTCCTCTCGGCGCCCACGCGCTACGACTTTTACACGCCCCCCGTGGTGCACTCGCTCGTGCCGGCTTCAGGCCCGATGGCAGACGAGCGGATGGCAGACGCTCCGCTCGTGCTCGTTGAGGCGCATCGGCTGGGCACCTTCGCGTCGCTCGTCGGTGTGATTCACCTCGATCCACGATGCAATTTCGGCGGCACGCGCGTCCACGCCACGTACCTTGCGCCCAGAGCCGACTTTGCGGCGGCCCCTGTGGCACGGATTGCATGCTATGCGCCCGTGCTCCCTTTTACTACCGGCGCCGGGGCCGCGATGCTGCCGGTCGCAGTCTCGCTGAATGGGCAGCAGTTTAGCGGCGGGCTCGCGGGCTCGCGCCGGCGACTCCGATCTTCTTGATGCACCCGCCCGCGATCATCGAGAGCATTGAGCCATCGGAAGGCCCTGCGCTCGGTGGCACGCTGATCGCGGTGCGCGGCTTGCATCTGCACTATGGAGAGCGACACGCCTACCGGTGCCGCCTCGGCCAGCACCGAGTGGTCGCCAGCGACGTCCCAGCCGACGGCTCGGTCAGGTGCCCCCCACCCCCCCCCCCCCAGCATGACCTCGCGTACAATAACAGCAACGACGCGGCCGTGCATGCCGCGCTCAACATGGCGCTCGGCTCGTTCGCTGCCCAGCTCAACGCGAGCTCACATAATGCGAGCTCGGAGCAGTTTGCGCTCGTGGCGAGCGCCGCGATCGATCTCGCGCAGCCAGAGCCTCCCTTGCGTGCGGCGATGCAGCCGTGGAATGAAACGCACGCATTACGTTGCGTGCTCTCCACCACCCACTACAACGCCTCCGTGGCGGCGGCACCGGTGGCGGTCGGCGTCTCACTGAACGATCAGGACTTTAGCCGCGCAAGCCGCGGCCCAACTCCAGCGGCAAGCTACTTTCCGTATGCGATGGCCCCACGGCTCGAGATTGTCGAGCCAGCCTTCCGGACCAGCGTTTGGCGGCAACGTGGTCGTCATCCGAGGGGCCAATTTCAGCGGCGGTGTGTCCTATTCGTGTCGGTTCGGTCTCGCTGTGGTCAACGCGACACGCCTCAATCTAAGCTCAATCTAAGCCCGGCTGGCTCGGAGTGCAGCAGCTCAAAAGTCAAATGCGTAACTGATATTTGTAGAACGTGCAGCGCGTCCTAATGCATAAAAAGTAGAGTCAAGCTCTGCAGGTACTTTCAGTACGTGGCCCCCGTGCGTTGGTTCCTCCTATAACGTCGCCGGTGGGCTGCTGGCTGCGGCGCGACCGGCTGCACAGCAACGCCTGGCACAAAGTGCTGAGGTGCCTGCCGATTGCGGACGCCTCCGCGGCCACGCCCCTGCTGTCCGACCCGGCCTGCGGCGCCCGCCCCCCCAGCGGCTACTCGCCCCGCTCCGGTCGCGGGGAGCCATTCCGCTGCGAAGCGTGCATCATCGGAGCAGTCGTCTGGCCGGCATGATTGTGCAATGGCCCGCGTGAAACCCCCCCGCTCCACGTCGCGTCCGTGCGAATCAGGGAGGGGGACAGGCACACCGTGCTCGCTCTCCGTCCCTGCCACGAGTGCCAGTCCGCTGCACGGCGCTGCGTCCAGAGCGACCGACGTGCGCAGCCATAGCGAGCACGCCGCCAGCGGCTGCGCCTCCCTGCAGGCGGCAAGCTCTCGCACGCTTAAACGTCGTCACTCCAGCGTGCAGCAGCATGCGCCCATCGCGTCGTTACCAGTTCGGCCGTCGGCGGACGCAATCTGCGCGACGCGACGCCGTCCACATGGACAGCAAGGGCCTGGCAGACGCACGACGCACGTGTTCCTCGCGCAAAGTACAACGCCGCCTCGTTCAAATCTTGGCTTTCGTAGCAGACGCGCCGCCAAGTGAGCTCCGCGTTCCACAGGGGGTTGCTCCCTTGGTTGGAGTTCAATGGCCTCCCTCCCCACCCGAGCGACACAAGCGTCAGCAGGCATAATGCCGCCTCACGCTGCTGCGGCACCCTAATGGAGCTCTGTAAAGTGATGGGTACTGGATGAGGTGCCCATTTCGTGATCTCCGTATTTGCACAGCCGAGTGCGACGTTTGTTGAGGGAAGGTTGTCAGTTCAGTCCGGGGAGGACTCCATTGGAAGTGCGAGCCGCAGGCTCGCGACGCGGTTTCATGAAACTCGTGAACGATACGGTACCGGTATGAAACGACACATGCGACACGCATTCTCCTTCCCCGTTAGTTAAACAGATCGTCACGTGTTTTACATGCACTGCACACGAGCTCGAGCACCCCCTCCTCGAAAAAGTAACCGGGCGCGAGCTCGATAACAATGAAGAACACATGCCCCACCCAGCCCACACCTCGATGTATGCATTCGCCGCTGCCGAACCGCTCGCATGCCACATCGCTAAATGAGTGGGGGACGCCCTTCCGCGTCTTCGCTTCACCAGCGCGCAACCGCATCTCCACTCTGACAGAACACCGTCTTGAGTCCTCCCCTACACACCCCCTCGGCTTCCCCGCCCGGCCCCTGCCAACACAGCGCTACTCGTCGGCTGCACACGCGCCTTGTGTTCCCAACCCTCTGAGCTCCAGCCAGCATCTTCTAGGTCCCCGATCTCCCCCCGATCTCCCCCCGATCTCCCCCGATCTCCCCCGCTACCCCCCGGCTCTCCCCGCTGTCCCCCGCCTCCGAACTCGCATCCAATATCATCCAAGTCAGTGCACTGCCGGCAGCGCCTCGGGGCGGTGAGGCTGGTGGCGTGCCGATGAGCGTACCGACACTTTGAGCTTCATCCAGCGCGCAGAGCGAACGTAGCGCCACTTGCGCTGGATCCGACCAGCGGCGCGGTGGCGGTGGGTCTCGGTGCGAATGCTGAGCATGCGCTCACGCACCTCCATGCCCGAGACGGGCGAGGCGGTCGTGGCGACGCGCATGATCGACTGCGAGCGGCTCATGTCATACCCGAGCAGCCCGAGGCTCCAGCGCGGCCAGAAGGCGGCGACGTGCTCTCCGAGGCTGTGGAAGAGGACGCAGAAGCCGAGGAGCCGTTGCATCGAGTCGAAGCGCGCCTCACACAGCAGCTGCCCGAGCCAGGGGGTGAAGGAGCACTTTCAGACGCGGTCAGAGGTACTCACAGCCGCAATCATGGGCACTCGTACGCGCTGTGATGGGCACTCGTACGCGATCCGCAGGCGCTCAGTGCACGCGCCTGGACAAGCCGTTGCCGCTCGAGGAGTTCTGTGGTGGTGCAGTTGCAGTGCTGCTCGCTCGACATCATCCAGGCGCTCAGAAAGGGCTCGTCGATGGGGGCGAGCTCGAAGACGACGTCCTGGAAGGCTGCCAGCGACTCGGAGTTGAAGGCACGGGCCTCGCGGTCGAAGAGCTCGCGCGAACGCTTCGCCTTGATCAGACTGTTCTCAACGGACCGGAGCCTCGCCTTGATGGCATTCGGAGCATCATTCTTGCCATTCGGCGAACGGCTTCGGCTGCGTGAGTTGGCGCTTCGGCGGCGGCTTCGGCTCCTCGGCAGGGGCGGCCGGCGCTTGCGTTGGCGCTCGCGATCCCCTCCCCAGCCGCGATGGCGGCGGGAGCACGGGCCACGGCCGTTGCCTCTGCAACGAGGGCAGTCGCAGCTGTTGGTCGTGGCCATCGACGGAGGGGGCGATGGCGGAGGCGTGGGCAGCGGAGACCTGGAGCCCAAGGGAGATCTCGCGGAGATCCCGGGAGATCTGGAGCCCGCGGGAGGTAATTCCGACGCCGTCTTGAGCACTTCGTCCGTCGGCGGAGAGAGGGAAACGCCGAGGGTGAGCCTCGGCGAACCCTCAACCGCGATGGAGGCGAGCGCGGCGGATAAGGGATCGAACTCGCCTGGTCGACGGCGAGGGTGCACGCGGCCTCCGCCGTACTGAGCGCATTGAGTCGCCCGTCTGGACGGCCCACCGCGAGCAGCGAGCCGCGCCGGACACAGTGCATGTGACGATGCACGAGGTGGTCGGCCGGGTTGGCCGAGGCAAACGAGCACGAGGCAATCGAGTACGACAGAGCGAAGAGCTTCGAGGCGAAAGCTTCGGCCGACTGAGCGACCCATGGCACATCGCCGATGAGGATCGAACGGCCGGCGACGCGGTGGAGCCACGGGCGCCCCTGAACGAGCCGGAAGAGAACGGTGACCCACCAGGGCAGGAAGGCATACAGCGTCGAGTCGGCGATGATGGCAAGGTGGCGTGCGGCCCACAGCCAGGACGGTACGTCCGCGCTCAGTACGGCGCTCGGCCCAACGGACGCATCGAGCTCAGGAGCCGGTAGAGAGCGCCCAATGGCCGCACTGACGATCGCGCAGATGGGCGTCACGCCGAGGCACACGGTGAGGAAGATGTAGAGTGTCCCGAGGATCCAGCTGAGCGGCCCCTCGAGCACATGCTGTGACCAGCGCCGCCCCTGCGAGCGCAGCTTCGAAGCCGTCGGCGTGTCGCCCGGCTTGCATCTGCCCACGAGCTCGAGGTACTCAGCGAGGAGGAACCATGAATCCGTTTGGCCGCGCAGCTTGAGAATCACAGAGCAGACGTCGTCGTCGCCAACGTCGTGGCCATCACCCATGAGCTGTAGCTCTGCGTCGCCCTGCAGCAGCATCGCGAGTGCGCGGCGTGAGCCCGGCAGCTCGAGGAGTCAGGTGCCCGTCGTCCTCGTCGGTCGGCTCTTCGAGGGGCGCGTGATACGCGACTGGCGCGCGGCGCACGTAGGCGGCGCGAGCCGTCGAGTCGAGCTCTGCGTACGCCGCCGCCGACAGGTCGTGCGGATCGGCGTCGCGGTCGGTGCTCTCATAGCGCCAGCCATGGACGGGTGCCTTGCCCGTCTTCCGACACTTGGTTCTCGGGTGCACGCCATCAGTGATGGTGCGCGGGCACTCGGTGGTCGTGCCCTGATTGCGCACCGACTCCACTGATGCCCGGTTGATGACCATGGAATCACCACGCTGACCGGTGAGCTCGCCGAGGTGACTGCATCCACCAAACGAGGTGACTGCACCCTCGAGCCGCTTCTTGAGGCGCTCGCTCGCGAAGAGGGGCGCGGCGCTGTCCGCGGGCAACGCACGGGCCGAAGCGGGGGGCGTCATCCTTCGAGCATTTTCTCACTGCGAGGGGGGCGTGAACAAAGCGTGAACAGGACCTTATTACGAAACTGACTGACTGTCAGGCGTGGTGTGCGCGGGGGGACCGCGACGAAACTCATGTGGGCGTCTGTCGAAGGGTAGGCGCGGGAAAAGGCGATGCTGTCTCGGATGGTGTTTGCGACCGTCGAGGACGATTCGTCGAAGCGCGAGGCGCGCGAATTGCTCACCTCGCGCCTCGCCTCGAGCGGGCTCACGAAGGACAACTCGCAGCTCATCTCGAAGCTGCTTGGCTTCTCGAAGGGCGAGCTCCACTGTCACCTCTCGAAGCGGCCGCTCGCGGCCAAGGAGCTCAAGGCTTTCCGATGTGCCATCGGCACGGATGCGCGTGGCCGCGTGGTGGTCGCAGCGTGCTTCCGGCACGTCGAGCGGCCACGGCGTGCGAGCGCAAGCCAATGCAACTTTACAGAGCTCCTGCTTCTCGCGGTGGACCAGCGCGAGGAGCGCAAGGGGCTCGGCCGGTCCATGGTGGCCTACGTGCACGAGTGCGCGCGCGCGGCCGGCTCTGAACGCCTCATCGTCGTATCAAACGGGCACACCTTTTGGCGCCATCCGGGCATCCGCTTCGTCGACCTCGAGCCCAACCACAACATGAATGTGTTTGTGCCGTGGAGCGTGGGCATCAAACTGCTCGTGCGGCGCATCGAGGCCGCGGGTCCAGAGGCCGCGGGTCCCAAGGCGCGTCTAGAAGAGGGCGAGCAAGAGGCAGCGGAGGCACCGCCGGCGGTTGGACAAGTGGCGGCGCCTCGGGCAGACGAGGCCGCCACCGTATCCGGACCCGATGCCGCTGCTGGCTCGTCGGCGACGGAGACCGGGCGCGCGGCGCCGATGGAGCTAGAAGCTGAGCCAGATGCTGACTCGGCGACCGCTGCTGAGGGTGCAGCCAAAGGCGCTGTTGTGGGCGCCACCGTATCCGGACCCGATGCCGCTGCTGGCTCGTCGGCGACGGAGACCGGGCGCGCGGCGCCGATGGAGCTAGAAGCTGAGCCAGATGCTGACTCGGCGACCGCTGCTGAGGGTGCAGCCAAAGGCGCTGTTGTGGGCGCCACCGTATCCGGACCCGATGCCGCTGCTGGCTCGTCGGCGACGGAGACCGGGCGCGCGGCGCCGATGGAGCTAGAAGCTGAGCCAGATGCTGACTCGGCGACCGCTGCTGAGGGTGCACCCGTGGAGGCGAACGTCGATGACGAGGAGGACTACGAGCTCATCACAAACCTCCTTCTCCGGTTGGAGCCGCTCAAGAACGTCCTGCCCCATGCACCCGCACAATCAATTGTGCCGGGGGAGCACGTTGAGGTACGAGGTATGGAAGAGGGCTTCCTTGACTCGTGGTACCAGTGCCTGGTGCTGGAGGTACGCGAGGCTCGCTCGACCATCCGGCTGCGGCTGCGCTATCTGGAGTTCCAAGAAGAAGACGGCTCATTTTGGGAGGATTGGTTTGATCAGCAGAACGTGCGCCCGATGCCGCCCGATCACGACCCAAGCTTCATACTTGAGCTCAAGAAGGGTCAGCCTCTCGAGATGGACCTTGATGGGGGCTGGTGGGAAGTGGAAATGAGCAGGCGTGACGGACCCATGTACGTGGTGACGTCGAAGCGCTACAAGGTACAGCATGTCGTGCCGCTCGAACGTCTCCGACCTTCACCTTCAAGCGACACGACGGCGCTCAAGAAGACAAGCTCGGCCCAGGGAGATCCGCAGAGATTCGAGCTCGTGTCGGAGGCGCTCGTGATGCTCCACCGGCTCGAGAGCCTCGCCAAGGGCCGACTGCAGCCGCTGCCAGCTGGCCTCTCGGGCCTGCTGGGTGGGCTGCTGCAGGTGAGGGCCGATGGATTGCCGCTGAGTGCCGCTGAGTGCCATGGATTGCCATTGATTGCCATGGATGGCCACTGATGGCCATCTGCTCTGTTGCAGATGCTGCAGACCAAGGACCTCTTCGGGGCCGTGGACGCGTACATGAGCCACCAACACGACAGTGAGGCCCTCCTTCGGGGGGACTCACTCGGGGGCGCTGGATCAGCGCCATCGAGCAGCGCGGATGCCAAGGGAGGCAAGGGCGGCGGCGGCGAGGGCAGTGGCAGCAAGGAAGACAGCGACGAGGGCGGCGGCGGCAAGGGCGGCGGCGGCAAGGGGGGTGGCGGCAAGGGCCCCTCGTTGCCCACGACGGCGCGTCGCAAGCCCGAGCTCAAAGCGCATGCGCCCACGACGGCGCTCGCGGGCCGGCTGGCTGGCTGCGTGTGCTCGCTGTTGCGGCTGCAGTTGGCACAGCTCGTGCTGCGCGTCGAGGCGTTGGTCGTCACTAAGGATGCGAACGGTGGCGGCGTGAAGGGAGAGTCGCGCAAGGCGGCGGCCAAGAAGATGAAGACGGAGCATAACGCTAGTTCGTGCTCGCAACGGCGCTCCGCGGGGGACGAGGACGACGAGGACGATGAGGCGGAGGAGGCGGAGGAGGCAGAGGAGGTGGCTGGCGCGCTGGGTGACGACGAGGCAGCTGTGCGCGAGCTGCTGATGACCTCTGATGGCTTCTGATGAACTCTGATGACCTCTTGATTGCCTCCTTCATCAGGTTCGCGAGCTCGTGGGGCTGCGCCGCGAGCTGCTGCCGAGCCTCCAAGCACTCCTCGAAGGTTCGTCAGTCTCTCTCGCGCAGCTCGCGCTCGAGATGCTTAGTGCGATGGCCATCCCGCTCCACAAGTACGCCGCGCTGCTGCTTAGCACGGCGCCCGAGCTCGAGAGACGTTTGGCGCCTCCGCTCGACGGCGCCCACGCCGACGCCGACGCTGCGGGCGACCTCGACATAGTCGTGGCTGGACGGGGGCCGAGCGTTGCAGACTCGCCGGCGTTGGGATCGGACAGGATTGCGGAGCTCTGCCGGTCCGAGAGCGGACCACGGCCGGTGAGTGGAGTGCGCCTTGATTGCGCCTGATGAGTGCGCCAGGTTGCGCCTGACGACCTCCAACGGTCTGTGAGTTGCGGCTGATGGCGGCTGATGGCGCCTGATGACCTCCTTCATCAGGCGCCGAGATGGCTCGAAAGGCTCCATTGGCTGATTACAGAGGGGCTCAAGGTGCTCATGACGGCGGCCAGCCACGCCAATGGCGCCAATGGCGCACCCCTCCCCCCCGTGCCCGATGAGGCGCCGAGCGCCGCTGAGGCGCGGGGACGCGGCGCACCCAAGGGCGCCGAGCGCCGTCCCGTGCGCTGGCTCGGCTCGACCGTTAAGTTGATCCACCCGACTCTGCGTCTGGAGCTGACCAGGCTGTACGCGGCGCGTCTGCTGTCAATGATGCTCGCGGCGGCGCCGGCCGTTGAGGTACTCGGGCTGGAGGAGGTGCGTTCTCCCAGAGTGCCGCTGATGGCCGTGGATGGTCGTTGATGGCCGCTGATCGAGGCTGATGGCCGCTGATGACCTCTGATGACCATCCCTCGGCAGGTGCTGTGCACGCTATGGAAAGCGTATTACTACGCGAGTGACGAGACCGACACGGCGCTGCATCTTATGTGCCAGCGTGACGTACAGCCGAAGCTCTTGACGGGCCTCGGACCCCTCATCCAGCTCCACCTCAAGGTACGTTGATTGCCTGCGGAGGCTCTGCCTTGCATGCAAGTGCTCACCACAGCGCTCCCGCCTCCCCACTCCACCTCAAGGACGACTCGCCCACGGCAACCGAGGGCCGCGCCGAGGCCGGTGCAAGCGGCAGCGCGGCAGCGGCAGGTGGTGGCGGCGCGATAGCGGACGACGATGAGGGCGGCGGCGGCGGTGGTGGTGGCGGCGGCGGCGGCCCGACCTCGCCGAGTAAAGCGCAGCGGCAGCACCTCGCCGCCGGCTCCGTCGCCCGGCTCGCCAAGTCCCCTCTCGTGCAGCTCGCATCGCTCCTACTCGCCGATCGGCAGGTAGCTCTGATGGTCTCTGATTGCACGCTGATTGCCTCCCTCATTAGTGCAGCTCGCGTCGCTCTTACTCGCCGATCGGCAGGCGCACCATTTTTGGGTCCCGGAAGAGGCTGAGCCGGCGCTGGCGGACGAGAAGAAGGAGGCGAAGGAGGAGGCAGAGCTGGGTGTGCGCTGTGGGCAGTTGGTGCGCGCGATGGCGCCCATCGAGCCCGCGCTCACCAACTGGGCGGCGTACGTTGAGGTGCGATCACCTGCCTCTGATGGCCAGCTGATGACGCCTGATTGCCAGCTGATGACCCCTGAGAATGTGCCGTCTGAGTGCGCCCCTCCCCACAGGTGCTTACCGCCGACGACGAAGATCTCGACCCCTCCATCGAGGCGACGCTGCCCGTGATCCTTCGGCTGATGCATGCCGCCGCGATCGACATGAACGGCCGCTTCGACGCCGCTGCCGCGGAGCTCGACGAGCATGACGAGGACGAGGACGAGGAGGAGGACGACGGCGACGCGGACGACGTGGGGGGCGGGCGGGGGCGCAAGAGTCGCAAGCGCAAGCAGCGCAAGGCGATCGCGGATGTGGAAGAGACGTCGACGGCTCTCTCAACTCAGCTGGCGATGGCGATGGCGCAACTGCTCCTACGGTTCGGTGCGCTTGCAGGGCTGTTGCGCGCCGTGCTCTGCATGCAAGTGCTCACTACGGCGCCCACCCCCCTCTCCCCACAGGTACGCACGCAGGGCCATTGCGCGCCGTGCTCGCGCTCGTGCAGCAGATGCGCCTCGCGTCCGCCCTGGCGACCCTCAAGGACAAGGCGTTCGAGAAGATGCTCTCGGAGCTCGAAGACGTGACGACCAAGTACGCTGATGGCCTCTGATGGCCTCTGATGGCCCTCAGATAACCAGCGGATGACCACCTGATGACGCCTGATGACGCATGATGACGCCTGATGACGAATGATGACGAATGATGACGGCTGATTACATTCTGATGTGAATGTCTCGTTGATCAGGCACACCGACCGGGCGACGCTCGAGGCTTGCGGCGAAGCATGGTCCGCGCTCCTGGCCCAGCCCGGGGCGCCCGCTCTGCAAGAGAAGGTGCAACATACATTCGACAAGCTCGTCGCACGCCTCCTTCTCCAGCTCAAACCGCTCACGACGGCGCTCAAGAAGCCGAGCTCGGCCCAGGGAGATCCGCAGAGATTCGAGCTCGTGTCGGAGGCGCTCGTGATGCTCCACCGGCTCGAGAGCCTCGCCAAGGGCCGACTGCAGCCGCTGCCAGCTGGCCTCTCGGGCCTGCTGGGTGGGCTGCTGCAGGTGAGGGCCGATGGATTGCCGCTGAGTGCCGCTCAGTGCCATGGATTGCCATGGATGGCCACTGATGGCCATCTCCTCTGTTGCAGATGCTGCAGACCAAGGACCTCTTCGGGGCCGTGGACACGTACATGAGCCACCAACACGACAGTGAGGCCCTCCTTCGGGGAGACTCACTCGGGGGCGCTGGAGCAGCGCCATCGAGCAGCGCGGATGCCAAGGGAGGCAAGAGCAGCGGCAGCAAGGGCGGCAGCGGCAAGGGCGGCGGAGGCAAGGGCCCCTCGTCGCCCACGACGGCGCGTTGCATGGCCGAGCTCGAGGCGCACGCGCCCACGACGGCGCTCGCGGGCCGGCTGGCTGGCTGCGTGTGCTCGCTGTTGCGGCTGCAGTTGGCACAGCTCGTGCTGCGCGTCGAGGCGTTGGTCGTCGCTAAGGATGCGAACGGTGGCGGCGTGAAGGGAGAGTCGCGCAAGGCGGCGGCGGCCAAGAAGATGAAGACGGAGCCTAACGCTAGCTCGCTACGGCGCTCCGCGGGGGACGAGGATGAGGACGATGAGGCGGAGGAGGCGGAGGACGCGGAGGAGGCGAAGGAGGAGGAGGTGGTTGTGGCTGGCGCGCTGGGTGACGACGAGGCAGCTGTGCGCGAGCTGCTGATGACCTCTGATGGCTTCTGATGAACTCTGATGACCTCTTGATTGCCTCCTTCATCAGGTTCGCGAGCTCGTGGGGCTGCGCCGCGAGCTGCTGCCGAGCCTCCAAGCACTCCTCGAAGGTTCGTCAGTCTCTCTCGCGCAGCTCGCGCTCGAGATGCTTAGTGCGATGGCCATCCCGCTCCACAAGTACGCCGCGCTGCTGCTTAGCACGGCGCCCGAGCTCGAGAGACGTTTGGCGCCTCCGCTCGACGGCGCCCACGCCGACGCCGACGCTGCGGGCGACCTCGACATAGTCGTGGCTGGACGGGGGCCGAGCGTTGCAGACTCGCCGGCGTTGGGATCGGACAGGATTGCGGAGCTCTGCCGGTCCGAGAGCGGACCACGGCCGGTGAGTGGAGTGCGCCTTGATTGCGCCTGATGAGTGCGCCAGGTTGCGCCTGACGACCTCCAACGGTCTGTGAGTTGCGGCTGATGGCGGCTGATGGCGCCTGATGACCTCCTTCATCAGGCGCCGAGATGGCTCGAAAGGCTCCATTGGCTGATTACAGAGGGGCTCAAGGTGCTCATGACGGCGGCCAGCCACGCCAATGGCGCCAATGGCGCACCCCTCCCCCCCGTGCCCGATGAGGCGCCGAGCGCCGTACCGAGCGCGAGCGCCGCTGAGGCGTGGGGGCGCGGAGCACCCAAGGGCGCCGAGCGCCGTGCCGAGCGCTGGCTCAGCTCAACTGTGAAGTTGATCCACCCGACTCTGCGTCTGGAGCTGACCGGGCTGTACGCGGCGCGTCTGCTGTCCATGCTGCTCGCGGCGCCACGCGTTGTGGGGCTGGAGGAGGTGCGTTCTCCCAGAGTGCCGCTGATGGCGATGCGTTCTCCCACATCGCCGCTGATGGCCATGGATGGTCGTTGATGGCCGCTGATCGAGGCTGATTGCCGCTGATGACCTCTGATGACCATCCCTCGTCAGATGCTGTGCACGCTATGGAAAGCGTACTACTACGCGAGTGACGAGACCGACACGGCGCTCGGCAACCGGTTCGCGTGGGCGCTGGTGGCGGCGGTGGAGCTACCCGACTGGGTCGACGACGAGGACGAGGACGAGGACGAGGACGAGGACGAGGTGGCGGAGATGGATGAGGCGCGGCGCAAGCTACGCCGCCAGTGGCGCGCATCGGTCAAGCCCGCCGCCAAAGCCGCCTCGACCTTCGCAGCTCTCCACTCGATCACCATCAATGAGCCGCCGCCCAAGCCCAAGGCCAAGGCGGGCGCCGGCGCGGGCGCACGCGGTGCCACTCACGGCGCGCGCACGGGCGACACGCTTCTGCTCGAGATCGTGATGAGATCGCTCCGGTGGGCTTATGAGCAGTCCGCGGCTGCGCGGCGCGACGACCGCGGCGCCTGGCTGGACGCCACCATGCCACCGCTGCTCAGTGCATGCTCGGCCGACACGGCCGTGCAGATCAAGGATCACATCGAGTCGCTTAAGGAGAACCTTGAGAAGCAGCATGGCGCCGAGCTGGTGCTCCCTCTCTGCGCCCGATTCGAGGCGGCGCTGACGGACGCGACGAAGGCCAAGGGGAAGGCTGTGGGGGACGAGGACGAGGACGACGAGGACGAGGAAGACGAGGAAGACGAGGACGAGGACGAGGCCGACAAAGATGAGGACGAGGACGACGGGGTCAGCGCGACGGACCTTGGAGCAGACGAAGACAAACTCGAGGCAGGCTCATCTTCTTGCTTTGAGCGAGGGGTTCCACTGGCCATGACTGCATACGAGTTCTTCGAGTACTGGTTGGCCAAGGTAGGCGCCGAGGAGGACGTCGACGAGAATGCTCCTGTCTCGCGAACCGAGCTCAAAAAGGCGACCAAGGCCAAATGGGACACGATGAGCGCGGAGGACAAGGCGCCCTTCGAGGAACAGGAGGCGGCGTCAAAGGCGACGCACCAGCGCGAGCTCGCGGCGTACGAGGCGGCGGGCGGCGACGATGCTTGGGACAAGAAGGTGCTCCAGAAATATCTTGCGAAGAGGGACGCAGCTCAGGCGAAGTTGGAAGCGAAGCAAGAGGCCCTCGAGTTGAGGCGCCTCAAGCGCGAGGCGAAGGCGCGGGCGAAGGCGGAGAAGGCAGAGAAGAAGGCCGAGATGAAGGCGGCACACGAGGCGCAGGCGATGGAGAAGGCGGAGAAGCGAGCACCAAAGTGGACGCGAGCACCAAAGTGGACGCAGCTCGAGGACGACACCATGCGCGCCCTCGTGCACCAGCACGGGACGAGTGCATGGAAGACTGTGGCGCTGTCGCTGCCCGGGCGCACGAGAGGGCAATGCCGCGACCGCTATCGCCACCTCGACCACGACATCAAGTTCAAGAATCCCACATGGTCGCTGGACGAGGACCGCAAGCTCATGCAGCTCCACGACGAGTTTGGCAACAAGTGGGCGGACATTGCCAAGTACCTACCCGGGCGCACGGGCAACGCGGTCAAGAACCATTGGCTCCGCCGCGGCGAGAACATCGCACACATGGGCAACGCGGTCAAGAACCATTGGAACTCGGCGCTCCGCCGCGGCGAGAACATCGCACACATGCTCGTGGACGGGCAGCTCCCCATGGGCTTCCCGGAGGGGCTGCCGTCGCTTCCGGGCTCGGAGCCGTCGAGGAATCCACCACAGCCGCCGCCTCCTCTGGCAACGCTCATGCAGCTGCCACCGCCGGGCCTGCCGCAGTCGGCCACGGCGGCGCCCCCCGTGCCAGAGGCCCCCCGAATGCTCTCGGCCAAGGCGCTCGGCAAGCGCAAGGTTGGCTCGCAGTGACGCCTCGTTGCCAGATGCGCGGCGGCCGGGCGAGCTCCCTCCCGTCTCACACGCTCGAGTGCGATGGTAATACTCGACACTCTCTGATGCTTTTGGTTTTGCACGGCGTACTCCGTAAATGTGAGAGGCAGCGTGGGAATTTTTGCGTGGGTCGCACGCAGATCCGGCGGTTGTACGTCGATCGTAGTACGAGAAAGTTGCAGAGAGAGTTTAAACACATTTTCACCGATCGCCCGCAGCACGGCCGCGAGATGCGACGTGCCGACGTCATGCTTGAAACATGAAAGGTTGAGGACAGAGCACTGAGTTCAAAATCAGGTGGTGGGGATAGTGTGTGAATCCAGAAAGAATACCCTCCCCTACCCCTTTGGGTCAACCACTGAGTTCAAAATCAGGTGGTGGGGATAGTGTGTGAATCCAGAAAGAA
>Ga0210247_101406_pt1 | contig 19152 bp, 9 predicted proteins | sample ChrtobMetP3_16mM_FD_155449 | JGI IMG/M metagenome (GOLD analysis project Ga0210247, IMG submission 155449) | Chrysochromulina tobin associated microbial communities from unialgal haptophyte culture, Seattle, Washington, United States - P3_16mM | ecosystem: Host-associated > Algae > Haptophytes >... | reverse complement strand
TTGCCCAGGCTGCGTCGTCGTCAGCCCAGCGTCAGTGGCGCTCGCTCGGCGCCCGTTCCATGCTCGACGCGCGGTCCTTCATGATCTCGACGCTGCGCTCCCAGGTCGGCTTCGCCGCGGCCGTTGCGCATGCCCGCCTCCGCCTCTCGCGCCTCGAGCTTATCGGGGGTTCCGGCCGCACCGCCGGCCGTTACGCGTCTGCCGCACGCGCCTTCATTTCGCCGACCGCCTTCGAGCAGGCGCGGGGAGGCGCTCTGGGAGCGGGCGGAGGCAGGGTCGGGTTTGCTGGGGGCGGCCTCTTCTGAGTCGGCCGCGGGGAGCGGTCGTCTTCGGGCTTGCGGCTGTTGAGTCGGCCGCGGCTTCGGTCGTCGCGCTGACGTGCGGGGTGTGTGTTGTTGGTGGGTTTGGTTGGTTGTGAGACTCGTCTGTGTGCCTTTGTGCGTCCGCGTGTCCCGTGTGTCCCGTGTGTGTCCCGGCTCCCCCCGGTGTCTTTTTACCGGTACGGAACGCCGGCCGGGATTGGAGCCCGGCGATGCTCGCGCTCGGTGTCTTAAGTGCGCCCAGGTCGGTCCAACGCCGTGGACACGCTCGTGCCACCTGGATGTCGGACGCCGCCATCGTTTCCGGCCGTGTCATCGTGCGCTTCGTGATAGGTGGCCTCAGCGCGAGCTGCTTGAGCGACGACGTACACGCCGAGGGCCAGCGGCATCGCGATCTGACATTCGTGCGAACGCACGATTGTCGCATGTGGCATACTCCTGAGAAGACACACATTTGGTTCAAGGAGGCACTCAAGGCCTTTCCCGAGGTCCCATGGGTCGGCAAAACAGAGGACGATGCGATGATTTGGCCGACGGTCATCTTGGCCGACCTCGCTGCCGTATCGCCGAGCACCGAGTGGTACGGCCAGATGCACTGGCAGGGCTCGTGCCTTTTCGGCTTCGCATCCTCCATGTCGGACTGCGCCGGCTGCTATGGTGGCGCGATGTGGCAAGGGCCAGCTATGTGTCGTCCCGCCTGGTGCCAGGGCGAGGCCGACAAGAAGTGCTGCCAGCTCGGCTGTGCGCACACGGGCCGGATGGCGCCGTTTGCACTCGGGGCGCTCGATGTGCGACGTCGACCGTTCGCGGCCGCAATTGCGAGCTGTGCATACGCAGATCGATATTTCTCGCAAGTGAGCGCGCATAGTGCCTCTCTCAATGCGATGTGCGTCACCACAGACGGCTCACAAGGGCATGCAGTGGGCGAGTGCGTGGGCAGCGTACGGGTGGCAGATGCAACGTCGCGCCACCAAGACGGCACACGCGGGTGTGACCAGCGCGCCGCCAGTCGCTGTTTACGCGGCCAGGTCGCCGTGCTTCATCCACTAAAGAAGAACGCACGAGCATCCTGGAATGCGTCTTGGGCGCACCTCGCGGGCCAGCACGCATTCGTTCCACAACCTCTGATCGAAGCTCGAGTGGACGCGCTCGGCGGCCAGCACGCTGCCGCCCTCGACAGCGGCGACGAGACGCACTCGACATCTCGCACGACTCTCCCGCCAGCGAGATATCCATCTCACCATGAGCTGCAATCTCGTCCCGAACTCCCACCGGCGAGGTCGCTTCCGCCGCGCCTCGTCTATGTGGGTGAGCTGCAGGGGCGTTACGAGATGCCCTCAGGCCATTCCGTCGAGCGCGCATGGGCCCGGCGTGCGGCCTCCCTCAACGCACAGCTCAAACTAAGCGGTCGAAGCCAAGGGCATGACTTTCCCACGCAATACCGCGGCCGGAATGAAGCAACGGTCACGTGGCGTAGCTCGGCGAGGCAGCAGGCAGGGGGATTGCGGCGTGGCTTCGAACTTCGGCGCCGCCGCTTGCGACAGTACGCGTTGTGGTCGACGAACTGCACCCTGCAGTGGAGCCAAGGGCGCGAGGCCGTTCTCGAGCAGTTTGCGAGGGCGAAGCGCGAGGGCGTGGCGCTGCCCAATTGAGCTCGCCCGTGCACGGAGGGTGCAGGGGCAGCGGCCAGCTCAGCGCACCCCAATAGGTTACACGGTTGTTTACAGGTTAGTGGTACGTGAAACTCCGAGCAGTGAAACATAACTGCCGCGATCGAGCGCGGCGTGGTTTCTACCCAGGACGTGACTGCCCACTGCCGGTGTTGGCCTCGCTCTCGTCTCCACAGTGTAATCGTCCGTAGTTGGCCTCCTGTGGGACCTAGGTACTCCAGCGCTCACGATAGCATGGGCGTCCAGCTGACCGCGGAGGGATCGATGGTCTGCGGCTCGTCGGCAGCATCGACGGCGCTAGAGTGCTCCACATGCACGAAGGTCTCGCCGTCCCCTTGGACGAAGCCGAGCGCCGCCAGCCGCGCGGGCGAGAGGTCGCCGACGGCCAGCGCGTTGAACACGGCCGCCCCCTCCCTACGCGCCGTCCGGAGAGCTCCGTCAACGAGGCGCTCGAGTGTCTCCTCCGTAGGCGCGCCTGGCGTGAGAGCGAGGCCGAGCAGCTGCGCCTGGACGAGGCGCTTGCCCCAGGCCGACCGCAGCGGCAGCAGCGTGAAGCTGATGAACCCGAGCAGCGGTCCACCGCCGCCTGCACCAGTGCCGCCGCCGCCGTCAGCGCCGCCGCTGCCAGCGTCGCCGCCGCCGCTCCCATGGCCACCGCCGCTACCTTCCAAATGGCTTCGTCGTCTCCAAAAGAGGCACCGATGGCGAGAGTGTCTAGGGCGGCCGCGCAGCACGAGCGAGATTGCGCCACAGCCGAGGAAGCGGTGCCGGAACTGCGCCATCGAGAAGCTATGCGCCAAAGCGAAAGCGCGCGCATGCTCGTCGGAGAGAGCGAGGCACTCCAACGCATCGTCGGCACGCATGCGGCGCAACCGCGGTGACGATGGCGTGCGCCGCAGCGGCTGGGGAAGCCGCGCAGCCTCGTAAAGATCCTTACGCACATCCGCCGCGGTGATCCTCGTTTGCTCCTTGGCCGCCGCCGACTCATTCGGGTCAGCAGCGTTGTCGGTCGCCTCAGCTCGTAGGAAAGCTGACTCGAGGAGAGCCTTCGCAAGCAGCGGCCGGTGGAAGCAAGCGGCGCGCAGCAGCGGGCGCACGCGCCGCGGTCGCGACGCCGTGTACACGGCCAGCTGCACGCCCGCAGCATCGCACCGGCGTCGTAGCTCCTCGAGCAGCACCCGCGTGAGCCCCTGGCCCCGCCACTGGCGCCGCAAGCACAGCAGGCTCACCTCGACCGCTGCCTGATGGCGCTCGCCGCGCAAGCGCAGAGCACTTGGAACCGCCGCCACGAATCCAATCAGCTGCGCCTCGCCGCGCACGCCAATGCCCACCTGTAGCTCGTCGCGCATGCCCGGAGGGCTGAGCATCCATCGCAGCATCCCCGGCGGTGGGTCGAGGCGAAGTTCGTCGTCGTCGGTGGCCACATAGGCCGCCTCGATGAGAGGCGGAAGCTCGCGCGCGATGCGGGATGCTGACCAGAACTCGAACTCGGCCCGCGATGCCGACGTCGAGAGGACGGCCGACAGGGTCAAGAAGAGCATTTACGTGATGACGAAACTTTTTATGGGTTTCCCCGCGACGAAACTTTGGATGAGCAAAAAATAACAAAGCGGTGCTTGTGTGCATCCACCGGGCCGAGGAGCGCGGAGCCGTCCACGAATTCGATTTGATCACCGCGTGTTTGAATTTGACTGCAGTGAGAAGTCTGAACCGTGAGGCGGTATGCGTTACACATCGCGAGTTTGAGAGCTGTTTGAGAAAGAAGCGATGCACTACTACATGGAGGTGTGAACGTGACGATTCCCCCGCTTGGGCTTCTTGCGTCGCCCGCGAGCCCGCCCGCCGTGCTCCCAAGCACGTGGGATTATCAGGTGACACTGCGCCGCCCGCCGCCCGCCACATCGGCACGATGCCGAACCCGTCCCCGTGCTGCGGCACGCAGGAGCAACCTCCCGTGCACATGCCTCGCGCCACGGACCGAAAAGCGCGGGTAGTACTATAGGCCCTTGCCGCGCACGCTCCGGCCTGATGCTTTTGGCATGCAACCATTAGCGCTGACGTGCCTCTCATGACCTCAACTTGTGCGCAGCGAGCGCCATGGGCGCCTCTGACGACCGCATCTACGTCGTCAACGGCTTCTATGCCGCCATGCGTGCCAAGTACACCTCGCCGGGCTCGTCGATCTACTACTTCTGCGTGCAGTGGAATGCGAAGGAGATGAGCTGGGCCGACTTCCGATGCAAAGTGCTTGGTGCGACCGACCCAGCGACGGCCGAGGCCGGCTCGATGCGCCACGAGATTCTGCAGCGGTGGCAGGCGCTCGGGCTCGCCTCCAAGCCCAATGTGGGCGACAATGGCGTGCATGGCTCCGCGTCGGCCTTCGAAGCGCTGGCGGAGCGGCTCAACTGGTTGTCAGCGACGCTCGACGACGACGACACGGGCCACGCGCTGCTCGAAGCAGGTGTCAAGCGTGATACGCTGCTGCGCTGGACCAAGGATCCCCAGGTGGAGCTCGACGGCTGATGGCCCCTGATTGCCACTAATTGCTGATGACCTCTGATGACCTCTGATGACCTCTGATGACCTCTGATGACCTCGATGACGCCCAGGTGGAGCTCGACGGCTCGCCTACGTCCCTCTTCGACGCCTTCGAGGACCTCTCTGTACCCGAGATGCTCAAGATGGCGCAGAAGCTGGGCGGCGACCCATTCGAGGACACGCCCAAGTTTGCGACGAACCAGGCGTTCGTCTTCATCAAGCCGCACGCCAACAACCTCGCCGTGCGCGAGCTCCTCAAGGGGCAGCTGCGCGACCGAGGGCTAACGGTCGCGGAGGAGGGCGAGATTGATGCGGTGACCATGCTCTCACGCAAGCTGGTCGACAACCACTACTATTCGATCGCGAACAAGGCGTCGCTCTCGAAGCCGACCGAGCTCCACCCCCCGTCGGGCAAGCTGTCGGAGTTCACCGCCAAGTTTGGGGTCACGTGGCCGCAGGTGATGACCCCTGATGACCGCTGATGACCGCTGATGACCCCTCGTATTCCATGCTCACCCTCGCCAAGTTTGGGGTCACGTGGCCGCAGGCACTCGCGGACGGCGCTGTCTACAACGCGGTGGATGCGTGCGACGTGCTAGGCGTGGACGCTGACACCCTAGATAAGCAGTGGGCGCTCGCCAAGGCTGGCGGTGATCTGCTCAAGTTCGCGGGCGGCTTCTACGTTGCCAAGCTCGCCAAGCCCAATGGCGCCTCCACCGCCGTCGTGCCCTCTGCGTCGAGCCTTCTCGGCGACCTGCCGCGATCGCTCTACGGCGGCTTCGATACGCTCGCCCTCTCGGGTGGAGCTGCGTACGATGACTCGGAGAAGATGCTGCTGTTCCCGGAGAGTGTGATCAAGACGGCGGTGGACACACTCAAAGAGGTCGCCATCGACGACTTTAAAGCGGAGGCGTACGACCGCGCCGTCAAGCATCTGACCATTGCCCTCTCGCTGGATGAAAAGTCCCATGTGCTCTACTCGAACAGGTGAGTGCTACTGATGGGCACCTTGATTGCCACTCTACTCGAACAGGTGAGTGCTACTGATGGGCACCTTGATTGCCACTCTACTCGAACAGGTGAGTGCTACTGATGGGCACCTTGATTGCCACTGACCGCCAAGTACACCGTGCCCACGCTGTGCCACCCGCTGCTCACCTGGAACCAGGTGCACGGCATACATTGCACTGGAGCAGTATGGAAAGGCGCTGGAGGACGCGGACGAGTGCGTGCGTCTGCAGCCCAATTGGGCAAAGGGCTATTTGCGACGCGGCTCCGTCTTCTTCCGGATGGGGCAGCTCGAGAAGGCTGAGCACGTGCTCAAGGAGGGCCTTGAGCTCGACCCAAGCAACGAGGCGCTCAAAAAGGAGCTCGAGGCGGTCATGAACGCGATCGCCGAGCGTATGGCCCGCCAGCGAGAGTCGCTCGAGTGCAAAGAAAAGGCCATCGAAGCCTTCAATGAGCAGGTGTTGACCTATGATTGCCTCTCTGATGATCTATGATTGCCTCTGGTGATCTATGATGGCCTCGGATCACCTCTGACAGCCTCTGACGACCTCTGACGACCTCTGACGACCTCCGATTGCCACTGCCTTGAGAGAGCAGAACTACAAGGGCGCAGTCGAGCTGCTCAAAAAGTCGATCAAGCTCGACCCGGACAACCATATCTTCTATTCCAACCGAGCGGCAGCCTACATGGCGCTGGAGCAGTACGAGAAGGCGCTCGCCGACGCGGACGACTGCATCCGGCTGCAGCCCACGTGGGCCAAGGGCTACTCGCGCCGCGGCGCGGCACTCTTCAGGCTCGACAAGCTCGGCCCCGCGCGCGACGCGTTCGAAAAGGGTCTGGAGTTGGACCCCGAGAACGCAACGTACGTGCGGTGCACGAAGCAGGAGTTGCAGCTGGTCATGGACGCGATAGCGCAGCGGAAGGAGGAGAGCCTTGAGTTTAAGGAGCGCGCCATCGAGGCGTTCAACGTGCAGAACTTCAAGCGCGCCGAGCAGCACCTAAGCAGCGCCATTGAGCTCGACCCCGAGAACCACGTCTTTTACTCCAACCGGGCGGCCGCCTACATGGCCATGGAGAAGTTCGACTTGGCGCTCAAGGACGCGAATGAGTGCGTCCGGCTGCAGCCCACATGGGCCAAGGGCTACTCGCGCCAGGCCGCCGCCTTCCTCTCGATGGCGGACCTACCCGCCGCGCGCGAGGCCTGCATGAAGGGTCTCGACCTCGAGCCCGACAACACTCAGGTCAAGGAGGAGCTCCGCCGCGTCGAGATCGCGGAGTCGTTGGCGCTCAAGGACGCGGCGACGGAAGCCTTCAAGGCACAGGACTACGAGAAGGCAGTAGAGGACCTAACGGCGGCCATCGCACTTGACCCATCCAACCAGGTCTTCTACTCCAACCGCTCAGTGGCGTACACTGCCATGCAGATGTACGAGAAGGCGCTCGAGGACGCGGACGAGTGCATCCGGCTGCAGCCCACGTGGGCCAAGGGCTACTCGCGCCGCGCGGCGGCCAAGTTCCACCTCGGCGACCTGCAGGCGTCCAAGCTCTCATACTCGAAAGCCTGGGATCTCGAACCGAGCAATGCCAAGACGAAGGCGGACCTCGAGCACGTGCTCTCGGAGATTGCGGGCATGAAGGTGGTGCTGCCCGAACGGAGCTGAGCGAGATCGCCCCGAGATTGACAAGGAAGGCGGCAACGTTGGCCGCGAGTACGTATCTGCCCGCTCGGGCAAGGGGGTGGCGGTGGTGTAACTCGATCTTTCGACGCATGCGGTGGTGAGCCAGGCTTGGGCGATGCGAGCGCAACGACCCTCATGCCGCGCGGGGACTTGTACGTTAATTAACTGGGCGCCAGGACGGCGCCTTAGGCTGCGCGCGCCCTGAGCCATGAAAATGTCGCATGTGTCGATGTGTGTGGCCACCGGCCCAATTAGGCCTCCGCCGTGCGTATGGGTGTGGAATCTCCTCTCGCATCTACTTGATGTGAGCGCGTGCGTGTACTCGCCTCTCTCTTGTGTATCCGGATATGTATACGTACGGAATACTGCGTACTCGAAATACGAAAAGTAGTGCCAAAAAACGGGCACATGTGCGATCTCACTGGGGGCCTCCGATAATGCGTAATCGAATCGACGCGCCTCGAGAGGACGAGACGCGCATGGAGACGCGCCGGCCTCGCGGCCAATTGCTCGCGGCCCGCGACGGGCGAGTTACTTATCATGCGCTAGAGAGAAGAGACGCGCCTGCGGCGCCGCTTGCTGCGCGTGCAAAATACAATAGATTCAACGTGTATCGAAAAGTCACACAGTGTGGGCGTGGTTGTGCGTGTGCATTGGTGAGTCGGTTTGGTCCCGCCCGCCCCGCGCCCCCCGGTGTTTTTGAACGGTACAGTACCTTTCACCATCACCATCACCATCACCATTTATGCATGCGTTCCGAACCGCCGGTGAACCAAAGGGATCGAGAAGGGGTCAGTACAAGTTCCAAACGGCGCGCCCTCGTGGGCGCCTCCCCTATTCTCCGAGTTCGCTCCCCCGGAACGGAGGACGTCGTCGGCAGCGCAGGGACTGTCCAGTCGCTCAAGGACATGTTGCGACCGCGTCGCGACCTCATTCCGCTGCTCTGTGGCTCAACGGCCGCGGCAACCTTCAGCGCTTCGACGGGCGCAGCAGCAATTCGGATCGCCGTCGTGGGCGATGTGCACGGCCAGTGGGACAACGACGATAACTCCGCACTGCAAGGGCTTGCGGCCGACCTGAACCTTTTTGTGGGCGACTTTGGCAACGAGGATGTGCGTGTCGTCCGCACAATCGCACTGCTGCAGGATAAGCTGCACGTCGCCTCCATCTTTGGCAACCACGACGCGTGCAATCTAGGCCGAGGTTATTCATATAATCGCAAGAACCTGCCGATGATGGGCACGCCTGCACCTGGATCTAATCCGCGGCTCGGCCGAGGCCCTCGCTTTGACGCGGTACGCGAGATGCATGAACTTTTGCAGCGCTCGAATGTCGGCTGGGGTCGAGGTGACTTTGAGGCCTTGCGTCTCAGCGTCGCTGGCGGCCGGCCGCTCTCCTCGGGAGGGCAAAGCCTCGAGAGGAAGGCCGACATGTACGCCGACCTGTGGGGAGTGTCGGACGCCGCCGCGAGCTCGGAGCGCATCCGAGCGCAGCTGGAGGAGGCTCCAGAGGCACACAGCTTGATTTTGCTCGCGCACAATGGGCCGACGGGGCTGGGCGCTGAGGCGCATTCTCCGTGCGGTAGGGACTGGGGCGCACGCGACAGCATGAGGGGAGCGAGGAAGGCGCCAGCGACGACGCCTTCGGACGGGGACTGGGGCGACCAAGACCTCGCCGACGCTCTGCAGGCATGCACGCGCCCGATCCCGCTCGTGGTCTTCGGCCACATGCACGAGGCGCTCCAAGGCGGCGGCCTCCGCACGATGGTCCACGTGTCCACCAACGGCACCGTCTTCGTGAACGCCGCACGCGTGCCGCGATGGCGCCGCCGGCCCGGTACGAGCGCTGTGGAGCGCTCGGTCACGCTGATCGAGATGAGCGAGGGCGAGCTTGGAGGACTGCGGGCTGTGGCCTCGGTGGAGGCGGCCTGGCTCGATCCCTCTGGCGCAGTCGTCGAGCGCAGCGTGCTCTATACAACGCCGGTTGGTGCGGCCGCAAGCGCTCCAACTGCCGAGAAGAACGACTGTCAAGCGGCGAGCCCTGTGTGAGAGCATCGAGTACTCCATCGTGTGAGCAAGGTACATCGAATTTCTCATGATTCTCGGAGAACAGGCGATCGTAACAGTGGCACACAGCTAGGACCCACACACGCCGGCGCCGCGCCGGCACACGAAGCAACGCCGACATCAACCGAACGGTGTGCGTGGCGCGGCTGTGGAGATTTTCGTTTGTCGATGTCGTCGAGCGAATGTGTAATGCGACGAAAAATCTGCCGTGCGGCCGGGCTGCGCGCCACATCACATGGCAGCAGCGCACCAGCCGGTGGGGCGCCACGACGCACGAGCAGGGACCCTCACTAAGACGCATCGAGAAAGTCACAAACAGCGCCCCCGCGAAACCACTCCCTTGCCTTCGAGTAAATGTACCAGACCAGAGAAAATCATGATGTGTGATTCACATTATCTTCGTGCAACGCGATCGAGTTACCGTTAGGGTCCCGTACCGAGGGTCCGCGTTGCGGCGTGCGTCCGTCATACCGTTTCCGTGAGTCAGACTGTGCTGAGACTGTGTGTGAACCGTGTGTCACCTGAGACCTGTAGTGTCCCGGCTCCCCCCGGTGTCTTCTAGCAGGTGCTGTATGGTTTACATGAATGAACATTCGCGACGACAACGTGCGTGTGAAGGCACAAGCCAGGCGCAATTGAATCCCTCATCAAGGGGCGCCTATGTGGCCGCGCGCGGCAGGCCCCGGCTCTCGTGTGAACTGAGCACAAACGATGCGCGTGCCGCCACTTCGCGTTGTGCTCTGTATCTTTGGAGTTGTGCCCCGCGCCATCCGTGTTACATGGCCAGCGATCAATGCGCGCATCGTCCAAGTTCTGCGAGACCAGAACATGCTTGTTAATGTGACAGTCTTCACCAATGATGTCGGTGAACGGCTCGTAGATGGCTGCCGAACAGAGCAGGCCGATGTACATCTGGTTCCATACAGCGTCCTTGAGATACATCCGCAGGCAGAAGCCGACATCGTCATCAATGAAAGCTGCACTCCTACTTTGGACATCTGCCCCATGTTATTTATACAAAGACTGCCGCTCGAGCAGCGCCGCAATGCGCTTCGACAGATGTACATGGAAGCCGTGGTTGGACGATTCCTCAATCGCAGCAACTCATCGTTTGACGCGGCCGTCGTCATTGGTGGAGACTATTACCCGCTGCACAATGTGAGCGCGAATGACGTTTTGGAAGCTACAAACCGAACTCACACCATGTTTATCAGCAGAACCTCACCATCAGGGGGCTTCACGAATGGCTTCTACATCGGCCACCTGCATGCCGTGTCACGCGTCATGAGTCGTGCCGATATCTACTTTCAGGACAGGCTCCTCCGCACGCGTCGAGGCTACGAGGCCCATCTCGCAGCAGCTTTTGCCCACTTTAGCATCAAAGAGAAATACACTGATTTCCTCTTTGCCAAAGTCAGAGCCTCAGGAATGTTTGCCGGGTACACGTGGCCACATTTGTGCAACCGATACCAACAAATCAAAGCTGGGCTCTCGCCCACTGGGGCTGCTTGGCTCCATGAGACGCTCGAAATCATCGCAGCCAAGATGCGACTCCCGGCCATAGAAGGCCTGGAATTGCAGTCCAATTGCCTAACTAAGCGTCCAGCCGTCAGCTTCCTTCTAACCGAGAGAGATCGCCAGGATCCCCCCGATGAGCTTTACTCATCTCCCCATACATGCCGGGGAAGCGCGTGCAAAGCCACAGCGATTGCCGACCAGAGGCGCTGCATGACATATGCGAACGGAAGCACTCGTGAAGAAGGCAGGCCATCCCTGCAGACCGAAAGCGATGCTGACCCGAGAGACCACACTCTGCGCGTTTACCGCAGGGACATGCCAGCTTTCGATGAGGCTGAGCATAAGTGTATCTACACGCCATCCTCGCTCGAGGTTGCATGGGCTGATGTTTGGGCACAATGGGAGATTCAGCGCACGCCAGTGACGCAGGCGGTGCTGTGTGAGGCCTCCAGTCGCCTGGGCGCTCCTCAGAGACCAAGAGATGCGAGCATGTTCACCTGTGGCAGCTCACAGGTTGAAATTGAGCCTCTCGTTGGGATACTGCGCAATCCAAGAGTGCCATGTGAAGACAGGTCGCTCAGTGCAGTGCTGAATCAATCATATCTATGGTTGGATGTACTTCCACCTTTGAACCCTGGCTCGCATGCGTACCTTTTGGACATGGGCGCGTCGACCTGGATGGGCGGGGGACCTGGAGAGAGAGAAGTAGGCGCAAGTGGAACCTCCTTTATCGTTGATCGATTCGCACAGCTTGGACTCGCGTTCGACCGCATCTTGGCATGGGAAGCAACACCGCACTCAGGTTCGGAGATATGGTCTTCTGTCCCAGTCGAAATTCAGGCAAGGATGAGCTACTACAATGTTCCCATATCCGACAACGAGAACCAGTCGAGCTATCCATGGCGGCACCTGCTAGAGCTGGCAGCGCCGCGCGACTTTGTTGTCGTGAAACTCGATGTTGACAATCCAGTCATCGAAGCTAGCCTCATCCATCAGCTGATGCAAGAGCGCGCTATTTCCTCACGCGTCGACGTGCTACTGTGGGAGCCACATTGGCGGTCAGCATCGAAAATCTCGCGGCTTGCGTGCGCTGATCCATTACAGCTTTGCATTGTTCCTGGCTTCCACCGCAACGCCAGGCATCCTTCTCCACTGCACACTTACCTCAGCGAGACAGTGAAAACGTTTGCAGAGCTGCGGAAGCTTGGTGTGCTTGCTCATGCTTGGTACTAAGCCTCAGAGGGGGGGAGGCCCGACGCCAGCGCGCACGACCCTTAAGTGTAAAATTAAAGTGATTGATTCACATTCGATTAGACCATGATACCTTTGGCACGTTAATTTGGGTTTAGGGATATTACATGCTCACAGTCGGGACGTCCTCCCGATTGGAGCTCGCCTTCGAAGCGGCTTCTCAATGTGAAAAAGTACTGAGAAAGTTACAGATACAGCGCTGTGCACGGATCACGGTGTCGTCGTCGAGACAGACGACACGCAGCCATGCGGCACGCAGCACACAACACCGAGTCGCCGTACAGTAGACCTTCCGCGTTGCGGCGACGCGCGGGGGCCGGTGTAGCTGAACACACTTACACACAACTTTTCCAGCAGATCAGGCGCTCTGGCCGAAGGCCGAACGTACACTCGGGGCGCCAAAGGGTATAATTTTTCAGCTGAACGGCTGTGCAGGAGTCACGCTGTATGAGCCTCCCTTTCCCTCAATTCACGACGGACATCCTTGGGCTTGGCGCTTGGGGCGACGAGCAGGGCGTTGTGCGATGAAGCCTCCATGAAGCCTCCATGCATACGTACGCGATCCGCACCAGCGGCAAGGGGCCAAGGCGCCCTCGGATTCGATCACGGGCCCGGCTCGCGAGCGGCTCAGACGACGTAGGCGCCTGGTCCGGGTGCGGAGCTCGACGTACTCTTATTCCCCGAAAACCGCTCGGAGGTGCCGAAGCCCCACGAGGCGGAGGTGGCCTGCGGGAGCAGCAAGCGAGGGGCAGGTGGTGAGCAGGCAGTGCGAGGAGTCGTACCGGTAGCTCGGGTCTAGCCTCAGGTCTAGAACAAGGTCAGGTCTAGAACAAGCTAGGGTCGGGCGAGCGCACGATCGCGCGCCGCGGCGAGGGGGCAGGGTAGGGGCAGGGAAGAACGCGGGGACGCAGCCAGTATAGCAGCGCCAGTAGAGCAGCCAGTAAAGCAGCCAGTAGAGCAGCCAATTATAGCAGCCACAGGCAATGTAACGGCGATGTGGCAGCGGAGGATCAGCACGCACCCCATTGTTCGATGATCGGATTTGGGCGCCGGTCATGCTGCCGATCGGGTAGGCGCCCGGCCCAGGAGCGTCGCGCCCTCCGGTCACCTTCTCATGCTCGGACGAGATGTACACCTTGGCGGCGTGTTCGCGCGTGCTCGTGCCAAATCCGAATCGTGGTGTCGAGGGCTTCGTGGACGAGTTCTGTGGGCCGATCGCCGCCGTGACATCGTAAGAGCCGGGCGAGGGTGTGCCCGCTGCGCGCTTGACGTGGTCGTACGTGAAGCGCTCCGACTTGCCCATCACCCAGCCGGGCTGTGACTCGTTCTTGCTGAGAATCTGTTTGCCCACCGCATCTGTCAGAGCGACATATGCCGGGCCGGGCGAGTTGATGCCGAACAGCGCCTTGTTGTGCTCTTCCGTCACATACACCTTCGCCACGTTCTCACGCGTCGCCGAGCCCATGCCGTAGACGGGCGCTGATGCCCTCGCGCTGTTCACCTGCTTGCCAAGACCCAGCGAGGGTGCATAGGCGCCAGGGCCCGGGGCGCCATCCTTGCTCGGCTTGAGCCAACGGTCAGCGGTGCCAAAGGCCCATAGCGGCGCCGAGGCCTTGGCACCGTCCACTTGCGGACCGACCGCCGCCCTATGCTTGTAGACTGCCGGGCCTGGCGACGCATTCTTGTCGACACACAGTTTGGCGTGCTCCTGCGATATGAAGACCTTGTCCCGGCCTTCGCGGGTGCCGGAGCCGAAGCCGTAGATGGGGCTGGTCTTCCACCCACCGCGGCTCTGCGTCCCGAAAGTCGAGCGCGTGCCGCCCACTATGCTCACTGGCACCATGATGCGTGATGCCCTAAGCGGTCCGACACTGGTGAGTGCGTCGAAGGAGGAACAACTTCGTTTTCCGTTTATCTGAACATCTCGCCGATAAAGTTCTTCCAGCAATTCAATGCATGCATGCTCTCTCAGGCAGTGCATTGAGCACAAGACAAGGAATGGCGAATAATAAACGGCACCCGTTGTCCTGTGTGTCCGGCTCCCCCCGAGCCCCGGACCCGGTGTCTTTTTACAGTCGATGTACAATTGTACCGGGGTGTCTTTTTACGGTAGTGTCTTACCGGGTCAGTAACTCGTGGAGCCTAAACCCTGACTCCGTGGCGATAAACTGTGGTGATCAGCGAAAGCGTCCATTGCGATTGCGGCACCCGTGCTTGGAGAGTGTGCTGTCTGTGTGTGTGTGCGCCGCACTCTGCGCCCCCCACGTTGTGTCTCCACGGGACCTGTGGCTGTGCGTCTTGCCGAGATGGCAAATTAACGTGAACGTGTTTCACAGCAGCAGCACAAGCGTTTGGTGGCGACCGCGGTGGGTGAGTGCCCCCGATGGCAGGCCGTGTTCAAGACATGTCAACGCGATTCGACTGGAGTGACGTGTGTACGACCATCCTGTCGATGCAAAGCTCGCACACGCATCGTGCCTCGGTCATTTCCCAGCTCGGTTCCGAAGGGATCTCCGAGCGCATCTCCGTGTCACCGGGCATCGTGCTCAGCGCAGAGACGATCGAGCAGGTGGTTGGCGATGCCGCTCAGAGCTGCATGGTGCCACCCGACTACGCTGCCTCCGGAAATGTGTCGACGCGCTGGTTTGGAACCATTGGCAGCAGCCTGGCGCATCTCAACCTGCTCCACCGCTTCGATCGCCGGCGGCCAAAGTGCTCCTGGCTGATGGTGCTTGCGGACGACGTTGTGCTCTTGCCAGGCTTCGCGGAGTGGGTCCAACGGAGCGTGTTCACTGCGTCGAATACCAATGTCGACTTTGTCAACCTGGCTGTGGTTCGGGCATGGGGCGAAGAGTCCGGGCAGGCAACGAGCAAAGAGGCCTCAGCGGTCAAGCGAGTGAGCGGCTCACAGGACTGGCCCGCTTGGACTGCCGGGCGATCCCCCGCTGACGCGATCGTCAAGAGCCCCAACCTGCTCGTGAGCGGCTATCTCGTGCGGATGGCCACGCTGCCAGTGCTGCTCAAGTCCTTTGGTCTGACGCGCAACTGGCGGCGCGAGTGCTCGATCGACCAGGTGCTCGCTCGCGTGCAGTACGCGCTGGCAAGCTCCGGCCAGTACCGTGCAGTGAACGTGGAGGCTGAATGGAGCAAGCTCGCTCACTGCGCGGTGGGCGAGAGTGAGAAGCAAGTCATCCAGAAGCGCTTTCCCGACCGGCACGCGGCGTGCGAGACCCAACATAAAGAGCTCTACGGTAGCGGCTCCCGGTCGCATGATCGTCGACGACGGCTATCGAGCATCGACGACACCCTCTTGATGACCAAGAAGAAGGCGTCCGTGAAGAATGGCCACACGCAACCTTCGGGTGCGTGCTTCCACGGCTTCCAAGTGCCCGGTGATCGGGTGACAGTCGATGGGGAGGGGAGGCTCGTCACACGTCCGCTCGGGGTTGGAGGAGCAGCTATTGTGAGGGAGGTGGCGGATGAGTGGCCGTCTCGGTGCGCATCCGCGATGCGCGGCTTACTGGATCGCGGGCTGTTGGACAAGGGATCCCGCGCACCCCATCACGCCCAGCCGACCGCGGCGATTGCGACAACAACTGCGCCCATTCCGCCAAAGCCGGCGACGGTGCGCATCGTCGAAGAGCTCGGGCTGACCTTTGGACACTCGTCGAACAAGAACTTTCCGCAGACGTTTCCGTCAAGAAGTACCCCCCGGGCGCCGATCACGGCGAATCAGGCGCAGCTGCTAAGCAGCGAGGACCTCGAGCTCCTCAAGCAGTTGGTGAACGCCAAGGGCTGGGACGAAATTGCCGCAGCACGCGAGTACCCGCAGCGGGTCCCCCAGCGGGGACGTCGAGGTTGTGCCGCCGTCACGGACCCACTGCACTGCTGCTACCGCGTCTCACTGGTGGAGCGGATGGAGCGGATGTCGGCGTGGAGTCGCTCGCATGGTCTGCCGCAGAGCATTGACGTCCTCTACCCCTACGCCGGCGTGGATCTGCTCAACTCATACGGTCTCTTCCCCTCAGCCCCAGTCCACGTCCTCTCGGCGTACCACGTGGCTTACTCACCGAACGCGGAGACTGACGACCCGGCGGACCTGTTCGCGGAGACGCGCCGCTGCCTGCGCGACGCCGAGTGCACCCACATAATGGTCGAGTCCGCAGCCAACTATTACCGGCACCTCATGTGCCTAGGCTTCCGCTCCGCCATGTCCGCGTGGATGGAGGGGCGCTATTTCGCAAAGGGGATTGGTGTCTTCCCGTCGATGCTGATGCTCATACGGCTCCTTGACATGGACCTACTTGAGGTGACGATGCTGCGCCGGCCAAACGAGAGGACGGGCAAGAGGGCGGAGACCTACCACGGCACCGGCTTCGTCATGATCGTCCAGCGGCGCAGCAAGCTGCCCTCGGAGGCAAAGCCCCCGCCGCGTCAAAAGATCGTGTACCTCGGAGAATTGTACGGCCCTAAAACGGTTCGGAGCTTCTTTGACGAAGTGGAGAGGCACATGACGCTCAAACCGTTTGTCTTCATCAACAAGGCCATCCTGTTGAACATGAATGAGCCTACCGGCGAAGGCGACCATCTCATCCACGGATCGTTCTTTCGCAATGAGCTCTGCAATCGAGGTGCGATCGTCGGCGCCATGGTTCAAGATCAGACGGGCTTTGACATTTACTTCGCGGGAGACTTTGGCCTGAAGTACACGCGGTGCGCCTCGCGCTTGCAGGCGGCGTGCGGCCTGCCATCCCGATCGCACATGCCGCACCCGCTGCCCACCGCATGTGCTTCTCACCGGTCGCGGTCGCATACGGCAGGGGCATCCGGATCTACGGTGACTGCCAGAGCGCGAAGACGAACACGGACCAGCAGGAATGGATGGCGCGGGCGGTGTTGGAGCTACCGCATAAGGCGACCATCGGCGCGCGCTGGCTCAACCAGTCGAGTGGCAAGCGGTCGGAACGTCGGTTCTACAATCGGTCGGAGCCTCTTGTGCTGGCAGAGCCCCTGCCGTTCGGCTGGTCGCATTACAGCATGAATGATGAAGGCGATACTGGATGTCTTATGGTCCATCTGCCGCCACAATCCTTGCCCGCTCCAATGTCGAAGTCCTTCTGGCCGTTCGCTCAGAAAGCGGAAAGCCGACTGAATTATCCACAGCCGCCAGCGTGCGGAATATTCAGTCGGCCATGAAGGGAAGGCCGTTGTGCTGGCCGGCTGCAGATCGGTTCGTCGTAGCTTCATTGCGCGTGACGATTCGGCGTGGGTCCGGCTGATGCTGCAATGCCCAATCTCGAAACCACAATCTCAGCACACAAACGACATAAAGACGTGATGTGTCGGCTCGCAGCGCCGCAGCGGAGACAGCTCCCCACCGCCAGCTCTCGCTCCCCATAGTCTCGAGTTTGCGGTGACCACGCGACGTCGAACTCGATCCAACACCGCCACAGCAAAAAAACGAAACTTCCCACCCGCACCCCCCGGGGCGGGAAAGCGGGATTCGAGCGGGTGTCTGCTGCGTGTGGGTTCTCTCCAAGGGGGGGCTAGTTCCTTGTGAATACAACTGAATACAACTGCAGACCGTATGTGTACCCGCGGTGGCCAACTACCATACCGTGAATAATGGTCCGTCACCACCCGATAAGTACCCCTGGCTTCTCCACTTTGGGCTACAAGGCTCCTCTAGACAGGTGACATCGGGTTTGCCGAATGCGCGGAACTCGATTTGCCAGAAAGCCCCGCACGCCGAAGGAGCCTCCGAAGAATGGCGATGGCAGCAGTTTGCCCATACGGAATGTAGGACAAAATGTACCAAGTCAGCGCAAAGAATTGGAGGAGGATGAAGACGAGCGAGAGCAGCCCCGAGTGCAGGACGAAGATGCACACGAGCGTTCCAATGAGCGTTCCAAAGTACGCGATCGACGCAAGGCGGCGCGAGGGCTCCATCATTTGTTTCAGCTGGCGGGTAGGCCCAACAAGAAAGGATGTTGCGCCAAGCGAGAGCAAATTGCCGAGCGTATACTTGAACGCGAAAGGGATCGGGTTGCCCATGAGCAGCTTTGCGATGGACATGAGCGAGCCCAGCGAAAGCAGGCAGCCGATGGCGAGGCAAGTGAAGGCGCCGATGATACGTTGCTTGAGGCTCAGGGCTGGGCAGCACTTGCATACGCGCACGAGTCCGCTATCCTGCTCCTCCTTCGCAGCGCCGAGACCACCAAGGTTCACGCCAGTCATCATCGAGGCCGCAGCAGCCGCCTCGCCGCATCGCTCCTTGGCCGTCGCCGCTGTGGTCTTGAGCTTCTCCACTCCGCTCGAGCCCAGATCGCGTGCCTTCTGACCTGCGGCCTGCACCTTCTCCACTCCGTTCGAGGCCAGGTCGCGCGCCTTCTGCGCCTTCTCAAGGCCCAAATCGCGAACCTTCTCGAGCGAGCCACTGACTTTGGCCTGCGCCACTGACTTCAGCTCTACTAGCTTGGACACGCCAAGGTTCTCGGTGAAGCTGCCGAGCTTACCCAGGCCCGACCGGAAGGGGCTTCGTGGGTCGCTATCGCTCAAGAGGCGATCCCGATCGCAAGTGGGCGACTCGCCGTCGCTCGAGGGCGCCTCGCTCCCGATCTCCGGCTCGGCCAATTCCACGCGCGTGAGTCCCTTGGGCAACGAGCTGCCCAGCATGTGCAACGAGTTGCTCAAGGCCGCCTTCTTCTCAGAGACCTTTTCGAGCTCGAGCGCTGCCTTCTCCTTGAACTTGGCCACGCCCTCGCTCAAGCCGCTACTAGCAACCTTCTCCTCTACTAGCTTGGTCATGCCCTTGGTACGAGCCTCCTCCATCGTGGACCGTGCGCTCGCGAGGCCGGCGCTCAGCTTACCCTTGAAGCTGTCCATGTTCAGCTCTGCCAGTTCAGCTCCTCACTGCACTCGGGGAAGGAGCGTGGGCTGTGTCGGTCTGCAGTCGATTGGCGTGAATTGTTCTTTGCCGCTTGACCCCAACGGTTAAGCGGCCGTGAACCAACGTGTGAAGAGAGACAGACAGTCGCCCGGCCAGGGGGAAGGGATATGCGGGGAGAGTTCTCCCTGCCGTTTGGGGTATTGGGCATACCA
>Ga0210247_101395_pt1 | contig 19245 bp, 18 predicted proteins | sample ChrtobMetP3_16mM_FD_155449 | JGI IMG/M metagenome (GOLD analysis project Ga0210247, IMG submission 155449) | Chrysochromulina tobin associated microbial communities from unialgal haptophyte culture, Seattle, Washington, United States - P3_16mM | ecosystem: Host-associated > Algae > Haptophytes >... | reverse complement strand
CCGTCAGAATAAGCTGGAAGGCGTCACACGGGCATGGCGCTGACAGCGGCGGGGGCGGCGCTCGCGGCGGGCGCGGTGGTGGCATCGCGCCGCAGCGCGGACCGCAGTCTTGGCAGTCGGTGCCGTACGGACAGTCGGCCCACTCGGAGCCAGGCCCGCCATCGTCGCACACGCCGTCCGAGCTCTGCAGATCCAGCCCCGTGCCGGGCAGACGGCAGTTGTTGAAGCACGTGCAGCCCGGGGAGAGTGGTGGCGAGGGCGGCCTGGGCGGTCGGGATGGGGGCGGTGGAGGGGATGGAGACGGGGGGCTCGGGGGCATATAGGCTCGGCATACGTATTTGCGCGTGTACGCCTCACAGTCGATGTCGTTCCACCTGTGGTTGTTCGCATAGTGCCCATTGTCTGTTCCCCACATCTCCCCGCAGTCAGCAACCCCTCCGTCATCATTGGGCTCGCCGGTCTCCCAAAACGTGAACCCGGCTGGGCGACCGTTGGCCCACACCCAGGTGCCTTCGTTTTCGCGGTCGTTGATGCCGATCCAGAACGAGCCGATATCGTTCCTGATACCATATGTGAGTATGTTGTTCTCCTCCTGGCTGTCGATCCAAGCGAGATCCTGGCCGTGAAATATGCAATCAGCACGAGCCTGGGTCCACGTGCGCGGCGTGTTGTAGATATAAAATGGGCCGAAATTTGCGTAGGCTCCGGGCGGCGGTGGCGGTGGGGGGAAAGGCCTTGTTGGTGAAGTCATCCCTCAGGGTGATCGTCGCGCAAGGACGGTACCGGTAAACTTGCAAGGCAACACGTACCGGTAAACTTAGCGTCGGTGGGACCGACGCAAGTGTATTGCACACCTTAGATGCGCCATCGATCTTGGCAGCTCTGGGTCCAAAATCGCGCAGTACGCCAGCGCTCTATGAATACGACTACATGGACATGTGCAGCCGACACACCACATATGATGGCAGCATGCGCTTGGTGGCCGAGGAGTGGCTGTGTGTATTCTGTGTCTGCTCGCAGCGCTCCGCTCGCCGCTCATCAGTGGGGATGCATCGGCGCAGCGCGACGCCCTTTCAGCCTGTCACCTACTCCAGCTTCTCCCTCGTCGGTGGCGTCGACGAGACCGACGGCATGTCGCTCAGGGCGGCGCTCGCCTTCGAGGCGACGGCGTCCTGCTGGGCGCGCGCGGCCGCGCGCGCCGCGCTCTTGCGCGCGAAGACCGTGAACGCCGTCGCCAGAGTCACGACTGCGAGCACAGGCCACGCCCACTCGGGCCAGCCAGCAATCCTATCCTCGGGCGCCACGATGGGAGTGGTGCGTCGGGCGATCTGCACGAATGCGGCCATGATGGCCCAGACCACGTACTTGTTGAGCTCGAGCCCGACGCGCAGCAGCGCCACGCACGCCGCAAGCGCCGGGAACATGGCCATCGCCTGCAGCCCGCCCGCCTGCCAGATTTCGATCTGGGCAGCCGAGGCGCCGATGCTCAGCTGGTACGCGTAAAAGATGACTGTCTTCCTATGGGAGACGAGGTTCTTGCGGCGCAGCGTGAGGGTGAAGGCGTACGTCTGGATGATGAACACTATCGCAAACTGCCCCGCGAACGCACGCAGGCCCACCAGGCAGCCGCACGTACCGAGAAACTGCATGTACGAGAACGCAAACTTGGTGAACGCGTTCGCCTGCAGACCGCGGATGGTGTTCGAACGCGAGATTGGGTCGACCGAATTGGAGGCAATGTCGGCGGCGATGAGCGTCGCGAAGACGATCACCACGTTCGCCCAGTAGCGCGGCGGGCCCTCAGGGTCGAAGCGCCGCTCGAGCCACACGAGCAGCATGCACGCGAGCGAGCGGCAGGCGAAGACGATCGAGTGCAGCCGGAACTCGGGCCAGATGCGGCTCCCCTCCTTGATCCGTACCTTGGGTATATGGAAGACGAGCGACGAGCACGAGAGGCACAGGTGCATGGCGAGCAGCGCAGGCGTCTCTGGCCCGGACGTAAAGAACATGTCGGAAAACGGACGGTACGGCAGCGAGAGCGTGCGCCCCACAAAGTGCAGCAGGCACGGGAATCCGAGCAGCTTGTGTACGTTGAACGGGTCCTCATGGGTGAAGAGCCCGCGCTTCCAGCGCGCAACCTCCATACGCGCCGCAGACAGGGGACGTCGGAGGTGCAATCTTCGTGGGAGCCGTATGAATATGAAATGAGATCTCAGCCTCATCACGGATTTGTGTGAAGATCAAAGCACCGGTTCACCGGGGGGAGCCGGACACACGAGACAGACACACGAACCCCACAAGCCACCTCAAAAAACCAACCCAACCACCGACTCACGCGCCAGACCACACCCAAACCCCGGAACGCACGCGTTGCTACAAACCACCGCACACCACTAACAAGTATCGGTGACTGTTGAAATTCGTTCCCTCGTTCCCCACTTGCATGCATGCCCTCTTTAAGAAAGGCTCTCTCACATCTTCGAGGCCAACCCTTTTTAGGGCTGATTTTTTTCCAAGGCGACAAGGGGCGTGCTCTTCGCCATGGGGCTCCTCGTCCCGAAAGGGGAAGATCCGGAGGAGAAGAGTAAAAAGCTGGATCCGCCGGGCCCGATCCGGCTCGCGCTCAAGATCTGGGTCCTCGAAAAGCCCGTCTTGACCTGTCTGCACATCTTCCTTCCGTTTGCGATCTACAACATGCATGTCATGAATGACAATGATGCAAAGAGCGAGGCGATCACGTTCTTGACTTGCCTGCTCGCAGTAGTGCCACTCGCGGAGCGCCTCGGGTACGCGACCGAGCAGGTGAGTGGCCACACGGGCGAGGTCGCGGGAGGTCTGCTCAATGCCTCGTTTGGCAATGTTCCGGAGCTTGTGGTGACCATAATTGCGATCAAGTCGGGCCTGGAGCTGATCGCCATCCAGATGCTCCTCGGCAGCTTGATCTCATGTCTGCTGCTGGTGACCGGCCTATCCGTCTTCTTCGGCGGCCTCAAGCACAAAGTCCAGACCTTCAACACAGCCAACTCATCCACGCTGATCAGCATGATTCTTATCATTGCCACCTTCTCGGGATTGATCACGATGGCGGAGATGCACGGCACGGGGGTCGACACGCTGGAGCAGCACAAGATCCCAGGGGCGCTCGCCGCGTCGCGCGCGCTCGCAGTCGTGGGCATGGTCGTCTACATCATGTACCTCGTGTACTCGCTGGTGACACACAAGGAAATGTTTGACGAAAAGGGAGAAAAGGAGGACGGCGAGGACGATGACGACGATGACGAGCCCGAGCTGTCGGCGTTGGCGGCGATTTGCATGATGGCAGCGCTCGTCGCTCTCATCTCATACCTGTCTGACGGCCTCGTCTCCGCCATTGACGGCGCGGCTGAGCACAGTGGCATCCCGCCGCTGATCCTATGCACGTTGATCATTCCGAACGTGAACAACGCGCCCGAGCACGCCGTCGCCATCCTGATGGCGTGGAACGGGCAGCTGGATGCGTCGATCGGGATCTCTGTTGGCTCTGCCGCGCAGCTCGCCATCTTCCTCGTCCCGTTTGCCATCCTCGCTGACTGGGTCGCGGGCGGTTACATCGGCTTTGGCATGGAGCCCATCCTGGCCGCCGGGCTCGCGATCAGCGCCCTGTTCGCAGCGATCTTGCTCTCGTCGGGCAAATGCACGTGGATGCACGGCGTACTGCTCATCACGGCGTATGCCGCTATCATCGGCGCCTTTTGGCTGTCGGCGAGCATCGGCCAGAAAGAGGCCTTCTCGGACAGCACCGTCGCGTGGGTCATTGACCTCCTCAAGAGCGCGACGACCAGTGTTCGCAACAAGGCGAGCCAGGAGGCCTTACTTGCTGCGCATATTCACAATGCATCTTCGAAGGCTCACAGCGCCACCGATATCGATGCCCACGATGCCCATTGGGTCCAGTCTGCCATGTTCATCCCCGGCACAATCCACGCGGCACTGCGTGCCCAACACGCTATGCAAGCGACATCGTAGCGGTGGCAGCCGGCAGGGGCAGCACGGCAGGGGGCGTCACGGCAGGGGGCGAAAGGGCATACGGCAGCAGCATAGGAAGGCTGCGCGTCGGTGAGTGAGTGAGCTGAGGGGGCACACATGAAGCGTTGAGTGAGTGAGACGGGCGAGACACGAGGGGCGAGACACGAGCGACTAACGAGGACGAGTTCATGAGACTCTGCACAGGGATACTAGCAAGGGCAGTGGGGGGGGGGTCTACGTGAAGCGCTGAGTGACGGAGGCGAGCTCAATGAGCACTAGAGGCCACCTCAGAGGCATGGCCGAGGTGCAGCATACCACTGTGGTACAGCAAGCCGAGCAGGGTCAGGGAGCCGCGCTCCTGCGTGTATCAAGAGCTATGAGGAGATTTTACATAGTGCGTTGAGACGTCTTGATCATGTTATTACGGTCAGATCGCTCGCATCCATGCTCGCGTCATCCTCATCGGGCGACTAAAGTTGATAGTAGATTATTGACCACGTTGCTCGCGATTCTGCCTACGCTCCTAAAACATATAAGCTGCTCACACCTCACCACCCTCACGCCTCAGCCTCACACGCCGCCGTCTCCGCCAGCAGCTGCTCCTGCCTTGCTCGCACGCGCAGGCAGACAAGCGCATCGAGAGCGGCGTACTCGAGCTGTGCAGCGCTGAGCGGCCGGCGGCTCCAATCGCTGCACTGCTCTTCTTTGCCGAGTGTGAAGCCCAGGAAGGCCTCGCAGGTCGTCCGAAGCGAGGGATACTGCCCTGCCGAGCCAACGCCAAAGGCCACCGCCGTAGGCTGCACGTCGAGCACGCGCCTGCGGATGGCTTTGGCTCTTCCGCTGCCGATGCTCTCAGTCAGCTTTGCCGTCGCCGCCGCCGCCGCGGTGTCGGCGTACTCGAGGCGTCTGGCGAGGATCTCTGCGTCGCCTGCAAAGGCAAAGCCGACCAGCTGCGGCACGGGCGCACCCGGGGCGGCTGCCGGTGCGGTGCTCGCTGCTGCGGCGCTCTCCACCGTCGCGGTCCCGCCACTCTGCGCAGCGATCAGGTCCTTCACGTCCACGGACGGATCGACAAGAGAGGGATCGACAAGAGAGGGATCGACGAGAGAGCTGCCCGGAATTGCCGTCGCGCGACCCTCGAGGAGCCAGCATAGCAACTCGCCAAGTGCCCCCTCGTACTCCGGATCGTCGGCACGCGGCAGTGCGTCGACCACAAAAGCTCGGGTAGCCGGTGTGCTTGCGGCCGCCGGCGTACTTCCCGTGCCCGCCGTGGTTGCTGTCGCTGTCGGCACGCACAGCGCGCCATCTTCGGCGTCTACTGCGAGCTGGAGCGTGGCGAGCATGCTCGACTTTAGGAAGTCGTTCCGCCCTCGCATCGCCACCTCCGCCGCCGCCGCCACCTCCGCCGCCTCCGCCTCCGCCTCCGCCTCCGCCACCTCCGCCTCCGCCGCCGCCACCTCCGCTACCGCCGCCGTCGTGAGCATGCCGCTCCGAGCCGTCGTCCACTCAGTGTCGATGCCCACATACCGAGCCCCGCGCAGTGCGGCACTGACTTGGCGCAGCCCCCAGGCCGTGTCGACCCACACGAGAACCTCGTTCGGCCGTAGCGCCAACCGCGGAAGCTCGACCGCCCCAAGCCCGCCATCAAGCTCGTGGTCGCCCACTGCAGCACCGGCCCACGCCAGTCGAACGCTCGGAACGACGCGCGCCGGTAACCGGTGACGGTCCGCAGCCGCGGCGGACGCGCCGAGCTGGCGCAGCGGCGAGCTGATGAGCCGGAGCAGCCGACCGCGCAGCAGGCCGATGCGCTTGGCCAAATCGGCCTCGCTTGCACCTGATGAGGGAGGCAATCAGCATGCAATCAGCATGCAATCAGCATGCAATCAGCATGGCCAAATCGGGCTCGCTTGCACCTCCGCTGTCGGCGCCCCCGGCGGCAGGTGTCGGCGGCCTCTCCGCAGCTGAGAGCAATAGCTGAGTATTCAACGCAGCCCCGCTCATGACGACACTTCGTGTGAGCCTCTCCGCGGCCGCACTCAGCCAGGAGCCTTGAATGCTGCGCAACGTCGCCACCGCCGCGTCCGCCGCGTCCGCAACAGCCTCCGTCGATGGCGGCGGATCCTTGGCGGCATCGATAAGGAGCAGACGTAGAGGCGTGAGCGCGTCATCCATGGCCGCGCCCATCGCCGCCTCGGCCGCGGCGGCGTCCTCGTGGGCGTCCTCCGCTGCCGCTGCTAAACGAGCGGCCGCTGCTGCCGCTGCGTCGGCCGTCTGCGGCTCCTCGTCAGAAGGCGCGCCCGTCGCCGAAGACGTCAGGCGGGTCGCCGCCGTGGAGCGCAACGCGTCCTGCGCGGCATTGCGCCGCTTGATGCGCCCGGTGCGCGACTGCTTCGTTGTGGGATTGACGCTCAACCTCGTCACCTCGTCTGAATCCGTGAGCGGCCGGCCAAGCGACATTTCCGCGAAGCGCGGGTCCAGGTCGCCATAGACCTCGCCATCGCTGTGTGTCTTGCGGAAGTTGATGTACTCGAGCGGCTCGCGGCTCTCGGCGGCCTCGATGGCCGCAATCGTCGATTCATTGCAGTGGCTGTAGGCCAGTGAGAGTACGCTCTGTCCCTTATTATTGACAATCTTGACGCGTGCGCCGCGCTCGAGCAGCAGCATGACGACGTCGTCGCGGCCTCGTGTGATCGCGTAAAAGATGGCAGACTTTCCAAAGTTGTGCGTGCCTGTGCTGTACGCATTTAGATCGATGCCGAGGTCGATGAGCGCCGCGACGTTACCGCGGTGGCCTCTCCACGCGGCGTGGTGCAACGCAGTTTTGCCGGAGGAGTCACGCGCCGCCTCCACGTCCATCGCACGCCAGCCCGCAAGGGTTGTCACGAAGGCGCGATTGTCGTTGCCGGCGGCAAGACGACGCAGCGAACCTCCTGATACTTGAATGGCAGACGTGATCGAGACGGCCGTTACGAGCACCGTGACGACGCGCCGGCTGTCGCGCACGTATGAGGGTGTGACGAGGACTGTCACCATTGAAAGGCCAGAACGGCCGTCAACGTGATCCCGCCGACAGTCCCACCGACAGTAGAGAGAAAGGGACGCACATGTTACGAACGTTCACAAGTCTTCAAGGCCTTTGGCTGTGAACCCGTTCTCATTGAAGAACCCAGGGTCGTTGCACATCGTGAGAAAAAAAGCCAACGGAGCGGGTTCACACGAGTCACCGCAGTGTCCTGCCGCCGCAGCGCGCGCGATTGCATCCTGCCGCCGCAGCGCGCGCGACATACGATTGCATCCTTTTCCAAGGGGCTGGCGAGCCCCTTGCCTTTTCGCAACACAGGGCCCAAGGGGGAGAAGTTTGCAGGGTGTGTGGAGGGAGGCAGAGAGCGAGCGATTCGTGTAACGGTCTCTTCACAGGGGAAGACAAGTACCGGTATCGGTCGCGCCTGTGGGTTTGGATGGTTGTGAGGTTCGTCTGTGTGGTCCGAGTGCCTTTGTGCGTCCGCGTGTCCCGTGTGTCCCGTTGAATGTCCCGGCTCCCCCGGTGACCACCCAAGACAGCCTGGGACGTTCGGTTGTCTTTTCCTAGCACAACCTCTCCGCATCGAGGCGTTTTTGCCGTCCGGACGCAGGCCCCGGGCCGAAAACGCGAAATTACGCGACCGCAGCGCGCCCGACGTATGCCCCATCGCCATCCTGAGGGGTCTTCTACTTTGAACGACGAGCACGCGATGCGGCGTCATGTGCCTGCGGCGTGCCGCGCACAACGATTTTGGTGCTGAGGACGACCGGTTGAGACTCGGGGCACGGCAACGCGCTAGGGCAACAGGAGCGGTGCGAATTCCGTGCCCGTCCAGCGACGGGCACGGCGACGCGCTAGACCCCGGCGCCGAGCGTCGTCTTCCCCACGCCCGTTCCCATGACTGTGCACGCGCGGCTCGCCTCCTCGTGCATAGGTGTCAAGACGTCCAGGTGACGATCAGCGGGGCTGAGGCCGATCAGTGCACTACCGGAGCACGGCAGCGTACTAGGTCTAGACCCAGGCGCCGAGCGTCGCCTTCCCCTCGCCCGTCCCCAAGATGAATGTGGACGCGACGCTGTCTGCGGCGTGCCGCGCACAGCTGCGGCTGGTACAGTCGATGCGCTCAGCCAACGTACACGCCGAATCGATCGTGTTCAATCGTGATGCGCTGAGTGCATTCGCGCGCAACCGGCCGCCGCTGTGGAAGCCCGTGCGCCAGATGCCGCGCGAGATGCAACGCTGGGGCGTTCCGCCCACCACGGTCTCCTTCTGCGAGCTCCGGACACTGCGTCGTCATTCGGCGCTCTCTGCATGCGAGCGCCGAGCGGCCCGGACGGCATGGTCGCTCTCTGGCGGCGGTCGACGAGCTCTGGCCCGCGCTGCCCACCAAGGTTGGTTTGTTTGGGTGGTTGGTGGTGGTTTGGTGGTTTGTTTGGGTGGTTGGTGTTGTTTGGGTGGTTGGTGGTGGTTTGGTGGTTTGGTTTGGTGGTTTGTTTGGGTGGTTGGTGTTGTGTTGTTTTTTTGTGGGTGGTTGTTGGTGGTTTTGTGGTTTGTTTGGGTGGTTTGTTGTGGTTTTTTGGTTTGTTTGGGTGGTTGGTGGTGGTTTGGTGGTTTGTTTGGGTGGTTGGTGTTGTTTGGGTGGTTGGTGGTGGTTTGGTGGTTTGATTCATGATACCACATGATATATCGTGATACACGTCACCACTCGAGCGCGGCCACGACGCCGTCGTCGCAGAGGCTGCACGCGCCTTGGACGGCGCAGCGCGCTCCGTCGGGTCGGGGGTTGCGCTCGGCCACCCCGAGGGCAGCCTCCACCTCGGGCAGGTCCATCTTATTCGCGAGCACGAGCAGTGGTACCCCCCGCAGCCGCGGCTCGCTCAGCAGCTTGTGCAGCTCCTGCCGAGCCTCGTCGAAGCGCGACGCATCAGCCGCGTCGACGACGAAGATGATGCCCGAGACGCGCTCGGCCGCAGTCCGCGCAGTCGGAGCCGTAGGTGCAGTCTGCGTACTCGGTGCCGGGCCGCCGTCGTCGCAGAGGGCGTCGGAGGTGTAGAGACGCGCCCGTTGGCGCGCCCCCCGAAGGGAACGCAAAAGAAGTCATTCGACGCCGCCGTCGCGTGACGATGGCGGCGTCGAATGACGACAGTGTCGTGGCGCACAACATGATACTGCTGATATCACATGATACTGAATATCACATGATATCACATGATATCACATGATATCACATGATATCACATGATACTGATAGATATGTAATGATATCATGAAATAAAAGTAAAGGTAAAGATTGTTTGTCATCTCACATCCCAGGTCATGCCACTCCGGTATCATGTCCATATATCATTGATACCAAACATGATACCGACGCGGCATGATACGGGACATGATATTTTTTGGCGGTGTATCATAATTTTATTTTTTGTGATATCATGTTGGTATCATGTGTTCAAAACGAGCATCATATATCATGGTATATCATGTCGTGTATTATGTATGTTCATCGCTATCATTGATATCATGTGTCGCCGAGGGACATGATATATTGTGATATCGACAATGATACACAATGATACACAATGATAGAAACGTGATATGTAATGATATATAATGATATCTTGTATAGAAAAGAGCCTTTTCTTGTATAGAAAAAAAACCCAATCCCTCTCCTCCCTCTCCTTGTAACCATCACCTCCGCCGCCGCCCTCGCTGCCCTCACCCTCATCTCCACTGCAACAACCACCCTCACCATCCATGCCCTCGCCATTCTCAACCCCACCCTCACCGCCATTGCCCTTGCCACCACCACCTTCGCCATCACCGCCTTTTCTAAAAGCGGTGCTAACCAACCTGTCACCCCAGATCGTGTGCCTGCTCTTTGCCGACTATGCCGTCTTTGCCGACTATGCCGACTATGCCGACTTTGCCGACTTTGCCGACTTTGCCAACTTTGCCGACTATGTCGCCCATCTCGCCCATCTCGCCTATCTCGCCGCCCTCTTCTCCGCCACCCTCGCCACCATCCTCACGGTCATCGTCGCCGCCACGCTCTCTGCCTGCCTCTCCAAATCCAACTCCGCCACCACCAAACCCGTTTGACGTCCTGGTTGGCTTCTTTCAAAAGCTGTACCACCAGGCTCCTCCCATCCCCGTTGCCACCTCTCCTACTCTTCTTCCTACCGTCTCAGTCTCACGAGAAGTGAGAGAAGAGATCATTCTCGACGGTGGCCCAATGGTCACTGTCATCAAGGTCTACACCATCTCAGGAGAACTTGGCTTCGTGGCGTGGCTTCTCCACGAGGCCGTGCCCACCGCACCACCTTTTACCGTGGTTTCGAACTTCGAAGCCATGGTAGACGACATGACGGGTGGTAAGCGCTGCGAGACTGGAAGTAAAGATGAGACTAGCTTCAGAAGGGGACGGAAGAACTCATGGGAGAACTCGTAGCTTCAATGGATGTGAAGGTACATGAGCAAACCAGGCTGCGGCAGGGGATCCTCAGCAACAGCTTGCTGGAGGACGGGGCCACCGTCCGACGGGTACTGGTGTACTCTGCGGGGGCCCGAATGACGATGCATCATGACTGCGGTCGTCCCACGGCACCACCGCCACCATCTCCACAGCCTATGCCCACCATGCCACCACCACCGCCATCAGACGATGATTCAGACGCGGAACATCAGACGGATGACTCAGACTATGAGTTTGAGTTTGAGTTTGAGGATGTGCTTACTAAAAGAGAGCCTGGGCACAGCGAGAGCCTGGGCAGCTCGCGCGAGGACATCGAGCTCGCGCGGGCGATCAGCTACGCTATCTCGGCGCGACGTCGCGGCCAAGCACGGGGGGCTCGGTGACGGACAGCTGGGAGGAACGTACAGCTGGGAGGAACTGTGCGTGTACTGAACTTACATGCAATTATGTGTATCGTTAATGTCATTTCCATACGGAGGCGGACCGCCTCTTCAGCGGCCTCGGTGCTCGGTCGCCTTGGCCGCCTCGCCTGCATGCGAAGTACCACACGACCATCCCCCCCCTCCCCCCTCCCACCCTTGCATGCAATCAGGCGCTGCACAGCGGGAGTGAACCCTTTTTTTCTCGTACACACAGACGTCCGCATTTCCTTCGTGCCGTCCACCGACGCTGCGGAAGGCGCCCCGACGGCCACCGAGGACGAGACGTCCGTGACGCACCATCGCACGCGTCACGCTTTGGCTACAAAAGCGCCACGAGCTCGGGCGCGATCTGCAGTCGCAGACGGCCTTTGGGCTGTGGCCGCTCGTCAATGCAGACTGTCCTCGGGCCGCGCGCTCGCCTCCATCGAGGACTATTTGCGCGAGGCGATCCTGCCCACGTACGGCAATTCGCACACGCCGACAGCCAAGACGGGCCGCCAGTCGAGCGACTTTGTCGCCGAGGCGCGCATCATGGAAAAAAAACCCCTGCGGTGCAACGACCGCGGCAAGAATGCGAAAAGGGTGCGAGCATCCTGATGGCGCTCGCAATCTCCTCCTTGGCATGCGCTGTGGACGCGTCTTGGGCTCTCTCCGGCTTGCATGCAGATGGCGGATGGCGCTCGCAATCTCCTCCTTGGCATGCAAGTCTACGACGAGGAGCGCGAGGAGGGGGTGGTACTCCGAGCATCGCGGGCGCCATCTGCGCCATCTGCAGCTTCCGAAGGCGTAGGCGCGCCAGCGATCGCACGTGCCGATGGCGCGCTCCTGGGCGCGTGCCGGTGCCGCGTGGGGTCGCCATCCGCGCATCGCCATCTTCGGCCAACCGACGGCAAAGCGGGCGCCGCCAACGCGTGCTCCCAGACGGCGAGGGCACGCCATGCGCGTGCAGCGATGCAGTGATCGCATCCACGTCAGAGAGGATGCCGGTAACGTTGGAGGCGGCTGAGAAGGCGCCGACGCGCAGTGGCCGGTGCGCGTGCGCGCGCAGCCCCGCCTCGAGCGCGTGCAGGTCCACGCCGCCCGCCGCCGCCTCGCCGATTCGGCCACGCAGAACCATTCGAATGCAAACCGTCTACCTGGATGGGATCTCGCCCGCCCTGCGCCCCGACCTGTATGTGCCGAGCGGATGCTCACCCTGAGTACCTCTGAGTACCTCTGAGTACCTCTGAGTACCTCTGATTACGTGCCGAGCGGATGCTCACCCTGTCGCCGCGAAGCCGCGGACTCCGCGGCAGCGACAGGGCTGCCAAGTGGCGGGCGAGTGACAAGGGCCGACAGCTCCAGAAGGCGCTCAAAAAGACCACTCCGCTCTCTAAGGGGCACATTGGGATGCTGCTGCTGGCCGTGTGGCGCTCGTCTTCCTCCTGCGGACGCCAGGAGAAGCGTGGCGGCAAGAAGGGGGTGAGATCTGAGAAGGACAAGGACCATTAGTGTGAGTTCCATGAGAGCTTCCGTTCTGGTAGCATACGGTTACCTACGGTAGGTTGGTTTTATGTGTGTATCGCATCCGCCCTGTGTGAACCTGTGTCCAACGTATAGACACGTGTCTACATGACGTGTCCGTGTAAAATGATGAGGTGATGAGGTTTGAGAGTCGGTTATGATAAACGAACGTTTACGCCCGAAAACTTACACGCACATTCTCTACTCGAACCCGCCTGTAACACGACACTGACCGCCTAACCTGTCGCATTTGTACGTTGTAGAAATGGACAACGACGACTTCGCCGAGACGCCGTCTTTGGCGGTGTTCAAGCGCCAGCGCGCGCTTAAGCAGGCGTCCGCGGCCGGGCGCTCTGCTTGCTACTCCCCGACGCCACCGCCTTGGCCGCCGCCTCCAATTCGATCAGGCCGCCGCCTCCAAGTCAGACATGCTTATTCAGATGCTCGCATATTTCGTTCGTGCCTGCGCTGAGTGCGCGCTTCTGCTACTGTTTTCCGGTCTTGTGTGTTACGCGGCGTCCCGACAATCCACGAACATGGAGCTGCCCAGCAAGTTAAGTAGCAAGTTAGTCGCAGGTACATGCACGATGTCAATGGAAACAAATATCTGCCGGAGTAGGTCCTCCTGCCCCAAAAAGCCGGTGGCAACGCAGCAATCAAAGGTCGTCCTCCGATCCTTTTGTGATGTAAAGAGAGAGTTGACCCTATTCAGGAAGTCCTGCCTAGTTGAGGCGGTCCAATCCAAAACGAACGGCGGTGGCACTGGCCGTGGTTTGGAAGTTGGTGCTAAACGCATGTCTGCCGCCCAAGCTTGCAACCTGGCCTGCTCTCGCCTCAGCCTTGCTCTTCTTCGCTCATCTTCAGCTTCTATTCGCGACCGTTCCACGGCTGCTTGTCGCATACGCTTCTCCTCTTCTTCGGCTGCTTCCACGGCATGTCGTCGCATACGCTTCTCCTCTTGTTCCACGGCTGCTTGTCGCACGCGCATCTCCTCTTCTTCGCGTCTCTTTCGATCTCGTTTCTCTTGACGTACCTGTTCGTTCTCTGCTTTTTGTGTTGCTGCCCGCGCGTCCTCTGCCTCTCGGCGTTCTCTCGATGCTGCTTCCGCTCGTTGCTTCTGGACGAACCAGTGTGCAGCCGGGTATGTGTACGTAAGCTCATCACCGACGGAGATGTCCCGAAGGGCAATGAATTTTTTGTATCCATCTCCTTCTCCATCATCATGCAACATCATGTTGGGCTGGTCGGAGTGATTCATGTAGAATGTGATGTTCAGGTCATTCAGACCGGTGTCCAAGATGGGGTAAGCACCGGTCTCTTCTGTGGGCACAAAGTAGTCCTTTATCATCTCCTGAATGGGAATCGGCAGATTTCCCACTTCAGCTGCGGAGATGTCAACACTCTGGAGAGGCCGTTCGTGTTCGAAGATGTTTTCGCCCGCCATGATGGGCTGAACGCAGAATAGTCCCACACCATGGTTCTCAGCAGCCCTTTCCAAGCGTGCCTTCGTTCGCTTCAGCCTTTCCAACACCTCCCGCTCCCGCTGAATTGCATTGGCTTCTGCAAACTGTTTGAACAAAGTCACATCAAAGCCGTCGTCTCCTCCGGATGATGGCTTGGCGAAACCTCGATAGTAGAAGCGACCGAATTTGTTCTCACCATACCCTGTCAAATGAATCAGTGATGAAGCGTTGATCCGCTTCGATGACAGCTGAATATCTTGTTCGGGTACTTCCTCTCCGCCGTCCGTAAAGTGTCCCTGAAGTCCCCCAATGAAGTGGCGGGAGACATCACGCTCTGTGCCGATTGGGATAGTAGCTTCAGCTGTCACCTTGTACCAAAATGACTCTTCTGCGGTTGCTCCCTGCTTGCGGCTGGGATGTCCCTTGCCGTGATTTGTGTAGCGCCACGCCCCCTCAAGGCACCAGCCAGAGGAAGGTGGCCATTCGTTTCCGCGTGAGGATCCTTTGGGAGAGGTCCACTTGCCTCTCATCACAACGTGCGCCTCACTCTCCAGCAGGTTCTCATCCGTGTGCCAGGTGCCATCCGTGAAATCGCCACCGGCCTGCTTGCAGCCAGGTGCCATCAGCTCCTCGCCCGCGCTGATGTGGCGCGTCGTAACGTAATCTTGAAATGTTGCACTCCCGGGCGTAGTGTCCACGACCTCCAGATTGGCGTTCGAGTCGCCGTGCCGAACAAAAAAGGACAGGTTGACGTCATCAAGACCGAATTGTGGAACAGTGTATGTGCCCCACATATCCTGTACAGAGGCATCACGGACCGTTTGAGCGACCAGATACGGCAAGCTCTCGACCAGAAGAGATGGCAATCCCACTGCACTCATACGCTGGCCGCGGAAGGGAGCCTTGGATGCGGGAATGTCCCGCATTGCAACCACACGGAGACCACGGAGCTGGTGTGCGCCAGAATCGTGCTCGGGAACCACCTCGAGTCGGCAAAAGCTGTGCTCTGCAACAACGTTGCTCAAGAGCTTGGATCTTGCTGATGTGTTCTGCTGATTCAGAGCGGTGGTGCATGGCGCCTTGGATGACATGCCTTCTCTGCGAGGCGGCCGCGCGTGCCTCGCGCGGATTCCCTGAGGCCGTCGCCGCGGTGTGCGCGCGCGCGCGCGCGACGACGCGCGACGGCGGCGGCGAGGCGGATGGGCCTCGTGCCCCCCGGAGTTTTTGTCGATTCATCGCGTCCGCTGCGCGGGTGTATTTACAGAGGAGAGGGGGGGGGGTGTCTTGTGAAGAGGATTCGAAAAGAAACCTGTGCTCACGGTGCGCATTCACACCACTCGTCATTCACACGCGCGTGCGCGCCGCACCACAATGGCTCGCGCCGCACTCGTGGTCGCCTTGTGGGCGCTGCTGAGCACGCACACGCACGCGGCCTCCGTCCCCAAGCTCGCCTCGACCGACGCCTTCGATGCCTTCCGCGAGCAGAACGCGGGCTTTGCTCTGCTCGTGTACGCTCCGTGGTGCGGACACTCGCGCGCGCTGTTGCCCGAGTTTGATTCGGCCGCCGCCTCGAGCAGCACGCCGTTCGCCAAGGTCGACGGCACCGAGGCGGAGGAGCTCGCGACGCGCCTCGACATCAAGGGCTACCCGACGCTCCTCTTCATCCACCGCGGCGACGGGCCGCCGATCGAGTTCGACGGCCGGCGGGATGCGAGCACGATCTCGCGCTGGGTGGCGAGCAAGGCGGCGCCGTCGCTCGCGGAGCTGCACTCGTCATCCGACGTGCTCGCCTTTGCCAAGGGCAAGCCCATCGCGCTCGTCCTCTTCGCGCCCAACGGGCTCTCGAGCGCCGAGGCAGAGGCGTTGCGCGGCGTCGCCGCGGCATCCACTTTGCCGTGCGCGGTGGCGACGAGCGACCCGGCGGACGGCGCGCTCGGGCTGGGCGCGCTCACGCCGCCCGTGCTCGTCGCGCTCACGCAGCACGATGCGAAGCACTACACGCTCGGCCCGCCGCTGAGCCACAAGGCGATGCTGCATTTTGGACGGAGCCACGCGCTGCCGAGTGTGGTGGCGTACGCTACGGGGGCGATGGAGGAAGCCATCTTTGGGACGGAGGTGCCGGCGCATCTGCTCCTCTTCCACGCGGGCCCCGTCGACGACGCCCTCGCCTCGAGCCTGGCCGAGCTGGGCGCCTCCCTCCGAGGACGCGCGCTCGTCGCGACTGTGAACGTGAATGCGCACGCCGAGGTCGCCTCGTACTTCGACGTCGGCCCGTCGGGCTCGCTGCCCACGCCGACGCTGATGGGCTTCGCGCTCGCCAACGGCACCAAGTTTGCGCACGCGGGCGCGCTGAGCGCGAGCGCGATGGGCGCCTTCGCTGACAAGGTGCTCCGCGGCGATGGCCTCTGATTGCCTCCCTAATTGCATGCTGAGCGCGAGTGTGATGGGTGCCTTCGCTGACAAGGTGCTCCGCGGCGATGGCCTCTGATTGCCTCCCTAATTGCATGCTGAGCGCCTCCCAAATTTGGCCTTTCAAGGTGCTCCGCGGCGAGGCGACGGCGCACCTTCGCTCCCAGCCCGAGCCGGCGCCGAGCGGCCCGCTGGTGGAGTTGGTAGGTTCGAGCTTCGCGCGCGTCGCCTTCGACCCTGCTAAGGATGTGCTCGTCCAGTTCTACTCGCCCACGTGCGGCCACTGCGCCAAGCTCAAGCCCGTCTACGCGAAGGTCGCCGCCAAGTAAGCGCCTCGGATTGTGTCATCGGATGGCGCTTGATGGCCTCGGATGGCGCTTGAAGGCCTCGGATGGCGCTTGATTGCGTCTGATGGCCTCGGATGGCCACTGATCGGCTCGCCAATTGCGTCCCTCATCAGATTCGCGGACGACGAGAGCATGGTCGTGGCGCAGATCGATGCGGTCGCCAACGATGTGCCTGGGCTCGAGCCTGAAGGGTACCCGACCATCGTCCTGTACTCGAAGGCGAACAAGGAGGTGCGTGCTCCGCTCCGTCCTAATTGCGTCTGATTGCGTCCTTGGATACCCTAACAAGGAGGTGAGTGCTCCGCTCCGTCCTTTGCCCAGTCCTAATTGCGTCTGATTGCGCTCCGCTCCGTCCTTTGCCCAGTCCTTATTGCGTCTGATTGCGTCCTTTGCCCTATCCAACTCGGCGCCCAACTCGGCGCCCACTTCGGCGCCCAACTCGGCGCCCTCTTCGTTGATGGCCTCATGATGGCCTCATGACCCCCCCCTCCTCATCCGGCAGGGCGTCGAGTACGATGGCTCGCGTGACATGCACGATCTCGTCCAATTTGTACAAGATGCGCGCGCTGGGCGTAACCACATTGGCGGCGTGCCGGATGGTGTGGGCAGCGCGGGGCTTCACCCTGATGAGGATGATGGCTTTCGCGTCGAGCTGTGAACGAGGATGATGGCTTTCGCGTCGAGCTGTGAACGAGGATGATGGCTTTCGCGTCGAGCTGTGAGGAAGGCCTGCGGGGTGCGCGCGTGCCAAGGGTGCGCCGTTGCCGAAGATCCACGCAGTTGTTAGGCCTGCGAGTGCGCGTGCGGCGGACGTTCAAAGTTCAACCCAAAGGTGGGGACCGCACATCCACTGTCATGTGATGAGTGGGTTGAGCGGGGATACTGAAATCAGTGGAAAGTCACGTGCTGAAATAAGTGAAAGATCCGAGGGCCAGCTTCGGGGCTTGGGCGGCCCTCGTTTTATGTTAAAGTCAAGCAGAGTCAAGCATTGAAGTCAACTAGTCAAGACGTATCAAGTCAAGTGACAAGCGTCAACTTGACTTGACATTTATATTGACTTCCACACCACCTGCGAGCGTGATGATCGCACGGGCGGGGAACTCGATCAGAGATAGATAGTGCGGAGTTCCGGATCGGTATGCAAGACTCGTCTCGTCTTGCGGATTGCATTCACTGCATCCGTATGTACGCCGGTCCGGTGTCTTGGGTGTCGAATTATAAACATTGGCTGTGAAAAGTAAATACCCAGTACGGCGCCCATCAAGGCCCACGTGAATGCACGACGCGAGGGCGCTCGTGGCCGCGATCGGGCTCACCGCGGGTGCGGCGCTCATCCTGCTGCTGCATCGGCGCCTCCGCAGGCCGCTGAGCCATCAAGTTCGCACGACGGCGCGCTTTCACGACTCCAACGACTTTGACTGGGCTGAGCTGGCTGCGCGCGTGGAGCCGCTCGTGCGTCCGCCGCCTGAAGCGCTCAAGGAGGTCGCGTGCGCGTCGGTGCCGCCGCCACGCACCGATGACCAGATTGCACGATGGCAGCAGCACTTTCTCAAGCACGCGGAGGCGCCCACGCCCTTCTTCAAGGAGCGCCGATCGCTGCTCGAAGAGTTCCCGCGCTTATGCGCCGCCCGACTGCGCGTGCTCGAGGTGGGGTGCGGCAACGGCTCGAGCGCTCTTTCGGTGCTACGCGGCAATATGGGTGCGCAGGTGCACGCGACGGACCCGAGCCCAGCCGCGGTCGAGCAGACGTGCGAGGCCATCGGCGTCGCCGGCTTTGGCGCGCGCTTGACGACCGAGGTACAGCGATTGCCGACGGTACCGTGCAGCGCGCGCCACGGTCCATTTGATGTGGTGATGATCCTCTTCACGCTGTCGGCGGTGCCCGGCGACGACGACGCGGCCCTGCTCGTGCACGCCTCCAAGCTGCTTCGGCCTGGCGGCGCGGTGCTTGTGCGCGACTACGGCCTGTACGACATGCGCCATCGCAAGGACGCAAGGACGGCGCGGCTGCTTCGAGCGCGGCCTGTGCCCGAGTACTTGCGCCCGGGCGGCATGCATCGGCGCTACTACTCGCTCGAGCACCTCGGCGCGCTCGGCGCGAGCGCTGGTCTTGTTGTAGAGGAGAGTCGGTACCTGTGCGTGCGCCTCCGCAACGAGAAGCGCGACCTAAATATGGATCGGGTGTACGTGCATGCCGTGCTGGCCAAGCCGGGCTGAGAAGCGAGTGTGAACAGAGTTCCATTCCGTCGATGAGCGTGTGAAGCGCACGCTCGCGAGACACCGGAACAGGTCGGTGTAGGTGAAGGAAGCCTTCGTACTATAAAACGAACAACCCAGCACCAACACGGCGCTTCCGGAAGAACTAGGGCCGCGCTGGGAACCTGAACGCTCGAGGACCGCGCTCAGACGCCCCCCCTCTGACTGACGTGGGTGAGCACGGATAGGCAGAATGCTTGCTGAAGCGGGTAGAGAGTTTCAACTAGGCTCGTTCATGATCGTTTTGCGGAAGGCATGGAATTGGCTAGCTGATTTCATGGGCTTCGTGAAGAAGTCGGCAATGTTGTCGGCGGTGCGCACGAAGGGGACCTCGAGCTCGAAGGAC
>Ga0210247_101389_pt1 | contig 19302 bp, 15 predicted proteins | sample ChrtobMetP3_16mM_FD_155449 | JGI IMG/M metagenome (GOLD analysis project Ga0210247, IMG submission 155449) | Chrysochromulina tobin associated microbial communities from unialgal haptophyte culture, Seattle, Washington, United States - P3_16mM | ecosystem: Host-associated > Algae > Haptophytes >... | reverse complement strand
ATGGTTGTATGTTGATGAAGGCGTCACGACTGCCGAAACAATGTGGTACATGTACAGCCCTCTCGCAGTCGCGCCAAAGTCGCGCGCGCGCATGATGGTTACGAGTGAATTCACGAAAGTTGGCCCCACGGGTCCGTCTAGTGGTATACAGAACAGGACCTGACTTGCAGACGTGTGCACAGGCCCGCAGCATGTCGTGTCCGGACACTGCCATGTGCAGACTCCGCACACGACTAGCGGCAATCGACAATGCGTGCGCGCGTCGGGAGGTACATTGCACGTGGGGTGAATCATCCTCTCGTTGCTGCATCCACAGCTGTCGGGGGCGCGGTGCTTGCGTGAATGGCTCCTGCCAGTGCGACACCGGTTTCAGTGGGGTCGACTGCAGCATGAGTGCCGACGCCCCTCACTGTCCCAATGGGGCACCACAGCCGCGTGGTATCTTCATCGGCGAGGAGGGACTTCATGCAACAGGCGGATCGAGCACCATGAGCCCGGCGCGCTTCGGCTATGCCCATGAATGCAAGGGTACTCCAATCACGACGTTGGAGCCATCACTGAACGGCATATACGCTCCAATAGACATCTTCTTGCTTCGCCTTCTCTCGGACCACACCTTCCGTTCCCTTTCGAGGTCGTGTGCACAGGCAGAGTGGCACCCGATGTATGCACGCCGCATCTACCACAACACTGACCTCGTCAGCAAGTGGAGCATCCGAGCAGTGCTTCGCCAACGAAGGCAGAGCAGGGGTGCCCCGATGCTCCCCTGGATCCACGAGGACCACTCTGATGTGGGCTCATGCGGCGAGCCGCTGGATCACTTTACGGAGGGAGATATACTGCTCACCTATTGGGGCCATGTGGCTTGCAAGCCGCCGAACGTCTTCCTCGTTGTGGTCCCTGGCGGCACACGCCACAGCCTCGTGTTGAACCGAACCGAGCATCGGTGGACGAGCATGCACCCTGAGCTTGTCACGTGGGCGCGCCGAGTGTACTCCCCTGCTCACTTGCATGCGCCGCGCCGGCCGGTGCTATACTTCCAAGGCTCCACCCGCGAGGCTGGCGCGAGCGCCGACGTGGTCAGCAGATGCTTCTTTCCTCACAACCGGAGCAAGGGGTGTGGTCAAGGGGTCTACTCACTTGGGATACGGCAAGCGGTGCGTCGGACCATCGGCAGCGACGCCCGCGTGGTCTTCAACGTTGGCAAGACTGGGGGTTACCTGACCACTCTGTCTCAGACAGAGTTCTGCCTGACTGCACCGGGCTTCGGGTTTGGAGTCCGCATCATCGACTACGTCGCGACGGGCTGCTTACCGGTCATCGTCCGAGTCGAGCCGCAAGTGCTCTTGCCTCTGGAGCCCGACCTCGACTACTCTGCGTTCGCTGTGAGCATACCGTTTGCAGCGATCGGAGCCCTTCCTGAGATTCTCGCCAACATGAGCTCCACCGAGATCCGCCGGAAGCGTGAGGCGTTACGGGATGTGCATAAACAGTTCATCTGGGACGAGGGGTACGGTCAGGCGTACGAAGCGGTGCTGGGCGCGCTGCAGCGCCGGCTTTCCCGCCGCCACACATGAAGCCTTGAAGTAGGTTCATAGAATATCACAGACCATAGGCGTATAGTATAGGGCACACGGTAATAGAGATAGTACCTTATAGGCGTCGTCGGGCATCTGTCGTACAATGTATAGGTCCAGGTCGGTAGCGGCAAGCGCGGGTAGGACACCAGTAGCAGTACCAGGTAGGACTCGAATAACAGTATCAGCGTAGGACCCCGCTCGGTGAAGAACGGCGACCCCCCGTTTTCTGGTTCACAGGGGGTGAGAGAGCATGAAAGATCTAAGGACTCACCTCTTCCTCGCCGTCCTCGTCCTGGCCTCCACGCCCGTGTCCGGCGTCTTGCCGAGGCCGCAGCAGCAAACAGACTCGGGAGATGTGTTCTCACTCGGCGAAGAGTTTCAGTTTCTCGCCGTTGGTGTGCATTCGACGCCCATGCTTCAGAATGCATTCGATCGCTATCGCGCCATCATCTTCCAGCGGCGCAAGCCGGACGGTGCTGCGCCTGCACTGAGCACAATAACAGGCTGCGACGTGAACGTGACGTCGGATGTGCAAGTCAAGACGCTCACGACGGATGAGTCGTACGAGCTGCATGTCCGAGCGCCTCGCCTGTTCGTGCGCGCTGCGACCGTCTTCGGAGCCTTGTACGCACTCGAGACGTTCAGTCAGCTCGTTCGCTCCGATTTGTCCATCGATGGCACCGTGATCACCGACAAGCCGCGCTTTGCCTACCGTGGCACCATGATCGATACGTCCCGGCACTTTTATCCGGTCACGTCTATCAAGATGCACATCGACGCGATGGCGTACGCAAAGATGAACGTGCTCCACTGGCACATCGTGGACGAAATCAGTTTCCCGTACGAGTCCGTCGTGCTGCCACAAATGAGTCTCGACGGCGCCTTCAGCCCCAAGCACGTCTACTCGATCGCGGCCATTCGGGAGATCGTCGAGTACGCGATGCTGCGCGGCGTGAGGGTGATTCCGGAGTTTGACACGCCCGGTCACGTGAGCCGAGGCTGGGGCTCTCTCGGCGTGCTCACCCAATGCTACGACGTCAAGACGGGCGCGCCGACCAACTTCGGAGCCCTCAACCCGACGTTGAACCAAACCTACGCGGTGCTCAGCACCCTCCTCGCCGAGGTCAGGGACGTGTTTGCACCCGAGGCGTACATCCACGTGGGCGGCGATGAGGTTCCTAAGGAGTGCTGGCAGTCCAACCCGCAAATTGCGTCCTGGCTGCATGAGCACCCGAGTGTGAAGGACTTTGCCGGGCTCGAAACCTACTTTGAGCAGCGGCTGCTCGCACTGCTCAAAGCGCAGGGCTCGTCGTACATCGTCTGGCAGGAGATCTTCGACAACGGTGTTGAGATCTTGCCAGATACCGTGATCGAGGTGTGGAAGGGGAGCCCAGGATTGTCTGTGATCACCTCTCATGGCCTCTGATCTCATCTGATTGCCTCGCTCATCAGGTGTGGAAGGGAGGCCACGGAGGCGACCAATGGCTCTGGCAGACCGAGATGGCGAAGGTGACTGGCGCTGGCTTCAAGAGCGTGCTGTCCGCGCCGTACTACCTCAACTACATCGCCTATGGGGCCGATTGGATCAATTACTACTCGATCGAGCCGGCTAACTTTACGGGCGGCGCCGCCGCCGAGTCCAACGGCCTCATCGCCGGGCTTGAGGCCTGCTTCTGGTCAGAGTACATTGATGCCACCAACCTCGCTTCTCGCGCATGGCCGCGGGCGGCGGCCGTCGCTGAACGGGCGTGGTCGGCTGAAACCGTGACGAACCTGACGGATGCGGAACGTCGGCTGCACGAGTGGCGATGCATGCTACTGACTCGTGGCATCAATGCGGAGCCGATCGGCACCTGCTCGGTGAACGCTCAACGCGTTGGCGGGCCGACGTTGCAGCAGTGGTGCCAATACCAAGTGCCTGGGTACGGTGGCTACTGCGCGGAAGAATGGGATCCCGTGTACAGCGCGCCGTGGGACCGATAAGCTGCTGTGGTGCTGCCGTGGCCGATACGCCCTATAGCTTTGCGCGGCCACCACCAACTACATGTATGGTCAAGAGCAATTGTTCCTTAGAGCGAGAGAACATCATAGAAAATAGACGCAAGCGGTGTGCGCGCGCCGGGATGCTTGGTTAGCGATTCGGCGTGAACCGTTGTGTGCGACCCCGCGTGCTGCGTGGTGAGGGCACGGCTTTTCAGATTTCGCGATTCGCGACGTAGCTTTTGTTATGATTATTGTTAAATTAACGACGAACGTAACTCGGCCGGCGGGCCGCGGGACCAGAGCCCCGGGCGAAGCCGAGATGCGGCCGAGCGCGGCAGCAAAATTAATACCGCATCGCGGTCCACAGACGTGCGCGCGTCCCCCGCGCCCAGGACCCCCAGACGCTCGGTCTGGCAGGACGACCACACCTGGCCATGCACCTGGTACACAGAGAACACACGCACACACACCAACGCAAACCGCGTCGGTTGTACCGTCCGCGAGAGACACGACCCCAAAGTCATACGTGGTATCGAAGTAGCTGTCACCTGCCCCTCGCCATGCCGGCTCGTGATGCACTCCGAGATTACTCCGAGATTACTCCGAGATGCCACCGTACGGTCGCTCTCTCCTCCTTGGAGTGCTCAACACGGCGCTCAAGAGAGCACAAGGTCGGCCATCTGCAGCCCGACATGCATGTCCTCCTCCTCCTCGTCGTCGTCCTCGTCCTCGGTGCTCGATGTGTCGCCCTCCTCCTCCTCCGCCAACGCCGGCCGGGCGCCATGATGGGCGCTCGACATGGCGCTCGGGTCCCCTCGAGTGCGTGCGCCCACGACGGCCACCCGCACTGCGGGGTCTGCTCGAATCAGCGCGCCCAACGGCTGCGCCCCGTCGGGGCTGCCCGCGCTGTGTTGAGCACCAACAACCGCCGGGCCGCCGTCGCCGCCGCCGCCGCCAAGAACTCCAGCGCCCCCATCGTACAGGAGCGTCGCGTCCTCAGCATGTCTCTCAGTACCTGTAGGCCTCGAGCTGCCGGGCTCGGGCCGCGGGCGCGGCGGCGTGAACGGCCGTTTCGGGTCGAGGACCCAATTGTGCTCGGCGGCGGCGGCACGCCCCCGTGCACGCAGAACCTGTGGGCAAGTGGATGGGGCGTCGTGGTGAGCACTAGTGAGCACTTGCATGCACGAGGGGGAGAGCGGCACGCCCGCGTGCATGCAGAACCTTGGGGAAGACGTGGAGCTCGCGGCTCATGACGACCATCGCCGCGTCGTTCTTGTGATGGCCGCCGTAATCGGGCGCCGAGAAGACGGTTAGAATGCGCCCGCCTGCACACCTGCCATCACCAAGGGAAGCAGGCGAGATCACGGCGAGATCACGAAGGTCGTTTGGCGCACTCAGTCGCACTCAGTCGCACTCAGTCGCAATCAGTCGCAATCAGTCGCACTCAGTCGCACTCAGTCGCACTCAGTCGCACTCAGTCGCACTCAGTCGCACGCGCACCACTCGAAGCCGTCCTGGACGCACTGGTGGGCGCGCAGGATGAGCTTGAGCCCATTAGCCGCGCAAAAGGCGCGTACGCGGTCGGGCGCGAAGGCGACCGTATTGGGACCTGTGGGGAGAGGGTGCAGGGCGCGGTGAGGAGCACTTGCATGCAAGCGTAGGGTCTCGAGCGCGTTCGACTCGATCGTATTGGGACCCCGCGAATTCGGATGGCAGCCGACAAGACCGTCTGAGTCTGTTGGATCGGACCAAAGGATCTGATATGGGAAGCACTCAGTGACCAGTCAGTACTGATGAGGAAATCACTCAGTGGCCAGTAAGTACTGGGCGATAACTGCTGGCAAGTTGTGCACCATCAGAGGGGCAATCAGTGACTCACCTCGTTGAGCACGTTCCGTTGCGACAAGTTCACACTCACGGGGCGCGGCAGCTCGCGGAGCTGATCGAGGTTCTGAAGCGACTCGCCTATGCCCCCATGCACAGCAAGCACCACATCGTCAATGAGCGCCGCCACGGGCATCATCTCGAACACCTGGTTGATGGCAGTCCACACGTGCGCGCCGTCGCGGCAGCGGCGCATACACTCCTGGCGGAAACCGTAGTGAGCGTTCACTTGCGGGTCCTCGTGGTTGCCTCGCAGCAACGTGACCCTCGACGGATGGCAGATCTTGAGTGCAAGTAGCAACGCCACCACCTCCAGCGAGTGCTTGCCACGGTCGACATAGTCACCGAGGAACAGATACGAGCAGTAGTCCACGTCGCCCGTGTATGCATTCGGCGAGCCAAACGCGGCAAAGAATCGCTGCAAATCTCCAAACTGGCCGTGCAAGTCTCCAAAGATCTTGAGCGGGGCTTTGAGCGGCACGAGCGATGAAGTCGTCCACATGCGTCGCTCGAGGCAGAGCTTGCACATGATGAGCAGCTCGGCATCTGTGCACACGTACTCGAGTGAGCCTTCGCCCATTCCGCAGCGCTCGAGCGCCGCCGCGTCCCACCCGCCGAGCAGCAGTGTGTCACACACGCGCTTGGCCACGTCCTTCCCAGGGGCGGGAGAGGGCGGCGCCAACCACGATCTCGCATGCATCTCGACCTGCCGCTTTTGGATCGCCGCGTCCGTCGGATCGATGTCGACAGAGGTCTGCCGTTGCAGCCCAGTCGGAGCCGCCGCCCTGCCCAGGAGACCTTTGGGGCTAGCCGACGAGAGAGACCGGTAGGTCATCGGCGCCTCGAGGACGACCTTCTTAAAGGCAAAGCGCACCTCACCGCCCGGCGACGGCGGCGGCTCGCCACCGCCGCGCCGCCGCCTCGCGCTCAGCAAAGGGCCCTGCGCACCCTCCACAGCGCCGCCCACGACAGCGCCGCCCACGACAGCGCCGCCCACGACAACGCCGCCCACGACAGCGCCACCCACGACAGCGCACGTGGATGCATGCATGCTCGGGCCGAGGTTGAGCGCCGTACCGGGCAGCGGCGGGTTCATGCCGCCGGCATGTGGCGGCGAGTCAGGCGCACTCACCTGATGAGGGAAGCAATCATTTTGATGAGGGAGGCAATCAGGGCGGCAATCAGCATGTGGCGGCGAGTCAGGCGCACTCACCTGATGAGGGAAGCAATCAGTCTGATGAGGGAGGCAATCAGGGCGGCAATCAGCATGTGGCGGCGAGTCAGGCGCACTCACCTGATGAGGGAGGCAAGCAGCCTGATGAGGGAGGCAATCAAGTCGGCAATCAGCATGTGGCGCACTCACCGATAGAGACGGCCTCGAGGCACGTGAGGAAGCACGCACGGGGGTGCCCTTGCCCAAGGCCGACGTAGCCGTATCGGAAGCGTCCTCCGCCGACGCCGCCGTCACTGCCACCGCTGTCGCTGTCGCTGTCGGAGCCTGCTGTGAAGCCTGCTGTGAAGCATGCTCACGTTCCCGATAGGGCGAGGCGGTGCGTGAGCTGTCCGGGCATGAGGCCTTCGGCTTCATCAGCCGGGTAGGGGGCGAGAGCGGCGAGCGGCTGGCGCTCCCTGGGCCACTCCCAAGTGCATGCAGCGTCGGCGCTGCGAGTGGCTGGGCCACAACAGGAGCGTACCGGTACGGGCCGACGGCGCCAGAGGGAGATTCGAATGGAGATTCGAAGGGAGCCGCGGCGGCGACGGCGGCGGCAGCGACGGCGGTGGCGGCGCTCTCCTTCGCGGCAGGCAGGCAGAGCGGGAACTCAGTACGGTACAGTCGGCTGCAACCCCGCAGCTTTAATTGGCCGACGGCCTCCCGAAAAACAGGGAGCGTCAGCCTCGTTCCCACAGCGCCTGTGAGCTGCTCATGGAGCGCGGCGGCCTCGGCCATCTCGGCCTCGACCTCGAGTGACGGCTGCCCGTACGCGAGCCGCACGTGCCCGAGCAACACCGCCAGCTCGGTGGCACTCAGCTCTCCGTCGCCGTCCTGATCGTAGACGCGGAACACGTACTGCGCACGCAGGCCGTTCCAAACGCCGCCGTGCGCGGTCGTGGGATCCATGGCGACGAGCGCGACGAGGAAATCGTAAAAGGAAAGTCGCGTCCCGCGCAGCATCGCACGGTAGTAGTGCGCCTCCATCGTCGCAGGCACGCCCAAGGTCGCAAGGAAGGTCGTCGTGGCTGCCGCGCCCGCGGCGCCCTCGACGCTCGGCAGCGATTCGTATACGCTGCGGCAGCGATCCACCCGCTCGTCGTCCCATCCTGCGACGCGCAAGAGCTCCGGCAGAGCCTCTGAAGGGTCATCTTGCCGGTCCCAAGGCTGGCGTGCCGAATCCCACATCCCGTGGTCCATCATCAGTTCCGTTTGGGCTTGGTGGCCGTGGGTGCAGGTGGCGCTGTGCGGAACAAAGCGCGGAACAGTCGCGAGGCAAGATACACCGCGGCGAAGATGGCCAACAGATCAAATGGCGAGACGGGCAGAGCGCCTGCCTCGGCCGACTGAGAGGCCGCCGTGGCTAAAGAGGAGTAGGCCATCGGCACGAGGACGCGCCGGTGGAGAAAGCGTGCCTGTGAATATGCTCGGTTTTGCGTTTCGGCAGAGATGCCGAACCGATACCGTCTTCGCGAGGGTGGAAACGGCGGCCCGTCGGTTCAAATTCACGAGACAAACGCGCTCCTTTTTTGGTTCGAAAATGAAAATGGTAGCTCTGGTGACTCGCGCTGGACTCATTGCGGCTTTGTTGCACATTACCAACGCAGTGCCGGCAGCGCAACTGCCGACGGCTTTGTTGCACAACAGCGCAACTGCCGACATTCGTGACGCTTTCCTCGATGGAGGCTTTGCCGATGATTGGGAGGCTTTGCCGGAGGAGCTCAAGCCACACCCGGGAGATGAGTTTACTGGCACCGGTTGGGGCACTTTGACGTGCACAACATCAGGATGCGACGAGGTCACCTCGATCCCCGGCTGGAGCGGCGCGCTGCCCTCGAAGCACTACAGTGGCTACCTACCCGTCGCCAACAGCACTCGCATGCTCCACTACTATTTGCAGGAGGCGGACGCATCTCCTCTTGACAAGCCACTCGTGTTATGGCTCAACGGCGGGCCGGGGGCCTCCTCGCTCATTGGCGCCTTCACAGAGATGGGGCAGCTGATCTTCAATCGGGACAGCGCGGCCGAGAGCCCGCCGAAGCTGTTTCGCAATCCCTTCGCGTGGACCACATTGGCCAACATGCTGTATCTCGAGGTGCCCGCCGGCGTGGGCTTCAGCTACTGCGTCGACCCAGCCGACCCTTGCCATAACAGTGACACGAGTACTGCGGAGCAGAACCACGAGGCGCTGCTCGGCTTCCTGGAGCGCTTCCCCGAGTACAAATCCCGGCCTTTCTACCTCACCGGCGAGTCGTACGCGGGCATCTACCTACCCACGCTCATGGAACTCATCCTGAAGCGTGGCGCCATCACCAACGTGCGTGGCCTCGCGATCGGCAACGGCTGCTGGGGCACGCAGGCAGGGACCAATTGCGGCGACGTGACCGGCCAACCGGGGACCACGTGGAAGATTGACGCCGAATACTTTGCGGGGCGCGGGCTCATCTCTCCCGCGCTCAAGGAGGCCGCCGACGCCGCGTGCGGTGAGTGGATCGACCCGTTGACGCCCACGTGCAAGGAGGCATATGATGCCATCTCCGAGGCCCTCGGCGAGTTCAACATCGACAACGTGGATGACTTCTGCGCCAAAACAAACCCCGTCACACTCAAGTCCTTCCGTGCCCTCGGCGGCCGCTTCGCTCGGTTCACAGCTCGGTTCACAGCCGCTCTACCTGCCGACGGCAGCGCAGACCTGCCCGCGGCCGCTCGTACCACCAGCGGCGATGCGGCCGCCATCGAGTTTGGTTCGCCCGATAGCTGGTCGGCGGAGGGCGGCGACGAGGCGGATCCCCCAGTCGGTGAGGTTCAGATGTGGTGCGGCGCCGAGGCCGCGCTGCGTACTTGGCGTTTGCTTCCGGAGGTAGCGGTTGCGATGCATGTCACTTTGGAGCGCAACATTACCTCCATATATGGCCTGCAACGTGGATTTCGTTACACCATCGAGCCGCTCGACCTCTCGCCGCTCTACCGTCAGCTGGCCGACACAGCCGGCCTGGGCTTCCTCATCTACAACGGGCAAAGCGACGCCAACGTGCCGTACAATGGGCAGGTGCAGTACTGGGCGAAGAACTACACGGTCCTCGAGGAGTACAAGCCGTGGTACAAGGACCGCCAACTTTCCCAAGCAGTCGCGGCAGGCCATGTTCGAGGCCATGTACGCACCTACGCGACGCAAACCGCGGGGAAGACATTCCAGTTTGTCACCATCGGCGGCGCGGGGCACGAGGTGCCGACCTACCGCCCGAGCGCCGCACTCACGATGCTGCAGAAATTCGTGCTCGAGAAAATGAGATAAGTGAGAAAAAGCATCGATCCCACTGTCAGCCTTTCATGTGTGTGTTTTTGATCAGGTCGTCCCTTTTTCTCAGCATGCAAGAGTTGCCTCAAACACCCTTTTTCGTCTTATTGCCTAAAACGGATCTCTTTTGTTTTTCAGAGGGAGGCCTTGTGAGGCCTCTCTTCGTCCTCAGCGTGCGGCATGAACCGCTTCGTATGCTTCTCGTGCTTGGTGTCAATCTATGCGTTGCCGCGTCAGCAGAGTGCGGTCTCCCTTCAGAAGGAGGTGGAGACTCAGGGCAAACTTTACCACAACCCGCCGCTGCTGCCGGAGAAGGAGCGTCGACGCGTGCATCACCTCCTTGAACGCGGAGAGCACGCAGTCGGTGCTCTACCGCCGCGAGAGATTGCGGCGAGCAGCGACTCTGTGCTGAATCCTTATACTATATCTTACGGAGCTATATCTTATCCTGACCGCTTCAACAAGGAGCCGAGCCATGCCTTGCCCGTGTCGAGCAATGCGTTGCCCGCCCATCAAGCTGCTGCGATCAGGATCATCCTGGACCGTGACCTGAAACAGGCTTCCGCGATCAGGGAACTCCTGGGCAGTGCAGATGGCTTGCAGCCCGAGGAGGGTGAGACTATCGGGTATGGCCAACGCGACCTCGCAGCAACTCCCGAAGACAGCGCCATCGCACCGTGCACACCGGGGGAGGACGTCGAGGACGTGCCGTGTGCCCTATGGGCCACTCAGGGCGAGTGCGAACATATTCCTGTGTTCATGCACTCAAACTGCGCAGCGTCGTGCCCCTGTCCAACGCCCACGTCCAACACCGGCTTCAGCCAGCTAGCAGGAAAGCTCCAAGTGTGCAAGCCGTGGTGCCCGGCGCACACAGCCCGATTGGATGTCAAGTGCGCCTTCCCCCAGTGCAACGGGTGTGCAGGGTGCGACGCGAGCGACCCAAGCAACTTCCACGCACCGACCGCGGTCATCAAGGATGCGCCGATCATCAAGCCCATCCCGGCATGCAAGCCGTGGTGCCCGGCCCACACAGCTCGATTGGGTGTCAAGTGCGCCTTTCCACAGTGCAGCACGTGTGCAGAGTGCGACGCGCTCAACACACCGGCAGCCAAGTTCCCAATCTTGCCCTTCAACGCTTCGGGAGACGACGAAGTGGGCTTGGTCGATGTAGGCTCGGGAGACTTCAACAACGCGGTCGACGAGCCCATCACACTAGCCTCGCCGGACTCGATAGGCGGCAGTTGCAAGCCGTGGTGCCCGGCGCACACAGCCCGAATGGAGGTCAAGTGCGCCTTTCCCCAGTGCAACGGGTGTGCAGGGTGCGACGCGCTCAACCTCAACACACCGACGAAGGTCGATGAGCCCATCCCAACTGCTGTTCTCGAGACAGACACATGCAAGTCGTGGTGCGCCGAGCACACCGCGGCCCTGGAGGTCAAGTGCACCTATGTCCCGTGCAGCACGTGTGCAGAATGCGGAGCGACGGAAGAAAGGGGTACCAAGCCGACGACTTCTTTTTTCGTCGAGACAGACACATGCAAGTCGTGGTGCGCGGAGCACACAGCGGCCCTGGAAGTCAAGTGCACCTATGTCCCGTGCAGCGGATGTGCAGAATGCGCGGCGACGACCTCCCCCCAGCCGACCTCCCCCCAGCCGACCTCCCCCCAGCCGACCGCTTCGGCACTCTCGCCGCCCCCTTCGCCATCGCCTCCACCGCCACCGCCACCACCGTCGCCACCACCTTCACCATCACCACCTCCACCACCACCCTCGCAGCTGCCTTCACCTCCTCCGCCGTCGCCGCCAACGCCACCAATGACGGAGGAGGAGACGCAGCTAGCAGCGCCGGCGGAGAAGGTGGCGCAGCCAGCCGAGGACAAGGCGGCCCTCGAGAAGCTTGTGGCCGAAAAGATGGCTGAGCTTCAGAAAGCCAAACTCGCTCTGGAAGAGAAAGAGAGACTCGCTCTGCAGGAGAAGGAGCGCCTCGCTCTGCCGTCGCCGTCGCCGTCGCCGCTAGCACCATCGCCGCAGCCGCCGTCACCGCCACCATCGCCGCCGCCGTCGCCGCCACCATCGCCGTCGCCGCCGCCGTCGTGGTCGCCAGAAGTGCAGCCCGATTTCTCACCACCACCTCAGGTTCAGCCCGAATTCTCACCACCACCTCAGGAGCAGCTCGACGTTATTGCTGAGCCCTCGAACCTTAGTGCTGAGCCCACGAAGGCGCAGGTGCTCGTGATCGTTTCGGACCACGGGAGCGGCACGTCGGACTTGGGGGTGGCCCTCAATACGCACCCGTGCATGCATGACCTGATGGAGCCGTTTGGCGACGCTCTCGCCCTTTGGTCGTCGAGCAAGCTCGCGAAGGCAACCTGTGGCGAGTCGCGAACGGTCAAGAACGCTCTCTTCGACGCTGACTCGCATCAGCTCGTCAATGCGGTCAACGCGAAGCTGTCGGGCACGATCGATCGCGTGCTCACGCACTTTAACAAGAAAACCACCACAGCGGATTACTCGGTGCTGTACGAGGGCCTCGACTACAACCTCGCCGAGTACTTTGTGCGCGTGCGCGACCTCGTGTGTTCTCACATCCCCGCGACGGAGTGCCCGCGTGAAGACTGCGCGATCGTACTCAAGTTCTTCCCGGCGTACGTCGACGTGAGTACCGAAGGACAGAAGACTCGGACCGACCTGCCGGATAAGTGCTCCGCGGCCAAGAAAGAGAAGAACATGGGCGCGTGGGCGGACGCGCTCGAGTCGCTCCAGAGAAACCCCAAGGTCGCGACGCTGCAGTACAACCGCAATGAGCTCGATCGCCAATTCTCCAACTTCCACCGCTTCAGCCCGATCGGCACACGGTTCGACTGCACGATCCAACGCTCACCCAGCGAGTACGCGATCGCGGCACGGGATCACACGGACCTCCAGATCGGGGTCGAAAGCTGCTGGAAGGATGCCGAAGGTGCCGACAAGTGCCTCGGCGATGCCCTCAAGCTCGTCGGCCTCACCCCGCGAGCCATGATGGGCAAAGGCACGGAGGTGATGATGAGCGAGCTGAACGCGAGAGCCGAGAAAGGAAAGGTCGCCAGCCAGACCTGCTCCACCAACCAGACCGCCACGTTTACACGGTTCGCGTCCGGCGTCCAGATCACGGCAGTGTCGCCCTTGTACATGTACAACGCGCAGCAGGATGTCTTGCCGCAACAAGGCTACCCGCCACCTCCGACACCGCCTTCACCGCCATCATCGCTGCCTGCTCCATCACCACCCCTCTCGCCATCGCCGGCATCGTCACTGAGCTGGAACGATGCTATCCGCGACTGGAGGCTAGCTGACAAGGTCATGAAGCTTCCCGCCAACAACCGGGGCATCCCAGACAACGTGAGCGAGAACGACAAGGAATGGCAAGCCAGCATCCCTACTCTCGACAGGACGATGGCACCACCGTCGCAGCAGGGAGGCAAGCCAGAGCAGGGAGGCATGCCAGAGCAGGGAGGCAAGCCAGAGCAGGGAGGCATGCCAGAGCAGGGAGGCAAGCCAGAGAAGGGAGGCATGCCAGAGCAGGGAGGCATGCCAGAGAAGGGAGGCATGCCAGAGCAGGGAGGCAAGCCAGAGCAAGGAGGCAAGCCAGAGCAGGGAGGCATGCCAGAGCAAGGCTACCCGACACAGCAGCAGCAGCAGCAGGAGGGCCACTTGCCACAGGAGGGAGGCACGCCGCCGCAGCAGGGTGTGCCCCCGCCGCAGCAGGATGTGCCCCCGCCGCAGCGCGACGTGCCCCCGCCGCAGCAGGACGTGCCCCCGCCGCAGCAGCAGGCCCACCCGCCACAGAATTCGCCTGACCCGACCGAGGTCAACTCACCGGCCACGGTCGACGAGCCACCGGCCAGGGCCGATGAGCCGCCCGCCGAGGATACCCCGAGGGCAGAGTCATGCGAAGACACGAAGGACGTGCCGTGCGCTTCGTTGGCCGCTATTGGCGAGTGCCAACGCATCCCAGTGTTTATGCACTCGACGTGCGCCTTGTCGTGCGGCTGCCCCGCGCCTGCTTCCTCCGAGGAGCTCCTACGGCGCGAAAGGGCCGACCAGGCTATTCTGGACCAAGCCAGGCTGAGTCGGCTCTGGGAGGAGGATCCACCCTTGGCTCGGGGGCATTCGTCCTCAGCGGGACGGAGGCGTCCAGAGGACGTCGCGGTGGTGTCGGCCGAGGCATTAGCAGGGCTTGCCCCTTCCGAGCGTCGAAGGATAAGTCGGCTGTGGAAGCAAACGGGTGCGCTTTCGGCGCTTGTGCCATAGGCGGCCGAAGCACTCGCCGCCACCGGTACGTACTGGTACTGGCGAGCCTTATGGCAATGTGGTCTCCACACCAGACTATGCTCCGCGCTGTGGTGGGCGGCGCTATGGTGGGCGGCCATCGTGAGGCGCGCGCGCGCGCTCGGGCACAGGTGCCTCCATCGAGAGCGAGGTCCCTGGTGCTTGTGTTCCTAACGTTCCTGACCTTCGTTGGAGGCGAGGAGTGTAGCGCCATGAGGCGTGAGTGCGATGCGGGGAGAGTTCGTTTCCCTTTCCATGTGGGCTCGTGCGTCGCGGTGGCGGTGCGAGCAACGCCTGACGCGGGCGCTGTGACGGTGCGGGAGCGGGGCCGGGGGCTTGGCATGCGAATCGTTTTGCGTTGTGTGGGATTGGTCACGGGGAAGTTGGGGTGTCCGCGAAAAGAAAGACACAAACACCGATTAACTAATGTCCGAACCAGCGTCGAATCGTGATCGTTCACCGACCGTTCGTTTGCATATGCACATGCAAAAATCGCCCAAAATCGGAAAGAAGGACATCTTGGGGAGGCTCACGCGCTTCTGGAGAGCTGCGCAGCGCAGCTGCGTAATGGTTTTCACCAACGCATTTTTGGTGACTATATTTGCCTTACCGCGTCACAGGAGTGTAAACTCCCTCGACATGGCTGACGACAAATTTCCTGTCAAGACGATCGTTTTGATGGCGCTCGAGCACGCAGTGGTGGAGACTGAGGCCAAGTCCCCGCCGCTTCGCCGTCACCCGCCAATGCTGCCGGAGAAGGAGCGCCGACGCGTGCATCGCCTCCTTGAGCGCGGAGTTCACGGAGTCGGTGCGGAGCTGAGTCCTCATGATCCTGTCCGCTTCAGCGACGAGCCGAATCATACCTTGCACGCCGATCAAGTTGCCGCGATCAGGAATCTCCTGGACAGTGCAGGTGACATGCCGCCTGAGGTGCCTCAGCCTATTGGATATGAGATTAGGCGTCCCAATTCAACGAATTCAACTCCCGACACCGCACCGTGCATACCGGGGGAAGACATCGCGGGCGTACCGTGTGCCCTATGGGCCACTCAGGGCGAGTGCGAACATATTCCTGTGTTTATGCGCTCAAACTGCGCAGCGTCGTGCCCCTGCCCAACGTCAACCTCTGTTCCCGGCTCCAGCCAGCTCTCAAACAAGGTGCCAATATGCAAGCCGTGGTGCCCGGCGCACACAGCCCGATTGGATGTCAAGTGCGCCTTTCCACAGTGCAGCACGTGTGCAGAGTGCGACGCGCTCAACCTCAACGCACCGGCCGCGGTCGACGGGCCCACCAAATTGACCTCGCCGGACTCGATAGGCGGCAGTTGCAAGCCGTGGTGCCCGGCGCACACAGCCCGAATCGAGGTCAAGTGCGCCTTTCCCGGGTGCAGCACGTGTGCAGGGTGCGACGCGCCCAACCTCAACGCACCGATCGCGGACCATGAGCCGAAGCAAGTGAAGGACGATGAGCCCATCTCGACAGACGGTTGCATGGCGTGGTGCGCGGAGCACACAGCAGCATTGGAGACCAAATGCACCTTTGGACCGTGTAATCAGTGTGCCGGATGCGAGTCGCTCAGCGCGCTCGTCACAGCGCCGACCACGCCGACCTCGATAGACGGGTGCATGGCGTGGTGTCCCGCGCACACGGCGGCCCTGGAGGTCAAGTGCACCTATGTCCCGTGCATGCAATGCGCAGTGTGCGAGTCGCTCGACATACCGTCCACGGCCGATGCGCCGACCTCGATCTCGCCAATCTCGTCGACGTCGCCGACCTGGCGGAACATGATGGACGGATGCATGCCGTGGTGCACCTTTGAGGGCATGTGCAACTTCGCCGCATGCATGCAATGCGAAGCATGCGGCGGGCCGGCGCTCAGCCTCGACGCACCGACCGCGGACGAGGAGCCGACCTCGGGAGACAGTGCACCAGTCGAGCAGGATGCCGCCAAACTGGACCCAATGCTCCTCCCGACATTGCACAAGATCTTAGATCCTGGCACGACCTTGCACGAGACATTAGGCGGGTGCGATCCCGCGTGGTGCTTCCCAGACGTTCAGTGGGGCAAGTGCACCATTCCGCAGTGCAAGCGATGCGCAGAATGCGAGCTGCCGCCCGCGCCGCCTTCTCAAATTCCGAGGCCTTCCACACTGCCATCCACACTACCATCCCCAGTCTCGTCACCGGTTTCGTCACTTGGGTGCGCTCCGTGGTGCGTGGCGCACACAGCGGCAATGGAGGTCAAGTGCAATTTCATCCCGTGCAAGCAATGTGCCGGATGCGAGTCACTCTACACGCCGTCCAAAGCTGATGAGCTGGCCTCGTCCGACCTGCCGACTCACCGGCTCTTCATCCCGGGTCACTGGCCATCACCTGTGCGGAAGCGCTACTCGGCCCGTGACGACAAGCGCTCCCACCTTGCGTCCGACCTGACGTCCGTGAGCACCGATGTGGGCTCTCTGCCCTTCATTCTCGCCATGGCTTCCTTTGCTCTTTGCGCCATCGCCTTCCTTTGCCCGTACCTGTGGCTGTGCTGCTGCGCTTCGCTTCGCCTGCGAACGACGAAGCTATCAGAAAGAGAGGGCTACGGCTAAATCTCGGCTCGTTGGTAGCCCGAGAAAGAACGTACCATCGAAAGAACGTACCCAGCCATCGTAATTGTGTAACAGTCATTCAAATCAAAGTTGTTGTTTCGGCGGATCCTCCCTGTTGCTCGGGTAGCGACAAGCGAGCCTCGGCGCCGGTCGGCCGTCGCGGCCCGCGCCAAACGTAAGAAATATTCATTTTTCGAGCGGGCGCAGGGCACACATGCATATCCCACCGCGGAAAGCGCTCCACCGCGCACAGTTTTGACTCCAGCGCACGAAGAGAGTCCCAGACGCGTTCACACTTCACAGAGCCAATGCCTATAGCGGAACCAGGGGATACAACTCGACACCCAAAGACACCGAGCTGGCGTACCCATGAATGCGCGAGACAAGGTGCGGACTTCCTCGGCACTTGTCTGTGAACGTAAAGCAAAAACCGCCTCATCGTACATCGAGCTTCTACCTGTGGCAATGACCTGAGGCTCCACGAACATGGCAAGTACATGACACATGAGTTATCGGGACGCGTGCTCGTGTGCTCTCATAGATGCCGCTGTGTGTAGCTTCGGGCGACACACTTGTAGCTTCGGGCCGTTCGACTTGCAAGCTCCGATTCGTCAGCGTCCCGATCGATTGCTCGAAGCGCTCCGTCACTTTCGGTGCCCTCATGAGCCCAACGGCCGTGCACGCCTTCCGAATCCATGCGGTCGACTAGTAACCGCACTAGCCGGCGCCCCACAGGCACCGCGCAGTGTGAGACCGGAGCGCGTCAGGACCGTCTGTCCGTCTCTCGTCTGGTCGATCGTCTGGTCTCTCGTCTCAACACGGCCGCGGGGAAGGCCGCGGTTGGACGGCGGTTTTGGCAATTTGGGGGCCGTAGGAAGGCGCTCACGGACTGTGTTCCCTAGACCTACTTTTGCGCGCCTGCGTGTCTACATACCCTCGTGCGCACTCTAGAGCCCGCCTCGCGCATACCTGGTTTGATCTCATTTTAAAAGAGCGCTACCTCCAGAGGGCTATACCCATGCCCGGCCGGCGGAGTTGCACCTACTGCAGGTCTGGCACGCCCCCCCGTCGCGCGGATTCGCGGGCCGCGGCTGTCGCCGCGATCAGACGATCAAACCTGCCCTGGAAGCGCGCCACCTTACTGTGCAGCACGTACGGCTGAGCCGGGAGCGGCACGAATTGCCTGGTTGGTGGCGGCGCTCGAAATGACACTGCGCCACCAAAGAAGGAGATGATTGCCCGTATCAGGCGCACCCATAAGGAGTAGATCCATCCGCAAAGGCCGCCGATGAGGACGAGGACGAGTTCCGGTTGCTGCAACAACACTGCGAGGCGCACGCAAACACATGACAAGCAGGTCACATGAGTGTCTCAATCAAACTTCGGCAGCGCGGCGCACGCACTGAGAAAGAATATACCGACGAACTGGAACAGCACGGACGAGACTGTGGAGGTCACATAGCCGGACTCTGCTGGCGCTGGAGGTGGTGGACTCGGTGGTTCCATCATGGCGTTGGCTGCCGCCTCCATGGTTGCCCACTCCTTCTCCGCCATGATTTCACGCCTCACTTTTCAGCATCGAGGACTATATGAATTCGCAACGACGCCGCCGGTGCGACGCGTATGAGACACTGTGAAGTAGGATGGAGTGCGAAGATTCATGAGATCGACGCATTCTTTCTATCTCGGTATCCTATGACGGGACCGGGGTAGGACCGATGCCGGAGGCCAGTAACCTATGAGGCTGACTGAGGTGGGGAGCCGGAATCGGGGGGTCTAGAAGGGACCCGGATGGCTTCACGTGTCACCCATGGTCCTAGAAGCCACATAGGAGGCCTCGGAGGAGGTACGGCATGGTCCTGAATGGACAGACACGCGCTACGAGACTGTGGACCGGCGGAAGCCGGGAGAGTGGGGGTCGTCTCAGGGGGCTGAAACAGATCCCATCCGTCCAGGTGCGGGATGAGAGCGGAGACTAAGCTCGGTCCTGCAGAGGCGGGGATGCGGCTTCGAGGGAGCTCGGCGTTGGAGAGAGGGAGGACCGCGGGAGGCGGTTTGGACCCGGAGCCGAGCCAGAGAGGCTGACGACTCACAGAGGAGGCCCGTGGGGGCGAGAGAGGAGAGGAGGAGCCGCGGGAAGAGACCGGGGCGGAGAAGGAGGGAGGGCCGCGGGAAGAGACCTCCAGACTCGAGCGCGAGGATCGAGAGATCGAGAAATAGAGAGATCAAGAGAGATCGAGAGAGATCGAGAGAGATCGAGAGAGATCGAGAGAGAGGAGAGGGAAGGAGGAGGAGGAGAGGTAGAGAAGGAGGAGGAGGTGAAGAGGTGACGGAAGGAGGAGGATGAGAGGTGACGGAGGGAGGAGGAGGAGAGTCGACGGTTGGAGGAGGATGAGAGGTGACGGAAGGAGGAGGTGGAGAAGAGGTGACGGAAGGAGAGGAGG
>Ga0210247_101381_pt1 | contig 19392 bp, 12 predicted proteins | sample ChrtobMetP3_16mM_FD_155449 | JGI IMG/M metagenome (GOLD analysis project Ga0210247, IMG submission 155449) | Chrysochromulina tobin associated microbial communities from unialgal haptophyte culture, Seattle, Washington, United States - P3_16mM | ecosystem: Host-associated > Algae > Haptophytes >... | reverse complement strand
GCGCGGCAAGCCTGGCAGATGCCTTCAGGATAGCGTCTCCACTAACCGTGGCACTCGCGTGCGCCACCAGCCTCGTCCTCGTCCGACGGCGAGAAGCCGCTTCTCATCATCCAGTGGCAGCGTGTCTCCTGGATCGAAATCACGCGCCAGGCGGCCCGACGCGCCAGCGTGGGAGGCGACAGCAGCCCACCTTCGCGCCGACGCTCACCGTGGGTCTTCGACAGCTTTTTTGCCTGCGTAGGGCTGAGACCCTCTGCGAGGGTCGAAACGGCGTCCCGTCGGTTCAAATTCACGAGACAACGACGAAACCTCGTGACGAAACCACCCAAGAGGAAATGGAGAGCCCGGAGGCTGCCCCGTGAGCATGAGTTCGCGCCTCATTGCCGACTTGGAGGCAGCCGGCGCCTTCGCTGGCGTGCTCGAGCGCTGTGCGACGCCTGCTAAAGACATCATCATCTCAGTGACGGATGTACGCCACGTGCGGTGGGCGCGCAACCTGCTGTTCAATCTCGACAGCTTCGGCCACAGGCACACGCTTGTCATCGGCGGCAGCACGGCCTCGTGTTCTCTGCTCGCATCGCACGGCGACCCGCGACCGCTGCCGTGCGCTTGCGCGTACAGCAGCCATTTACGTAGTCATCTCGGCCTGAGAAAATGGCGCATCTCGCAATCGCACGTCTACCTCTTGTGGTGGCAGCGGTGGCACTATGCAGCGCTCGCCGTCTCCATGTCTTACAGGGTGTTGGCGCTGGACACGGATCTGAGCCTGCGAACGGACCCGTATCCAATCTTGTGGGCATCGCCACTCAGCGATCATTCGATCATCGTTGGCCTCGACTCGGAGTCCGACGGCAAGGAGAACTACTACACGTTCCCGTCGATCAACGTCGGCTTCGTCTATTGCACAGGCAAGCGAGGAGGAGCATCCGCGTGGGTGCTGGGCGAAATCAGCCGGCGCGCCGCGCAGCTCCTCGACACGCCGATGCCGAGTGGTATGGCCCCGCAGATGCGGCTGTGGGAGCAAGACCTCTTCCGTGACGCTGTGGAATCGGCCGCGTTTGGCAACCTAAGCTTTCGCCATTCCCTCCGCCACATCTCATCAAGCGGCTCGGCGGCTCGCAAGGCAAGCGCGGCGGCGGCGCGCGAGCTGCGCTGGAGGCACGCGCTCTCAACGACGCTCGTACCGAGCACACTCGTGGCGGAGCCGCGCCGGCTTTGCTGGCTGCCGTTGCACCGCCCACCGGATGCTGGCGGCGTTCCGACCGCGGACGCCGCCAACGCCTCAAGCGAGAGGCTCGCCGGGCTGCCTCAGTGGTTCTTCTCGCAGTACATCGTGATGCCACATGGGCACCCGCGATACGGCGCGTGGGCTCGCCAGCCCTCACCCGTCGTGGTGGGCCACACGGTTGGCGTGCGCATCAAGCTTTGGATCATGCGAGCCCTCGGCTGGTGGCAGTATGATGCTGAGGCGAGGGCCGCAACGTGGCCGCGCGACGCGGCGGACGCGAGGTGGGGCGGCATGGCAGTGGTGCAGGTGGCGTCCGGACCCGGCGGAGCGACCGAGCAGGCTATGCAGAGGCCTCGCCGGGTCTTTTCAGCCCACAGCCGGCTGCTGGTGATGAGAGGGCACCATGAGCTTCGCTGGCGTTCCCTGAAGAGTACGGACGGGGTGCCGGCCGTGATGGCTCGATGGATCTTGATCGCCCTTGCGCTCGGACGACGTCCAGTCATCCCACTCGTGCCGTGCATGCTCTCGTCGAGGAACGGTCTGCCGCTTGGCATGTACGAGAATCTAATCCCGCTTCGCAACCACAGCCTGTGCGACAGAGCCGCGCTCGAACCACATGCGACCATCGCTGCAGAGGCGAGCGTTGGCTGGTCAGCGGGATGGTCTGCCACCGTGGACAGTACCGAGGTGACCAGGTCCGTCGAGGCTGCCCATGGTCCGTGTTGCTGCGTGTGGGTGCCACCAGCCCCAGCATGCATCGATGCAGTGGGCACAGGTGCGAATGGATTGCGAGGGGAGCTTTTGCTCACAGAGACCGATCTGGGCAGGCTGCTCAGTGAGGCTCGGGCCGAGAGGCGCGCCAAGGTGAAGGTGGTCTCGCTCACACAGCTCGGCAGTGGCAGTGGGGCCGGGGCGCCTAATGTGTCGCTCCTCGCCGACTTGCGCCGGCTCGGTCGGTCTCGGGCGCGTGTCCTCGTCCTCGACGTGGCTAATGGACCTCCGTTGCATCTGCTTGGCAATCTTGAGGAATTGCAAGCGGCGGCCGCCGCGATGGCCGCATCTGACAAGTTCGTTCGGCAGGGGGTTGATGCCTCGTACGCACCGAATTGCCTGAGCAGCTTGCACAGCTCGTTCGTACTGCCGGCTCTCCTCGATAATTGGCGGGCGAAGAAAGCTCGAGCTGGATCCGCTCTCGGCGCGTCTACTACGTGGCTAGCCAACTCGAGAGATGGCTACTGCGAGAGGACGGACGGCCCGGGCAATTGCCAGCATGGCGGCAAAGGCTCGCACAAATTGAGCCCTGCTGACCTGGCCGACTATGAGACAGCAGCTAGTGCGTGCTTGCGATACTGCATGCTGTGCGCGCGACGATGCAGGTACATCTCGCTATCGCTGGTCCATGCAGACTGCAGCTGGTTTTACGAGTGCAACTTGCGGCAGCTCCGCAAAGATGTTGCCGGCTTCATCAGCGGTGTCGTTCCCGTGGGCTCTCAATCAGAATCACCTGTAAGTTTCCGTTCGGGCTAATACAGGAACGTACCCCGGTACAAGTACCCGTAGTTTAGGCTCCGTGATTCCTAACTGGTAGTGCGGGGATCAGTTTCGTTCCTTGATTGCAAAAGAGCGGAGGGGTTCAGCGTTGTTCACGGGTCGCTTGGGTACCGTTTGTGCGCTGCTGTGCGCGGGCCGCGGTCTTATTGTGAGGCGGCAGAAGAAACTCTGCGATGCCCATGCAGTGACGGACATTCTGCGGCGGTGCTCTTTCCCCGGCGATGCGTAGCGGCAATGCCGTGAGAACGGAAACCTTTTGACCGGGGTAGTCTCGCTGGTTGCGATCGATGCCGTCGCACGAGAGCGTCTCGGCACCCGCAGGGCAGTCGCACGGACGCACCTCGCCCGCAGCTGTGATAGCTCGTGCTATGGGCACGCACGCACTCTCGCTGAAAGTTTCACGCTCGCATTCACCGGCGCACATGATGAGCTCTGACCACGGCTTACGCTTCATCGTCGGCGTCGTCGCAGTACCACGCTTGATTTGGATTGAATCATAGCCGCGAGCACGGGCGAATTCGCACCAGTACTTATCGCCCGGATTATTGGTGCACAACGCATTGGCCGATACGCGTGCGCCATACAGAATTTCGTGAACGTCGCACCGTGCGTTCACACGCAAGCTTCGGCCAACATTGACGTATGCACTTGACCAGCTTGATGCGTTCGGAACAGTGTAAAACCAGCAGCCATCTGAGCATTTGCAAACGCACGCTTGCTCAACCAGGACGCTACTCAAGAATCACCGTGTTCGAGCCCTCCATCATCGCGCACAGTTGATGGCCTTGCCCGCTTGCACGCTGGTGGGCAGCTTGCCTTGTATACTTGCATATCCCCACTCATCGCCGTAGCCCCGACACCTCCCGTCGCAGTGTTTCCCATGCTTGCGGCCGGGTTGAAGTGCGGGTGCCATCCTCAACACGCCCACCCATGCGTGATCACGCACCATCGACCCGTCGCACGCAAGCTGCGGAGAGGCGTGAAGCATCGTGCTATACCGGTACCGGTAAAAAGACACCGGGACCGGTAAGTACTAATACTACGGGTATTGTACTTGACAAGTTTGGCGCACATACGAGATACAGCAGCCAGCCTAAGACTGTACGACTTAAGTACAGTACCGGTGCGCCCAGCCTGGCGTGGGCGTCGAAAGATCACGCGTCCCGGAGCATCATTATTCGCCGTGAACGAACTCGTGAACGCCTGGAACGAGTTTGGCAACATGTTTTGCGTGGATACTTTCCGCGATTCGGGAACTCATGGTGTGGGCGGACCTTTCGTCCTCCGCGACGCACATCTCGGCGCGGGTCAACGCGACATTGACAACCGTGCCGCCGCCCAGTCACAACGCTGCCGACAAAAACCAGCCATCTGGCGGCCGAATCTTTCTCTTCGGCGGCGACGATGGCAGCCAACCAAAAGGCGATTGCTGGATCTACGATGTGGTCGTGGGTGAGTGGACCGCACCAGAGATTCGTGGTACCGCGGCTTCAGCGCGCTCGCGGCATACGATGACGTTGCATCGCTACGTCCGTGATGAGACCCAGCTGGAGGAAGATCGGCTCTATCTGTTTGGCGGCGTGGGCACGCACACAGATGTGGTCCTGTACCTTGACCTGCTGCGGAAGACGTGGGTTACACCGCGCACCATTGGCCACGATAAACCAATTGCCCTGATCGGGCACACTGCCGCCCAGGTGGGCAAGGAGCTGTTTTTCTTCGGTGGTCGCGATATTCATCGTCCGTACAATGCTGTGTGGGTGCTGGATGCCATCGAACACGAATGGAAGAAGCCATCGCCCATGGGTACATCGCCACCGCCGTGCTCGAAGCACACGATGGTCGCCCAGGGGACGCGGCTGTACGTAGCGCTTGGCGAGATCTCGCAGGATCGCGTGTTCGTCTATGATACTACGAAGCATGCGTGGGCGCAGGCTGAGGTCACGCCCGACACGCCCGCGCCGCCGCTCACTCGTGCGTCGTGCGCGCTCGTGGGCAATGAATTGATCGTCTTCGGTGGCGTTCATGAAGAAAGCCGGGAGACCGTCAACACGCTCGCACTGCTCGACATGCCCACGATGAGCTGGCACGTCGTCGATGCCGGCGGCTGGGTGCCGAGTAGCCGCGTGGGAAACGCCCTGTGCGCACTTGATGGGCGGTTGTACTTGTTTGGCGGCCTCGACAGTTCAGGGCCCACGCAGACGTTTGCAAACTACGAGGCGAGCGCGATGGTGTGGGAGGCTCCTCAGCTCGAGGGCGCGGCGCCAGGGGCACGTGTGGGCCATACCATGGTGAGTGCGAGCAACGGTCAGGTGTACGTGTACGGCGGCGCCTCCGGTGGCAGGCCCCTGAGCGAGATCTTCGTGCTCGACTTGTCACGCAGCTTCTGGGAGCGCGCCGTCGTGGTGGATCCCCGCGCAGAGGCACCGCCTCCGAAAGTGGGCCATGCGTGCGTCTTCGTCAAGGTCGGGCAAATGGGGCAGCTTGCCAAGGACAATCACCACTACGTAGGTGATAAGCTGCTGTGCTTTGGCGGTGGCGATGGACGAAAGGCAACGAATGAGACCATTCTGATCGACCTGCCCTCACTCGCTACCCTGAAGCTGCAGCCGTTTGGCGAGCCGCCGCAAGAGCGCGTAGGGCATGCCATGGCACTCGTGCGCGGCTCCTTGCTGTACGTGTTCGGTGGATTCGTGCGCAAGCTCGGCTACATGTTCGACTTGCATTGCCTCGATCTCGGCACGAATTCGTGGCAACAGTTGTCCGTCGGAGGCACTGTCCCTGACGGTCGCATCAACCACACCCTCTGTGCACTCGATCGCACCCTCTACCTCTTCGGGGGCGCCTTCAAGGGGCACTCGTTTGGCGACGTGTATGAGCTCTCCACCTTGAGTCATCGGTGGGAGAAGTTACAGACGTCTGGCCTCACGCCGGAGCCGCGATCCGCCCACACTGCCCAGATGGTGGGCTCAAAGATGTTTGTCTTCGGCGGCGTCGCCAACGGGAACACCCTCGGCGACCTGATCTTTTTGGACATCCCTCTTTTTCACTGGTGCCGGCCTCGCACGTCAGCGCCGCCGCGCGCCCGAGGCAACCACGCCTCGACTGTGGTGAACAGCCGGTTCATTATCTTCGGTGGCTCCACAGGGGGCACTTTCTTCTCAGACACGGCGATCCTCGACCTCGAGTCGCGCTCAACGAGCCACCCGCTGCCCGAGACACTCGGCCGCAAGCCGGCGTCGGCGATGGCCGAGCGCGCTGAAAAAGATCTCGCCGAGGATCGACAGCGGCAGGCAGCCAACGCAGCTGCCCCCCTTCTCAGCACGTCAACCGCCTTGACGATCGTGTCCACTGATGGCGCGGCTGCCGCCGCTTCCACTGATGGCAAACGCAGGGTGACGTTTGGCGCCCAGGCAGGCACCAAGTACCTGGCCCTGACCGGACCGAGTACGGGCGGAGGTGCGCAGCAGACATCGGGCTGCACGGCGCTTGTGGCTACGTCCGGAGGGGCGGCGCCCGTCACGGCGCTTGCAACCACGTCCGGAGGGGTAGCGCCCGTTACGGCGCTTGCAACCACGTCCGGTGGGGTAGCGCCCGGCAGTGCTGGCGGCTCCAGCGCCAGCAGTACGGCTCTCACGGTATCAGCACTGCAGCAACATGATGGAGGCTTGGCCGATCGAATGCGCGCCGCCGAGGAGGATCGTAAGGAGGCATTGGCCGTGGCTGTGCGCCATTTTCAGGCCAAGGCCGACGTGGGCGAGCAGCAGCGGAAGACGTTGCGGCAGGTTTTGCAGGAGGAACGAGAGACTCTAGACGGCGGTGCCGGAGGCGAGAGGGCACCGCCATCACCCCCCAAGACCTCCATCTCCCCAACTCGACCTCGGTCACCCCCACATGGCAGCTCAGCTAACCTCGATGCAGAGGCCGAGCGTGATAGGTTGCTTGCTCTCAACTTACCCAACGAGATGAAGTACGCGCGCGAGTTCTCAACTGATGAGCGACTGCTGTACAAAGGAGCGGGGGTGGTTGAGGATGCATGGCTCTACGACTGCAAGTCCATCGTGGAGTGGTTACGGCATTGGTCCCTCGGGAAGCTCATCAGCACCTTCCAAGTGCATGAGGTGGACCTCGAGGTGGCCATCGACCTGACCGAGGAGGACTTAGAGGAGATGGGCGTGCTTGAAAAGGGGCGGCGCCGGCGCGTCTTGCAGGCGCTCGGGAACCTGCGCAATTGGTGCATGCGCGCGGCGCGTCAGCAGTACGAGAACGAGCAGCTCTTCATGGGCCGATACTCAGTCGCAGGCACAGCTGAGTGGGGTGCGTACATGGTGATGACGGGCACGGACTGCAAGACAGGTCGCTCCATCTGTCTCAAGGTGACGTCCGACTATCAGAGGCACACGCACGAGCTGGCGATCCGCAAGAAGCTCGATACCGAGTACGTAGTCGAGTGCTTTGACTCGCTCGAGGACGTACTCGGCAACTACACGACCGTCCTCGAGTACGGCGGGATATCGTTGCGCCAGATGCTGAGAGAGCAAGTTGTCAGCGACACGCAACGGCGGCAGCTTGCTGAGCGTATGATTGCGGTCGCACGGCACATGCACAGCCACAAGGTGGTGCATGCTGATCTGCGACCAGATCACTTCTTCCTCATTGACGGCCAGTGGAAGTTGATGGACATGAGCCGCGCCGTCGAGACGGGCGCCTCTGTACCGTCGGTTCGTGGCACCCAACCCCTCTGCTACTGCGCACCTGAGGTTGCTGAGCTCATTCTGCGGCGCAACGAACGAGACAACGCGGACCGGAGCCCCAGCAGTCGCGACGGTTCACTGCGATTCGAGCTGGCAGCGACGCCCAAGCTCGATTCGTGGGGCCTCGGCCTCGCCATCTACGAGCTCTTCTCGTCTGGGGGTGCGCCGCTCTTCCCTTTCGCGACGGATGCCTCGCATCTGGAGGCGCTTGCTGATGGGACTGTCGACACGTACCTCGGCGCCGTCTCGCCTCCTGCGGCGCGCCATGTACTCGAGAAGCTGCTCGAGATCGAGCCAGAACGGCGCGCTTCGCTTGACGACGTCATCAAGCACGCGTGGTTCGGGGGCGGCCTCGACACCATCGAGCTCCAGGACTCATTTGCCGGGTTGCAGCAGGCGCAGGAGCTTACGCAGCGCCAGCTTGCCACAATGCAGGCCGAACTCCGAGGCAAGAAGATGGCAGCAAAGGAGGCGGCGCAAAGCGCCGCGCATCTTGAGGAGGAGCAGTACAAAAGGCGCGAGGCGGCGGCGTCCAAACGTCGCGCAGTCCTGTCTGCAGGAATCGGGGCTCCGTAGTCAAGTCTGTAGATTCGATAGTTCATTTACAAAGGTACTATCGCGACCTGTGTGCTGTCAGATTTAAAAAAATGAAAAATCAGATTTACTTGTGCCATTGGTCTGAGCCACCAAATAGTGCGTCCGTGCCAGCCCGGCTCCGGCGCCCGGTTGGCGTTGCAGTTGCGTTGATCATCACATTAACACATACACAAACTGGTGTTTTTGAAACCGGTGTTTTTGAACGGTTTTTTACCGGTACCGGTCGACCTAAATTTGGCAGACCTGTTAAAACCTGCCGGGACGCGCTTGGCGTTCTGTGGTTTGGGCCGCCGCGTGGGTCCAGCTGGCTCTGGGGCTGTTGCATGCGCCATGCCCACGACTGCGCCGAAAGGCAAGTTAAAGGTAAGCAAACTCAAATTGAAAGGCGACGTCATCGATAGGTCGCAGCTTTCCACGAGGCTGAAAAACGACGTCAACGATAGGTCGCAGCTGTCCACAAGGTCGCAGCTGTCCACAAGATCGCAGCTGTCCAGTCGTGTTGATTCCGGCCCATCCAGCCACCGCTCGACCAAGGCCGCATCACCATCTCCGTCCCATGCGGGCACTAGCCGAGCTCGATCAGCGCATCTCAAGCCACTGACAGTACTTCAAACATCCGTTGCTGAAGACTGTAAAGAGGAAGAGGACGGAACAGAACTTAAAGAAGACGAATGCCCGCCGAATGACGCATCCGCAACAGCTGAGCCCTTTAAATTGCCTTTGTTGCTGAATGCTGCGTCATCACCATTTGCGTCAACGTACGTGGTGCCCTCCGCATCGTCGTCTGCCGGATCGCAACCCTCACAGCGCAACGAAACCACGACGGAGCCACTGTTCGGCGAGGCCGAGGATGACGATGAGGACGAACTTGATCCCACCGAGCGACGAGTGATGACAGAGACAGAGCATGCGGAGGCCGTGGCTATTCAGGCAGCTTCCATGGAGGCGGCGGCCGCGGCGGCCTCTGCGCCACTCAAGCACAGCTCCGAGCTTCGTAAGGCTGTCGAGGCGCGGCATGCGGAGGCGGCCGCACTCGAGCTCGAGCTTCAAAAGGCAAGCGAGCCCACAAAGCCAGAGGACATCGCACTCGAGGAACTCGTCGGGAGGGCAGTCCTCGCGCGCAATCTCTCAGCGAGCTCAATGCTGAAGGAGTGGGACAGGAATCGGGACGGCGAGCTGTCGAGGTCCGAATTCAAACAGGCGATCAACGACTTGACAGCTAGCTATGTCACACGGCCGCCGACCATCGAGCGGATCGGCGCACTCTTCGAATCGATTGACATCGATGGGAGCGGCAAGCTCTCGACGGACGAGCTCAAGCCCTTTTTGCGCGCTTTTTATGTGCAGAGGGATGGGCGCGCCCAGTGGGAGGAGCGCGCGCGCAGGCGAATTACAAAATGCGCCGACGATGCCACGGCCATCCATGAGGCGGCTGAGGCGACGTTCTTGGCAGAGGCTATGGAGCTCCGGCTGAAGGCGACACGCACGCAGCCGCCGCTCAATGTGCGTCTCGGGCGCGCCATTCGGAGCAAGCTGACGAGTGATTCAGGGAGGAGTCCGGGTTACAGCAGCGCGCTCGATGCACTCGCGTTGCAATGGGCAGCCGCCCAGCACCACGGCGACTACACTTGCACGACGCTGCGCAAGCACCAGTTTCGACGGCAGCTGATGGCGCTTAAGAACATGGGCGAGCTGCGCATCGAGGGCGTCGTGGGCGAGGCGATGGCGCAGATTGATGCCCTGTTCGATCACCTCGTTTTCTTACAGGAGAAGGAGAAGGCGGAGCTGACAGAACGGCTCGTGAGGGCGAAGCAATGGAACGCCGGGCACAACTCATTGAAGGCTGAGGGCGTCCTTGAAACCTCTGGGCACGGCGCCGGCGTGGGCGTGGGCGTAGGAGCAGGCACAGGCGTAAGGAGAGGGGCAGTCAAAGACGAGTCGGCGCCCTTCGAGATCCACGTAGCAGAGACGTGCGAGGGAGATGGCGACTGTTCATTGCAAGACGACGACAGTGACGACGACGATGCTGGGCAGCTCGAAATTCGGTCGACCTTGGCTACGCTTGTAACTGGTGCCGCGCTGCAGCTCGAGGAGGTCGACGAGCAGGAGGAGGCGTGGAAGGATGCGGTCCAGGCTGCGTATCACCTGCAGGTGGACCTCGCAGTCACCGAGGCGGCCGAGAAGGTGACCGCCGCCTTTGAGGCTGAGAGGGCAAGCCTTCGGGCCAAGGCTGCCGCCGAGAAGCGTAGGTCCAGAGAGCAGCGCCTGTTCGAGAAAAAGCGTGAGCAGCGCCGGGCCGCCCTAGCGCGCAAGGTTGCGGAGACCGGGGCGGTCGAGTAGTGTATGCTTACCCCCCTGGGTTTTTTTAGAGCAGTTCCAGGATTCATCACAGGATTCATAAGGTCACCGTTCACCTGGTTTGTGGGTTTTCTTATTTCGATTCTTCTTGACGCCTCGCATTTCGCGATCGTGATTCGTTGCGGAAAAGAGCGGACCTACCTCCTACGCTATCACGGTATCACAACGCAGTCGAGTGGAGACGCAGCTTCAGCGTTCAGGGACCTCCCGTCCCATTGCTCCCGTCCCTGATCTCAGATAGGATAAACCACTGACTTCCCCAATCACAGCGTTGCCTCTCTTTCTCTCTCGAAGAGTCACCGCAGCACACCTCGCACCCCACCTGGCAGGCCTCCCCTGGCAGGCCGTAGCGGACCTTTTCGACCTAACTCAGTGCGTCCTGTACATTGTGCTTGGGCACAACTCAGTATAGGCCTCGTACGGTAGCTCAGCCTCCTCGTTGGTGGGGACGGCTAGGGCGCGCCCCATTTCTCGGCGGCGGTAGCCAGTGATGATGTAGCCTGTCCCGAGGAGACCAACAGCGAGCAGGCAGGTGGTGAGCGGCCACATGCTGACCGTGGCGCTGGCGTGGTCAGCAGGATCGGCGCCGCTCGACATCATCGATGTGAAGAGGTCTTCCTGCAAAAGGCCATCGATGCCGCCGGCGGCCGGCGAGGCGACCGGCTCGCCGGCTGGCGACGCGGCTGGCGACGCGGCCGACGGCGCGGCCGGGAGGCGGTACGACTGGATCGAGTGCGGCGGCACGGTCACGTTGGAAGCACCGGCGCCGAGAGAGACATCATAGATGGAGAAGGTCAGCGCCTCCTTGCCCTTGTTCATAGCGACAACTGAGACGCCGCCATCTGGCGTGACGAAGGCGACAGCATCGAAATCGGGCTCCTTGGCGATATATGGCTGGAGGCAGAGCTCACGGTCGTCCAACGGGTCGTCATTGGCCAGGTTGGCGAGCGAGCGCACCGGGAAAGCGTGGGGGAAGCCCTGGCCATCGCCGTGGACCACGCTGAAGGTCTGCGCCTCGGCATCAATGTCTGTGCACGGCAGGGCCTGCGCCACAATGTACGTCGATCCAGCGTCGAGTCCGATGGACGAGCCCGAAGTGCCCTTTTTTGTGAGGCACTTGCCCGACGCCGGGTTGACGAATTGCGTGCACGCGACGCCCGTCGACTTGACCTGCGCGTTCGTACACTTGGGCGAGATGCGACGCTCCCACTTTTGGTTGGGTGAGTGTGCGCACGAGTACGTGTCGATGCGAGGGCCAACGCCCCAGTTGGACACGTCGAGGCACTGGTAGGACGTCTTCTCGATGACGATCGAGCCGGTGTTGTCCAGTGTGAACGACTGGAGACCCGAGCCCGAGCACGGCAGGAAGACGAGTGGCTGACCGTTGGCAACGTCATTCACGGTGAGCTCCTTCTCTTCGACGACATGGTTGGCAATCTTGATGCGCTTCGATAGTGCGGGGATGTACTGAGAGAAGTGGCCCATGTAGTAAAACGATGCCTGGAAGATGAGCGTGCTGCCCTGCTTGAGCTTCTGCTTTGGATCGGCGATGATGTTGGCGTCGCAGCGATTACCAAGGTGGTTGGGGCCGCCGGTGACGTCGAGGATCAGATTCCAGTCGACCCAGCCTATCGACCAATGGAGGAGGTCCTGGAGGATATCCATACCCAGGTGCTCAGCACGCTGCCACCACTCGTCGGCGTTCATGTGCCTATACACGACGCCAGGGCAGTTGCACGCCTCAGTTGCCAAGATGAACTTATCCGGCGCGATCTCGTGTGTGCTCTCGAGGTTATGCGTGTTCAGACCGCCATACCAGTGCACACCGATACCATCAATCATTGAACGCGCGCCGGGATCGGCGTACAGGGTTTTGGCCCACTCGACCACTGAGCGCGAGGAGGGAATCGCGAACCGCACCAGGCCAAGTCATGTCATGTCGGACACAAGAATGGGGTGGGGGCAAGGACGAGGATGGGCACGGACGTGGACGAGGATGGGCGAAGCTGTGGGGTGGAGGCGACGTGTGCCACGGCAACAGCACGGGACCGGGCGCGACACGCATGCATACCGTGATCCTTGTTGTGGTCAAATCCGATAATCTTGGTGCCGGGGTGGTCGGCCCGCAGTACGGGGCCGAGGTGCTTCTTCACAAACTGTGCCTGGAACTCGGGCGTCCAGAGGCACTTCTCCCAGCCCACATCGCCAGCCTCGGCCTCGTTCTGGACGGTCACACCCCATATGTCGATGCCGTGCTTTTTGTACGCGGAGATGAAGCGGGAAAAGTAGTTGGCGTACGGGCGCTGCATCTCGGGGTCGAGACCGTTGGGCTTCGCCGTCGAGAGCATCGAGCGCACGCCGTTGATTGGAAGTTTCATCCAATGTGGCGGCGACCAAGGGGAGGCAAAGAGTGAGAGCTTGCTCCCCGCCCTGCGGATCGCATCCTGAGCTGCAAGGATCATGGGGATCATGCCACTGTCAACGTCGTGGGCTACCGAGTCGTCAAAATGCTTGAGCTCGACATCACCAGCCACGTAGGCGAACGAGTAAGTGCGAGACCAGTCCCCCGGACCGAAATCGCACGAGTTCATGGGTACGCGACCGACCGTGTAACCGAGGCCACCTTTCTCAGGAGGATCGAAGTACTTGTGAATGACCGTAGCCTGGTCCTCCGGTGTCAACGAGAGCCAGTTGAGGGCCGCAGCTTCGGTGAATGCACCTCCAAACCCGAGAATCTCCTGGTATGTAGCGCTCCGGTCGATGGTCAGTACCTTGGCCTCGATGCTCGGCGACGCCATCCTCTCGAGCCGGAGAGGTGGCATTTTCTGGAGCAGATTGTACTTGCCATTGCCGAGCGAGGCCGTCTGCTTCCATTCAATGGGCGGGAGAGCAGGTGGCGAGAGAGGAGAGGGCGGGGGAGGAAAGGGCGGTGGTGGCGACGGCGGTGGTGGCGACGGAGACGGTGGCGCAGGTGGCGGAGGCGCGGGAGGGGGAGGCGTGGGTGGAGGAGGCGTGGGTGGAGGAGGCGTGGGTGGAGGAGGCATGGGTGGAGGAGGCGTGGGTGGGGGAGGCGTGGGTGGAGGAGGCGTGGGCGGAGGAGGCGTGGGCGGAGGAGGCATGGGCGGAGGAGGCGCAGGCGGTGGTGGCACCGGTGGGGGAGGCATTGGTGGCGGTGGCAACGGCGGGGGTGGAGAGAGATCATCGCCGAAGATGGGCTGGAGACAGATGCCTAGTAGCATCAGCTTCATCAAATAGCCAGCACGTGGTACGGCAAAACCCAGCCGACGTCTAAATTGGAGTGCCTTGTTTCGGCAAGCCTTTCGGGGCGACGGAGGGCTCGGTCGGCATGAAAACATCGCTTTTCATGTTAATACACACAACACGCTTTTCACAGAGGAGATTGTGGCTGTTTGATGACGCTTTTACTGGATGTCGGGTGCCGGTAGTCATTTTCACAGTAATGTTGTGAACGCGCGACGGCCGAACGACGACAGAGATTTGTCGCGATAAGCGCGTGTGTTGCAGCCCAAAGCGCCCCGCGCGTGATTGCAGGCGCAATCACGAGAGTGTGGTTTGTGTTTTGATGTTATCAAACTGAAGTAGTAGGCGCAATCACGTGGATGAGACCCAAAAATCTCTTCAAGTCAATCATGGATCCAACAAGTGCTGCGTAGCTCGCGCGCGATAGCGCGCTGAGCGTCGTGGTTGACCAGCGCTCGCGATTTTTGGGTCCAGTGGCAAGGTAGCAATGCTCAGCAGCATTAGCCTCGTCACTGCTTTCCCTTTGAACGATACATGGGCACTTCTGGGCAGGAGGTGCGCTAAGTACCCGATGATGGCATCTCTGCTTGAGATGGCAAAGTTAAATGAAGGAATTGTTATTGACGTTGGCGCCAACGGCGGCTGCGAGATGTTTCATGCGCTTAGGAAGGGTCGACGTGTCATCGGAGTGGAGTGCCTCGGGAGCGCCTACCACGAGTTGCTCAGCATGTCTGCCATAGGAGAGCATCCAAATGCGACCTTGCTGCACGTATGCGCAAGCAACGGCACCCGCATCGCTGATCTGAATCTTGCTCGCGATTCATCGAGCCTCATCGAAGCTAATGTTCGCAAGACGAGATCTGAATTGAGGAAGGTGCCAACTGTAGGGCGTGTGCGAGAGCCTGTGGTGCTGGTGCCTCTTGATGAGGTGCTTTCACCGGCTGAGCGTGTTGCGGTCATCAAGGTCGATGTGCAAGGCACAGAATATGAGGTGCTCCAAGGACTGCGGCGAACCATCGTCCGCGACCGCCCTCTGATCAGCTACGAAGACGATGCCAAATTCCTGAATAGCAGCGATCTCGGGCGCATGTTGAGGGAGCTGGGATACGCATGCCGTGATCTCGGACATTACGATAAAGTCTGCACTCATGCGCTCGCATCATCCGGTTCGTGACCGGTGACGGGTGGTCTTGCGTTGGGACTACCAAAAAGTGCCATGTGCCTTGTGTGCCAGTATTTCTACTACGTATTTGAATCAATCTCGGCTACGTCTCTTACTCAGAGATCCAGCACCATCTCGACGACCCGCCGATCAGCCTTGCGGCCAAGCACCTCCTTCGAACGCCGCACAAACGAGCCGCTACGCTCATCCACGGCTTCGCGCAGCATCTCAATGTCCGTCGGCTTGATGTCGTTGTACTTGAGGTTGAGGCTCGTGACGGCGCACACGGTGCTCGCTCGGACCGCCTCCGCGATGGCCCGGATGCCGGCGGACGTGTACGTGCCCTTGCCGGTGCTGTGGTTGATGCCGGCGATATTATTGAAGCTGAGATCGACGGAGGTCAGGCCTGGATGCTCGCCGATGAACGCGGCGAGCGCGACGGCGCCGTCGGGCCCGACCTCGTTCGACGGCAGCTCGAGGATCGTGAGCGCAGGCCGTATCTGCAGGTCTGCTGCGATCAGGATTGCGTCGGGCGCCTTAAGGCCCTTGTAGTAAAAGTTGACGTGTTTCTGGGTGGGACCAATCCCGCAGAGCGAGACGCGGCGCGCCTTGGCGATTGCGGCGAGCATGCGGGCCGCGTCCTTGTCGAGCTCGTTGCCGAGCACGTTGAGGGCGGTGAGTGCGCGGTTGGAGGTGAGCGCATTCGCGAGCAGCTCGATGCCGCTCGCCTCATACTTGCCGATACCGTGGGCCAAGCCGCAGAGCGAGTTGTGACTCAGGTCCACCTCGGTGAGCGACGTGTTCAGCTTGAGCGCCTGAGGGAGCGCCCGGAAAAGGACGAGTGGCAATTAGAGGCCATCAGAGGCCAGCAGAGGCCAGCGGAGTCCAGCAGAGACCATCATGGGCAATCAGAGGCCAGCAGAGGCCAGCAGAGGCCAGCAGAGGCAGTCCGTCGCAATCTCACCTGGGCGAGTGATTCGCATGCGGTGGGCAGCAGCGCGTTAGACGCAAGGCGCAGGCTGAGCATGGCCGAATGCGGCAGGCTCAGAAAGTGGCAGAGGGCCACGAGCCCCACGAGGTCGTTGCCCCGCTTGGCAATGTCGCATGCCTCGAGAGAGAGCCATGAGAGCCGTGCGGGCAGCCCGCGGCTGAGCGCGCCCACCACGTCCGGTGAGAGCTTGCGCTTAGCAAGGTCGAGCGACGTGAGCGAGGCGCGAGACCAGAAGACTGCGACCAGTCCGTAGGCCTCCATCAGATGAAGCGGCTGCTCACCAACGAGGGCAAAAGACTGGTGCGTCGAGCGCAGCAGGCTCCGCCCGTCGTCGTGGCATGAGACGCCCTGCCGTGTTGCCAATTGCATGAGACCCTTGGGCCAGCCATCAAGAATGGAGGCGAGTGCGACTGCCTCCTGAATCGCGTCGCCGAGCGGTCCGTTGTCATTGTAGTACTCGGGCTCGTGTGACGTGAGGGAGCCGAGCTTGTCAGCGAGGAAGGTCTCGACTACCCCAGTGATGCCACCCACGGGCGATCTCGCGAGCACCTCAAGCTCGGGCAACGATGCCTCGGCCGCAGCCGCCCTGCCGGCACCCGCACAACTTGCCTCACGAGACGTGCAACTTGGCGATGCGCCCGCTCTCGGCGTGCCTCCTGCGCCGCCGGCGCTGACGGCGCGTGGCGTGCTGCCCGCACGTGGCGTGCAGCCGCTGACGCTGATCTCACGCTCTTTGAGAGGTGCTGCGGCTTGCAGGGACCCGAGGCCTGTGCGGCTTTTTGACACCAGCGCGGCTCGTGGCTTGCTGCTGCTCCCAGATGACGTGCCCGCGTTCCACCTCGCTACCCCTTTCCGCGGGGGTGGCGCGAGCCCCAAGCGCAGCTCCTCCCAGACCTCGCGAGTTTTCACTGCGTGCAGGATGCGAAGGCTGATCTGCTCGCACATGTCCTTGACGACCTTGCGCCGTTTCGAGATGACCTGAGGCAATCGGTGGCAAGGGGTGGTCATCAGTCGCAATCCGATCCGCGTCGCACTCGATTCAGTGTGGCAACCAGTGTGGCAACCAGCGGGTTGGAGAGTACCTGCTCGATCGTAGCGGCGTTCAGGTTGACAGACAGGCGTACGACCACCACGAGCACGCGCCCCTCGACGCGCGTCGTGAGGACTTCCAAGCCCGTCAGCGGCGCAAACAAGATCTCCTTTTCGTGGGGGTACTGGCTGAGCCAAGAGACGTCAGCTCCCCGGTCCACCATTCCCTGCTGGATCTCGAACACGATGCCAGCTCCCTTGGACTGCGACGCGTACATGAGGGCGACCTGGCGGTTGAGCGTGGTGGACATGAAAGCCGACTCGATGCCGCCGCGCACTCCAAACTCATTTGGCGTCCAAAACTCATCTGGCAGCCTGCCGCCCGAGATGCCACGGTACACCTTGGCTGCCTGCGAGAGCTTGCCCGTCTTGACGATGCACGAGTTGATGGCATGCAGCGTGCTCACGTAACCATTGCCCTTGCATGAGGCGAGCGCCGCGCCAAAGCCGCGCAGCACCGCGTTGTACTTGACGAACATCGGACCAGTGTACAGGCGGCCGCCGAAGAGCTCATGGAGGGTCATGGGCGGCTCTCCTAGAGCCTCAAGCGTGCGGTTGCGCATGGCCATGCGTGCGAGCAACTCGTCGACCTTGACGGGCTCGCGCGGCCGGGCGATGCCCTCCACGCCACGCGTCTCAACCGGCCACGGTTTCGATTGCTTTCGGTCCGGCGTCGCCACAAAGCGCCACTCCGTATCCGAGGTCGTAGTCATCCCGTAATTCGTCGTCGTGAACGGCTCGCGAGAATCATCGCGCTCCGTGTGCTCCGCCGACATCGCCGCGTACACATTCGGATCGGGCGGGCCGATCTTGGCCTCGAGGCCTCCAAAGAACGTGCTCAAGCCGCCGTAGCTCAGTTTGAAGTTCTCGGCCGACGCAAACTTTTCGTGCAGGTCCGCGCCCGTCACCGCCTCCGACTTGGCGAACTCGTGCAGCTTTGGCAGGAGCTGGTCGACGATGGCATCGACGCCCGCGATGATGCGCTCGCGCAGGATCTCGCGCAGCTCGGTGCTTCCGGCCTTGCTACCCAGCCTACGCATCTCGGCGAGTTCGGCCACGCTGTCGCCCGGGGTCTTGTGCCCGAGGATCGCACTTGCCAGCGGTGAGGTCACACCAGTCGCGTCAAGCCATTTAGCGGCCGTCCACTGCTCGGCTTCCATGGGTCGCTTCCGCGCGTCAAGCGAGGTCCGGAGCTCCGCGTACAACTCGCGAAACTCAGCGAGCTCGAGCACGCCGTTGCTGTTTATGTCAAAACGCTTGAGCATCACATCGGCCTCTGCGGAGTCGGTCGGGATGCCAAGAATGTTGAGAGCCTGGAATATCTCCACGCTATCCAAGGTTCCGTTGCCGTCCATGTCGAACCGCTGGAAGACCTCCAGCACGATGTCCTTGTCGTCCGTGGCGTCAGCCGTCGCCATGGAACCAATGACCTCACACAAGGGACGCGATCATGGATGATGGGCGCCCGGCCCCGGTGTGGACGCCGGCCAAATGCGGCCTCCTCGCTGTGTGCCGGTAAAGATATGTACTTTACCGGTAATATCGTTTTACGACCGCGGACTCGCATTATGGCGAGCCGCCGCGGCATTTAGTTCAGTTCAGTTCAGTTTCTTCGCGGTCCCCCCACGCTCACTCCACCTCCCGTAACTATACGTCGGAAAGGGGTGGGGGAGTACGTGCCCGCGCTCACGCGTGCGTTGCCTTGGGCCGGTCACCGTCTCGACGGACGGCTCCGCTCCCCTTGGTCAACACAAGTACTGAGTACTCGCTCGCTCGGGCTACTCAATTTCGCTAGTGAGGTCGGTCTCTCCCAGCACACAGTGTGATCTCTGGTGCTCGCTGCCCCATACTCCCGGGCGGTATTGGGGTTTTTTTCAATACAAGAAAAGGCTATTTTCACAATTTCGCTAGTGAGGTCGGTCTCTCCCAGCACACAGTGTGATCTCTGGTGCTCGCTGCCCCATACTCCCGGGCGGTATTGGGGTTTTTTTCAATACAAGAAAAGGCTATTTTCAATACAAGATATCAGTATATATCATTACATATCACGTTGCTATCATTGTGTATCATTGTGTATCATCGTCGATATCACAATATATCATGTCCCTCGGCGACACATGATATTAATGATATCGATGATACATAAAACACGACATGATATACCATGATATATGATGCTCGTTTTGAACACATGATACCAACATGATATCACAAAAAATAAAATTATGATACACCGCCAAAAAATATCATGTCCCGTATCATGTGTTGGTTCTACCGCGTCAGTATCATGTTTTGGTATCAATGATATATGGACATGATACCGGAGTGGCATGACCTGGGATATGAGATGACAAACAATCTTTACCTTTACTTTTATTTCATGATATCATTAATATATCTA
>Ga0210247_101368_pt1 | contig 19509 bp, 9 predicted proteins | sample ChrtobMetP3_16mM_FD_155449 | JGI IMG/M metagenome (GOLD analysis project Ga0210247, IMG submission 155449) | Chrysochromulina tobin associated microbial communities from unialgal haptophyte culture, Seattle, Washington, United States - P3_16mM | ecosystem: Host-associated > Algae > Haptophytes >... | reverse complement strand
TCGCACCACCCCGACCCCGATCAACGTCGGCGGCGCCGTCGGGCTGCTGGCGCTCGGAAACGCCCACACGTGCGCGTACGTGACGAGCAGCGCACTCCTCAAGTGCTGGGGCTACAACTGGGCCGGCCAGCTCGGCGCCGGCACGTATACCGATCGCTACACCCCGACCACGATCAACGTCGGCGGCGCCGTCGGGCTGCTGGCGCTCGGAAACGCCCACACGTGCGCGTACGTGACGAGCAGCGCGCTCCTCAAGTGCTGGGGCTCCAACTGGGCCGGCCAGCTCGGCGACGGCACGACGACCGATCGCACCACCCCGACCACGATCAACGTCGGCGGCGCCGTCGGGCTGCTGGCGCTCGGAAACGCCCACACGTGCGCGTACGTGACGAGCAGCGCACTCCTCAAGTGCTGGGGCTACAACTGGGCCGGCCAGCTCGGCGACGGCACGACGACCGATCGCCGCAGCTCCACCTTCTTTCCAGGGCTAGCCCTTCCACCACCCTCGCCACCGCCGCGACCGCCACCACCACCCTCGCCACCGCCGCGACCGCCACCACCACCCTCGCCACCGTCGCGACCGCCACCGCCGCCATCGCCAATCATCATCGGCGCCGAGGGCATCATCATCGGCGCCGTGGTTGGTGTGATCGCTGTCGTTGGCACCTGCATCGGTGTCGTCATCGTGCTGCGCCGCAAACGTAGTCAGCGGCCGAAGCCAAGGGGTGGGGTGCAGGACGAGCTCATGGCTCCACCGACAGCTTCGCGCACCTCGACACACTCGAGCCCCTCGCGTGCGGACGTCTTCTCGAGCACGCTCCTCCCCGAGGCGCTTGATTGCGTGCTGCTCAGGACGCGCGTCCGACGCCTTCGGCCGATGCTGAAACCTGGCCGGAGCTGGATCTTCCACTCGCCAGGGGTGCTGCGAGCGCCCGTGTCGGACTGCGAGATGCACATCACGGCGGGCAGGCTCTACCTTGAGCAGAAGGACGCCGCCGACGGGGCCAATTCGAGTGGCACCTTCGAGCAATGGCCGCTCGCGACGTTGACGAGCGTGAGGCGCCGCCGGCATGAGCTGCGCCACACAGCGCTCGAGCTCCTCATGACCGCATCGCACTCGGGGCACCAGGCGGGCGGCGCGCAAGGCCCGGTGGTGCTCGAGTTCCACAGCCACGAGGAGCGCGAGCAGGTGGTGCGCACCCTGGTCGGCCAGAAGCCACACCTCCGCCCCCTGGATGAGCAGCTGCCGGAGATGACGGAGAAGTGGCACGCTGGAGAGATTGACAACTACACGTACCTGCTGCATCTCAACGACTGCGCCTCACGCTCCTTTGACGACCTGTCGCAGTATCCCATCATGCCGTGGGTGCTCAGCGATTACAGCAGCGATGCACTCGACCTCAACGACCCTCGCCGCTATCGGCCGCTCTGGAAGCCTGTCGGCGCACTGGACGAGAGCCGCCTCGCCGCCACGCATCGCCAACGCCACGAGCTCCAGGTCGACGCCGAGGCGGGACAGACGACTCCGCTCTACCGCACCCACTACTCTTCGCCCGCCTACGTGGCGTACTACCTGCTTCGCATCTTCCCCGAGCTCACGTTCCACATCAACAGTGGCAAGTTTGACAAGGAGGCGCGCTCGTTCTTGTCGGTGGACAGGACGTGGCAGAATGTCTCCGAACGCGCACACAGCGGTGACGTCAAAGAGCTCATCCCCCAATTCTACTCGGAGCCCACCTTCTTGACGAATGAGATGGGCGACGCGGCGCTGCCTCCGGGGTGCAAGAATGTGGGGCTGCCTCCGTGGGCGTGCGGCTCCTCCACCGAGTTTGTGCGCCAGATGCGCGCCGCGCTCGAGTCCGACTTCGTCTCGGCGCACCTGCACCTCTGGATCGACCTTATCTTTGGGAGCAAGCAGCAAGGCGCCCCCGCTCTCAAGGCGAACAACCTCTTCGAGAGCTACACATACGAGAGCGCGCTGGATAGCAACAAGCTCGACGATGCCGCCCGCGAGCTCATCCGCGCGTGCGCGACCGACTTCGGCCAGACGCCGCCCCAGCTCTTTGCACAAGCCCACCCTCCTCGGCGGCTTCGCGTCAATGGGCTGCCGCAGCCATGGAAAGCGGCCGAGCCGAGCGCCACGCTCATCCAGGCGAATGCTCGGCGCTGGCTGGGCCCGCGCCACATCGTGGCGAACGCGGTCGAATTCTTCTTTGATGAGAAGGCCTTTCGCGGCACGGCGGAACTTTCCATCAAGGTGCCGCCGGTTGACGTCGTACTACGCATTGACGACACCGACGGCTTCTCCTTCGCCTACTCCAAGCGCACTAAAGACTGGATGCTCGCCTTGGGCGCCGCGGCGGAGGCGGCCTCAGATGAGCAGGAGATTGGCACGTTTCTGGAGAGCTGCTTTCGCAGCGATGACGAACGCCGGTATGCACCCTCCGAGTTCCATCCGTTCGCGAATGCGCTGCGCGAGTACTGTGGCTTAGTCTCGCAGCTGTTCGCCCAGAACGGTCGCAGCCCGGCGTCGCGAATGAGTGCGGCTGTGCGCCTCAAGAACATGTCAAAGGCCGTGCAGCTGGGTCTCAAGCGAATGCACGCGATAGTTGTGCGGGTCCTGCCGCCCCTGCAGAAGCCACGGCGATCGGCGCTGGTGCGCGCGTTGGTGCTCGATGAGATCACAACTCGCCTCTTCCGCCCGCTGATCATGCCCCTCATTCAGAGTGTCCACGGCGCGGACGACGCCGCCTATGCGGACAGTGTCGCCCGCTTTGCCCAGCTGCGCCCACACCACTTGAAGGGCATCGTCAACCTGCCGCCGCACTTTTGGCTGGGCAGCAGGGATGCCGACGCGAGTCCGCCGCCGCCGCTCTACACGCGTGCCCCAGGTAAGCCAATTTGTAATTTCGGGACCAAGTGCTACCGCAAGAACCGGGAGCACTTTGCACAGTACGACCATCCGGCCGACCATCCATTTTTCATCCAGGACGCCGCCTGCCCTGCGCACGTGCCGTACGCAACGGCAATCAAGGCCCTCGCGCACCTCTCCGCCACGTACTCAACTCGACGAAAGCTCGCCCTCCTGATGGATGTGCTGCAAGCGATCCAGCACCACGTGTGGAGCTACCACGGCATCGCCTCCCCAGAAGACCAAGCCAACGACAAGCGGCTCCGGCTCGCGGCCGACGATCTGATCTCGGTGTTCGCGTACGTCCTCTCCCAGGCGCGGCCGGTGCTGCACCTCTGCTCCGAACTCGCATTCATCGAGCGTTTTGCCGACGACGGGTGCCTGCTCGGCGAGCATGGCTATTGCCTCGCGACGGTCCAGGCCGCCTCTGGGTTCCTCCGCACTCTGACCTGGCCCCAGATTGAGCTTGGCTTGCAGAATGCGCATGTCATAGCTGACGTACTTGCTGCGTGAGGTACCGGTGAGCTGGTCGCAAAGCCCGCGTTGACATCGACGGGAGTCGCAGCGCTCACGGTGCGCTGAGCTCAGGAGAAGTAGCAAGCAGGCAGCTGCTGCGGCGAGGGAGAGCATGGCACCGCCTGCTTTGCGCCTCGATAAGCTGTCTGAGCTCGAGGGTCGCGGCCGGCGGCCCTGACGCGCGCCGATGGCAACTTCTCGCATACTCGTAGATCAACCGGATGCCCCACCACCCTCGCTTTCGAAGGCGAGAGCGGCAGATGCTCCACCACCCTCGCCCCCGCCCCGAGAGATTCACTACTGAGGAGAGTTATGGAGATTATTGAGAGAGTTATGGAGATGACTCATCGGACCGCGGCCCGACGTCCGACGAGCCACATCCGCCCTCGACGGCAGGTCTTCAAGCTCGAAGCCAAACCTTACAGGCTCACGCATGCACAACCGCACCCATGCATTCTCCCCGCCATCACGCCCCGTCACCCCCGACGATCTGTGATGAATCGCGGGTGCCCCTTGCCCTTAGTTTCGCCCTCAAGGCGACCTCCGGTTTCGGAGCCCAGGGTGTGCCGCGTTAACGGCCGCTCATCGAGCTCCATCTACTCCAGTAAAAAAAACGCACTCCTCGCGCGCGTCCGTGGTCCGAGCATGTCCCGGACGCGGCGAGGGACGCGCTGTCGGCCGCTTGAGAGTTGTCCGTTCGCGGGAGTGCCGGAGTCTGTGGCATGATGTTTGAGGAGGTTCGTCTAACGTTAGTTGATTTTGCATGTATGCCACAGATCGTCTGGCTCCGTGTCCACATATTACAAAGCTCAGAACAGCAACATCCCAGGCGGTGTCTCCGTCACACTAGAATGCGTGCGTACCTCTTACAACGATTCGAACATACTCGTGACGGGAGTGTCAAGACTCAAGTCCATGCCGCATGCCTGCACATTATCGATCCCCTGAGTCACATCGGCTGTGTCAAAACCGAGACCCCTCTGGGTCCCCTACTAGCACGCCCTCGCTCTGCTGCGCCTGCGCCTGCGCCTGCCCCGAGTTTTTGAGCGTCCAGTCGAAGTTGTGGTCGTCCGCGAATCCCTCGCGGAAGAAGAGGTCCTTGAACATCTTGCGCAGGTACGAGTAGTCGGGCTTGTCGGCGAACTCGAGCGAGCGGCAGTAGCCGAGGTACATTGCGAACTCGGCCGGGTACGAGCGGCAGAGCTCCTCGACGGGCGTCGACGACTTCTTCTCGGAGATCATGTCGTACTTCTGCTTCTTGGTCGCGGCCTTGAGGCCCTGCCACGGAAGCGAGCCTCGCAGAAAGTACATGAGGATGTAGCCGAGTGCCTCCAGATCGTCTCTGCGGCTCTGCTCGATGCCCAGGTGCGTGTTGATCGACGCGTAGCGAGCTGTGCCCGTGAGGTTCTTGTTCTCGCGGTACGGGATGTGCTGGTGCGTCTTCGGGTCGCGGTACTTTTTGGCGAGGCCGAAGTCGATGCAGTGGATCAAGTTGGCCTTGCGGCCCAAGCCAATGAGGAAGTTGTCGGGCTTGATGTCGCGATGGAGGAAGGACTTGTGGTGGATGTACTCGATGCGCAGCAGCATCTGGTCGGCGATCATCAGGATCGTCTTCAGGTTGAACTTCCTGCGCGGCCACACACGCACGAGGCACGAGCAAGGATCAGCGCTAGACCAAAAAAGGGGCGAGCACGCAGCTCCATGCAGGCGCGGGGAGGCCAGAGGCGGTCGGCGAGCGGGGACGGCGCTCCCCCCCACCGCCGGCCCCGCGGCAAAGGGGTGGCGACGCGGGGCCAACGCAACGCGCCGTCGTCGTCGAGCATATGCGGCAGCGTGCCTGTCGCAGAAGTTGAACAGATCCTCGAGGGACGGGCCGAGCAGGTCCAGCACCATGACATTGTAGTCGCCCTCCACGGTGAACGAGCGGACGCTGGGGATGCCCACGCCGCCGCCCAGGATCTTGTACAGCTTTGACTCGTAAAGCAGCTGCGGGTGCTTGCTCTTGATCGACTCGAGCTTGATGGCCACCTCCTCGCCCGTGGAGATGTGCGTGCCGAGGTAAATGTCTCCGAACGAGCCGGATCCAATCTTCCGCCCGAGGCGGTACTTGTTGGCCACCCGAATCTCCATGGTTGCCATCGCCCGCACAAGTCGAGCGAGCGGATGCCTCCTTTTGCCTCGCCACTAAACTACGGACCGCACTTGGAATAATGACGTGCGCCATCAAGGCCAACGATCTCCCGAACTTGGCCGAGACGATCGGGTCACTGACTGACCGTCTTACTGACTGTTGACGTCGGCCAACGGCGCCCGCAACTTGATGAAGTCGATCTCGCAAAGGGAGGTGTCGTTTAGTGCCGACGCTCGGCTATTCCATGAGCGCCGCTGTCTTGCTCGCCACGAGCGTGGCCTGGTTCAAGAAGAAGGCGGCACCGCTGCCGCCGCTACCGCCGCCGCCGCCGAGCATCGATATGCCCTCTGTCTATGCGGCCACGGTGCTCGTGCTCATCGTCGGGCTCATCTGCCTGCGAGGCCCAGGCCTGAAGACCATCTACGAGCGGCTGTTCACCAAGGAGGATAACTTCAACTTTCACAAGACGCTGGGCATCTACTGCCTGCTCTCATTTCTTTACCGCTTCGCCAACGTTGGGCCGAGCGATATGCGATTCTCCGCCTCGGGGGCGACGCTGCTGACGATTGCTGTGCACGCGTCGCTCTCGCTCTCGTCGCTCATCTTCCACATCCCGCTCAAGCGCATCGCCTCCGGCTACCGCATCTGGCCCGAGTACCGCCTGCACTCGATCATCTTCGCGTGCCGCTCGCTGCTCGGGATGCTGGTGACCTGGTACGAGCTCAAGCACGGCCTCGAGCCCAACTACCATCTGAACATTGCGATCGTGCTAGGCACGCTCCTCGCAGCCGATGTGGGCTCTGCGGCCGTAGGCGAGGCAGGCCACTCGAACACGATCCGCGACCTCGACGCGAATGCGCCGACGCGCTTCTTCTTCTCGGCGATGCAGTTCCACGCGACCATGGGATGTCTCTTCGGGCTGCGTCGCTTCTCGACGCAGTTTCTGTACGTGTGGATCATCCAGCTCAATGCGTTCCTGATGACGATCCGGCGCAAGAACCTCGCGCCCCACTCGGTGCTCGTCACCACCTACGGGCTGATGCTCACCTTTGGCTTCGTCCTCGCCTCGTACGAGCACCACCGGGTCGGAGCCTTTTTGATGATCAACACACTCGGCAATCTCGCTGGCGTGCTGCGCATCGGGGCGAGCGTGCCCAAGTACCCTCTGTGGGTCGGGATGGCCGTACTCACGCACCTCGCGCGCCCGACCCTCGATACGGCGCATCCACTCGCGCCCTACTGGCTGTACGCGTACGGCGCGAGCGTCGGTGCTCTCCTGGTGGTGGGCGCTCGTAAGGTGGCACGCGACAACCGGCGTGAGGCCAAGGCGGCGGCTGAAGAGGCGGCCGCCGAGTTGGTGGCCGCGAAGCTTGCCGCTGCCAACGCTGGCATCGACGTGAAACCAACGCCCTCGTGCTCGGCGAGCGTCGGCGGCGGCAGCACGAGCAGCGTCTCTCCCGCCAAGGTCAAGGCGAGTTAATCTCCCGCCAAGGTCAAGGCGAGTTCATCTCCCGCCAAGGCCAAGGCGAGTTCATCTCCCGCCAAGGTCAAGGCGAACTAAGGCCGGAGAGCGGCTGGGTGGCAGGCGAGAACGCTGCACAGCCCGCGGAGGGGATGAGGTGCTTGCTAAATCACATGCCCAGCTGCCTGGTCACAGCATCCATGAGATGGCCACCTCGGCCGCGTCCCCTTTAGAGTGAGCATGGGCATGGCCTCGCCATGAAAGGTTTCGTCTATTTCGGTCGTTCTCTCTTTTTGGAACAAAAGTTGCGTCAACCGCAGTCCGATGAGGGAGGGCCCCCCACCCTACCCGATTGCTCCGAGCCTCCGATCGATGTCCGTGCAGACACAGCTTGCATGGACTCCTAGCATTGTTTCTCTGCTCCTACTCGGTCGTCTTCACATAGCGTCGGCGCTGCACGTTTGCATCGGCACACGTCCATCACCGCTGGCTTGCACGCAGGCCGAAGCGTGCGCGCGTGCTCTGCAGCGAGCCGAGCCGTCCATGACATACGAGCTCGTGCGAATCAGCTCAACGGGCGATCAGCCCATCGGTTCTTCGGTTGCCGCTTCTACGCTAGCTCAAGGCGAAAAGGTCGACTTTACGGGCTTGCTCGACGATGCAGTCATCAAGCGTGAGATTGACGTCGCCGTGCACAGCTTGAAGGACTTGCCGCCGCTCCGTCGTTGGAAGCCGGGGCTCGCCATCGGCTACCACTCAGCGCGTGAGAATCCATACGACGTGCTGGTTGGAGCCGAATCGGTGGCCGGCGTGCCACTCAACGCTCGCGTCGGCTCATCGTCTGTTCGGCGGCAGGCCCAACTCCTCGCCATGCGCCCGGACGTGACGCCAGTCAATTTGAGGGGCAACGTGAAGGCGCGCTTGGATGCACTCGATGGTGGTGAGGTCGACGTGCTTGTGCTAGCCAAGGCAGGGCTGGACCGCCTCGGCCTGTCCTCGCGCTGCCAGCATGAGCTCTCTTCGGATGAGATGCTCCCTGCCTGTGGGCAAGGCATCGTGTGTGCTGTGTGCCGAACAGATCAGACGGACCTGCTGAGACTGCTCCATGCAGCGGATGATCGCGTGTCGCGCATCGCAGCAGCCGCGGAGCTCGCCTTCCTGAGCACCGTAGATGGCGCCGCGCCATGGGAGGGGAGGCCGCCGCTAGCAGCGCACATGAAGCTTTGCGAGGACAGCTCTTGGCTCTTGTCTTGCTTGCTGGCGAGGCCAGACGGCGCACGAGTGCTGCGCACGACACGCCATACGGCCTCCAACGCGAGTGAGGAGCAGGCCCGAGCACTCGGAGTGGAGGCAGGCGAGGAGCTCTTGCGACTCGCTGGTGCTCACTTCTTCTTCGAGGACTGATTTCCAATGTTTCGCGGGAAGCAACGGCGCGGGATTCGCATCGATTTTGTACACCGACAAGAGATCCAGTCCACGCATGGAATCATTCATCCCCAGGTTCACATGCCCACACTAGTGAGATGAGCTGACCTTCACAGCTTCTGGTGGACCAAAGGATGATAGCCCGTCCGGGGTGTCCAAGGGGTGTCTAAGGAGCATTCATACTCGCACATCACATTCACGCTTGAGGACTATGAACAGTCCAATTCACACATTGAGGACTTTTCTTGTGCATTTCATGTTGAGTGGCGTAATGAGGATGCGCCGGCTGCCTATTCTCGCCACCAAGCGGCGGCCCGCTCGCCGAGCTCTGTGCACGTCAGCGCACGCACGTGTGTCTCATTGGCTTGCTCAATTCACCGACGGGCTTGCGAACGGCACGGCGCATGAGTGCTTCTCGACGGAGCGCGCGTATTGGAGGGACATGGTGGCCTTCACATGGAGCATTGAGACTTTCGAAGGCAGAGACGAGATCTCCAAGGCACTCACGGCGACGGTGTCCGCAGCCGCGCCCCATAGCTGGGCCGTGGACAGTGGCAGCCCGAGCACGAGCCCGGACAGCGGGATGGCAGAGAGCTGGATCACATTTCGAACGACAGCAGGTCACGGCAAGGCTCACGTGCGGATCAACGAGGACGGCAAGGCGTTCACGCTTGCTACGAGTCTGCAGACGCTCGAAGCTCGCCCGTTTGCCACGGGCGTCCGCCGCCCGTTGGGCCATCCAGTGCAGACGGTACGCGAGATTTCGCAGCCGCGGCCTGGACGGCGCTATTGGCATGAGCACCGCGCCGCGTCGCTCCCTCGAGCGCTCGGCGGCGAGGCCGAGGACCCGTACGTGCTCATCATCGGGTGCGGCCAGGCAGGCCTCAGCCTGGGCGCGCGGCTCAAGCTCCTCGGGATCCCACACGTTTGCATCGAGAAGCATCGACGGGTGGGCGACAGCTGGAGAGGCCGGTACCCAGGCCTGCTCTTGCACGACCCGGTGTGGTACGACCACCTGCCCTACATCCCGTTCCCCGCGTCGTGGCCTGTCTTCACGCCGCGCGACAAGCTTGCCGATTGGCTCGAGTTGTACGCCAAGGCCATGGACATTGACGTCGCGCTGAGCACGTCCGTGGTGCGCGCCGTGCCGCCGAGGATCGCGGAGCCTTGTGCAAAGGAGCCTTGTGCAAGGCAGGCTGCACGCATCAGGACGAGCCCCGAGCCGCTGCCGCGCGCGGCTGCCACGACGCCGCGGTCGGATGAGACGGTCTCCGCCCAACACGACGCTCTGGACGAGCGTGGTGCGGAGCGCCGTGACGAGCGTGGTGCGGAGCGCCGTGACGAGCGCTGGGAAGTCGTCGTCGAGAGTGATGGACGGCCGGCGGCGGTGCTGCGGCCCGTGCACGTCGTGTTCGCGACCGGTATGTCAGGGTACCCTCGGGTGCCCTCGCCACCAGGCAAGTTCGCCGGTGAGGTGCTGCACAGCTCGGACTACGCGGGCGGCGCGGGCGGCCGCTTCGCCGGCAGGCACGCCGTGGTCGTGGGCTCGAACACGTCAGCGCACGACATCTGCCAGGACTTGTGGGAGCAAGGGGCGGCGACGGTGACGATGCTACAGCGCTCCGCGGGGCTCGTGGTGTCGGAGGAGGCGATCCTCGAGATTGGGATGAAGGCTCTCTACTCGGAGGAGGCGGTGGCGCGTGGGGTCTCTCACGAGGACGCCGACCTGACGACGACGACGCTCCCATACCGTGTGCAAGAGGAGCGATGGAGAGAGGGCACCGCGCGCATGAGGGCGCTCGACGCGGCGCTCCACGAGTCCCTCCGGAAGGCCGGCTACCAGCTCGACTTTGGGCATGACGGCACCGGAGTCTACGGCAAGAGCTTCCGCCAGGGCGGCGGCTTCTACATCGACGTGGGGTGCGCCTCGCTCATCGCGACGGGCAAGGTCGGACTGCGCAGCGGCAGCAGTGCCTCCATTGCTCGGCTCGACGGCGACGCCGTGCTTCTCGAGTCGGGCGAACGTCTCGTCGCCGACCTACTCGTCTACGCCACCGGCTACTCGTCGATGCATCACTTTGTGCGCGACGTTGTCTCGCCGAGCGTCGCCGAGGCCGTCGGGCCGGTCTGGGGCTATGGGTCGGGTGCACCCAAGGACCCAGGCCCCTTTCTGGGCGAGCTGCGTAACATGTGGAAGCCGACGCGCGTCCCAGGGCTTTGGTTCATGGGTGGTAACTTGAGCCAGGCGCGCCACTACTCGCGCCTCGTCGCGCTGCAGCTCGCTGCGCGGTACGACGGGCTGCCGACGCCGGTGTACTCGCCGCATGCGCGGCGCCATCAGGCGCAATGACTACAACGGCAAAAAACCCAGCTGTAGTTCATATGAACGATCGCGGGCTGTGGAATTGTGAAATGATTGAGGGGACATGACCGCCGTCACGACGCTACACGCCGCGCTTGGTCACGACCGGACGGCGGGTCGGCATGCGGGTCGGGTCGTCTATTTTCACGATACTAGGATAACAATAGGACTCTTGCCGCCTAGCCGCTACGCTAGATCTCTCTATAGTGTACCTCATGCGACATGTACATGTCTTCGGGCGCCCGGGACTGGTACCGGTAAACTTCTTTCACGCGGCTATTTTCGGAATGCGGACTTCGCTGTGACTCCTGTGCCACATGAACATGTAGCGCTCCTGTCCCTCATCACAGCGGTCCATGGGAAAGAGCAGCAAGAAGAATCCAGCCGGCGCCGGAGCCAAGCCAGAGGGCGGCAAGGCGCCGTCGCAGCGTCCGCCGCCGCCGCCGCTGCCGCCAGGGATACGGAAGGTGCCCTCCCTCGACGGCAAGTTCAAGGGCGACCCTGCAGCCAGTAGCAAGGCAGTGGTGGCCCACGCCGGCGCCAGCTTCCTGCGGGCGCCGAGCCCCAGGCACCTGCCGCTACCGCCTGCGCGCTGGAAGCCGCGCCGTGCTGACTCTGCGGGCGCACCAGCACCGCCGCCGCCGGCTCCTCCCGCATCCGACACGGGCGCGGGGCTGCAGCGCGCCGCTGGTGTGCGGCGTCAGCTTCAGGGCAACCTCCTCTACCTCACGCTCAGCGCACGCTTCCCGGCCGAGCTCTACTCGGACCTTGCGGGCAAGATCACCGGCATACTGCTGGAGGGCCTCGATGCGGGCGAGGTGGCCGACGCCCTCTCCGACAAGGCCACGCGCGATGGCTACGTGGACGAAGCCCTGGCACTGCTGCAGGAGAGCGGCGACGAGCGGGCTGTGCGGGCCCTCGCGGCGGCGGCGCCGCCGCCACCGCCACCGCTGCCGAGGCGCCCGATGCTCCAGGTCGACGTGCGCGCAGCGCACGAGGCGCAGGCCTCGGAGACAGGGGCCTCGTCGGGCCTAACACCTGGGCTCGGTGGCCTCGGCCTGCGCATGTCGCCGAGGGTGAGCACGAACAAATATCAGACCAGCAACATCCTCGCGGTGCCTGTGGCCCGATGAGGCGGGGCCACCGGCACATGCCCTCGCCGATCGCTCGATGTATAGTTTCGAACGGGCCAACCGGGCGGGTGAGTGGGACCGTCATCATGCCGAAGAGCTCGTCGCGCGATAATTGAATTTGTGACAACGACACATAACAAACACACGAGCTTTGTCGACGAGATCTTGGAACACATTGCACCCGCCAATTAACCGCCAAGAAGCAAGATTCGGCTTTCGGGGCTGCCCTCGACGACACCCCCACCTCCTCCACCACCTCCTTCGGCGTCCGCGCCGCTCACGTGGCGGCCGCTGGTGCCGTGCGGTGCACCTGTACTCGAGCGGGGCGTGCGCGGCCGAGGGACGACCGGGACGAGACGGCGAGTGAATGGCCGATGACGTCGGTGCCCGCGACGCGGAGAAGGTCTGGAGCACGATCCGCTGGAGCAGCGCGAGCGGCACGTTTGGCGGCAAGGACAGCCGCGCCGCGCGGAGCGCCGCCACGTTGGGGCACAGCGCGTGCACCTCGCGGCAGTCGAGCAGTTCGTGCGTAGTCGCACGCGAGCGCGAGGCTGAGCGGCAGGTCGGAGAGCGCGCTGCCGAGAGCGGCGACGAGCAGGACGCTGCGCTTCTGCAACTTGGCGAGCGCGAGCTCGTGCCGCTGCAGCGCCGCCGCCGTGCACACGACCAGCGGCCCGCCGCGGATGCAGAGCACGACCTTGGTGGACTTTCACAAGCGCTCCGCCGTCTCCGTGTACTCGACGAGTCGGCGGCTCTACCTCCATGACCGTCGTCTCCAGCGGCGGCACGAGTATTGACTGTCTCGGGGTCGGGGCCGGGCGTCGCCTCCCTACCTGTCCCTTGTAAAGGTTCTCTCCGTCGACGCCAAGTACGGGTTATAATGCGTGTCAGACCAGCCCGCGGGGCGCTGTGATGGTCCTCTGCAATTCTGCATGCAATGGGGGAGAAGGGGGAGTGGGGGGGGGGTCGCGACCTTTGGTTTTCGACGATGTAGCAGCCGGGCTCGCCCGCGGTCGTGACACCGATCAAGGACGCCGATGCCGCTGGTACCGTCTTCAGCGATGACTCGTCGACACGATGCACGATAAGGCGGTTGTCGAGCTCTCTGTAGCCGACGCGCAGGACCGCGTGCAGCTCGAGGCCCTCGAGCGTGCACCCACAGAGCGGAGCACGGCCACCATCTCGGTGTGGCGCAGCTCGACAAAACGCGAGGTGGCGACGACGGCCAGATGCGCCGGCAACTAGCTGGCCTCTGTGGCGGTTCATCTTCGGCGGAGTCCGGCATTGAGACCAAACATCCACAGGTTCTCGAGGTCGATCATGGGGCACGTCCACCCCTTTTTGAGGCGCGCGAAGAGCGCACGGGCCGAGGAGAAGGCGCGGCCGTCGAAGCGCTCCAAGAGCTCCCGCTGCAAGAGCGTCAGCGCGGGCCGGCCAGGCCCGGGAGGAGATCACCCACAGAGCCGGTCCGCTTGCTCGTAGTTCAGGGCACGGCATGGCATCTTCGTCGCGGGAATGTTTGGGCAGATGCCCACCACCCTTAGAGATCGCTCTGTCCTCGGGCAGATGCCCGCACTTGTCGTCGATGCGCCCCGCGCGGGGCCTCCGAGCTCATGGCGCGCTTCGACGGCCGCGCCTTCTCCTCGACCACGCCCATCGCCGACATGCCAAAAGACGCCCTCGAGGCGCTTGGAGGCAGGGGCGCGGCATTCGAGAGGCACTCCCAACCTGTCCCAAAAGTCAGAGCTCACCGCGAAAGATGGCCCTTGGGTCACTAGTTAGGTCAGACTACATGTAGGGACCTCAGGAGGGAGGCTTCGCGGAAGCTTGCCGGCGTGCTCCGAGGCAACCTCTTCGATTACCTCTTCGATTGCCCTCTCGGCAAGGCGAAGTGACATGTTGCGCCTCCAATGCAGCCGCGCATCTGCTGTGGTGCGACCTCCGCAACCTCTTCGATTACCTCTTCGATTGCCCTCTCGGCAAGGCGAAGTGACATGTTGCGCCTCCAATGCAGCCGCGCATCTGCTGTGGCGACCTCCGCCGCGGCCGCCTCCGCTGCCGCCGACGCCATCGCCGCCGTCGCCGCCTACGCCTTGGACATTGGAGTAGCCGCCGCCTCCGTGAAATCGCCGCCGCATCCGCCGCCGCCAGCTTAACCGGCAGGGGCGGCTGCGGCGGAGATTGACGCATACCACTCATTGAGGCCCCTGAGCAGCGCAGTGATCGTCACGGTCTCGTCGAATGTGTCGGGAAGAGCTTGATGCAGCGGCAGCGGCCCGATGCGCAGCCTAATGCGCAGCCCGAGGTAGGGCACGATCAGGTTCTGACTCGTAGAGAATGGGAGCCGATTTGTGCGCGATGGCGTGCACCATGGCATCACAGAGAGCAACGCTTGGCGCGCTTCGATGCCGTCGTCCTTTAGGTTCGAAAAAGAAAGAGGAAAGAGGAAAAAGGGTAAGAAAAAGAAAGAGGAAAGAGGAAAAAGGGTAAGAGGAGGGAAAGAAAGAGATAGGAGGAAAAAGGGTAAGAAAAAGAAAGAGGAAAGAGGAAAAAGGGTAAGAGGAGGGAAAGAAAGAGGAAAGAGGAAAAAGGGTAAGAAAAAGAAAGAGGAAAGAGGAAAAAGGGGAAGAGGAGGGAAAGAGGAAAAAAAAAGAAGAAAAGGGAGGGTGAAGATAAGGGAGGGATGGAGGTAAATGAGCCTGCACGGTAGCTCGGTGCGCAGGTCCTCCGGCGGGTAATCGGCCCAATAGGACCCCCCCGGAGCCGTGTGTGGAGCAAAAGTGGTAATGTGAAGGCTTAGATACCCAGTTTTAGTCCCCATTCAGATGCCTACCAAGTCCCATGGTCATTGGAGGACGTGGCGGTGGTCTACGGAACGACCGCGCCTTAAACCCAAAGTTGGGTTTAAGGGACCTGTTGGGGACAGGATAGGAAACCACCCCCAATTTGTATAGGAAACCCCCCGTCACCCGCGCGGAGCGCGCGCGGTTCGGGGGTGCGCGGAGCGCGCGCGGCGCGGGCAGTGCGTGGAGGAGCCCGCCCGGCGCGGGCGGTGCGCGGAGTAAAACAAACAAACAAACACGAGTAAAACAAACAAACAAACAAACAAACAAACAAACAAACAAACAAACAACAAACAAACAAACAAACAACAAACAAACAAACAACAACACAACAAAACACAACACAACAAAAACAAACAAACAAACACGAGTAAAACAAACAAACAAACAAACAAACAAACAAACAAACAAACAAACAACAAACAAACAAACAAACAACAAACAAACAAACAACAACACAACAAAACACAACACAACAAAACAACAAAACACAAAAAAAAAGTGGGCTGACCCAGGATCGAACTGGGGACCTTCAGATGGCCTGATCGATGCGAACTTCAGTCTGACGCTCTCCCAACTGAGCTAACAACCCAAGGTTGCAATACTGATGTGGCATTTTAGTTGATATTATACAACACTCAGCTAGGTGCAGCACCTGCGGATCGCAACACGTACACTCATCGTTTGGCTCCCCAGCAGCCCGCAGTCTCTCACCAGTCCCTCCGCGAAACATAATGTTCCAAAACCCCCAGTGAACACAAAGGACGACACTAGGACGACTCTGTCCCCCCACACTTCGCGTTCTTCTTTCGCCTTTCGCAAATCGCGTGCAGCTCAGAAACTCGATGGCTCTCGATGCGCCTCTCGCGCCATAGCGAACCATTACCGTAGCGAACCGTCACCGCTCGCTGCCGTGCAGGGTGCCGCCTTGCGGACTCTCATCGGCTCCGCAGGCGGCGGCGCGGCGGGTGTGGCGCTGGACGCCACGCGCTCGAGTACAATGCCCGCGCGAGGCTTCGTGGACGGCACGGTCAATTTCAACGACGTGTCGAGCGGCATCGTCCTCGGCTTTTGTCTGGGCCTTCTGTGGGCAGCCGAGGAGGTGCTGGTTGGGAGCGACGTCATCTCGTCGATCGAGCGGCGGGCGTCGGCAGGCCTCTTGTGCGGGCGTCTTGTGCTGATCAAGCGGCGGGCGAGCGGATGCTCGCGGACGTGCGCAGCGGCCTCGAGCGACTGAGAGCCATCGATGGCCCGCAAGGCTTCCTGTTGCGCACGACGCCCGAAAACATCCGACCCGGGCGTCGCGAAGCTGGTCGAGGCAGCCGAGCCAGGAGGCGGCGGCCAGCCGAGCCAGGAGGCGGCGGCCAGGAGACCTGCGGTGACCATCAATGCCCAGCCGTCGCCGTCGCCGTCGCCGCCGACGACGACGACGCCGACGCCGACGCCGACGCCACCATCGAGCGCTCCGCCTGCTGCCGCATCAGCAGCAGCGCCGTTGCTCTCGGGCGTTCTCGGCAGGGTCATCGAGGCGACGGTTAGGGCGCGCGTCTTTGACCTACGGCTCGCCATCGTCCTCTTTGGGATCTTTGTGGTCGGCGGCCTCGATAACGGCCTCGACGCCTTGCTGCTACTCTTTAGATAAGCGCCGCGGTGGGCACGATCGTGGAGAGCTCGTACGCGCCTCTCGTCCGCCTGGGGGCCGAGAACGCGGTCCTGCCGTCTATCGAATCCAGGGACAGGTGAAGTCGCCACAGATCCGCGACGCCCTTCCACACGTGGGTGTACGCTCAGATCCGCGCGAACCTCTCTAGCGTGCCGGCGGGGCGGCGCTAGGGGACTTTGCGACGGAGTTCTACACGCCCGCGGTCTGGGACGGCTAAAAATCGAACTATCTTCGAACGGCCCGAAACGTACCCCGAATGGGAGTCCTTTTCAACGAGGCGGTACACTGAGCGTTTTTTTATTCGCCGTGCGGGCGCGTGGCGCGTGCGGTGCCGGTACGGCGCGTCGCGTCGCGGTCTATATTTAAGAGTGAAAGCGACGCTGTGATGCGGGTCGCTCGCGGCAGCCGGTCGTCTCGACGCCTCCAACCGAACCGCCTCCGACCGCGCCCGGCCAAGGTAACGGCAACCGGGCGGAGGGACATCGTCACACGTGCACGGCAATCGACCATGTATGATGCAAAATCAGACCTCTCCTCATTCGGATGCCGTCGCCGATGGTCGGCTGCTCGACTGCCCCGGCGCGCGCTGCTTCACGCGCCGCTTACGGAGCGGCTGCTTGGGCTGGGGCTTCTGCTTCTGCGGCGAGATGACCCAGCCCTGCACGAACGCCGGGTGCTCGTCGCGGTAGCGGCGCTCCCGACGCTTGGCCGCCACGAGGACGCGGGCCGCGCGCGCCCGCGCGCGCGTCTGGATGATGGCCGCGACGCTGTGGAGCGCGCGCAGCGTGTTGCGCACCACCCGCCGGCGCCAGCACGCCTGGATGTGGACGGCCGCGCCCTCGCGCGTGAAGACGCGCCGCCGCCCGTTGACGGTGAAGACATAAGGGACGGGAACGCGTGCGCGCGGCACGCGAGCGCGGTGCGGCGGCGAGGGCGAGGGCGCTGTGGTGGGCGCTACCGCCGATGCCCCCGGCGGCGACGACGCGTTCCGATTCATGCGCACGAACTTCGGCGGCGACGCCGGCGGCGGCGGTGACGTGTTCCAATGTACACGTGACGCCGCCGCCGCCGCCGCCGCCGGCGGCGGCGGCTGCGTGAGGCGTCCTTGCTCCGCTTGCAGCCGCTCGAGCTCGGCGCGCGCGCGCCGGATGAGCTGCTCGTGCGCTTCCAAGTCGGCACCCACACTCCTAATTTGGGTGGGTCCTTGCCTAATTTGGACACGCTGAGCGTCCAAGTCGCCCTCGTCACCCAACGCCGCCATGCGCGCCAGCTGCTTCGCCTCGTGACGTGCCTGCACGTGCGCCCTCGCCTCCGCCACGACGCGCGCGCCGTCATGGGCGTCGCCATGCTGCGCGTGCGCCAGCAGCGCAGTCGCCTCTCGCTCCGCCACGGCGCGCAGGGCGGTCGAGCGCTCGGCAGCTCTGGCCGCGCCCAGCTCGGCGATCTCATTCGCTGCCGCCTCGGCCGCCACCGCCTCGGCCTCCGCCGCCTCGGCCTCCGACCAAACAGCCGCCTCGACCGACTGCGCCGAGCGCCGCGACGGCGACGCATGCCGCACCGGCGACAGCTGGCGTGCATCTCGCGCATCTCGCACATCTCGCACCGGCGACAGCTCGCGCATCTCTCGCACCGCGGCCTCGGCGATGCGCCGCGCGGCCGCCTGCGGCGACAGCTGGCGCAGAGGCGACCGAGTGACCGCCCGCCTCTCTCGCTCCGCCGCTTCGTGGATGCGCCGCGCAGCCGCGTGCGTGGCCGCGCGCGTCGCCGCATCCGCCATCTCCTCCATCTCGGCCCTCGCCTCCTCCAAGACCGCCACCACCGCCGAGTGGCCGTTGCGGCTCGCCGAGAGCGATGCCGACACGCCGTCCCGGTCGCGCGCGCCCAAAAGCGCGCGACGCCGCAAGAGGAGCTGGACGCACTCACGCTGGCCGTGGGCGCTCGCGAGCAGCAATGCCGTCCGGCCGCGCACGTCCGCGAGCTCGAGCGACGCGCCGCAGTTGAGGAGCAGCCGCACGCAGCCCAGTTGACCGGTCTCGCACGCAGCGTGCAGCGCCGTGGTCTGGCTGCCGTCGCTCAGGTTGACGCTCGCGTCGCGCGCGAGGAGGAGCTGGACGCACGAGGCGTGCCCGAGCGCGGCGGCGAGGCACAGCGGCGCCGTGCCGAGCTCGTCGGCCAGGTCCACGTCGGCGTGCGCATCGAGCAGGCACTCGACACAGGCGTCGTGCCCGTGCGTGCAAGCGATCGCGAGCGGCGTGGCGCCGTGGGCGTCTGCAAGGTTGACGGCGGCGTTGGACACGGCGAGAAGGAGCCGCACACACGCGGCATCGCCCACCTTGCACGCCGCGGCGAGCGGCGTCATGCCCATCAGGTCGGTCGCCATGCCGCTTGCGTGTGCGGCGAGCAGCAGCTTGACGCACTCGTGGCTGCCCGTGCTGCACGCCGCATGCAGCACCGTCGCGCCGCTCGAGTCGGCACGGTCGAGGCTGGCGCCCAAGGTCAGCAGCGTGGAGATCACGTCCGCATGGCCGAGCGCCGCGGCCACGCACAGCGGCGAGGCGCGACCCACCGGCTCCAGAGCATTGACGTCGGCATTCGCAGCCACAAGAAGCTGCACGCAGACGACGTCGCCCGTAAACGCGGCAGCATGCAGCGCGGCATCCAGAGTGTCGGGCGCGGCCTGGTGACGCAGCAGGTTTCGCAGATCGGAGGCCATACCGGCAGCGGCCGATTGGAGTATGGCGGCGTTGAGCGGGTCCCTCGACATTTTGAGTCTGCGGGGCGCGTCCGCCGTCGCTCGGCGGAGGTCGCGCTCGTCTCAGCGCGGATGCGGGGGCCCTGATGGGGGGGCGTGAGTCTTCCCCCCCGGGGGTGGCAAGCGCGGAACGGGTCTCGCGCATGCATGCATAGTTAGGTGTGGAATCGCCGCGGCGGCGCCTGCTCCAGCTGTCGATTCGGGGTCGGACCGCCGCGTGTGCCGCGCGTCTAGTCCGAAGGCGGGAGCTCTGCAGCCGCCCATTGGTTGCGATGGATCGCTCGGCGCGTCGAGTAACCATTCAGTCCATG
>Ga0210247_101365_pt1 | contig 19593 bp, 12 predicted proteins | sample ChrtobMetP3_16mM_FD_155449 | JGI IMG/M metagenome (GOLD analysis project Ga0210247, IMG submission 155449) | Chrysochromulina tobin associated microbial communities from unialgal haptophyte culture, Seattle, Washington, United States - P3_16mM | ecosystem: Host-associated > Algae > Haptophytes >... | reverse complement strand
CCACGGGCGCCCCTTCGGGTACACGATCGACGCGAAGGTGAGCTTGCCCAAGAGCTCACGGAACTCAGCCAGAGGCACCTCCGACCGTCGTGTCGAAACCGAGCGGCAGAGCGCGGCATAGCGCGCGCGCTTGACCTCAGAGAGCCGCATGAACCCCAAGTCGAGGTCGAGGTCGACCCCCAGCAGATCGATCTGCTCCCCAAACACCCTCTTCTCTGGCGAGGAGATGTGACCAAACGCATCGAACACGTCCTCGACGATCTCGAGGTGGACTTGGGCGCGCGTCATCTGCACGCCCTCGGAGTCCAACATCGGCCGCCCGAGCGAATCGAAGAGGGGGTCGTCGATAGAGGCGCCCCCGCAGTCGTCGATGAACTGGCCGCACACGTGTAGCACCGCCCAGCGCTCATCGTGGAACGGCTCGAGCTCGGGCAGCAGTGCACCAAACTCGAGGGCAACGCGCACGCGTTCCCGCTGCCACGCGATCACCCGCGAGTCACTCGGCGGGTGGGACGCGTCGAACTGGCGCAGGCGCTGCTTCGCCACTGACGCCATGTGGTTAGAGTGCTGGATCGCCTTGACCGCCACCGACGCGTCGCCAAACTGGCACCGCCAATCGATCTGCCAGTTGCCCGCCGGTGTAACCATCGCCTGACGCCACACCTGGTCGGTCCGACGCCCGATCTTGCGATAGAAGGCCTCGGCGTCGATCTTCCACGCGCGCACAGGCGCGCCCGACGCCTTGAGCACCATCATCCCCGAGGCCACCTGGGCGAGCCGCAGCAACACTGGCGGCGGCCAGCCCGCCCGATCCATCGCGTCATTCAGCGAGGGACAGGGCAACAGGTGCGGCTCAAGCGCAACACCCGGCTTCGGCCACGACAGGTCGTTAGTGAGCCGAAACTTCGGCTTCCCCGCCCGGGCGGACTCGTCGACCACCGAGTAGGGGCAGCAGCGGATCGGCCACATCGGCAGCCGCTCATGATCCTCCGCCCACCCTTGGAGCACGCTCTTGGTGATCTTCGCCTCCGCCTGCTCGAAGAAGGCCAGCGCACCCGAGTGGGGAGCGCATAACAACGTCCCAAACTCGACCTGAGAGTCGTCGCAGAAGCCCCGCAGGCACTCGTCGATAATAGCCTGGTCAGGGTAGTCAATCCCCAAGATGGAGATCGCGTGCCTGTTCAGGTCATGCCGAACTGGCGTCCCGGTAGCAATCACCTGCGCCGGAAGGCCGTGGGCGAGGGGACGCAGATCCCACACCCAACCCCGTGCCTCCGGAACTGTATGCATATCCTCCGGAAGCCAGAGATCCTCCGGGCGGAGACGGCGCGCCAACGAGGCATTACCCCGGCGCGCTGCCGCCGCCATACGCCGAAACCGCCTGAGCCACCGCCCGATGAGCTTGATTGTGCCCACCGGCACGACCTGGTCGAGCCGAGTCACCCTGGGCGGAAAGGCCGCCAGCAGCCCCGCGTACGGCCGCGGAGGCGGCAGAGGCGCGGTAGCCGCCGGCACATTCAGCCGCGGCATCGGCCGGCGCAGCAGATCCTCGAGCCGCGCCGAGTCGTAAGCCAACAGGGAGAACGTCGCGCGCTTGCGTGGAAAGCGCACGGCGTCGATGCCTCCCACCCCATGCGGGTCCGCCGACCCGAAGTAGAACCCTCGCACATCCCAAACCAGGGCCGGAGCGCCTCCCTCGCCCGTCGAGGACGCCAGCTCCTGCCAATCACGCACACCCTCCCCCACGCCCGGACGCACGACCGCCGCAGCACGCTCGAGCGCCTTGAGGTCGACGGGCGCGCCGTTCAGCACGCCCCTCGCCGGCCACGTCGAGAACGTGACCCCCCATCGCTCCGCCTGCATGTCCGCTAGCCGTACGCGCTCAGGCGCGGCACCCCCCATGCGATCATCGACATGATCAATCATGGTGGGCGGCACCGAACTCGATCCTAGTCCCATGGGTCCAGGGGCAGTCCTTCTTGGTGCAGTTGCCCTTCAGATGGTGGACCCAGCACATGCCATTGTGCTCGGCCATGAACCGGTCGACCGTTGCCTTGTCCACAAAGGCGACCTTGCCCTTGCCGCCGCCGCCCTTGCCGCCCGCGCCCTGCGCGTCCTCCAACTTCTTCTCCAGCTCCTTGAGCTTCTTGTAGATCTCATCCGACGAGCCGGCATCCTTGCCCCGAGTGCGCGTCATGACGACCTCCCGGAAGCGCTCGTACGGCTCAGACTCGGTGAAGGCCTCCCAGGTCTGCGTAAGAGCCGGAAGGGCCCGCCCGAGCTGCCGAAACTCCCTGTGGGCATCGTCGAACCTAGCGAACACGACGCTGGGCAACATCTCGATGATCGTCACCGCAGGGACACCCGCCTCGAGGGCGCTCACAGCCGAAGAGGTGATCAGCTGCAACGTGAACGCGACCTCAGGGTCCCAAAAGTGGGTGAGCGTCGTCATCAAGTACGTCAGAGCGCTGAAGAACGATGTGAAGATCGCCCAGACACTCGACAGGCTGTTGGCGTCGCCCTTAACCACGCCGAGCCAGCTAGAGGTCTGCTCGGAAGTGATGGCCTTCTTGAGGTCAAACTTGCGCCATCGCCCGTACCAACAGGCGTTGGCGAGCTCGGTCGTGTCAAGGCTCTCGCGGCGCATCAGGCGCCGCCACTCCTGCTGCAGCACCTGCTCGACACCCGCGCGCACCGAGCAAACTGCCTGCCAGACGATGTCGAGGTACTCGTACCCCCGGTCGTGCTGCATGCTCTCACGGCTGCTCGCCGACGGCTTGCCGCACTGCTCTGCCAGGAAGACGTGAGCCCACATGGTCGAGGAGTTGGCGCTGCTCGCGAGAGCCGTGCCAACGAGCTCCGCAACCGCACGAACAAAGAGACAGCCGGGCGTCATCCTCTTGCCGCCCTTCCGCACCGTCCCCGCGTCGGCAAGGCCCTCCTCGAGCAGCGCGACGAGGTCCACCAGCTGCTGACGGGCTGCGGCATCATTCGAGATCGTACGCAGCCCCCGCTCGAAGATGCTCTGGCCCAGCGCCTCCGGCCCCCCCTTGTAGGAGCTACCGGCATCCGCCACATGAAACATCTGCAGGCGCGTGGTCGCCACCGGCAGACCCAGCTTCTGCATAAGCACACCCGACGAGCTGAGAGACGACGACCGCATGCGCCCTGCCGCGCCGGACGCAGCAGCATGCTGCCCGCCCTCTCGTCCTTCCATATGCTCAGAAACGATCTCGCGGAGCGCCTTCAGCGCCGTAGCGCCCTGCACGGACGTCTTGCACGGCACTGGCGTACCCGCTCGAACAGCTGCCGCACTGACAAGCTCGCTCCGCCCCATCGTGCGTGTAGCGCTCGAAGCGCGCGTGATCTTCCCCGTCCTTGAGGCGATCAGCAGCAACAACCGCAGGGCGCCGCGCGGCCGCTGGGCGTTCGAGACGCTCGGCTTCCGACTCCCGGCGAGCCTCGCGCTCCACCGTCGACGCCACACGCGGCGTCGCCACTCGAGCGCTCGGGCTCGACCCGACGGCTTCAGGAACAACAACAGCCCGCGGCTCACTTGTCGCGGGGGTACCCGAGCGAGGCGGCGCTGAAAGCGCCGCGGCAGGGGATGAAGAACTAGCACGCGTACGTGCCGAACGAACAACGCCTGACGAGGTTGAAGCCCTTTCCATCGAGGGCATCTCAGTCGTCAGATACATGCCAGCCATCTTGACGCGGAGAGCTTTGCTGTCGAAACTCGTCGCCGCGGACGGAACCTCGCTTCCGCAGCCATGCTCCTCGAGCAGCCTGACCGCGCGCCACAGCTCCTCCTTGACGATCTCGAAGCTAAAGTCCTCCTCATCATCACTGAATTCGATCGTGGCTCTCACCGTGCTCTTGGACAACGCAGAGACGATGATTCCGCGGCCCTGGTGAATCGACGGGGCAATGCCTGCACTGACGAGGCACTCAGTCACCGCGAAAAGCTTCGCCACGTCCTCGGACGGGTCGGAGCCACCTTCGCTTGCCATGGCTCTGCGCGCTCTTGTGCGCCAGACCACGAAAGCAAAGCCAAAGGCAGCTTTACAGTGGTGGCGAGACGCGAGGCGCGCATACCCAAGGTTTTCCCCACAGCCCTCTTCACGCTGGACGAAGGTCGACTCCCATCGACTCCTTCGACTCCCTCGACTCCCCTGAATCTCCTTCTAGAGAATACTTCGTTTGTGAGACGATTAGTTCCTCGACTTTTATTTGTGAGACGATTGAACTCATGGTTTCGGTTGTGAGACGATTTAGTTGCGTTTGAGAGACGATAGTTGGTCGGTTGCGTTTGTGAGACGTTTTCATTTTTACTGTTGCAAGTCGAACCGCGTCGTCTCACAACATCGTCTCACAACCGTCAGTTCGACGAACTCCATCGTCTCACAAATGCAACTACATCGTCTCACAAACGCAACTAAATTGTCTCACAAACGCCAGTTCGTTGAACCGCATCGTCTCACAACATCGTCTCACAACCGTCAGTTCGTCGAACTCCATCGTCTCACAAATGCAACTACATCGTCTCACAAACGCTAAAGCGCTACAGGAACATCTTCCGAGTTATGATGAACTTGTAAAGCATACTATGATGTGTTTTGATTCGGGAAAATATATAGGGCGATGATCGCGCCATTTGCCTTGGCATCCTTGCGCTTGACAAGCTTGTTGAGCGGGTTGGCAAGCACCGACTCATGCGCCACCTGGTGCGCCGCACGCCACTCGGCTTCGTGCGGGTCGTTCCTGAGCGCCCGCTCATTCTTCGGGATGGTGATCGTGAACCATTCTCCGCTTGCCGACTTGACGTCAATGACGTTTTTGAGCACTTTGGAGACCTCGAGGTTCTCAGCAAGCTCGGCGGCGCTCACCTCGGCTTGGAACGGGTCGACGTTGCTGAGGGAGCACTCAATCTTGTGGATGAGCTCACGTGCCTCGTCGAGCTCCTCAATCGAATGCACCTCGATGGGCACGATGTGGCCGAGCCACTGGTGCGCAATCGCGTTGAAGGTGTCGATGGATGCCGTCTCCGAGAGGCCCGGGAGGATGTGCTCGAGCGCAGCTGAGACCGGCATAGACAGTCCAGCCGAGCGCAGCACCCTGCGTGGCGCCCCCCGCGGCGGCGCGGTGACCGGAGCGATGCCGATGGGCGCAGTGGGCACAGGTGCAGCAGCAGCGGGCATGGTAATCGGTCGCCACGGTTGGAGCTGCGAGGTGAGGTCATAGAGCTTGCCCTTCCATTTCGGGTCGTCGGCCCAGCTCTTGTCATCCCAGCTTAGCTCCGTGAACACCTTACCTGACTCTTGCTTGTGAGATTTGATGACGGTTGCAGGGAACCAAGTCGCCTTGTTCTTGTCGATGTCGAAGCACATTTCGAGGCGCGTGCCATCAGGCAGCGGTTCGTAGCCCGCCTTGACGACGATCGGGGTAGGCGGTGGCATCGGCGGGTTCGTGTTCGCACCGCCGTCAATCTGGACTTTGATCGTTGGCTCGGTGTCGGCAGCGAGGGCCGCAGAGCTGATCTCGAGCTCGATGCCGCAGATGTGGTGCCGGCGGGCAAGGAAGCGTTTGACCGCCTCTTGGATCTGCGTGGCGCACACGGCACGCAGCGATGGGGATGCTGCGAGCGCCTTGCGCTGCGTGTCGACCTTCAGCTTTATGTCCGCGACCTCGATCGCATACTTGCGCTCCTCGGCCTCGTAGATGCCGTCGACGTAGTCATGGACGGCACACTCGAAGCCGTGCGATACGGCAGTAAGCACGAAAGGGTTCGCGCCGTGGGAGAGTTCGACGATGCGTGCCAGGACTGCCGTGGGTATGTCGCAGATCGTCGAGGTGCTCGGCGCGAGGCAGCTTGAGGTCGCAGTGTTTGCATCGACGTTGAGGTCGAGCTCCTCGAGAACTGAGCACTCGAGCTCGGTCACTTCGGACTCGTCGCACTCATTGCACATTTCGATCGATGAGACAGTTTTGCCCTTGTCAGTGCGGAACTTAATGAGCTTCTCCTTCAGCTTGCCGACAATGGGCTTGCCGAGCGCGTTGAGCAGCTCCTTGTCGTTCGGCATCTCGTCCGCGTCGATCCAGCAGGCTTTGTCGCGTGCGCATTGGCATGCAAGAAACGCGCATTTGGCCTTCAGCTTGCAGTCGCCCCAGCCGTGCGTTGTGCTTGCGCACATCGTGCACGGCGGCTTCTTCGCCCACTCGGTGACTTGCAACTTTTTGCGCTTTTCCTTCTCAGCTGCCGACACCTCGACCTGCGTCGGGATAAGTGTAGTTTATTACTCAAATCGGTGTAGTTTATTACTCACCGCATTTTGTTGCATTCTCGTGCATTTCAATGCATTCAACAAAATTTCATTGCATTCCATTTTGATGCATTTCTGATCTGCTGCATGCTCACGCATTCATTTGCATTTCGACGTATTCATGTAGGTTGCATTCTGGTACGATGCATTTATGTGCATTTACCTGCATTACATTTGTTGCATCACACTGCATTCAGTATCTGGTGCATTTACATGCATTATCATGCATCTATAATACGATGCATTTCCATCCTCTGCTGCATTATCATGCATTTGGTGCACGTGATACATTCATGTGCATTACCGTATGTATGCATTCTGTATGTGATGCATATTAGCGCATTTAGATGCATGTTAATGCGTTGCATTCTAACTATGATGCATTCATGTGCATAAATTTGTATACCCAGTTCACGAAGGAGGAACATTGCCTGATTTGGATGCGCCACGCGATGATAAGATGATAGCATGATACTTGCTTCATGACTGCTTCATGATGCGTGAGAATGCATAAAAATACCCCAACATGCGTGAGGATACACGCTAGCGTGAGGACCAGACTCGTGGACCACGCAAACATACACAAAGAAGCCGAGCGGACTCAAGGCTCAACTCACAAGGAAGCATGCAGCATGGACCCGAACATGGGCTTCGGACGGGCTGTGGAGACGAAATGCATCTGAAGATGTGAGACGTGCGAATGCATTAAAATGCAGCTGTATAAGAATGCACCTGAATCAACATGCACTACAATACGCGCAAATGCACCTCGTCAGGAATGCATAAAAATGCATCTATGAACAATGCGTCAAAATGCGTCAAAATACTCCACGTTGCGTATGCACCACGTCACGAATGCACCAACATGAAGCGGACTCTGAGAATGCATTATAATGCGTTAAAATGCATCATATCCAAAATGCAGCAGGTCAGAGAATGCATCGAAATGCACACACCGCGAGAACGAAGAATGCAGCAGTAGAGAATGCAAACAAAGGGGGTCTAGAATGCATGAAAATGCAACAAATCCCAGAATGCAGCACACAGAGAATGCACTAAAAATGCATGCAAATGCATTGCTATGCGCAAAAATGCATTTAAATGCGTTGAGTAATAAACTACACCGATTTGAGTAATAAACTACACTCCACCCTCGGGGAGGTCTTCGTCGAGGCCTTCTTGATGTACTCGACCAGCTCGTTGCTGAGGTTCTGCAGCGTGAGCACGGAGCCATTGAAGATCGGCTCGACGGTTTCGCCCGTCGCCTCGGCGATGTTGATGCGCTCAGCGATGAGGTCGCACTTGTCCTTGATCTCCGTGGGGACCTTCTTCAAGATCCAGCGGAAGAGCGCGTGCGGGGCCTCGCGCACCCGTTTCGGCGAGATGCGGAGTTGCGACTGGAGCTGTGCGATTGCGAGCTTGATCGCGTCCTTGTCCATGCCCAGCTTCAGGTACTGGGTCGACTCGAGCTTCTTGAGGTCCGCCTCTTCGTCGCCCGTGTGCCGTGTGGTCAGCAATGACGCGATGCGGGCAGCGATTTCGATTCCGGAGGACGTCGTGCCTGGTACTTGGCGCTCGAGCTCGAGCAACTCGTGCTCAAATACCTTGCCCTTGGGCTTGGTCACCTCGATGAGCGCGAGGAGCGCCGATGCGCCCCATACGTTGGCTGTCGCGGCGTGCTCGTTGTCGGCGATGATCTCAAGCAGCTGCTCGTTGCTCTCGTCCGCCCACGCGAGTTGGAGCAGGGCCCCAAACTGCGGGTACCGCCTGCGCATCAGCGTGAGCACCTTGAGCTTCCAGTCCTCGAGCGTTGCTACATTCAGGTCCGTCTTGTACACGTCGATCTCCTGCGACGAGAGCTGCTTGCTCATGTCGCGCGTAGGGCGCGTCTCCCAGAACGTCGTGTAGTCCTTGTAGTCCTTATCGTCGTCGCTGTCGGTGCCCTCGATGCCCGTCGCTGCCGCAGCGGGTTCCTCATACACATCATCGGGGTGCTCCGCATCGCTCGTTTCCGACGATGGTGGCTGCGAGCTGCGGTCGCTGGCGTCATCAGCCTCGTCGTCGCTGGCGTGCATAGGTCGCCAGCCGCGCGTGCCGAGGCTTGCCGCGATTGCCGTGCCCGCATGCGCGATGAGGTGTGCGAGTAGACGCAGCTCTTTCATCAGCTTTGCTGCCGATGCGGCAAGGATGATCATCGCGTATGCGGACGAAGCTTTCGGATATCCGCCGGCGAGGCGTGTCCCGTGCTCTGCGGATCGTATCGCAGCCGCTCGCAGCGAGCGCATCAGCGCCTTGAAGCCGTAGATGATGTCGGGCATGCTGAAGCGCATCTTGAGGGGGACGAGCTCCTTGATCAGCATCGTCGAGCCCATCATGAGTCCGGTGCTGCATGCCAGCTCGACGAGGGATCGCGCGACCATCGGGTAGTTCCCCCCTTTTTTGGCGTCGCTTCCGGGCTCCGTCTCTTGAGGTGCCCGGCTGTTGCTGCTCGAGCGGCTTGCCGATCGGCGCAGGATGCTCTTCTGCTGCACCTGCGTGCTGCAGTTGTCAGCGTTCCGTACGATCGGGCAGCTCGGGCTTGCCGTTGATTGCAGCCCTGCAGCTGCTGCCGCCAGGCTCGTTTTTGTCTTGGTCCGGCTCTTTGAAGCCGGGATGGTCTTCTCTTGGCCATCAGCTGAATCTACAGCTGTGGTCGTTGGCCATAGTCGCCTCGGCGTGGCACTCTCTGTGTGCTTAGCTTTGTGGCCTTTGACTGTGGCATGCTCTTGCACGCTTGCCTTTTCTGCTTGCGTGCCCTTTCGACTCGGTGTAGAAGTCGAGACCAAATTCGCTACCACGCGTGCAGGGTGCTCAGTGCCTGCCGTCCCAGCGGGCGGCTTGCCCTGGGGCACCGACTGGCCCGAGTACCTCCAGGGGCTAGTCATGTAAACCGGGTGCGGAGGCAGCCCGGGAAATTACTGCACTACAACCTGGCGGGCTCGCGCCCAGCCTGTTACACACTAATTTGGTAAACACAGTTGGCGGTTTGGAATTGCATGTGACTGCATGCCGCCGGGACCTGGGGTGTGGCCTGGCAGGCCTCACGCGACCAGTCTTCATCTTAGGATCGCACACCACTCTATAGGATATACACTACCGAGAACAGGCGAGATAATGTGTTTTGGAGCTCGAATTGTTGAGCTGTGTGGCCAAACAGTTCACGGGTCGAAATTCGAGGCAAAGCCGGATTTCGATGCACATCTCCAAAGATCGCGAGACAGCACATAGCTGGAGGGCCATGGATCAAGTCTTGGGACTATATGGACTCATACAACACAGAGAATCACGCCATCCCAAGTCACTCTGCATCGGGTCCTAGTACCGAAATGCGACCAAAACGCGACCTCACAGGCCGTACTCGAGGTCACAATGTGACATCTGAGTGGCGATAGTGATGGAAGCATGCTGGACGGGATGTGCCTGCAGAGATGCAAGTTGGATGCAAGTTTGGTCCCCATCTTGCATTCAATTGTCGGCGCGGCCACACAATGGATCCCTATGTACGCGTCCTTCTTTGCCCAGAAATCCCGAGCACGTACGCCAACTTGCCCCACGCCATGGTACCCCATGCTGGATGGTAGTCTGGGAGACTGCATAACGCGACCTCACAGGCCGTACTCGAGGTCACAATGTGACATCTGAGTGGCGATAGTGATGGAAGCATGCTGGACGGGATGTGCCTGCAGAGATGCAAGTTGGATGCAAGTTTGGTCCCCATCTTGCATTCAATTGTCGGCGCGGCCACACAATGGATCCCTATGTACGCGTCCTTCTTTGCCCAGAAATCCCGAGCACGTACGCCAACTTGCCCCACGCCATGGTACCCCATGCTGGATGGTAGTCTGGGAGACTGCATGACGAATTGAGATGCGTCCAGGCGGGAACAATCTCGAGCACTGTCGATTTCTGCAGCCAGAAGTGCATGGAGCGCACACTCTCGTTTTTCCACCAGAAGCGCCGCCGGCGATCAAACGTCAGCTCACGCTGGTACATGCTGAACGGTCCAGGCAGCGTCAGGTATGAACTGATGCGAGAGTGATAGTCCGTCCGAGGGCCCATGAAGCCGATGTGGTTGTTGTTGATGCCGAACGCGGTGAGGTCGCACAGGTGCCACCGACGTGCCACGCGAGGCAGCTTCACGCCATACTCATCTTCGAACGTCCGGAGCTCTACGGCGCGTGCGTGAGTGCTATTATCAGCCGCCACATCGAATAGGTACCATGTGATCATGTCATTCCAATGCGTGGCTGCCATGGGCGAAGGTCGTTTAGATTTGGCGGCGCTCGCGACGGCTGCCATCGTCTTGGGATGGTAGAGAGCGACCGCAAACTCTAGAAAATCGGAGAGTACCTCCAAAGAGAGCAAAGAGGTGCCCGCCCAGTGCGCCCACGTCGCTTGTCCCATTCCTCGCCAGTCCTGTGCAACCAAGGCAGACGAGCAGCGAGGCTGTTGGGCACGCATGTATGACCAGATCACAGAACTGTGACTCAGCAAAGAAGCGTCCGAGTCGAGCAGCATGGCGACGCGCAGCTTCTTCAGGTGCATGTATTCGTGCATACGAAAAAGCGTTTGAGATTGAGAGCTTCCTGTGGTTCTCTGATTTTCCCGAGGACCGACGCGGCCGCTTTGGCGCCCGGCATGTACACCCGGTCCAGCCGCTTGATTGCATGGCTGCGCAGTGCCAGGTCGTACGCATCCGCACGATCTGCCAGGCATGCAGAGACGTCAGCGGGTACAACAACAGCGGGATGCGTGAGCAAGACGACCGCATTGCCCTGATCAATAGTCAGTCTCATTGTGGACCACAAGTAGCTCGCCGACGAGACCGCATCTGCAAAGTGCACGTAGACTACAGGCACCGAGCGCATCGCCGGTGCACGCGTTGCCCGTGGGAGCGGACTCTACAGGCGCGTCCAGCCCGAGCGAGCCTTGCTTCCTAGGTGCACTTCCTGGGCGCCATTTTTTTCCACTCCTCACGTTAACAGCAACGGAGGACTACGAAATGAGACACATGCAGATGGAGAGCTGAGGGAGTGTTTTGGGGTCGCATCATAGCTGACCTTTTCGGCTCTGTGGCTCGCTTCTTGGAGTCCTTGGAGTTCTTCGTGGGAGCAGGAAGGGGCGCGCGTGGCGCGGCGCACGTCACAATGCTCGCCAGGCGCTTCTGCGTGCCAATTGCCAGCCCCTGTCGGCGGCTGCCATTGCTTCGAGTCCAAGCTCGCCTGCTCTCAACGCGCAACCCGTACAGCGTTCTCGGCATCAGTCCTGGCGCAAGTGAGAAGGAGATCAAGGAAGCGTACAAGAAGCTTGCCATGAGGCACCACCCAGACCGCAACCCAGGCGACCGCGAGGGTGCGGATCGCCGCTTCAAGGAGGTATCCGAAGCCTACGCACGGCTCTCTGGTGGTGGAGGCTCATCCCAGCAGCAGCAGCAGAGCGACGGCGGCTTCCCGGGCGGTGGTGGCGGCTTCCGGCAAGAGGACGCCGACCGCCTCTTTCGCGAGTTGTTCCGCCAGGCTGGCGCGCGCCCAGGCGGCGGGTTCCCGGGCGGCGGCGGCGGTTTAGGCGGCTTCACGTCGATGCAGCAAGAGGTCTTCCAGGGTTCCGACGGCCGCATGCGCGTGCGCATCACGCGCGTCGGGCCCGACGGCACCCGAACTGTCGAGGAGACGGAGCTGCGCGCCGGCGCGTCCCCCTTTGGCTTCGGCGCCGGCGGCTTCGGCGGCTTCCCGGGCGGCTTCCCGGGCACAGGCCGCGAGGGCTCCCCGAGTGGTGGCGGTGCTGGCGGCGGTGGGTCTGGCGGCGGCGGTGCTGGCGGCGGCGGTCGAATCACCAAGGAGCAGCACGAGGAGATTGCGCGCGCGCGCGCCGCCGCGCAGATGCAAGCCGAAGCGATGCTCAAGGGCCTGGCGAGGCAGGCCGCCCGCACCCTCGCCAGCGCCGCTGTGGACGCGATCAAGCAGGCGACGAGGCGCCGGCTGGAGGATGCTCTGGACAGGCTGCGCTCGCTCGCAGGCATGGGCAGCAGCAGTAGCAGCCGCATTCGGACTGGCAAGCCGAAATGGCCCGGAGGTGACGGTCGTGGTCGGTAAAAAGACACCGGGGGGAGCCGGGACACACACGACCGTGAAGGAGTCTAGATACAACCCAGCCAAAAGCAGCAGTGTCGTTGGACGTGAACGTTGAATTCGTGAAGGGTATCTGTACGCCCAGCTCGGCGCGGCCGAACGGATGTCCGCATTAGGGAATCAATCAGTCGTGAAAAGGCGATGCGCTCAGTCCCGGATGCCTATCGCGCGTTCGACAACGTAGAGGATTCTCCTGACATACAACAACATGATGCTCTCGAGATCGAGAAAACGCCGCCGCTCGCCGCTCGAGATCGACTTTGCGAAGCTCTGCCGCTGGGACTGATGGTGGCCGCCGCACTCAATCCTGACGGCGCCGACTGGGAGAGGCTCTCGAACGCGCTCACCTATGCTGAGGTGGAGAACAGGCTGCGTGCTGCGCACCTAGGCGGCTTGACCGAGTCAGTCTGGCATGGGTTGCTCGCGATGCGCACACCCGACGCCCTTCCACAGCAGGTGCCTGCCGCGCCCGAGATCGCGCAGAGTGCACCAATACCTTCAGTATCCGCGCCACAGAGTGCGCAGCACCATCTGCCGAGCGTGCCGCGAATGCGTGGGCGCGTGCCGCGTACCGAGGAGAGTTGGCAGTACGTCGAGGGCGAGCTCGCTATTGTTGGGTGTATGCGGGCCTGCAGGCTGGTCATGTGGAACCTCAGCGGCATGTTTAGCGCCAAAGTGCGCGCACATGAGACATGGAAGATTCGGACTGCCATGTGATGCCGACGACGGTGGCAGTGACGATGGCGATGACAAGCACACTGATGACAACAGGATGTGACATATTTCAAGACATTCAAGACACGTCTTGTACAGACTTCCGAATGTTTATACGCAACGATTCTAAATTAAACAAATCCGATGATCTGTGCGAGAGATGTAAGTAACGCCATGGCGAGATGCACTGAACGCAGCTGCAAATGATTTTTGATCCAATTGTTTTCAATGTTTGTTTTGATCAAGCCCCGTGCCAGATCTGTGCCATGCAAGGGGCTGGCACGGACTTTTACTTTTCATCTGTGAGTTGGTGCTCCTCGGTTCAGGCGCACTTTCCGGAATGTGTTGTACCTCTTCTTGGGCAAGGAGAAATCCATTCACACCCCCGAGCTTTTGTGCTGGAGAACGTCGTCGAACATCAACAATGCACATGCGACGTCACGAGAAGCGCGGCACTTCCGCCAAACGTATGCGGGGGAATCACTCTAATCGCTGTTCGCCGCTTCCCGAATTCTCGCACCATCCGGTGCGTCTTCACTATGGCCACTTGAGCGACCTCAAACCTCCGCCGTATCGAGGCGCCCTGCACAACGACGGGATGCTCTCGCCCTCCTGGAGAAAGCGAGCGAAGCCACGTTTGCCGCGATGCGAGCCGCGCGTGCCGCGTATCGTGCACTTCATCTGGCTCGGCAGTCCGGTGAGCCAGAAGATTGCGCGCAACATCGTGTCGTTCGCCACCATCAACCCAAGCTGGCGCGTGCTGCTGTGGCTGGAGCATCAGAGCCAGGCCTTGCCAGTGCACGGCATGCTGACGAGCGACAATGTGACGAGGCGTCCGGCGGGCCCCATCGAGCTGCTGCGCATTTCCGACTTTGCGGCCAATTTCAGCACGTGGCGGCACATTGAGCGCGAAGACCCCGTGAGGCTCAGCGGCAAGTCCAACTACCTGCGCCTCGAGGTGCTGAGGCTCTTCGGGGGTATCTATACGGACACTGACGGGGTTGCCGAGCGCTCCTTCGACGACTTCGACGACCTCTTCCGCCGCGCCTTCGTCGTGCACGGCGGCAACATTTGCAACTGCATGTTCGGCTTCGGCCGGCACTCTCCTTTTTTGCGTTTCGCGCTGAGTGCCGCCGCCGAGGCGTGTGACAAGTTTCGCAAGTGCGTCAACGGCCCTGGCAACGGCCCTGGATTCCTGACCGCCGCTATCGAGGCGTACCAGCCAGAGGACATCGTGTTCATCTGGGGAGTGCACCTCACCTACTCGCACCCGAGCCAGCCGCGTGTCACGTACCACACGTTTGAGGGCAGCTGGAACCCGAGCCACCGGCTCTGGCTGGCCGTGTGCCCCTTTGGCGCCGACAAGTGTCGCGCGCTCGAGCTGCGCTTGCAGCGCGGTGGCAGCAGCGCCATCGTCGGAATCGCGGCGCTGCTGCTGCTGCCACTCGCACTGGTGCTGCTCGCCTTGCGCTCTCGCTCAAGATCTCGCTAGCGCAAGGATCTCGCCGGCCCTGCAGCCTGCAGCCACGGAACCGCATGATTCGGAGGTTTGGATACCGGTGTATATCCACGCGAGGCGTACACCGGCACTTCACAAACACTTCACATGCCACGCCAAAAGGGTTTATTAAGGGTTTATTAAAATCGACATCTCGATTGGACGAGGACAGCCGAAATTCACACGTTTCATGCAGACCAGCTGTACACACGTGCAGCGTCGACGGTCTCGAGCCTCCGTGTGTACCTGCTCGAACTTCATCTTCAACTTGGAACTACAACTAATCATCCAGGTCAGGGGGATTGTAGGATTGGCCTCCGTCCCAATGATTGAACATCGGCCATTCGTTAGTCCAGGCCCGCATCGTGAAGTCGAAGCCTGCGAACTCGGCCTCGTCGAATGAGAATCCTGCGTGCTTGCAGTCGAACGGGGCGTACCCCGCCGCCTTGAGCTCTGCGAGGGAAAAGCCTGCCTCTCTGAGCCCCTCAACATACCCGCCCTCCCTGAGCTCTGCGAGGGACGTCCAACCCGCATCCATGGCCTCTGCGAGCTGGTAGCCCGCTGCCTTCATCTTCGGAAGGTCAGTCCACCCCGCAGCCCTAGCCATGAGGCAGGTAAACCCCGCCTCCCTGGCCTGCATAAGTGTGCAGCCGGCCTGCTTCGCCTCGCTGCACGTGAAGCCTGCGGCCTTTAGCTCCTCACAAGTGTAGCCCGCAGCCACGAGCCCAGTGACGTACCCCGCGGCCTTGAGCTCGGCAAGGCTTGAGCAGCCCATCGACATGGCTTCCTCGCACGTGAAGCCCGCTTGCCTGAGCTCCTCAACCAGCGCCCTATCGTCTGCGGTCTGCACCTTCCTCGTTGCCCTCTTGTTCTTCCGTGCTGCAGCTCCGCGGTAGATGCGCCATGACGATCCCGCGGGAGCCGCGCCAACTGCGTCCGCCGAATCCATGGGTTCATCGCTTCGGTACTTCTGCGAGGAGTGCAGCATTCGGTACATTTGCGTCGCTGGCATCGCCAAGGTCGAATACACGCTAAGTGGCACCGCCACCAATTGCGCCGCCGCGTCCTCTTCGGAAGGCAGGACGGGCGTCCCGATGACGTATGGCGCGCCGGAGGGTTGCTGTCTCCTTCGCGGCAGGTTGCCCGTCGGCATTGTGCCGAGGGCAAGGGCGGCACGAGAGGCGCAGCTTGGGTAAACTTTATGTAACGAAGAAGCGGCCACGGGATGAAACTGTTTCCAAATCGCCGCAAGACGTTGGTCTCGTCCGCCCGGCAGCAATAGAGAAGGAAAAGGATGAAAAGTTCTTTCACAGTGGGAGGTGGAAGGTGAGTGAGAACGCAACGCATTGCGGCGGTGCCCGCGCCTTTGCGCTCTCAACTATGATGATGGGCGAGATGTCTCAAGGGCAGAGGGAAATGCAGTCCCTCGTGCGGGCGGCAAATGCGACCGCCCGTGCGCAGGGCTCCATGGAGCCGGTGACCCTCGTCGCTAACGATGGCACCGAGATCATCATCGACCGCAGGGCGGCAATGGTGTCGGGCACGATCAAATCGATGCTCGCGGGGCCCGGTGCGCGCACCATCAGTGCCCCCATGCTGCTGCCGCGCGAAGCGCGTCGCCTGGCGCACAGCACTTCTGACATTGCGAGGGGCGCTTGTGTTCCTCACCTGCATCGCTCGCCTGCGCCTGCCCGTGCTTGCAGCCGAGTACTCTGAGTCGCTGCAGAACACGATCAAGTTCCCTGAGATCTCGCCGCAGGTGCTCGAGAAGGTCGTGCAATACTTTTACTACAAGATGCGCTACACCAACCATCCGGGGCACCTTCCGGAGTTCAAAATCGAGCCCGAGCTGGCGCTCGAGTTGCTCATGGCTGCCAATTACCTCGACACGTGACCGGGCAGGCGCGGAGCAGAGCAGTAGCATGTGACGGGGGGCTCCATCCGGCTGAAGTTTGGCGTGCGGCCGCATCCTCGCCTCGAGGCTCTCACAGCTGGCGCGCACAGGCCGCACTCTGGCGCACCTCGTCCGCCCCCGCCGGTGAGTTAGTCCACCGCGCGACGCGACCGCTGGGTGGCAGTGTTTCGTGTGGTAGTGGCCGTGCGCGCTTTCGTGTGTCGTTCAGAGCTGACCTTTTCGCAAGTCTCTCCCAAAAAGAAGACGCTTGCCTAGGAATTCCTACAAGTACCCCCTCCCCGCCCCTACCGGCGGCGAGGCACCGTCACCGCTAGCCGCCGCCACCGTCTCATGAGCGATTCTCCGGGTCGGAGACCTGTGAGTATGGAGGTCTCCGAGGCGTCTACGCAGCTCGGAGTTGATGCAATCGGGATCGGAGTTGACGCAGTGGAACTTGACGGAGCTCCGATATCGGAACATACCGAGCGGCATGTCAAGCGAGTGGAGAGCATCAAGAGAATCCAGGCGGCGGTCCAAGGTAAGGTGGCGCGAAGGACGGTGTTCGCACGAAAGGCTCGAAACTTAGAGGGGCAGTGGCTGCGTGCCTTCCGCTATCTCAAGGTAGCTGTGCCTGTGGCCGACACGACCGACACGGCGGTAAATCTCTCCACGCGAGCCCCGGCGAACGCGACTTTCCTCGAGAGGTGCCGTGACCACACGCTCGCCTTCTTCTGCCGTCCGTTGGTGGCAAGCATCTTCATCTTCCTTGCGCTGTGCGTCCTCGTGACGATCGTTTTCTGGGGGTTGATGATCGCCTGGTCCATTATCGGTCTGTACTTGAAGTTTGACAACGGCTGGACGCAGATGTCACAGGAGTGCCTGGAGCTGGCCGCGTCGTATAATCAGACCCTCAGCCCAAAAGACATTCCACGGCCGCCGGAAGCTCGATGGGGCTGGAGTCGGAACAGCCCAGTCGAGTATTGCAACGAGAATCAGCGGTGGTTCAACTTGTCCATCAAGTGGTTCACCGGCTGCTTCAGCTACATCAACTTCCTGCCCATCCCATGGCGGCTCGCAATCTTTCATCACGTGTGGCTCAGCCACCGATCCAAGGAGACAGGTGTGGACTTTTACGGGCGAAGGACCGAAACGCTCTGGTTTCAGCTGCCGGTGCGCGACCGGCGCGTGATCTCGGTGCTGCTCAACCTCGCGTACATCCTGCACTACGCGTCGCAGACCACGCACTTGATCTATTACACTTACGTTGAGGGGCAGACGTGGCCGGGCGCCTTCGCACAGAACGCGCCCTTTATCTCCTCGATCGTGTGCGCCGTCGCCGCGGGCATCGTTCAGGAGAAGGCGGAGGACAAGGTAATGGCGGCGAACCCAAAGGTCTACCCGCCGCGCCTTGGGACGTTTCTGAAGAAGGCGTGGGGCAAATGGAGGAGCGGACTTGCCCAGGGCGGTCTGGTCGGGGCTCTGCGGCACGAGCTCAAAGAGTACAAGATCAGCTGTGCCGCCGCCAGGGCGCGTACGGGGCTCGGCACGGGGGGCATGGTGGCTGGCCTGACTGGCTTCGAGCTAAGGGCGATCGATGGCATCTCCCCCATTGAACCGGCAGCACGGCCGCGCTCGCTACCGCCTCCGAAGACTTCAACTCCCGACGTCGAGGTGGGCGACATCACAGCCTAATTAGGCAACTCCCGACGTCGAGAGGGTGACTTTGACAGCCTAAGAAGGTTCGCCGCCAAGACCGCGCCAAGTTGTATGTAATGTATGAGCGCCGCATGGCCGCGGCCCGCGCCGAGTGACCCTCGCGAATTAGCGCCACAGCATGTGGTTGAGCGGAGACCGGAGACAGGAGTTCCGATACAATCTGGATTCGCAGTTTTACAAGCAAACAGTTTTTTAAGGACTTATTCTTATACACGGTCCGATGTCGTGTTACGTGTACGACGTACGGTCACTTGTTGTGTACAGTGACTGTGATACAGTTGTTGTACTCACTTGTGTACACGAAAAGCCGACGCCCGCGGTGGCTTCTCGCGGCCTGCGGCAGAAGGCTGCATTAGTGGCTCAGCTGGCTCACGCTCAGCCACAGCTGTAGATTCATCGAGCTCAGCCACTGCGACAGCTGGATACCACCTTGACGCGGTCTTTGGTGATATTTGTAACGAGGCTTCCCTGGGCCTGGCGTCGCCGGAGGCCGCAGCCGAGGCGCAGCCTGACGGACCCCCTGAGGCACTGCCGGATGTCTCCTCCTCAGCCATGGCCTTCTCCATAGCAGCGTACAGTACGGCCTCTTCAAGCGGTTTGAGTCGGCGTACGCCTGGGGAGTGAGGGGAATGAGGCTGTCCCGTTGCCTTTTCAGGCATCTCTATTGCCTTATTAGGCATTCTCGCATCGGAGGCAGTGTGCCTCCGCGCATATCTATGACCGTTTAGAGGTGGGGTGGGTATGAAGAGTGAGGCAGCCTCGGCCGCCTTCGCCTCGGCCGGGTCGCCCATCCCAAACGTTGACGCCGTCAAGGCACGCCTACAAAGCCTCGTCGGAGTTCAGGGCGCCATGGCCGAGGACGCCTTGGTTGCATCACTGATGGCCAAAGCGGCGGCGAAGAAGGAGGCGGCGGCGCATGCGGCGGCCGAGAAGGCCGAGAAGGTGGCGGCCGAGAAGGTGGCGGCCGAGAACGCGGCGGCCGAGAAGGCGGCGGCCGAGAAGGCGGCGGCCAAGAAGGCGGCGGCCGAGAAGGCGGCGGCCGAGAAGGCGGCGGCTGAGAAGACGGCGGCTGAGAAGGCGGCGGCTGAGAAGGCGGCGGCTGAGAAGGCGGCGGCTGAGAAGGCGGCGGCTGAGAAGGTGGCGGCCAGAGCGGAACCGTCTGCAAAGGCGGCGGCCGTGGAAGCCTTGGTCGCGTCACTGAAGGAGGGGGACGCGAAGAAAGCTGAAGCTGCTATCCGAGAGGCCAAGGCGGCCGGCGTCCACGAGTCGTCGCGGCCCCCGCCG
>Ga0210247_101361_pt1 | contig 19726 bp, 9 predicted proteins | sample ChrtobMetP3_16mM_FD_155449 | JGI IMG/M metagenome (GOLD analysis project Ga0210247, IMG submission 155449) | Chrysochromulina tobin associated microbial communities from unialgal haptophyte culture, Seattle, Washington, United States - P3_16mM | ecosystem: Host-associated > Algae > Haptophytes >... | reverse complement strand
GGTAAGATACATTTCCTATGATGGCCAAAGTCAAGATACAAATGTATCTCGATGTATCTTGATGTATCTTGATGTATATGAACGGGACACATCAAGATACATGCGGGATACATGCACGATACATGCGCGATACATGGGATACGTATCCTGATAACAAACCCCCCCAAACTCGATAACAAACCCCACGTCACCCGACTCAACGGGGGGCTGCGGCCGTTGAGTCGGCCGCTGATTCGGTCGTCTCGCGGTCGCTCGGGTGCGTTGGTGGGTTGGGATGGTTGTGAGGTTCGTCTGTGTGTCCGTGTGCCCGTGTGTGTCCCGGCTCCCCCCGGTGTCTTTTTACCGGTACTGTACTGTACGCAGTTTCATTCGTTTCCGAATTCACTGAAACCGCGTCGCGGCTCCCACTTTTCCAAAGGTGTTATTACGGACGCATGGCAAAAGGACCCAGCCAACCCTCGGCCAACCCTCGGCCTTCTTGCAGTGGGTCGCACAGACAGACTCGGGCGGTCTCTCACGTATGCCAAACCCAGAACACCCTCGTGCCTTATTGCCTGCCCTCTACTGTCGTGGGAAATGGCTGCACTTCATGGGGGACTCTTCGGTTCGAGGTCTTTACCTGGCGTTACACCAGCACATCGTTAGGCGATTCGATCATCAGCCAGCTGGTGTGATGGACATGAGTCTTTGGAACGGCGGCTCACAGTCGTATTCAACGTATGGCTGGGTGGACGTGGTCCTAGAGGAGCATGCCCCGCAACAGTGGCTCGAGGTGGCAGCGCATGTCGGCGTTGGCGTGAGCTGCCCCGATCCGTGCACATGGGGCGCTTGGGCCGAAGGACGGCCTGCTCCTGACCAGAGCATTCATCTTCACGGACACTGGTGCAACAAGACGTCTGGTGGGACGACACGTGAGCGGATGCGCCTGACGTACCAACAGCTGACACGAGCCAAGTTCGTGCCCGCTCTCTTAAGCAGCATGCAGCAGGAATGGCACGATTCCTCTTGTGGTGGACCGGACGCCATCTTGTTGTCACTCGGTCCTTGGGACATGGCTAATCGGACGTCAAAAGAGCAAGCGCGGCCGCTGTTGCTAGAAAGCCTTCGCATGCTGCGCAACGGTCACCGCAACGTTGCCTACGCCAGCCCGACCCACCCCTGGGAGGTGGGCTGGACACAACAACATTGGAATGCCTTCGACGCCAAGTACCGTCGGGATCATTATGACTGGATGCGTGAGCTTGTGGACGAGGCCAATGCCCAGAGCTTGGCCAAGAGTAGCATCCCACCGCCGATGAGCGCGAGGTCAGAGGAAGGTGTCAACGGCAAGGGCTCTTTTGCCCAAGTCCATGATGCGCGGATCCGGTACTTCGACCGCATGATTGATCCGTCTGCTCTCCTCCCGAAGCCATGCGTGGCACCGCCGGCACCATCGGAGCCGTGCCACGCCTGGCACCCCCCTCATGCGGTGAATGTGGGCCTTCTACCATCTTTGCTGCACGTGTGGCTCGGGGCAGACGGTGTGCACGGAATCAACGCCACTGGCACAGCTGATGGCACGGTGGGCGGCCGCAAATTGAGACTTGCCACGAGAATGAGACCAGAGGTCCAAGGCCGGATCTCCTCGCGCGGCAACGCACAATGCTGCTGCACGAGGCCGAATGCTTCCGCCTTCGGCGTCTACCTCAACACCGAGCAAAGCAGAGCAGATTGGGCGCGGGGCCACCCCGAGCCGACCTCGTACTGGGCCAACGAGTGTCCGTAATGATCGAACCTCAGGACGGGATGGATCCTCGCCTCAATGTAAGCCGTATGAGTTAGTTTGAGTGTGATGCCTGATCCGCGAGCCGCTGATGTACTGATGCGCGCTCCGTCCGTCAGGACCGTCCAGCGGCTCCCAGATGGAGGTCCCCGCCCCTGGGCCGTGGTTTGTTTTCCCAGCCCCCCCGGCGTCGTCCAAACAGAACGACATTGCAGAACGAACACCCTCTTACCGGCGGTAACTTGATTCGTAGGTGCGCGCTGACCGCGGGTCGGCGCGTGGGAGGGGGGAGCGGGGAGCGGAGGCGGGAGGGGGAGGGAGGGGGGTAAATCCGTAATTACGTAACAGAACGCCCCAAACGGCGCCCATTGCCCCCCCCCTGTGGGGTGGGGGGTCGCCCGGCATGCTTCTGCCCCCTCAGTGCAACGTTAAGGGAGACCGCATGTTCTTGATCCTGAGCCTTCTACCCGGAGTTCGCCAACGACGCGTAACCACACGATCCAGGCTCCCTGAGCGAGGCCTGTAATTGCGTGACGAAACCATTCATTCAAATGAATTAAATCCTCATGAATCCTGCATAGGACCTTCCTAAAGTGTGCCCAACTATGAAAGGGACATAATTGGATATAAGTAACATGTCTCCGCGTGCCCTGAAGGCATCTGGGTCGATGGTCGGGTCGACGAGCCGGGAGGGTCGAGTGACGCGCCCAACAGTGGAGCTTACGTACACGTCGCACCAGGGGGCTTTGCTACCGTGCGCTTCCGTGAGCAAGGGCCTCACCCTCAGGACGACGTCGAGGACGAGTCCTCGCACAAAATCGCGTGGGGCCAAGGGCTTGGCCAAGGGCTGCATGTGGCCAAGGGCGCCACAGGGTCCCGACGATAGTACAATTGGCTTCCCACGCCGAGCGACCGACTGTAGGCGTGCGAAGCGGTTCCCACCCTGGGAGCGGGAGCTATAATCTGCGCGATCGGGCGATCTGGTCCCTTTGTGTCCGAGGGCGCTCACAGATCGAAGGATCATCTCATTCTGAGCACGACCAGCCGAGACGCTTGTTACGCCCCTCCTAAATACTCAGTACATGCAGCATGTAGAGGAGAGGAACGGAGGAATGAGGGAGTGTCATAATCAACTGATGACATCACAAAAACTGAGCGACCAAGTTTTTACCGAAGCTTCTCCACCACCCACGCGCAGTTCCCGGAGATTTTGCGTCGCTGTGAGCCAATTCTTCCTCTAAAGGTATCCGCCCCATGTCTGGACCCAGACACGAGACACCAATGCGAAGTCAAACGATGATTCCCGTGCCGGCTGTCGGGCCAACAGAGGCTGAGGGTGAACGAGCTACGGTGCAGCACAACCATGCTGTATCCTTGGCAGATCGCCGGTTGGTGCCGGAGGTGCCCATCGGGCTCACAAACAGTTTGTCGATGGATGGCTCTGCGCCAACAGAAGAGGCTGGGGGGGGTCAGCCAGAGGGGGTGGCGGAAGCGGAGGAGCATTCATCGGCCTCCGCACCGTGTTACGAGCGGTCGATGCGGGAGGCTCCGGCTGCAACTGATTGTGCGGCGGTGCTCGCCACTGTTGAGGACGACTCACCCGCGGCCGCTCAGCCGTGGTGCATCGGCGGCAGCGTCCCAGGCGAGTCAGCGCCCACGGAGATGCAGTTAGCCTTGAGCGTGTCCAACGAGGACGCGTCCAAGGAGGCAGTCGCTCTCGCCGGGGAAGCTAGCCAGCTGTCAGTAGAAGGCGCCGCATCAGCAGATGCTCATCTCGCCACCACCGAAGGCCTGGCTGCGGGCGCCGCGTATGGCAGCCAAGTGGAGGTGAACGCCAACGGTGTGGCAGAGTCGGCTGACGGCGGTCGTTACACGCCGTGCCTGCGCAAGGCGTGCGATCTGTGTCATGAGAACCGTCTCAAGTGCACCATGCTGCCTACAGGCTGGTGTGAGCAATGCACGGTGCGCGGCATCGAGTGCAAGCGGCGCATGGAGAGAAAGCGTGGCCGGCCACGCGTGACGGCAGATAACATCGTGCAGCTCGTGCAGCGCCGGGCCGCCGCGCGCAAGCAGCAGCTTCCGGGCGGCGCGTCGGGCCGCGTGCACAATGCCGCCGCACGTGAGTTAGGCGCGGTGCCACAAACGGGAGTCTTTCCAAGCTTTCATGACCCTGCCATCCAGGCGGCATACGTTGCGGGGATACAGGCAGCGACGCAAGCGCAGCAGCAGCAGGCGGCGGTCATGATGCAGTACTACGGGCCGACGCACCCGCCCTTTCACATGTCACCCGTGCCACAGTGCCCTCATCTCATGGCGCCCCACGGCGTTCCGCCTTTCGGCGCCCCTGCCCACCCTGCCCACCCTGCATTTGGCGGTTCGTCGCAACCCTTTTTGGCGAACGCAACGATGGCGGGCCAGTACGGTGTGGGCGGCATGAGCGGCTGGGCGGCCTATGATCAGCACTACGCCGCGATGTTCGCCTACTTTCAGCAGCAGCAGCAGCAGTCGCCGCCCCCGGGGTACTCGGGCTACGCTCAGCAGTCGGCATACAACCCGAGCGCAGTAGCAGCGGCAGCGGCAGCGGCAGCGGCAGCGGCGCATGCGGCGGCGCAGGCGCCGGCGCCTGGGGCGGCATCACTGGCGCCGGACACGCCTTCCACGGCGGGGCCAGCAGGGCATGCTCATGCATCGAGCCACCTACCTCAATGCATGCCGGCGCCGGCCATGAATGCCAGCGCGCAGCCGTGGGTCTCTTCCAACGTGGCCCATCCGGGCTGGAAATGACATCCCGCCCCGCACCAGGCTCGCAAGCAGGTTTTAGCTAACGCCGTTTTATTGATCGCCGCACTATAGTATTACGCGCCCCATGTACGCGCCCCCAATAAAACTGACGTATTCGAAGATATTTTGTGGTCGCGCCAAGGGTTGCGCATAACAAGCGGAGTCGTGTTTTGTATAGTTTGCCAGCGAAATTGAGTAGTCCGAGCGAGTGAGTACTTACAGTACTTGTGTTGACCGAGGGGATCGGATGGGGAGCGGAGCCGTCCTTCTTGTTCTTGAGACGGTGGTGTGGTGAGCGCGGGGGGACCGCGACGAAACTTACTGACTGACTGTATAGTTTGCGTCTAACGGGACAAAACGAACAGTACATACGGCGTAGTTCCGACTATGTCTCGCACGCCCACAGCCACGCTGACGGCCCAGCAGAGTGGTCGCGCGACGGGGAGTGGTCTCAATCGATGAGCGAGTGCTGGCTCACAGTCGTTGCACTTCGCTGCTGCATCTTGATGATGATCCCTTCTGCCCCCTTGAGCTCCTCCCACGGGACCTTGGTATTAAGCTTGCGCTCGACGCCGGCGCACACGTAGCGCAGGATGATGCGCTTCGAGTCGCTCGTCTCGAGCACGGCGCCAACTGCCTCCGCGCATGCATCGAAGGCCGCCTGCAGCAGCGCGTCGGTCGAGCTGATCGCCCCCACCTGGATGCGCAGCACCATCTCGGGTCGCCCGTCGTCCAGGATCAGGCGAAGTGCCAGCTCACCGACCTGCGCGCCGCCTGCCGCTGCCGTCGCAGGCACGGGCGCCGGCACCACCTTGGCCTTCGGGTACACGAAAGTGCTGCTTGGGGCGGCAGGGGTCGACTCGGGCAGAGTACTGTCAATCTTCCACGACTTGCCATCAAATCGAGGCAGCTTGGCGCCTTCCTGCGCTCGTCGCGCGGGGCGGCGAGTAGACGAGGAGAATTCATCAGGAAGATTCGTTGAGGAGATCAGCTCAAGGGGCTGGGAGGGGCCCTTGGTCAGCTGCGCGAGGAAGTCATCGTCATCGAGGGCGTCCTCGATGACGTCAGGTTCGAAGTGCTCATCGAGATCGGGATCGAGATCGGGTTCTAGCTGGCCGAGCCGCATGTGCTTGGGGTCGCCCTTCAAGCGTCCCGACCGATGGCGCCGCTCTGCACTCGCAAGCCAATGCCTCATCCACAGGGCAACGAGACCGACGGCCAAAATGCCGAGCGCCATGGCAGCCAGAAGTCGTCGGCTCGTGCCCGGTGCGCTCGGGTCACGACGGAAGAGCACGCGCAGGGGCGTGCTTCCGTCCAGTGCACTGGGGGGCGGTACGACGAGGAGCTCTGAGACGAGCGTGAGTTGATCGGCTGCCTGTGCAAGGGCGGCAAAGACGGCTGCCTCGTCCGCTGCCGGCTGCGGCACCAGCCCCACTGCTCCACCCATCGTGAAGGCGTCAAAGATGACGTAGCGCTGGCCATACACCTCTCGCACGGACAACTTGCTCGGATGGCAGCGCGCCTGCTCGGCACATGCACGCTGTGTGCCCAGCATCTTCACAAACTCGGCGGCGTTGCCCGACCACGGCTGGCTTGGATCCAGACGCGCCTCGAGCCGTGTCCAGCCGGGCGGCAGCGGCGGCGGCGCATTCGTGGGTACGTAGGCTGAGAGAGCACTCCACCCGAAGCTGGGCTGAGCTCCCTGGAGATTGGGCTGAGCTCCCTGGAGATTCGTCGCGTGCAGCTGGAAAGCGCATCCGGGCGGTGGGCAGCGCATCCCGAGCTCATCGTGAGTGCTCACGTTGCGCAGCGACGAGGCGACGAGGCGCACATCGCCGCTCGTGCCGCCGCTCGTGCCGCCTCTCGTGCCGTCACCAGCCAGATGGACGCTGCCATGACTATCGACCTCCGCCGTCGCCGTTACGGGCGCCGTGACGGGCGCCATCGCATGGCCGGCGACGGCGCGCGTCACCAGCAGGTCCCAGGAGAGCCCGGGCCGGCACGTTCCAGCATTCTTCGCCCACGAGACGCGATACGACGCCGAGCTCGTCGCCTGCACCAGAGGCGCCTCTAAGAGACGATCACCGGCTGGCCCAGGCAGCAGCAGCGCCGTGGAGCGCGAGGCGGGGGAGGAGTGCGGCCCTCGCTGCGCGATCAGACGGAACTCGTAGCCCGTGTACGGATCGAGCGAGGTGATCAGCAGTGCATGTCCGCTCGCGCTCTCCGCCGTTGCCGCCGCAGACGTGGGCTGCCGCGCTGGCGGCGTGACCGTGGACGAGGACCTGCGGCTGGGCACGCTCACGTCGACCGTTTGAAGGATGGTCCAGGTGCTTCCACTGATTGTCGAGCGCACCTGGAGAGCTAGATGGTCCTCGTGCTCGCAGCCACGCCGGCCGGCAGGTAGCCTCAGCATGATGGCGTCGCACCGTCCACTGGGGGGCGGCAGGTACGTTGGCGGCTGTGGGGGATCGAGGTCATTGTCGCTTGCGGGCGTGGAGATGAGCAGCGGCGGCGAGGGTGTTCCCCAGCCCAGCAGCGCCTGCGATGCCACGCGGATGGTGTACGATACGCCGCCGTCGAGTCCGTCGAGTCTCACCTCCTGCTTGCTCCCGTCGACGAGGACCGACTGCCACGCGTCGGCGGCACTCGACGGCTCACGTAGTGCGAGCGTCGACGCCCACTCGACTCGATGGTTCGATAGAGGCGTGCCGTGCGCCTCTGGGGCTGCCCAGCGGAGGGTGAGGGCATCACATGTGGGTGTGCTGACGGCACGCGGCGGTTGGGCATGTACGGGCGTCTGGGTGGTTCCAAGCCTCACGCTGAGCGCCTCCGAGAAAGCCGACCAGCCCGCACCGTTCTTCGCCTGTAGCCGCATCTCGATCGTGCTCCCCTCCCTGCAGATGGGACCGACCTCACCAGTCCCGAACCCATGGAAGCTCGTCGAGTCTGCGCCGAGCGCAGCAGAGGTGATCCACTTGGCGGTGCCTTCCACGCGTACTTGGAGCCGATAGTCGACGATCGCGCAGCCCGTGCTGGGCGCCCAGGTGAGCATGAGTGCGTCACAGCTGACCGCGACGCTCCCGATGGGGAGTGGCGGCAGGGTGAGGCCTGTGGGCTTTGCGGGCGGTGCTCCGAGCTCGCTCGTCACTGGCTGACTCGCGCCCGAGAGGGCGCTCCATGGGCCCTCTCGGGAGACGGCGTACCGAAGGAAGAAGCGAAGAGCGGTCTGCGCGGGAAGCCCGGAGATGGTATGGACGAAATTGGTATGCCCAACCAAAGGCGGACGGAGGCCCGTGGCGAGTGCCGTCAGCGCCCCCTGCGCCGGCGGGATGGTTGGGAAGGTGCCGGTCGGAGCTGCCGGCGACACCTCGGCCGCACGATAGAAGATGGCCCATTCGGCGCGCTCGGCGTCCGGTGGCGGATGCCACGTGAGCTTGAACTCACCGCACTCTGTGGAGACAGCCACGGGCGCGTCCGGCACAGGCGGCTGAGCACGTGCTCGCAGAGCCTGGGATGCCGGGAGCGAGCGCGGGGGCAGACGCCCTTCAAAGGTGCACTTGATCGACGGCGGCGTGGGGAAGCCGCGGGCGGTGTACCCAAAGCCCCCGTCGCCGTCCGCTGTCGCATCGAGCACAAAGTCGATTCGGGTGGGCCAGGACGGGTCAGGAAGCGCAGTAGCCTGCCACATCTCGTCCACCCGCACAGCCACGGATCCAAAGTCGAGCTGCACGTGCGCCCCAGCCGCCCAGCCCTCGGCGATTAGCACCTCGGCGCGGTAGCCACCACCCCAGTCCTCGAGCAGCTGCCACGAGGCGCCCGCGCATGCTTTGAGCTGATAATGGCACTTGATCTCGAGCGGCTGCTCGAGGTGCTGCATGAGGACGTCGGCGGCGCCGAGCAGGTGCACCTCAAAGGCCTTGCCGCCTCGAACGCTGATTGCCCGCGCCTCATCCCCCAGCGCAAACGTGAGCGTGGCGCCCGAAGTGAGCATCAGCTCTGCGCCGTCCACTTTGGCCACCCGGAGCGCCAGAGCCCCCGCGTCCGAAGGCCAAGTGATGCGGATGAGACTGCGCGCTTCCCAAACCTTCAGGCGTACCTGCGCGACGACGACGCCCTCTGCAGAGGCCGAGCCGCGTTTCGAGACCGTTGCGCATGCGGGGTCGGGCGGCGGCGGCGCTCCCAGCAAGCCGAGCGCCGCGCCCCGCGCGTTGCAGAACGTGCACGTCTTGCAAGAGCAGCGCAGGCAATGTGAGCCCGCTTGCTTGGCATTGCAGAACGGCTCGCAGCTGGCGACGCGAACGTCATTGGTATCGAGCGGCGTACAAGACGACGCCGACGCCGGACGGTCCCCTCTACCCTCTTCGCCTGCGCCCCCGCCGTCACAGAAGCTGCAGCGCTTACACCGGCACAGGGGGCAGTGGTCCTGCGGGTGGTCATCGTTGCAAAAGCTCTCGCACGCCTCCACAGCCGCGTCGGCTGCACTTTGCGGCGTGCACGAGCGCTGTGCCAAGCAAAAGCCGCACGCCTTGCAGTCGCAGCGCGCACAGTGGACCGAAGCGTGCTTCTCGCTGCAGTACTCCTTGCAGCTCTCGACTTTTCCGTCATCCCTCAACGCGGAAGTGCACATGATCGTGGGGCCAGACCTCGGTGTCAAGACATCAGCAGCTGGAGAGGCGCCTGGTGCCTGGCAGATGCTGCACATCTGGCAGTCGCACCGTTTGCAGTGCGTCGACGCATGCTGATCCTTGCAGTACGATTTGCAGCTCTTGACCTTACCGTCGTCTTTGGCTGTCGGCGTGCATTTCATCTCAACCGACAGCTGCGCTGCCGTGCAGAAGGAACATTGGCGGCAGGCGCACGTAGGGCAGTGCTCCTCCTTGCGCTCCTCCTTGCACCATTTCTCGCAGCTCTCGTGAGAGAGGTCGCTCGGAGTGGTAGGCTCGCATCGCTGGGCTGCACTGCACGACGGGCACAGAATGCATTCTGAGTGTGAGCAATGCACGGCTTGGGAGCACCATGAGGAGCAGCCGGTAGCGCCCGGAGGCGGCGGTGCGACGTTCGGTTGCGAGTGTGCGCCGCGCAGCAGCTGCTTGTCCTCATCCTCCTCGTCCTCTTCGTCCTCCTCGTCAAGCTCTGCTGCTTGGGACGCCTCCGCTGCCAACATCGCCGCCCTTGCTCCCGACGCCGCCCTCGCCGCCGACGACGCCGCCTCCGCCCGCGCCGGGACTGGAAGCCCACGCGGTACCTCGACCGCGATCGCCGCCGCCGCCTCAAGGACGATTAGAGCGAGTCGGAGGGCGGACATCCTCCGTCTCGCGGACGGTGTCATACAAAAGCCTGTACCAGTTGTGAGACTTCAGTAGTTCCTCGAGACGCAATTCTCATACGCGGGCGCGCGCATGCATGCACTGAAAAACCACACACGTACTTGTTGGGAGGAGGAACGGAGAGACCCTTGAGACAATTGCACTGACGAAGTTCGAGCGCCCTCGTGAGCAAGCTCCATCGCGCGCTCGTGTTGAGGACCAGATCCAAATCGCCCTCTCTCTCGCCTACAAAACCGCTGGGTTCGCGAGAAATAGAAAGACCAAGCCGTACCATGGTTTGCACAGTCCTCGGTCACGTGACGCTGCAGAACGTGCCACCTGAAGGCGCGGCCTTCTATGCCGACGGCCTCGGCGCTAAGGTTGCGACGGGCGACGAGGTTCCGGACGATGGCTGCGTCAGAATCAACGTGGGCGACCACCAGCTAGTGCTCGCTGGAGGCTCACGCGAGGGCGCGGGCTCCAGCTGGTGCGGCCACATCGAGTTTTGGACGCGCGAGCCGCTCGATGCACTGCAGGCGCGCGTTGCGCCGCTGCTCGACGAGGATTCGCTCACCCGGCACGACGACACCCCAGATGACCGCCTAGTGATCAACTGCCCTTATGGCAACCTGCTCATCATCCGGCCTGCGCCCGCGACTGCTGAGGTGCGCGGCGCGCCGCCCGGCGGCTACGGCAGCCTCGTGTCCATCTCGCGCGTCGTGTGTAAGGTGCGTTGCGGCACCACCGCAGCGATTCGCGCCTTTTGGATCACAGTGCTGGGCAGCCGGGCCGAGCACCACACTGTCGCTGGCGGACGCGTCTCTTATTGCTCGGCGCCGTTCGGCTCGGGCCAGCAGCTCATCTTCGAGGAGCGGCGCGACGAGGACGGCAATGACGTCATGGCGCCGCTGAGCCTCATCAACGTCGAGTCCGAGGCTGTGACTGAGAACGCCACCAACGGCAGCCCGCTCAGGACAACGCTCTCAGCGGCATCCCCCGAGGCGGCTCCGTTGGGGTTGGCGTCGGCACAGCGCATCACAATGTACCTGCAGAGCCGGGAGGCCTTCCGCGTCGCCTTCATGGCTGCCGCCGCTAAGAAGCTCCTCGACCCCGGCTCTCTGGATTGGTCTGAGGTGGAGGAGCGCGTCGAGTTCGGCGTGCAGCCAGCGCTCGATGCAGCCGGGCTCGCGCGCCTGGGTGGTGGGGTCCTCCTGCTCTGTCGCACCATCACACACCCCGAGTGCCCGCGCGGCTGGGGACGGCGCTGCGGCACTGGCCGGTTGCCAGGTGGCTTCGGCGCGCCGGCGCGCGAGCGAGTGTCACCAGCGTCGGCGCCAACACGGGCCGCAAGCCAGGGCGCGGGCGCCTTCGAAGCACGGGCGGCTCGGCCCAGCACGGGCCGTGGCCCACATCCAAGCGACGCGGCGGCGCCTCCCTCGCCCGCCAATCCACTCAAGCGACGCGCCTCGAGGGCCGGTCTGCCGAGGTAATTGCAGAGGTCATCACGCGCCACGTTCTCGGCCGGCGCGCCATCTGTTCAGTGCACTGACGCAATGTAGGCGCCACAGCAACACAACAACACACGAGGCACGAGGCTCTTGGTGCAGCTCCACGGCAGCGCCGGGCGGACGTGGCTCGCATTCACTACTATGTGCTTTTGGAAAGCTTTGGAAAGCGCGCTGATGAGCGCCGGAGCTTGATGCCGTGCTTTTCACAGGGCTTTTCGCTTACGGAATCGTCCGACGGATTTCGCGTGGCGTGCGGGGACGGTGGATTGCCGTCCTGTAGTTGTTTATCTCGCGAGGCGTAACGAGACACAGAGGATTAATACACAACGTAGTTACACGCTTATACAAATTGCCTTATATTAGTTATAAACTTACGATCATGAACTTATACGATGGTATTTATACAACTTAATATATATATAATATAGACCCGGTGGACAAGGACCGCCAGCCGGATCGATGTTGTCCGTCGCTCGTCGACCGAAGTCGACCGCCGGCGCCGGGGCGGGGACGACGTGTGACGGGACCGAGCCGGGTCGCGGCGCGCCTGAGACGGTGAGGCGAGACGCGCATCGGAATGATTCGGGCATTGCCGGACCACGCAGGGCTCGCGGGGTCGCGGGGGCCGCGCCCCCGCGGCGTTATTACGCGGCCGCGCCCGGCGTATACTCTATACTGCCGTCCGTGTATTTGTACTTTTCGAGAACGAGATTAGATGTGATCCATGCACGAGTTTACTTTCGATGTTCACACCTGGGCACGGCACGAGCATTCACAAAAATCTATTCAGACGACTAGTTCAGCAACTGAGAAGCATTGCTGCTGCTGCTGCTGTTTCTGCTGCTGCTGCTGCTGCTGCTGCTGCTGCTCGACACCTGAACGCTAGCATCTACGGCGCTTCCTGCTTGCGCACTGCTGCTGCTCGCAATCGCATTGCTGCTATCGTCGGCCTTTGCGACGACTACGCTCGCATTTGCCATGCCACCGCCAGCGGGACGCACGGGTGCCGCCTCGAGTGGCACCAAATGGCCGCGGGCCTCCATCGCGTTGTCTCGAACGTCGACCGCGGGCGAGGCGTTGATGCTCCAGAAGGCGAGCAACGCGAGGAAGCCTAGGACCGTGAGCGTCCGCTTCACCTTTGCTGAAGGTGGCTCCTCGGGCTTTTTGAATGGGCTGCGAGAGAGAGAGAGCAAGAGAGCGCACGGAGCATCATGAGCGGACGGAGTTCGATGGCATGGCGCTGGCAAGCGGTGCGTTGTCGGTTGCGGGCGGCACACTTATTCTTGATGTAGTAGTCAGCGTCCATCTGTGCAAATGAGCGGCACCTTTACATGTAGTGGGCGCTCGCACGGAACAAAAAGCGAAGGACAAGGGTGTGAAATCTTGTCCGTCTCAAGCGCGCCTCAAAAACGCATCGCGCACTGTAGCGCACCGTACGGGTGGATCGCTTTCACACTGTGCTATTTTCCCAGCATGTTCACACCAGGCAGGGCAGCTTGCTTTTCTTCTGGACGCTCCTGGGCAGCAATTGCCTGTACATGTAGCGCAACAAATCCAAGCGCACGCCAACGACATGCCGCCTGTTCGCGTGCCGCCTGCGCAGCGTCGCGCGATCCGCACTGGAAGCTCGCCCAAGCCCGGCCCTCGGCCCAGCTCGCTCCCTGCGGCATCCCCCGCAGCGCCAGCCGGCCAACCGACGCCCGCTTCCTTTCCCACCTGTTTCTCAGACCTGCAGTGCATGATGAGCGCCATTTTTGGCACCGATCCCGACAAGCCCAAGGAACTCCAGGAGCGTTTTTCCATCAACCTCGGCAAGAAGTACGGCGAGGGCGGCTACGGCGCCACCTACTCCGCCGCCGACAAGAGCACGGGCGAGCAGCTAGCCGTCAAGATCCTTGACATGCGCAAGGTGCGCATCGAGACGATCCAGAAGGAGGCCCACATCCTGGAGACGCTCCAGAACCCCAACGTAATCTCCGTGCGCGGCCACGGCGCCGGCTACGGTGGCAAGCATAAGGATCACTACTTCATCTTCATGGAGCTTGCGAGTGGTGGCGAGCTGTTCGACCAGGTCATCGACCGCGGCGCGGACGCGATGCCTGAGCCGTACGCCCGCGGCTTCTTCTGCCAAATGCTCGACGGCGTCAACTACTGCCACATCGCCGGCGTCGCGCACCGCGACCTCAAGCTCGAGAACGTGCTGCTCAACGCGGAAGGAAAGCTCAAGCTCATTGATTTTGGCCTCTCGCACGTCTACCCGGTTAACCGGTCGACGGGCTTCGTCGACCGGAGCAAGCCGCTGCGCGACGTGTGCGGGAGCAAGTCGTACGCGGCGCCCGAGGTCCTCGCGGCGAAAGGCTACGACGGCTTCGCCGCGGACATGTGGTCGCTCGGCGTGTGCCTCTTCGCGATGCTCAGCGGCTTCTTCCCTCTCGACGAGGCGACGGAGCAGGACTGGAGGTTCCCGAGGCTGCACGTGGCGCAGAGCCACGGCGCGTCGACGGTGCACACCGTCTACGGCTTCTACAGCCGCACTGCGCGCCACCTCTCGCGCGAGGTCGTCGATCTGCTCGACGGGCTCCTGAGGATCGACCCGTCACGGCGCATGACCATGGCCCAGTGCCGTGAACACCCTTGGGTGACTGGCAAGCCTCTCGAGATTTCGTTGGACCAGGGCTCCTACAACCCGCACCAAATGATCGACGGCGAGGACGGCCCCGTCTACCGCGGCATGGGCGCGGTCCCCTCTACTTGGGAGGATGGCGCGGCCCCGATGGATGATGACATGCCCGTCTGTAAGCACGCTGCGAAGCGCGCTGACGTCGCCGCTGCCGCGTGCTGCTGACGCCGCGCGCCTGCTGCGGCAGCCCGAGTGATCGCGCGCGCGCACCTTGCTGAGGCCACCGCGCCCGCCTGGCTGTCCTGATCTCCACGCGATCTCCGCGCGATCTCCGCGCGATCTCCGCGCGATTCCCGCCCTCACTCATGTGCTTCCATACCTACCCCCTTATTGGCTCTGTCCCGTGCAGACCGTTCGTTGGGAGGCGTCATGGGCGCGCCGGTGGAGGGTGCGACGTTGCCAGGGCTGACGCGGCAGAAGGGCCATGGCGCGCCGTCGTTTTGGGGCTCGCTCGACTGCGACGATATTGAGTTGTCGTGAGGGGCTACGTGCTCGACATCATGTGCATGTAGGAAGGCATGTGGCGCATGCGATCTGGACCTGACTCTTGTGCGTTCAAGCGGTGACTCAGCAGGGCGAGCTTGCACTCGTGCTACCGTCCGGAAGTGGCAACGACAGCATGGGGTGAGCCAGAAGCGCGCGGTGGAGAGGCACGCTAGTCGCGAGGGGCGACAGCCTTATCGGTGGCAATGGGTCAAGCAGCGTGATCTCTGTGACTCGGAAGCGAGACTCGGTCCAAGAGTCGGAAGGTGCGTCCAGGAGGTTATTGCGCACGCGTTACGTTTGTCAGAGTGTGCGCATGTGCTGCCGTGCCCGCTGCCGGTGCGCGCACCGGAGCGTGCAGCGACCGGACGACCCGCGCCGCCCGAAAACTGGATCGGGAATAGGATCTTCGGCGGGTTGCGTTGGTTCGATTGCTTCGCTTGAGCGTTGAGGATTTATCGTAAGGAGTAAAGGATTTATCGTAAGGAGTAAAAGTAAGGTAAGTCGTCGTCAGGATCATTATTATCATAATATTTTTTATCAAAAGCGACGTGCCATCGATGACGCAAGCGAGTCAGGTAGTGAGAGTGTTTACTATCGGACCGCTACATTACGGTACATCTGTGTTGCATAGATGTACTACGTAGCGGGGTAGGGGCTGCGTGTATGACGGATTAATGATTTTGTGCGTTCCGAGCCGCGTATTTGTTCAGATGGAACAGAGGCGGGTACGGCCGGCGAGGCGGTCGCTGTTCCAGAGGCGGAGGCGGCACTCACTGTGCTGGGCGGGAGTTTCTGACACGTACACTGGGCGGGGCTCCTGGCTGCGCCCTCGCCCGAATACCACCGCCCTGCGCCCTCGCCGCGCCTGGCCGAGCCGCTCTCGCTGCATCTGGATGAGGTGCCCTCCGACCTCACCCCCCCACCCGGACGGGCTTGGCTGCCGCCGTCGCCTTTTCTGCGTTGGGCACGGTCGTCGCGAAGCCATCGGGGTTGCTGCTGATCCATCGCCAAGAATCGGCGCACATCTGCTCCATCCCGAGTTCGGCGCGCCAGCCAAGCTCCTTGGTCGCAAACGAAGGGTCGGCGTACACCACGGCCACGTCGCCAGGCCGACGGGCCGTCAGCTCGTAGGGCAGATCGCGCCCGCACGCCTTCGAGTACGCCTTGACCATGTCGAGCACCGAATATCCGGTGCCTGTACCCAGATTGTACACCACCTTTCCGGGCGCTGTCTCGAGCTTCTTGAGCGCGGCGAGGTGCCCCTTGGCGAGGTCGACGACGTGGATGTAGTCGCGCACGCCCGTGCCGTCCGCGGTGGGGTAGTCGCTCCCGAATACGGAAAGCTTCGGGCGCTTTCCCACAGCGACCTGCTGGATGAACGGCATCAGGTTGTTCGGGATGCCTTTTGGGTCTTCTCCGATCTGGCCCGACGGGTGCGCGCCAACGGGATTGAAGTAGCGCAGCAGGCACACATTCCAGCGCTTGTCAGAAGCGGCCACGTCACCCAGGATGATCTCGTTCATCAGCTTCGACTGCCCGTACGGGTTGGTCGGCCCCGTCGGAAAGTCCTCAGTCACAGGCACGCTCGCGGGGTCGCCGTACACGGTGGCGGAGGACGAGAAGACGATGTTGTGGCAGCCGGCCTCGTTCATCACCTCGACCAGGTTAAGCGTGCCCTCGACGTTCACCTGGTAGTAGAGGAGCGGCTTGGCGACCGACTCGCCCACCGCCTTGAGGCCAGCAAAGTGAATGACGGCATCGATCTTGTGCTTTGCGAAGACAGCTGCAAGCCCAGCCTTCTCGCGGATATCGACCTGGTAGAACTCTACGTCACGGCCGGCGAGTACCTGCACGCGGTGCAAGCACTCTATGTTGGAGTTGCACAGGTTGTCGGCCACGACCACGTCATACCCAGCGTTCAGCAGCTCGAGCACAGTGTGGCTCCCAATGTAGCCAACGCCTCCGGTGACTAACACTGTCTGCTGAGCGGCGCCACCGGAGAGCCGGAGGAGAGTGTCGCGGCGCACTATCTTTGAGGCAGCAAAGTTGGCCGATGGCGTCACGCTCGCGACGATGAAGGCGAGCACGGCTAGACCCGTCATTTTCGGGGGCTGCGGACTGAGATGTTGAGCTCGTCTCGGAGATTCACGTACTTTGTGCCGAAATAGACATTCGGGGACCGCAGTTGATTCACATCGCGCAGAGCGTCGACATGGACCAACTTACCCGGTACCTGTGTTCATTTCGTCATTTTTGATGGGCGCATCGGGGTCGAACGAGGCACATCAGCCGCCTCCTGCGAGTCTGCCGCCGGTCCATGATTTTGGACCGGACTCTCACCGCGGCCGACCCGGCCTGGAGCGGACTCTCACCGCGGGCGCAGTCGACGTGATGACCTCTCAGCTTCGCCGCATCCGTAATGAGCGAGCTGAGCTCAAGGCCGAGCTCGAGGACGCAATTCAAGACCTTGAGCTCGCCCAGGAGATGATGGTAAGCACATGCTGAGCTCACTGCTGCCCGATATATCATGAAAATCCACGCGATCGATTCGCGTCTTCGCAGGAGCGACAGCGCAAGGAGTACTTGATGTACGGCGCGGCAGGAGCAGTAGCGGCAGCAGCGATCAGTGGGATGATGGTTGCAGCAATCGTCGGGCGCACCAGCAACCGATATGCGCTGGCCCGTTTGTCGCAGGAGGTGGTGGACCTTCGGAGACGTGGCGCGGTGGAGGTGGCCAAGGCCGAGCGCTTCGGCGCGGCCTCGCTTGTCAAGAGCCTTGCTCCTGCGCTCGATGCGATGGATGCAGCAGCCGAACATGCGACGGCGGACGCAGAGGGCATACGGCTCACGCGCTCGACGCTTTTGGCTGCGCTGCATGATCATGGCGTTGAGCCGCTCGCACCACGCGTGGGTGACGCCTTCGACCCGCAAACGATGGAGGCCATGTTCACTGTGCCTGTGGCCGACGGCGCGCCTACGGGCAAGGTTGAGAAGGTTATTCGTCCGGGGTACGTCATCCATCGCGAGCGCCTCGTACGTGCCTCGCAAGTGGGCGTGGGCGCCAAGGCAAGTGCTGGGGCCTGAGGAGATGGGCACGGTGCCTGATGAAAGGTGGCCCGATGCAAGGGATGATGACGCGGCGACACGGCTCGCGGGCGGGCTGCGAGATTAGACGCATCCCCTCTGAGGGCGTTTTACAAGTGTCAACGCGGGGATGCACGATCCCGCGAGCGTGTTTTATTCGTGGTTGCATGGTATCCGCGCGCGGCCCTTGAAACGGCAAGTTTGGCATGCAAAGTTGTAATTTGGAACTTGTCAAGGAAAAACGACAAATTTTCCGGCTGCTCGTGCTGTCGCTGCTCCGACCCGGGAAAAGAAAACGACGTCGCAAGCGAAAATGAGCGCGTCCGAGGCTGCGAGGGCTCGCCTCGCTCGGGGCGATGAGCGCATGCGGCAGCTGCGGAAGAGCCCGGAGTCGCCCGACTCGGTCATGGGACATCTTGATGGGCCGTCGTCACCCGCCTCGCCCCCCTCGAGCCTCGCAAGGGTAATGACGCAGAGATTGACCCCATCTCAGCGCATGGCAGAAGACCTCGACCGTATGAAGGCGCTTACCGAGCGAAAACTGGGCAAGGTCACACCCGGCCCTGGGGCGTACGATCCCAAGGTCACCGAGAAGGGCGACGGTCTCGAAGCGAACGCGTACACAACCGAGTCGCACAACGTCAGCGCACAGAAGGGCACCGCTTCATTCGGCATCAAATCCGAAGCTCGCGAGTCGTTCGAGCCTGGAAAAACTGTGGCTTCGGGCTGGGCCGTGCCTGGTACCTTCGACTCGGGCATCTACAACCCGAACGTCAACCGCGAGATCGCCCACGACGCGAAGAAATCCTTCCAGAAGAGCAACCAGGGCGGCCAGGGCAGCTTTGGCAACGTCAGCAAGCGCGATCTCAGGCTCGAGGCTCTGCAGAGCACGACCAAGCCGCTCCGCGCCGGCATGCTCGTCCAAGGCGACGAGACGCCGGCCGGCGCCGCGTACAATCCACTGCAAAACGAGACGGGCACCGAGTACAGCATGGCTGTCATGTCGTCGGGCGAGAAGATGCAGTCGGCTGCCTTCAAGTCGACGACGAGCCGTCCCGGCTTGGCCGCTCCGCACGCCAAGACCAATCCTGCGCCGAACGCGTACGACGTCAAGTTCGAGACGCAGGACTTCGGCGGCAACAAGGGCAAGATCTCGAAGTTCGGCCGAGGCACCAAGTTCACATCCGACCATCTGGATGGCACGGGCGACGACTGCACCACTGGTGCTCTCGTCGGACCGGGATCCTACTCACCAGTCCGCAACAAGTCGGGCGGCCACGACAGCATCGAACAGGAGGGCGGTTCCCTTATCGATCGCGGCAAGAAGTACAAGATCGAGAACAAGGACGGCGACAAGCTCGCGTTCAACGCGACCGGCCCGCAGCGCGAGCTACCCTTCGAGGCACGCTACGGTGTCGCCTCCAAGAAGATTACGAACACGAAAACCGCTCCCGGCCAGTACGATCCCAAGGTCACCGAGAAGGGCGACGGTCTCGCAGCGAATGCGCACACAACCGAGTCGCACAACGTCAGCGCCAAGAAGGGCACCGCTGCATTCGGCATCAAAGTCGAAGCTCGTCAGTCGTTCGAGCCTGGCAAGGTCCAGCCTGCTGGCTGGGCCGTGCCTGGTACCTTCGACTCGGGCATCTACAACCCGAACGTCAACCGCGAGATCGCCCACGACGCGAAGAAATCCTTCCAGAAGAGCAACCAGGGCGGCCAGGGCAGCTTTGGCAACGTCAGCAAGCGCGATCTCAGGCTCGAGGCTCTGCAGAGCACGACCAAGCCGCTCCGCGCCGGCATGCTCGTCCAAGGCGACGAGACGCCGGCCGGCGCCGCGTACAATCCACTGCAAAACGAGACGGGCACCGAGTACAGCATGGCTGTCATGTCGTCGGGCGAGAAGATGCAGTCGGCTGCCTTCAAGTCGACGACGAGCCGTCCCGGCTTGGCCGCTCCGCACGCCAAGACCAATCCTGCGCCGAACGCGTACGACGTCAAGTTCGAGACGCAGGACTTCGGCGGCAACAAGGGCAAGATCTCGAAGTTCGGCCGAGGCACCAAGTTCACATCCGACCATCTGGATGGCACGGGCGACGACTGCACCACTGGTGCTCTC
>Ga0210247_101353_pt1 | contig 19835 bp, 13 predicted proteins | sample ChrtobMetP3_16mM_FD_155449 | JGI IMG/M metagenome (GOLD analysis project Ga0210247, IMG submission 155449) | Chrysochromulina tobin associated microbial communities from unialgal haptophyte culture, Seattle, Washington, United States - P3_16mM | ecosystem: Host-associated > Algae > Haptophytes >... | reverse complement strand
GTACACGCTCAAGCAGCTTGAGGAAGCACAGACGCACGAAGACATCTGGAACGCGGCGCAGCGGCAGATGGCGCGAACGGGCAAGATGCACGGCTTCATGCGCATGTACTGGGCCCAAGAAGATTCTCCTGCACTGATTGCCTCTGATTGACTCTGATGAACTCTGATGAACTCTGATGAACTCTGATGGCCTCCCTCATCAGGTATTGGGCCAAGAAGATTCTCCTGCACTGATTGCCTCTGATGAACTCTGATGAACTCTGATTGCCTCCCTCATCAGGTATTGGGCCAAGAAGATTCTCGAGTGGTCGCCCGACCCAGCCGAGGCCCTTCGGCGCGCCATCTACCTCAACGACCGTTACTCCATCGACGGGCGCGACCCGAACGGGTACGTGGGCTGCGGCTGGGCGATCATGGGCGTGCACGACATGGGGTGGGCCGAGCGCCCCATATTTGGCAAGATCCGTTATATGAACTATGAGGGGTGCAAGCGCAAGTTTGACATCAAGGGGTACGCAGCCAAGTGGAATTCCACTCCGGCCGCCCTCACACCGCCGGCGGGCGCGCCGCCGCCGGCGAAGAAGCCACGGCTGGGCTGAGATCTCATATTTGAATCTTGCACAGCGTTCAGAGTATACGGCAATAGTGTGGCGAGGGGCGCGAGGCTTGAACATGAAGCTGCAGTGTCAGAACTTGTGCGCGATTGAGTCCCTGTTGAAGTCGGACGAGCACGCGGCCACGACGCTCGAGTCGGAGTCGCGTCGACGAGAGCGCGGCGGTCGCACAAGGAAACAATTCCGCGGAGCCATTCCTGTGAAACCAATGGCATACCTGATGCGTGCGAGAAGCGTGTGACTATATTTCATGCTTTTTTGGTCAATAACAAGAAACACCCATGATCGCCGCCAGCCTTCTCCTCCTCCAGACCACCCAGCCGCACCACCCTCAACGCTTCAGCCTCGCCACCTCCGCCGCGACACAACATGTGTCAGCAGACGTGGGCCACAGAGCCGGCACGCGGCAGGACTGCAAACACTCAAATGATGTGCGTCTCTTCTCCGTACAGGTTGCCTTTGTCCACATGTTCCACCTCCTCAGGGAATGCGCCACTGGCGGCCATCGACCTGGAGGTGATCTCGAGCCACGCTCCTGAGGTCCCTCGCAATCTTATGGTATGCTCGATCCCCTGCCGCGGCATACAGCTCCTTGGCTGCGTCGAAGCGGCTCTCCAGGAGCCCTGCTGACAGTCGGAAATTCCTTGTGATCGTGAGCTACGCTGAAGCTCGCCCTCACCGCTCATGGTCTTCAATGCCGTTACTCGTCCCGCTCGAGTGCGTCGTCGCCATCGCTGCCGACGGAAGCGAGATCGTCGACCTCATCACCGTCGGCATCGCTGTCGCCGTCGTCCTCGCTCACGCCCCCTGCCCCAGTAACGTGCTCTGCCCCCTGCCCTCTGCCCCCTGCCCCCTGCATGCTCTGCCTCGTGAAGGCGTGCCGCTCCGCCGTTGCGACCAGACGCCGCTGCGGGAAGATGTCAACGAGCTCGACGCGAAAGCGCTAAAAGTTGGCCGCCGCGACATAGCCTTCAACATGCACCACCCTCACCCTCATTGCATCTTTGACGCAGACTTCTTTCAAGTACGGAACCTCGAGGTACTCGCGCAAGCGCTTGGTGTCCTCGACAAACTCCTCCGCCTCAGCTCCGCATCGCGAGCACACCCTCGACCCACTCCTCGGCGGTGACGCGCCCGTCGCCGTCGAGGTCCATGCTCTGCAAGATCGCCTCGATCTCTTCGTCGGTGTCATCGGGCATCACGTTCTTCAACTCTTCCCTGTCGACGTGGCCGTCGCCGTTCACGTCGAGCAGCGGCAGCAGCGGCGCTCCGACCGGATGGCGTGCGCCTTGATCGAATCATGCCTTCGAACCTAAAAATACTTCTGAGCCTGATGCCTCGAGACCCGCGATGACGGCCACGCGGCGCACGCGAACCTCAATCGGCGACACGCCGTAGCTCAAAGCTCCGATCACGGCTAGCTCGCTGACGTCCGCAGGTACCGCCAACAGAATGGGTTCGGCGCCCTGCGCGCCCTGCCACGTCGTGCCGTTCATATCAAGAAGGCTTTGCGATCGGCCGCCGATGAAGATGATGGTGCGTGGCGAGGGGCCGAGGGAGGGTTCAGCTTGGTACATGCGCAGCAGGCAGGCTAGAGCGCCATCATCACGCAACAGACGTTGCTTCAATTCAACGCTGCTTAGCGAGTCTGCGCCGGCGCCTAAAGCTTGCCAAATGCACGTGTCGCCGGTGCGCGTGACGACATGGTTGGTGGACGGCAGCTGGCGCTTGGGAGTTGGGCAAGAGCGCCTTGGCCTGTGGCTCGAGGGGCAGCAGAGGTCATCAGAGGTCATCAGAGGTCATCAGAGGTCATCAGAGGTCATACGCGGTCATACGCGGTCATCAGCGTACCTGTGGCACGAGGGGCCCACCAAAGGCCAGCCGCCATGTGGCCGCGTCGCGTAGGTGGGCCACTTTGGGGGTGGACGCGAGGGACGTGCATGTACTCGTCCCCTACGCGGCCCAAATTATGCAACTCTGAGTCCGGAGAAGGTTACAATCGACGTGCCTGCGTCACACGGAGGTACCGTCCTCGCCACCCTCGATGGCAAGGTCGTCAGCCCGCCTCCCGCCGCGAGCAATTTGCAGGTTTCCTTCCTCACCTTGATGCCCCCCACCCATGCTGCTTGCACCCATGCACCCATGCTGGTTCCCTTCCCCACCACCCCCCAGTCCCACCCCAGCGCAGCCGGCCCGTTGGGGGGCTCGTATCGGCGCCATGTTCGGCGCCTCCCATTGCCCCGTGCCCTTTCTTCTCTTCTCAACGGCCCAGAAAATAGCCGAGAAAGCCGGGAGAGCGCCTCGCTTTACCAGCCTCCCTCCCCTTCCCCGGTCCCGGGTGGGTGCCGCCGCCGCCAGCGCCGCCAGCCGCGCCCTCTCCATCGATGTGCACAGGCTCAGTGGCCGCCATGCCTTTCGCCTTCTCAGCCGCTGCCTTCTCGGCCGCTGCCTTCTCTACAGCGGCCTTCTCGGCCGCTGCTTTTTCGACAGCCGCCTTCTCGGCCGCTGCCTTCTCGGCCGCTGCCTTCTCAACAAATTCCTTCCACTCTATGCCTTTCGCCTCAAAGGCTTCCTTGTACTCCGGCAGCACCCACTCGCTCTTGCCAGAGGGCTCGTGGTGGGCAAGTTTAAGGCCGCAATTCTTCTTCCAGTCGGGATACTCCTTGGAGAGCAACTCGTCGAGCTCACTGGCCGACATCTTGAGACATTTCTTGAGGTTCTTGTCCTCCTCGAGCGGCTTGCCATCGACCAGCTTCAGCTCCTGGACCTTCTCGCCGAGCAGCTCTTGGCACTTGGCGTCCACGGCGCCCAGCAGCTCCCTTACCGTGGTCACATGGGCCCCCGTCATGCCACACATACTGGTGATCGCGACCTCCTTGAACCCGTCCAGCGCGCTCAGCTGCGAGTCGATCATGGATCCGAGGTCGGGTATCGGGAAGCCTGTGAGCTTGCCCGCGGCCGCGGCTACCTTGAGGACCGTCAGCCCGAGCATGATGTACGGCATCGCCTTGACGACCCATTCCTTGGGGAACGTGAGCTCAAAGCCCTCCGCTTCGCCCTTGTCATTTGGGTGCGTCTTGGCCACGGTGTAAGTGAGCGGATCGACGAAAAATATGCGCACACGATGGTTGAGCCATTCCTTGGGGCTCAGCGCCTTCTTGAGCAATGAGACCCGCTCCCCGTTGCCGGTCACTTCAGCGACAGGCAGGAAGAGGACGAGCTTGGGCGCCGCTTGGGTGCCGAGGAGCAGAGTGGTCAGCATCGTCGACTGTGCAGACAGCATCTCGATCGCCTTGTCTTGAGTGAGCCGGATCTGAGCCAGCTGGCCCATTACCTCCTTCTGGCCGGCCATTGCCTCCCGGTGATTATTGTCCACCTTGGCCTCGAGCCGCTGCTGACCGGCCTCGAGCCGCTGCTGACCGGCCAGCACCTGATCGAGGATCATCATCAGAGGTCATCAGTGGTCACATCAGGGGTCACCAGAGGTCATCAGTGGTCATCAGAGGTCATCACCTTCTCGAGGAGTGCCGCCTCGATCGCTTTGCCGGTCTCGCCCTCGTTCGCTGGCGGCGCCGGCTTGCTCTGTCCCAGCAGCTTGGGCGGCTCGCTATGCTCGGCGTTGTGCACCGCCTTGCTCACCCTCTGTGCTATTGCCTCAGGAAGCCCCCAGGGGCAGGGGCCATCGACCTGGCCCAGCAGCTCGTGCGTGCGCACGCCCGGTTCAGCGCGGCCAGCCGCGCCGAAGAGGAAGGACGATGGCGTCTTGCCCAAGATCTTGCTGAGGGTCCTCGTCGCCTTCCTTGTGAAGGCGCGCGCCGTCAACTCCCATGTCGTCTCGCCCCCCCAGATCTCGGAGATGCTCCTCACTACCTCGCGCGCCGTCCTCGTCCGGATGGCCGTCGGCGGTTCGAGCTCGTGCTTCGTGTAGAAGCTCTCGAGGCTGCGCGCGACCGATTCGACCACGACGTCAGGCACGCGCTCCCACACGCTCCGCACGTCGGCCTGCACCCTCCCAGCGTCGTCGAGCGCGTTACCCCAGCCGTCGGCGCGGGCCATAGGCGGATGCGCCGCGAAGAGGTCCTTCGAAGGGTCGGCGGAACCGTCGGCGTCGGACGCGCCAATGAAGATGGGCAGCACCGCCGCGCCGTGCTCGTGCTGAAGCAGCGCAAAGCTCCACTCGAGGAGGAGGTAGTCGAGGCCCGAGTTGGAGGTGAGGCTCGTCATGCGCCGCAGCGCGTTCCACGTGACGATGGGCACGATCACGCGTGAGTTGGCCATCGCGAGCAGGCGGACGACGTCGAGGTCGGTGCCGCGGCTGACGGTGCGCTTGTCGAGGAAGGTCGTCACCAGCGGCGACTGCGCGCCGAGGCAGTCGGCGAGCTTCTCGGTGAAGGGCGTGTCGAAGGCGGGGACGTGGGAGTACGAGAGGAAGGCCCCGTAGTGATCGGGCGGCTTGAGCGGCGGCAGGTACGCTGACAGCCGCGACGCGAGCTCGCGCGTCGTCAGCTGCTGCCGACCGACAACATAGTACACCTGCGAGCCGTCGATGTCGGCCGCGAGTAGTGCGCCGCGCTCGACGTGCCTCTCCTCGCCCTTGTCGACGGAGCTCAGCGGCAGCAGGCACGTGCAGCGCAAGTTGACGAAGCGGCTGGAGACGTGGCGGACGAGGAGGCGCAGCCGGTCGATGGCTGGCGACCACGCGCTCGGTGAATCCGCCCCCGCATTCAGGATGGCCACCGTGATGTATGGCGCACCGTCGGAGCGGCTGAGCAGCAGCTCGTCCCGCCCAAACTTGACGTGCGCGAAGCCGAAGCCGAGCCTCGGCGTGAAGCCGATTGCGGTGTCGTAGGACCAGCCGACGGCGGCGCCGCACAGCTCGAAGAAGGCGCCGTCGGGCAGGAAGCCGCCCGAGTCGGGCAGGAAGTCCTCCGGCGCCCACACAGGCGCCGTGGAGGGAGGCGATTGGCTTTCGAGGGCAAAGTAGAGCGTTGCGAGCGGTGCGTTGGTGGGCGTGGGCGGCTGGTTCGCCCCCTCGCTGCCGCGTAGCGCGAGCAGCGCGGGCACGAAGTATGTCTGCTGAGCCTTGGTGCAATGTGCGCGCCCGGGCTTGGCACAGCACACGCTGCACAGCCCGCAGTGTGCACAGCCCCCCGGGCCCGTCTGCGGCGACGGGCCGTAAATCCCGCATCCGGAGCATTTCACCGAGCCACTCCAAGGCGTTTGCCTATGCGCCGATTGCTGATGCTGATCCTTGCGGCGGATGGGAACAACGAGCCCGAAGTGCTCCATGAGCTTGAGTAGCTCGGCCTTGTGCGCCTTGAAGCGTTTATCTTCCCACAAGAACTCGAGTAGCACGTGGTGCAGCACGCCGTCGTTGCAAAGATCTCTCATTTTCCTCTGGTCCTTGCGCCCGGCCGTCGTGTGGCACAGCTTACGGTGGTCGGAGTCATCGAAGTTGCAAATGATCATCGAGACGGCGTCGATGATCCACTGCGGGTCGAGGACGACGAGCTCACGCACCTCCGGCGCCTCAGGCAGATCGTACCAGCAGACCGCCCCAAGCGAGTGGAAGTGCGACAGCATCTGCTGCACCTCTTGCTCGAGAGGGAGACGCGCCGGGTCGTGCGGCAGCCCAAAGCGCGAAGCGATCGCGGTCACCTCTGCGAGGCTCAGCTGCTGCCGCGGCGGCGTCGCCGACATCTCGAGCGCGAGCGCATCGTAGACGGCGAGCCAGCCCGCGGGCACGCGCTCCTTCATCGAGTCGAGCTCCATGGCTGCCTCCTCGATCGCCCCTACCAGCTCGCGGATGGTCTCGTCGCCCGCAAAGCCCTTGGAGTTCTCGATTGGGAAGAAGCACAGGTCGCCATTTAAAGGCATCTTTAAGCGCACCTCGCGGAGCCGAGCGTCCAGCGCCTCGATGAGTTCATCGCTCAGACCCTTTAGCGCTGCGTGGCCGCCGCCACCTGCGGCCACCGCCTCGTCCTTGCGCGTGCCGACGAGCAGCAGCGGCGATTCGGATGCGTGCACGGCGAACGAGTCGAGCTGGACACGGAGCTGGGCAATGCTGTTCTTGAACAGGTTGGGATTCTGGAGGTCAGGCAGCGAGAAGACGAGCATCGAGACAGAGGCCTTGGGTGCGTGCAGCAGGTCAAGCACGCTCAGGAAGACGTCCTGCCCGCCGCTGTCCTGGATGTGCAGCACTAGCCGCGGCAGCTCAGTTCCCTTGATCACGAGCTTGCCTGCCGCCGCTGCCAGCTCCGCCGCTTGCCTCTGCTTCTCCTCCGCCGCTTGCCTCTGCTTCTCCTCCTCCGCCGCCTTCTGCTGCAGTGGCGCATAGGAACCGAGCCCTTGGATGAGGGGGGTGCATTTGGGACTGCTTTGGTCCAAAACGGGCGTCGTCTCTGCTGCCTCCACCACCACCATTCCCGCCCGCTGCGGCGCCTCGTCTGCAAGCATGCTCTTCCTCTCCTCTACTCCCGTTGCCTTCTCTGCCTCGGACGCCTGTTTCGCCGAGTCCGTGATCCTGCGTTGCGCGGCAACGGCGACGGCGCGCGCGTGCTCGGTCTCGCCATCGGCCAGATTGTACACTTTTAGCGGCCTCCCCTCGCTGGCCACTTCGAGGCTGCGCCGCTCCACCTCGCATGTGGTGAGTCTGGCGCCGGCGGTCGAGGGAGAGTTAGATGTGAACTCCTTGCCGCTCATCGCGTCAATGGTCGATGACTTGCCCGCGCCGCCCGGGCCGCGCACCTGCAGCCGGCAGTGCGGCCAGTCGACGCGACTCGCGAGGACCTGCTGCACCACATCCGTGGCATTATCGGCGGCTGCCTTGTCCGCAACCGCCTTGGCCGCCGTCGCCGCTGACTGTCCAGACATCGCCTCCAAGTGACCCGCCGAAACAACATCAACCAGATGCAACCAGAGGGTGTTCGAGTCCGAAAATTCGACCTTGTATGGCATATCGTCATCGCCATCGTCCTCGATGAGGGTGCCCGTTTCGCCCGTTCGATAAGCACCGCCGACGACTCGCACGCTCTGCCCGACCCGTAGCCGAGAGCCGGTGGCGACTGCCGTGGGAAGCGCGACGGTGGATGGCTGTGGGAAGAATTTGGACGCGCACGCGTGGCAGGCGTCAAAGTCGCAGTCGCTGCAGTAGTAGCTGTGTTCCCCGCTGAAGGAGCTCCTGCACACGTCACAGATGTAACCCCGATCACGGCGGTGAAACTTGAGGATGTGCTGATGCTGGGTCACTTTGACGGTGTCCGGGGGCGCCTCGAGGGTGAGACTCGAATAGTCGCGAGTGGTTTCACTTATTTGGCGCTTGCTAGCGTCCCAGCTGCCCAGAGGCACCGCCGTGCACACGCCGCACTGTGAAAAGTTCCAGCCATTCTCTGCTGAGCCAATGCCTGCCTGGCAAATCTTCCAGTACGTGCCGTCATAGTAGATGGCTCCGGTGCCGCCCTCGCGCGTGTAGCATGGCCCTCCATTTCGCAGCTGGCCTGGGATGAGATTGTACGTGCCCGAACAGTTGACCCCTATGTCGCCCGACTGAACACGGATGCGCACCTGGGTCGCCGTGGACACCGTCGTGCTGGCGGTGACCAACTCCATCTCGGAGCTTTTGCCCGTCCAACCGGAGTGGTCGGGAAAATCAACCTTCAGGTCGCCGTCCGGATCGACGCGTTTGACGATCCCCACCTTGTCATGGGTGACGCCGCCCCAGCCGTAGGTTGGATTCGACACGCTCCGCTTGACGCGCACGCGCGCGCCCACGCACAGCTGAGCCTTGGTGCATTGTGCGCGCCCGGGCTTGGCACAGCACACGCCGCACAGCCCGCAGTGTGCACAGCCCCCCGGGCCCGTCTGCGGCGACGGGCCGAACATCCCGCATCCGGGGCATTTCACCGAGCCACTCCAAGGCGTTTGCCTATGCGCCGATTGCTGCAGCGAGCCAACCTTTTGGAGCTCACCCTCCTTGAACCACCACTTATTGCCGTCACCGAACTCCACCTTGAACGGGCGACCCGACTTGTCGTCTTCGAGTAGTCTGCCTGTCTGGCCCACGTACGAGCGCGTCGACGAGTCAGATGCGCTGAGCACTAGCACTGTGGCACCCACCTGCGGGCGGCCGCCCGCGCTGTCGTCGCCCACTCTGGCCACGGTGGGGCATGGCAACACGTCGCTGCTAGAGTACCCGTCCTTGGTCCACTGGCCGCATGGCACCGAGCCGCTTGAGCCCTCTTTCGAGTAGTACCAGTCACCCGTATTGCCTGTATCGTTCATGCGCCACCCATACTGCCCCCCACCATAGTAGAGGATCGCTCTCCCGCCCTCTTTTGTGTACAGCGGCGCGCCGTTGTGCTGCCGCGTGTAGCTGTAGGTGCCGTTGATGGTGCTCGCGCAAATGCCGCCCGCGCCGCTCACGACGTACTCTCCCACGGTCGCCTCGATGAGGTCGGTGCCACCCGCTTTCTCCGTGCGATACTTGTTGCTGCCGCCCTTATCCCACTTGACGCGAACCCACCCGTCGGAGTCAACATCTGTGATGGTGCCCGCATTCCCCGCCCCGCCATCCTGGTCGCCCCACTTCCAGTCGGGGCCACGCCTGACGCGGTCGCCCACGTTGAGCGAACTGGCTCGGAAGGTCAAGTCTGACTCGTTGTCATCGTCGCAGAACGTCCCGTTGTCATCGTCGCTGTCATCGTCTAAGAAAAAATGCGGCATGCGGCCTGGGCACTATCCTGCCAGGCTCTAGGCAGCTTCCGCGATTGGTGCGGCAAGCGTTTTCCTGGCCGAAGCTCCGCTTCGCCACCGCGAACTTGCTTGCAGGTCGAATTTGCGCGCCGTCGGTCAGGGATTTGGGGAGACGGGTCGCGATCTCCGTTGAATTCTAATGAGTGTTACCGCATCTCAAAGTACGGATTTCGTCGTCTAGTCCGTTCTATTAGAATCTCAGATGCGCGAACAGAAAACACACCGAGGTTGGTGATTGCGGTAATCAAAAGTAAGTTCCTCGCAGGGGCCGTGCTCACCGCGTCACACGGCATGGTCACACGGGGACCCCCGAACGCCCGAAGATCCTGATCGCGTGAAGCTGGAACGACGAAGATGTGCACATGTGCTTCCGAAGCCAGATCAGCTGGAAGGCAAGTGGGCGGAGATGACGGAGGGGTAGTGAGCGCCTCCCACGCACGCCTTTTCGAATTTTCGGGGCTTGTGGGTGTGTGTCTGGCCGAGAGGGCCCTGAAACGAACGAACGAACGATGACGGAGGGGTCCATCTTGACTTGACTTGAGTTGACTTGGCGAGCAACTCCGCGCCGGGCGCGGGCGCCGCGTCGCAAAGATGTGGCCCGAAGTTACTCTTGTTTTCAGCGCATTTCTCACCATCGCGACAAACCATGCTTTTTTCCGAGCTCGCTCTCGCGCCCTCGCGCAAACCGAGCCACCGGGAGGGCGATGCTCCGGCGGGGCCGCCTCCCGCGCCGATGCTCTCGCGCACTTCGACGTTTTCTCGCCCACTTCTCGACGACGAGTACGCGACGATGAGCTCGCAGCTCAAAGGCATCGTGCAGTGCTTTACGAATTCTGTTTGGAACGATTGGCAGCGTCCGTGGTCGCGCGCCACGCCCGAGGCGTCGACGGGGAGCGGCTTCGTCATCTCGACGTGCCGTCGGCTCATCATTACGAACGCGCACGTCGTCGCGTTCGCCTCGACGCTGCAAGTGCGCAAGGATGGCGACTTTGACAAGCACGTGGCACAGATCCTCGCCGTCTCGCACCAAACCGACCTCGCGATCGTGACGGTCGCGAGCGACGCCTTCTGGCTCGACGCGATCGAGCTGCCGCTCGGCGAGACGCCGCGCCTCCAGCAGCACGTCGATGTCGTCGGCTTCCCCATCGGCGGCAACAGCGTCTCGATCACGAGCGGCGTCGTCTCGCGCATAAATTGGTCCGTGTACTCGCAGAGCCGCGAGGCGAACCTCGTCGTGACGGTCGACACGGCCATCAACAACGGGAACAGCGGCGGGCCGGCGATGAGCGACGGCCACGTCGTCGGCGTCGCGTTCCAGTCGCCGATGCGATGAAGACTGAGAACATGGGCGAGATTGTGCCAGTGAGCATCCTCAAGCGCGTGCTCGAGGACTTTGATGCCATCGCCGCGGCGCGCGGGCCGCTTGCCGCCGACGGCGGCGACGGCGGCGCCATCGCCGTTGCCGGCGGCGCCTCGCCGGCGCCGCTCCGCGGCTTCGCCACTTTTGCGCCGACCTTTCAGACGCTCGAGAATGAGGCGCTGCGGCGCTTCGTCCTCCTCCCGCCGACGGCCTCGGGCATCCTCGTGCAGCACGTCCCCAAGGTCAGCAACCTCGACGCCGTGCTCCGCGTCGGCGACGTCCTCACGGCGGTCGATGGCATGGCGATCTCCAACGACGGGCGCGTGAGGCGCGAGAAGGGCGCCTCGCCGCTCGACTTCCGCGTCGTCGTCACGAGCAAGCTCGTCGGCGAGAGCCTCACGCTCTCCGTCTTCCGCGAGGGCGCGCGCCTCGAGCTCGCCGTTGCCGCCGAGAACCCGCCTAAGCTCCTCCCCAGTACGTGGTATTCGCCCGCGTCGTACGTCATGTTCGCGGGGCTCGTCTTCGTGCCGCTCTCGGCGGAGCTCGTCGAGGAGGGCGCCTACCATGCCGAGCTCCTCTACGCGGGCGAGGGCCTCAAGCACAAGTCGACGAGCCAGCAGATGGTCTCGGTCATTCAGATCCTGCCGCACGAGCTCACGCTCGGCTACTCGGAGCTCGAGTTCCCCGCGCACCTCCCGCTCCTCGCCATCGACGGCGCGCCCGTCCACTGCCTCGCCGACGTCGCCGCCGCGACGCTCCGCTCGAGCGGCGAGTGGATCTGCTTCTCCTTCGCGCAGGGCCGCCGCCTCGCGCTCCCGCTCGCAGAGGCGCGCCGCGCCACGACCGAGCTCCTCGCAGAGCACCGCATCCCCGCCGTCGCGAGCGACGACATCGCGGCGGCCGTCAGGCGGGCAACCGAGGAAGCTCCAGCGGCGGCGGTTGAGGCAGCGCTCGTGTAGAAGCGTTCTTGACGGACAAGTCAGCTGTGGTGGAAGGCGAGTGGGCCTCCAACCGCCTCCAACCCTATTCCTTTGTCCTCCCGGCTTCATGCGCATGTACTGGGCCCAAGAAGATTCTGCTCCACTCTGATGAACTCTGATGAACTCTGATGGCCTCCCTCATCAGGTATTGGGCCAAGAAGATTCTCGAGTGGTCGCCCGACCCAGCCGAGGCCCTTCGGCGGGCCATCTACCTCAACGACCGTTACTCCATCGACGGGCGCGACCCGAACGGGTACGTGGGCTGCGGCTGGGCGATCATGGGCGTGCACGACATGGGGTGGGCCGAGCGCCCCATATTTGGCAAGATCCGTTATATGAACTATGAGGGGTGCAAGCGCAAGTTTGACATCAAGCGGTACGCAGCCAAGTGGAATTCCAATCCGGCCGCCCTCACACCGGCGGCGGGCGCGCCGCCGCCGGCGAAGAAGCCACGGCTGGGCTGAGATCCAATATTTGAATCTTGCACGGCGTTCAGCGTATACGGCAGTAGTGGCGAGGGGCGTGAGGCTTGGACATGAAGCTGCGGTGTCAGAACATGTGCGCGATTGAGATTTGAGTCCCTGTTGAAGTCGCGCGAGCACGTGGCCACGACGCTCGAGTCGGAGTCGCGTCGCCGAGAGCGGCCGCGGTCGCACACGGTCACGGAATTCTCGGAGCCATTCCACTTTCCAGCCATACGCCTGATGTGTGTGATGATAACGGAGGCGTGTGACTATTTTTTGATGAATTTGTGCAAAGAGAATTTCTATTTCCAAATTTACGTCTTGAGCGTTGAGATGTCTTGACTTGACTTGAAGTGAAGACTTGACTTCTTTTCCCCCCGCGGACCCGGACGGATACCGAAAGAATTCCTAGCCCTCAGGATGCCGATCCCCCCCCACTGCCCACTTAGGCCCAAGCCCCCACGCGAACAGGCCCACAGTCGACGCTAAGGCCACAGCGATGTGCGACATGGCGGGCGCAGCACACACCTGCCAGGCTGCTTCCGACACGTCTCCTTGACCTTGTCCGATCCCCCCAACACGGACACCCACCGACGGTCGACGCTAAGGCCTACAGCGATGCGACACATGCGTTGCGATCTGCTTCCGATACCCTCTGCCCAACACATCCCCCAACACGACTCTTGCGCCGGTGCACAAGTCGACGGACCGGACCTCCAACACGACTCGCAACGCAGTCACACCTACACACAGTCCGATTGTTTGGACGGTTTGGCCCTGTGTGCTGTTCACAGTTCCGGTGGCGTGTACATGCCCTCTCTCTTCCTCCCCCCCCGGCTTACGCTCTCTGTCCCCGCCTTTGACGCGCCGCTCGAACGCCTGTTCGAGCGCGCGCGCTCGCCCGCGCCTCCGCATGCCCCTCGCTCCGAATCATCTCAAACTCCCTCGTCACCGGGCCTACGTCTGCTCTCAAAGATGAGTGGTCGAGTGTGCGACCACTTAGCTCGAAGAGAGAGTCCGCAACCTGGATTCCAACCGAAGCCGCAGACCTTTTCCAGCACGTAGCGCGCGGTCGACATCGGACGAGCTGTGCCGCGGCATGCTTCGCAGAAGAAGCGCACCCTGGCGTCCCTCGGTCCGCTGCTGTAGTCGTGGCGGCATTCCGATTTCGCACTTCAGGAGAAGTGGATTACGTATGCCGGGTAGATGTCTTGGCCAGCTTGGACGACGTAAATCTCCGGGTTGGAGAGGTCATCAACCATCGAGGTGTACCTGAGCTTCACAGGTCTCATTTGGGGGTGGATCAATTCCGTGGTGGCCACAGTCTCCTGCCCGAGGCACGGCACGCCGACGACGACCAAGCACATAATTATCATCATGTGGCCCTCCTCGTCCAGGCACTTATCGCATACTTTGATATCCTTGCAATAGGCCGCGTCGCGGGCGAAGTACGTGCCTTTGCCCCAGAGGTGCCGCTCGGTTGCCAACGGTGAAAAGCCTACGCCGGTTGGGTCCTCGACGATTTTCGTGACCACTTCAGCACTCCCAGTGCCGTGGAAGAGCCAGCGGGTGTGCACGCCACCCTGGAAGCTTACCTTTAGTCGTTCAAATGAGTCCTTGACACTGCCGTAGAGAGTGTCCATACTTTCTTGCATATTGCCATTCTCGATGCGCTCAATGTACGCGACCTGAACCCTTTCGCCAATCTTGTAATCCGGAGCGTAGAAGCGCTTCACGTCGGGCTCTCCTTGGAAAATGCCCACCACCGCCTTATACTCATCCGAATTCTGGAGCACACGGAAGCGTTTCTGCTCGTCGCATCCCTTCTGGCCTTCCGACGCCCAGAAGCGCCGCAGGCTTCGTGGCTCAAAGCCGAGGAACTTCTCGTGGTTGCAGCGCGCCTCTGAGGTGAAGCATGCGTGCGACTCGACAAATGCAAAGGGCGGGTACGGCGAGAGCAGCGAGTCGATGAGGCGTGGCAGGCAGTTGTACTTGAGGAGCGACGCTGGGTTGTGCGAATCGCCCTTGCGCTCGCGATGCCCCTCTTGCGTGACTGTGTAGTAGAGCAGGCACAGCATGGGTGAGCCTGTGCGGATGAGCGCCTCGAGCGAGTCTGGCTTCTCTCCTTTACTGTAGTCCGGCATGACCACCACTCCTCTCTTATCGCGTTCTTCATCCGTCGAGAAGCGCGGCTTGGGCCACACGTCCTCCTTCGAGCCTTGCACGAGCACCACCTTGACGCCCTCGGGCAGTTTGGTCGCCTCTGGGTGCGCATTGATCATCAGGCAGCCAATATCCTTCGGCACCTCACCGGCCTCCATGCGCTTCCACAGCTCGACCATGTACGCGCCGCCCTTGGAGGCGCACAGGATGACACCTGGCTTGAAGCTCGTGATGGCATCGAGGACGTCGCGGATCGCGGTGGCCATCACAAAGCCTTTGTCCGCCGGACTGGCGCAGCTGAGGCGTCGAACGTCAAAGCCCGCGCGTTCGACGCTCGCAATCTGCTGCGGGTTGGCGAGGAAGCCAAGGCCAGGCCCAATGGCGAGCACCTTCTTGCCGTGCCGGTCAGGAGCCGTACGAGAGGGTGGGCAGTACTCAAGAATCATGTCTTTCCACATGCTCAAATGGTCCTTGGCCGTGCTGAGCGCCTTGTCCGCCGCACGCTCAGCGGCGGCGTCGGAGAGGTATTGCCGGAAAAAGTCGACGACGGCCGTCCGGCCGACGTACATCTCCGGGTTGGCGCGCACGTGCTGCTCGATCGATACTGGAGCACTGACTACGCCCTGAGCAATGCCCCTTCCGACCGCATTCGGAGGTGGCACCGGTGGGGGGGGTGCCGCGGGCGGCGGCACTGGCAACGCAGTCAGGGGTGCGGTGGTCACAGGTTGTTTGGGCTGGGCTGGTTCCGCAGAGGCGGCGGCTGCCGCCTTGTCCGCCTCGCCGCTCGCGAAAAAGGCCTTGACCCCGGCGTTCTCATTGAGCTTGGCTTTCTCGGCCGGCTTGTTGCCGAAGAAAATGCCATCCTTGTCAGTCGCCTTGACGGCCTCTGGGTACGCCGCGAGCAGCGCCTGCACCACCGACACAGATGAGCTGTACCGAGCGGCGACGTGGAGGGGCATCCTTCCGAGCTTGTCAGTCGCCTTGACGGCCTCCGGGTACGCCGCGAGCAGCGCCTGCACCACCGCCTCCGATGAGCTGTACTTCGCGGCGCGGTGGAGAGGTGTCTTCCCGAGCGCATTGTTTGCTCTGGCCATTGCTGGCGTGATTAGCAGGAGGACCTCGGCGTCAGGCCGTTTGTACGTGTCGTTATCGAGGAGGCTCGCGAAGAAGGCCTCGCCGCTCGCAAAGAAGGCCTTCACCGCGGCGTTCTCATTGTACTTGGCGGCGTAGTCGGCCGGCGTCTCGCCATCCTTGTCCGTCGCCTTGACGGCCTCACGGTACGCCGCGAGCAGCGCCTGCACCACCGCCACCGATGAACTGTTCCGAGCGGCGGCGTGGAGGGGCGTGAGCCCGTCGTTGTTTGTCGCCATGGCGGCCTCCGGGTACGCCGCGAGCAGCACCTGCACCACCGCCACCGATGAGCTCTTCGAAGCGGCGACGTGGAGGGGCATGCTCCCGTTGTAGTTCGTCGCCTTGGCGGCCTCCGGGTACGCCGTGAGCAGCGCCTGCATCACCGACTCCGATGAGCTGTACCAAGCGGCGGCGTGGAGGGGCATGTTCCCGTGCTTGTCCTTTGCCCTGGCGGCCTCCGGGTACTCCGCGAGCAGCGCCTGCACCACCGCCACCGATGAGCTGTACCGAGCGGCAACATGGAGGGGCGTGTTCCCGTCGTTGTTCGTCGCCTTGACGGCATCCGGGTACGCCGCAAGCAGCGCCTGCACCACCGATACCGATGAGTTGAACTGAGCGGCAACGTGGAGGGGCGTCCTCCCGAGCTGTACGTGGCACACACGGCGAGCAGGGGGGCGGTTGAGCGACAAGGCGGGCGGCGGGTGGGGGAGAGGCCGCATGCGCGCGGCACACAGGGCTGGGGGCGGCGTACCTTGTCCGTCGCCTTGACGGCATCCGGGTACGCCGCGAGCAGCGCCTGCACCACCGACACCGATGAGTTGTGCGTAGCGGCGACGTGGAGGGGCGTGTACCCGTCCTGTACGTGGCACATACGGCGAGCAGGGGGCGGCTGAGCGACGAGGCGGGCGGCGGGCGCGCGACGATGGCGCAGCTAACGGGCGCGTGCGCCGCCGTCGCGCCACCGATGATGGCGCTGACGGCGTACCTTGGTCGTCGCCTTGACGGCCTCCGGGTACGCCGCGAGCAGCGCCTGCACCACCGCAACCGATGTGCTGTACTGAGCAGCGCGGCGGAGGGGCGTGTACCCGACCTGTACGTGGCACACACGGCGAGCAGGGGCACGACTGAGCAATGAGGCGGGCAAGCGAGCACGGCGCGCGTGTAGCCGGGCAACGGACGGGGCGCGCGAGCGATGGCGAATGTGCAGAGTCGCACGACCGCCGCCGTCTCCCCCTGCGGCCGTTCACCTGCCGCCGCCCGTCGGCCGCGTGGCTGTGCTCTCCCGCGCGTCGCGGCGCGCGTCGCGGCTGCAGTCGGAGCAGACGACGGAGCGCGCGGAGCGTCGGTGGTACACGCTTCGCCCACCCATCCCCGCCACCGCCTCCTCCACCCCCCTGTGAGAGTGCACACTCACCATCACCACCCCACGAGACACGTCAAAAGTCCGCCGCCGCAGAGGAGAGAGGGGCGGACCCACGCGCCGTCCGCCGCCCTGCCTGTCGCGGAGGGGCGTGCGGCCGGCCTGGGCGGCACACAGGTGGCGTGCCACGAATGGCGGCGCGGGAGAGGGGACGGTGGCCGGCGCGCCGTGCGCAGCAGCGCTGGTGCGATATGCAGCGTACCCCATCCTTCGCTCTGGCCGTTGCTTGCGTGATCAGCGGGAGGACCTCGGCGTCGGGCCGTTTGTACGTGTTGAAATTAAGGAGGCTCATCTGCTCGAGCTCGCGGAGGAGACGCGCCGCTTCTTCAGCAGCGGCCTTCTCGGCCGCGGCCTTCTCGGCCGGTTCGCCAGTCAGCGAGCCGCCCTCGAGCTTGAGTCCTGGCGGCGGCGGAGGCGAGGCTGGCAGAAAGCAGTGGTACGGCTCCCCCCCGACCGACTCGCTGAACCAGGTCTGCACCTGCCCGCTCTTGCCGTACTTGTACTGAACCACCAAAATCTTATGGCACTGCCATTCATGGCCAAAGCCGAAGAGGTCGTTGCAGCCACGCCTCTCGGGGTTGAAGTTGAGCTCGCCATTGCGTACGCTCGAAAGTAGGATTGACGTCACGTCCACGCCTTTGCGATCGCCGGTTTGCCAGAGCCAGCCGTGCTCGAGGCTGCTGCCGTGGTGCACCTGACCGCGGTGATTGTGGGGCCCGCCGTACCAGGCGCGCACGATGATCAGATCGTCGCCGCCACCGAGGACCGGCTTGGCCACTGGCGGTTCTGCTGAGTGTAGATATTCCGAGCGAATGTAGCCATCGACACAGCCGCTCGTCCGGATCTTGGTGAAGCCTTCGCGGGCCTCCTCCAGGATGGAAACGACCTCGCCATTTTTCACCAATGTCCGAGACGGGACCCACACAGTGTCATCTCGTTTCGTTGATGCCACCTTGCGAAGCATCGTGTCGTTGATGTTATCGGGTCGAGATACGACCACGGTTGGTAGCTCAGTTGGTAGCTTGGCCACTGGCGGTTCTGCTGAGTGTAGATATTCCGAGCGAATGTAGCCATCGACACAGCCGCTCGTCCGGATCTTGGTGAAGCCTTCGCGGGCCTCCTCCAGGATGGAAACGACCTCGCCATTTTTCACCAATGTCCGAGACGGGACCCACACAGTGTCATCTAGTTTCGTTGATGCCACCTTGCGAAGCATCGTGTCGTTGATGTTATCGGGTCGAGATACGACCACGGTTGGTAGCTTGGCCTCACGCGAGTTGCCCACGCCAAAGAAGTGCTGCGCCGAAACTGCGTTCGGATTGGTGTCGCGCCATGGCCCTTGGGTTAGACACCAGTCCGTGACCGACGGGTGGAGCAGCGTCGCGAGCTTAGCCATATCCCTTCGAGTCAGCGCTGCGCGCGCTTCTGTCGACGATATGTTCACGGGTATCTCTCGCCCAACGATGAAGTGCTCGGAAGATGCCCTGCTCTTCCGCATGCCGTCGAGGACTTCCTGCGTGTATCCGGGTCGACCCATCGTTATGTATCGTGAGTCGGCGCGCGCGTCGTTCCACTTGGAATACTTTGACACGTCGTCGGCGCCGTTCAAGTGCCAGACCACAAAATCGAGGTGAACAAACTTGCGCTGCAGCCCTTGCAACCACTTGTGGAAGTCGACATCAGAGTGGATCCATGGGTACTCAGCTGTGGCGAGTTCACAGAGCTTCAGCCGGTCGCCTCTCGACATTGCCGCCTCGCCCTTGGAAGCGAGCTTCCTCGAGACATGCGAATCGTTGTTGACTGATATGAGCGCGACGCATCCGTGAAAGACTTGGAACGCCTTGTCCGTGAGCGGAGTCGCCTTGCCCGTGAGGATCTCGTGGGCCTCGACGACGCTCTGCACATGACCAAGGGTGATTGGGCAGAGGCTCCCAAGGAAGTCTAGCACTGCTACTCTTTTGCCGCCTTGCGACGACAACGTGCTGAGGTAGGCCTCCATCGGGTTAGGGTTGCTCATATCTGCCGACGTCGAGGTCGTCACGTTCGCTCGTCTTTTGCCCGTCTTTTTAGCGCGGCACAACTGCGCAGCGCGATTCCCTTTGATGCTTACATGTATAAGTAGTACCGCATCCTAATCATTGTGTTACCGGTACCGCATCCTGGTCGAGGACAGATTTCGTCACCCTCGTCAGAGATTTCGTCTGTGAGTAATCTCGGGAATTTTCCATTGAGAAAGACGAAAAACTTATTTGATTCAAACTTGATTCCGGTAATTTAGGCTTGAGGATCGATTACAAGTACCCCGAGGATGGGCCAACGTCAGTGTGTGTGCTGAACCTTTGGATTCGCGCGGACCGTGGTGGTGCAGCCGGCGGGTCGTGACTCGGAGGGCACCGCTGATACACTCGGCTTCTCTTCCAGGGTTGGGGTGTCTCAGAGTTTCGCGAAATTGAGAGAAAAATTTGCCAGAGGCGCCGCAGGCGCCGAAATTTTTCGAAATTTGCCACACACCGCTCCACTTGCCTCCCAGGCACATGCAGTACACATGATCCGGATAAGCATGGAATAAGGTGCATATTGGCCTCCAGCCCGCTTTACGTCACTAGGTGGACTCACGTGACAGTGTCTGACCTCAAACTGTCTCGCCATCTTCGGCCCCAGCCCCCCACAGCCCCGCCGCGCTCGTGCGCGCCGCGTGCCGCGCGCCGCGCTCGCTCATCGAGCCCCACCCTCAATGCCCCAGCCCCGCCGCACCCGCGCGCCGCGCTCGCTCAGTGTCCCTTCGAGCACACGCTGAAATTCATGTTCGGTGACCAACAGTGGGCCGAGACATCCCGAGTGAGAGGGTCCCGCCCTGTACCCTCTAGACCCCTTTTCTGGACCCTCGGGACCCCTGGACCCCTGGACCCCTCTGGGACCCCTGGACCCTCGGGACCCCCAGGCTGGACCCCT
>Ga0210247_101337_pt1 | contig 20086 bp, 6 predicted proteins | sample ChrtobMetP3_16mM_FD_155449 | JGI IMG/M metagenome (GOLD analysis project Ga0210247, IMG submission 155449) | Chrysochromulina tobin associated microbial communities from unialgal haptophyte culture, Seattle, Washington, United States - P3_16mM | ecosystem: Host-associated > Algae > Haptophytes >... | reverse complement strand
GATTTACCCAAGGGGGTAGGGGAGGGATTAATATCTGGATTTGCACCCCTTCCTCATACCCTGATTACAAACTGAGTGATTTACCCAAGGGGGTAGGGGAGGGATTAATATCTGGATTTGCACCCCTAGCTTCCTCATACCCTGATTACAAACTGAGTGATCAGTCTACAGGGCTCGGCCCGGCCGGTCGGCGCCGAGGGGACGCATGCCGCACGCCTCGAGCCGTTTGCGCGCAGCCATGAGACGCTTGACGACGGGATGCACGTGGAGCAGGCACGCGTCGCGCCAGTGGGCGAAGCAGGCGACCATCCGGCTCGCCAGCTGGCGTTCGGTCGAGTGGCGCACGAGCGTCATGATGATGTCGAGGCTGCGCGCCGCCGCCCCCTCGTGCCGGCGATCCGCGTATCGCCGCCAGCGCGCGACGCCATCGGCTACGCGGCTGCGCGCGGCGCTCGCGTCGGCGAGCTCGCGAGCGAGCTCCGCGGCGTGCGTGCGTACGCCTGCACACCGCCACGCCTCGAGGGCCATCATGCGCAACCCGAGCTGCCGCGGCACCCAAAAGTCGAGAGCACATCGCTCGAGGCCCATCGCAGCCTGCCCATGCGCCGCCAGCGCGCGCCACGCACGCATAGCCTCGACACGCCGTGCACGGCGCGACACGGCGCGCACGGCGGCAGAGCGCTGCCGAAGCCGTCCGACGAGCCACCATCGCGCGTACGCATCGTGAACGACGCGCCGGCCGACGCGCGAGAGAAGCCCGAGATAGCCATGCGCCATCGATCTCACGGCCTCCCACCTGGAGTGCCACGCGACCATCGCGGCGCGCACGCGCCGGCGCCGGTGCCCATGGCGCTCCACACGCGCTGCGAGCGCGAGGGGCGCGATGAGCTCGACCCACACGCGCCACGCGGCGTGGGCGCGCCGGTAACGGCCAGCAAGGGCGTGCGCCGCCGACTGCTCGCGCCAGATCCGCCACCACGGCGCGCGCGCCACCACGAGCAGCTTGCGCAGCGCCGTGCGGCAGGTACGCCCAGTGTGAGCGGCCAGCGCGGTGCGCATGAGCTCGTCGGCAGCACGGCCCGCGGCAGCCGCGCGCCAGAGGGCCGCCGCCGCGCGGAGCTGGACCGACCGAGCGGCCACTGGGGCAGCAAGTGCCAAGAGCGACGCGACGTGGCGAGACGCCGCCGCGCGCCGCCGCCAGCGCAGCAGCGGGCGCGAGAGCCGCGGGGCACTCGGCGTGCGGAGCAATGCCATGCGTCGACGCTCGGGTTGCGTCAGAGGCGCCGTCGTGGTGGGAGGCGCCGTCGTGGTGACAGCGGCGGACGAAGCCACACTCCGCGCATCACTCCGAGCATCGTCGGCTAGGGAGGCCCTTGCCATGGGGCTCGTGCCACAGCCAGTGCGAGGCGTCGTGCCGAGCACCTCGTCCGCCTCGATGGCCGCGAGCAGCCGATCGAATTCGTGACGGAGAGTCGCGTCGCTCATCGGGGCCTTGCGAGAAGCGCCCACGATGGCGCTGGCTCCGCCCGCCGCATCCGCGCCGTGTTGGGCGGCCACCCACGCCGCAGCGGCGGTCGAAAGGCGGGAAGGGTCGAGGGGCGTGGGCCTCGTCGCGAGCGCAGCGAGCGGCGTCGCGCGCGCAAACGTGCCCGGGGTGGCGCTTGTGAATGGAAAGGCGTCGCTGCCTGTGAAGGCGCTGCCACACGAGGAGGAGGCGCGAAAAGGGTTGATCGGAAGCGAAGCGGCTCCAAATTGGTCCGCACCAAAGGCGTCGTTGTGGGCACCAAAGGCGTCGTTGTGGGCACCAAAGGCGTCGTTGTGGGCACCAACGGGCGTGTCCCAAGCACCGTCCGCCGTGGCCGTCGGAAAGCTGGCCTCGCTCAGCCTCAGACGAGCCACAGCGTCAAGCGTGCGGGCGGCACTGAGCTCAAGCGCGGTGCCCTGCTGCTCCAGCACGGCGACCTGCGCATCATCCCACATGGCCTCGAGCAAGGCCGCAGGGGTCGCCGCGCCCCTATGAGGCAACTCGGTCGGGCGGGTTGCCTCATATGGTCGGGGCTCCGGCGCCGAGACGAGCGCGAGCGTGCCGCTGCCGTGGGCACCAAAAGCGTCGTTGTGGGCACCAAAGGCGTCGTTATGGGCACCAAAGGCGTCGTTGTGGGCACCAAAGGCGTCGTTGTGGGCACCAAAGGCGTCGTTGTGGGCACCAAAGGCGTCGTTGTGGGCACCAAAGGCGTCGTTGTGGGCACCAAAGGCGTCGTTGGCCGGCCACTCGTCGCCCTCGCCCATATTTGGCAACTCGGCTTCCTCAGACCTCCACCAGGCCCTCCGACCCGCAATGGTCGTCGTCGCCGCCGCCGCCGCCGCCACCGTGCCGCTAAAGGCACGCTCGAACTCGAGGCCCCAGTCGCTCACGGACGCGACGCTGCCAGACGCGCTCTCCCGCGCCAAATCCGCGTCGGCAAGAGCATCGACGGCGACGGCTGCGTGCGCCCTGCGGCGACGCCCATCGTCGCCGCCGTAGCCCACGCAGCGTGCCAACCACTTGTCAAACCCTCGGGCACGCGCGCTGCGCCGAGCAAACGCGTCGGCGCCCGCCCGCAGCCCAATGTCAGTCCGTCGCTCACTGAGCCCGAGGAGGAAGAGGGGCCACCACGCGCCCAGCCGCTCTCGCTCGTGCACCGTGCGCTGGGTGGCGGCGAGTGAGCGGGCGGCGCCAAATGAGCACCAGCTGAGCAGCCCATGGCGCAGCCGAGAGACCCTTTCATGGGCTCTCGCCACCTGCATGCTGAGCGCATACGGCACGTGGAGCGTCGCAAGCTTCCAGCGGCTCCACGCTTCTAGCAGACCTGTCGTGCGCGCGTGCGCGGCGGCACAGCCCGCCCACGCCCACGGCCCACCCAGCCCCCCGGCGCGAACGCGGTGGCGCGGCCAGCTGCGCCACATGTGACGAAGCGCCCACCGCGGCGCGAATCTCGCCGCCTCGGCTAGGAGCGCGCGCCCATCACGGCGCGCCGCCGCCACGGCCGCCCAGTACTTCCAGAGCGGTCGCTGGCGTGCTGTGTGCCCGATGGCGGCGGCGGCGGCCGTGCCTCCGAGGGTGAGGAGGAAGACGCGCTCCGCTCGCAGGCTGCGCCGCCAGCGGAGGAAGCCTGCGTCGTGCCCTCGGCCACGCAGTCGGTCGAGGCGCACCTTTCGTTCCCAGTGCTCCTCCGCCACCGCCTGGGCACCCAGTGCTCGTAATTGCATGCGCGCCCGGTGCCGCCACCATGCGAACGCCGCACCGCCGAGGTACGTGTCCCCTGTCGCGACGGCCGCCGAGCTCACGTGGAGTGCGTCGCGCGCTTCGGCCCAGCATGCCCACGCGCGTCGCAGCCGGCGGCGGCACACGATGAGGGCCGCCGCGGCCGTCGAGCAGTCGAGCCACAGCCGCCGTTGCACGCGGCAGTTGATCACCGTCTGCCAACGTCGCAGGCCGCGGATGGAGTGCACGAGGAGCCAATGGGCGCGCGCGGCCGCAAAGACCATTCGCAGGCCGTGCTCGCGGCGGACGGCCGCGGCCCACGCGGCGAGGGCACGCTTGCGATCAGCGCGCTCACCGAGCTGGGCGAGGGCGCATAGGTGCACCGAGGTGGCGCGCGCGTCGCTCCACGCCCGCCAGCGCCAGAGCGGCGGCCAGAGCAGCCGCAGCCGCACGTGATACGAGGCGAGGCTGCGGTGGAAGCGTCCGCCGACGAGGCTCGCCACCTCGATCCGCCAGCGACGTGTCGCCGCGCGCAGCCGGAGGGCATCAGAGGCCGCGTCGCGCATGAGGCGGAGGCGGTGCGCGCGCTCGTTGGTAGCCAACACGGCGGCAACGCCCGCCCACTCGCGCCATCGCGTCATCAGCCGATGGCGCCGGACGAGCAGCTTGAGCTCGATGCGCTCGGCACGGCGCAGGCGGCGCGCGCGCACATGCGCGCGCATCCCGAGCAGCCCCTCGCACGCGCGCCGCTTGGAGAGGCGATCGACCGCAACCCGTGCCATCAGCTCGTAGTTAATGTACTCGGCCGCGTGGGCTCGCCACATCTGGAGCGTCTGCTGCATGCACTCGCGGAAGAGCGTGCGCACGAACTCGAGGTAGCGAACGGCGGCCACGGTCTCGGCGTGATCGCGCTGCAAGCCCATGAGTGTGGTCTGGCGCCACCGATGCCACGCCAGCAGGAAGACGTGCGCGGCCGCGGCCGCGCGGCTAGCAAGCGTGATCTGCGAGAGCGCGAGGACCTGCGCCGCACGGTGGCGCCACTCATGCCACACGACGTGCGTGCGGTGCATGGCGGCCGCCGCGTCGGCCGCACGCGCGTCAGCGCATCGCGAGGTGTGCAGCCGCCAGTGGCGGAGTGGGGCACGCTGCGTCGCATGCAACCCGAGCCGCTCGATGCGAACCTCAAAGGCGTCCGCCTCAACGGCCTCGAGCATGCGCCGGATGCCGCGCGAGCGCCGTCGTGAGCGCACGTCGCGCTCTGCCTCGCGCGCCTGCTTCGCCTTGCGCGCGTCCGCACGCCACCGATCGAGCGCGCGCCGCCCGTTGACTCCGCTGGCGAGGGCGCCGAGCACAAGCCGCGGCCGAGCGACCAGATCAGCCTCCACCGCTGCAGCCGCCCTCCGCTGCGCATCCGCCCGCTGCGCCGACGTATCGAATCCGCTCGCGTACAGCGGCGCCGCAGCGTGCGCGATGCGGCGGCGCGCATCCGCCCGTGCGGCCAGCATGCCACGCCAGCGGTGGAGGGCCTCGCGGAGCCGGCGCCGGCCGTGATGCAGCCGGACGTGTGCGCTGAGGGCGCGGCTCACATGGCGCCGATTAGTCTCGTGCAGCACCACTGTGAAGCACCGACGCAGCTGTGAATGCGTGCGCGCCAACACGGCGCGCGTGCACCCAACACGAGCGGCGTCGCCGCGCGCCATGTACGCAGCGATGCGCGCCCAGCATTGGAAGCCGTCACTTAGGGCGGTCTTGTATCGGAGAGCGGCGCAGTCCATGATGGCACGCGTCGCCCAGCGCGCCGCCACGCAGCCAGCATGCAGCCATTGAAACCCCTCCGCCAGCCGCAGCCGCCCGCCGCGCTGCGTGAGGAGCTCGGTACGGTGCCACCAGTGCGCCCGCCGCATCCAGCGCCCAAAGAGCAAGCGCACGCCTCCGAGGGCCGCAGCGCTCAGCGGCGAGATACCGGTAGGGAGCGCGACTCCCGAAGGCAGCGCACCCAAGCGAGCGTCTCGGCTGCGTCGTGGGACAGCGCGTCGGTGGGCAAGCAGCTGCGTCGCGAGCGTCGGAGGGGAGAGGAATGCGGCGGTCGCACGGGGTGTGGGTGCGTAGGGAGTGGCGGCGGCGGGGGCAGCGAGGGCACTCATGCTGCCCACGAGGGCACTCATGCTGCCCACGACGGTTGCGGCAGTGGCGGTCGTGTATGCGCTGCTGATGGTTGCGACGGGCGTGGTGTGTTCCGCAGTCGCGGAATGCGGCGGCATCGGTGGCGGCGGTGCACCCGCCATGGGCGAGGCGGGCCGCGAGGATGGGCGAGAGGCGGGGCGGGAGGCGGGGCGGGAGGCGGGACGCGAAGCGGGACGCGAGACACGGTGCGAGGAGGCATGGGAGTGGGCCTGGGAAGGCGATGTGGGCTGGGACGTGGCAAGGCGACGGATGCGGAGCTGGCCAGAGCTGTCCGACACGATGCTCGTAACGGGAGCCGCCCGTGCCGCCAACGTCCCCGCGGCCGGTGGCGCCGCCGTCTCGCAACTGAAGCCCTCGCCCCGTCTGCCGCCAGCCTCGCCGCCTCCGAAGCTGTCCTTATGCTTCTCAAACCATTCGGAGAGCGTTTCGCCGCCCTTCTTGGCGCGCGTGCTGCTCGCTAGCAGGGGTGAGGCCGGTAGGGGCGGCTGGGCTTCGGCCTTGATCGGACTGCACCGGTGGCCATCGCCATCGCCGAGGCTGTCAGCGTGGCTGGGGGCGAGGCCCGGGGCGAGGGCAAGGGTGGGGCCGGCGCCGAGGAGCAAGACGGGGCTGTCACCCAGGGCAGCGCTCACGTGGAAGGCAGCGGGGCTTGCAGCGCGACTGCCCGAGGTGAGTCCCGCACGAAGCGTCGCCTCAATGGCATCCTCCTCGGCGCCGCGCACTCGCCAGACGAGAAGCATGCGCCGAGCACGTGTCACCAAGAGCCTCTCACGCCACACGCGCACGACGCTCTCGGTCCGTGACCAGCCGCTCCACCAGCCAATCGCGAGGACGGCGCTGGCGAGGGCCGATCGGCGCATCACAGCGACCAGAACGAGCGTGGCCCTGCGCCATTGCACTGACGCGCGACGCCAGAGGCGCAGCATAGCACGAGCAAGGGCGCGATCACAGCGCATGGCGAGGTGCTGCCACTCCGCCCAGACGTGTGCCTCCCGCCGCCAGTGCTGTACGGCACGGCGCTTGAGCGTCGACGGCGCCAGGCGTGCGGCGGCGTGCCGTCGCAATGCAAGCGAGACCACGCAGCCCCAGCGCCGCAGGGCCGATCGTCTCGCAGTCCTTCTCTCCATCGTCATCGCCGCCAGCAGGTGGCGGGCTGCCAGCGAGCGAAGCACGCCACGGTGCACCTCGGCCGCCGTCCACTCGCGCCACGCGCCAAGCGCCGTGCCGAGCACCAGGTGGCGGCGGTGCTTGGCTGCTTCCATCACCACCGCCCAGTGCCGCAGCGCCGCTGCGAGCGCGCATCGCCGTCTCAACAACACGACGACGACTTGTGCACGCGCGGCTTTCGTCGCTGCCGCCCAGCGACGCCAGCCCATCCGCAGCTCCGCAAAGGTACTCAGTCCATCATCGGAGGATTCGTCATCAAAGGAGTCGTCACCCCCAAGGGCCCTTCCGCCTCGCGTGTCTGCCGCCTCTTCCACCGTCTCCTGGAGACTCACCACCTCTGGAGTGGACTTGAGAAGGATCGCCACCTCTGGCGCGTCCGTCGCGAAAGGGCGATCCTGCTGCCTCGCTGCCTCCGGCGCCAGCGCCTCCGTTGCCCTCCCCCTTCCCCCTTCCCCCTTCGCTGCCTCCTGCGCCAGCGCCACCGGTGCCGGTGATTGCATCGCCTCACTCTGGCGCCGCACCGTCGCAAGAGCTGCCTCCTTCTCTTGCTCGAACTCGGCTCGTAACCGCTCTCGCTGTTCCACAAGCGCCCTCGCACTCGCCCTCGCATTCGCCTCCTCACGCCCCTCGAGCTCCCGCGCCGCGAGCGCTTGTGCAGCCGTGTAGTCCCTTCGTACCGCTTCAAGCTCGAGCATCGCTCCGCGTGCCACTTCCAGGGCCTCCTTCTCGCGGGATGGCGGCGGCAGCGGCGATGATGGCTGCGGAGGCGGCTGTTTGGGCGGCACCGGCTCGAAGGCGGCCGCGTCGCCCCTCGCCGCCCAGCTCGCGATTGTGCTAAAGCTGCTGGCAGCGGCGCCAAAGGCGTCAGCAGCGTCTAAGGCGGCAGCGGCGGCGGCTTCATCAAAGGGAGCCGCATCGTCGAAGGCGAAGGCTTGTCCAAAAGCCGCAGACTCGTCAAAAGCTGGGGGCTCGCCAAAGGCCGAGGCCTGCCCAAAGGCGAAGGCTTCTCCACATGGCGCGGCATCATCAAAGGCGGGGCCCTCGTCGAAGGTGGGAGTGGCCTGCCCAAAGGAAGCCTCGCCGAACGCGCTCGCCTCGAAAGTGGGAGCGTCGCTGAACGCGCCAGAGGCAGGGTAGAAGGCCGGAGAGATGCCCGCCGAGAAGGGCGCGGCGGCGGCGGGCGTGCTTGGCGCGGGTGTGGCGGGCACTGTGGCGGGCGCGGGCGTGACAGGCGCTGTGCTGGGCGCGGACGTGTCGAGACCCAAGCCAGCGGCAACGTGAGCGGCGGCGAGTACCTCGGCCATGGCGGCCAGGGCGGCCTCAGCGGGGGAAGCTCTGGCGGCGGCCTCCTCGCGCCGCGCCGCCTGATGGCGCGCAATCGCAGCCCACGCTCGCAGCCTCGAGAGCCTGAGATGCGCCTCCGCGAGCGCCAGCAGCCCCTCGTGCTGGTCCGTCTCCGCGCTCACCATGGCGCCGTTGGCCGCCCACACGCCGAGTGCGCGCCGACCTCGGCGCTGCTGCTCCACGACGATAACGGCCCGGTCCGCCCGTGCCAGATCGGCCCACTGATGAAGCGCGTCATTGGTCACGGCGGAGAGCCGCCGCTCACAGGCGGCATATGCTCGCTCCTGCACCGCGTCGGCTGCCTTCGTGAGTGCGAGGTGCGTGCGCCATTGGCGGAGCAGCCGGTCATACAGGCGCCACCGGGACCGATGACGCACCACGCAGCTCGCGGCGGCGAGTGTGACTTCGTATCGCCATTCGGCAAGCGCGCCCGCGGTGGCCGCACGGTGCTTGCGGGCGAGAGGCCCTGCAGCCTGAGCATGCAACTCGTGCGACGCGTGCCGGAGGCTCACGTATGCACGCCATCGATGCACCACGCGCGCCTTTTCGCGCCACGCATGGCGCCGCCGGATGGCGAAGGCTACCGCGCGGCGCGCCGTCTCTCGGCGCCAGCGCATGAGCTGCTCGCGCAGACGCCACTGCCGCTGCCGCAGCTGCACGATCACCTTTGACGTTGTGCACCTGACCTGCAGCTTCCAGCACAAGAAAACGCTCAGCTGCTGGCGCCGCTCACGCGCGCCCACGACGGCGCCCGTGGCGCCCCGCCGCGTACTCACTTCGTCTGTGAGCGCTTGCCACGACGCAAGGGCGCGCTGTAGCGAGCTGTCGTCCTGCCGCCGCCACAGCCGCTGCAGCTGCGCCGCGGCCGCAGCAGAGCGGCGCCAAAGCGCCCACGCCTGATGCCGCTCGCGCCGCTCGCGCCGCTCGCGCAGGCTCTGGAGCGGCGTCAGCGCGAAGGCGGAGGTGGATGAGCGCGAAGGCGAGGCGAGAGCAGGCAGCGGCGCCGGCTGCGCAGGTGACCACATCATCAACGGCGGCGACGGCGGGAGCGCAGAGGGCGCGGCCCGTGTAGTGGCTAGGGGCGTGGCGGTGCCCGCCGCAAGGATCGCTCGCGGCGTCGCAGTGCCCGATGCGGAGGAGCTCAGCGCCCTGTCCACTTCGGCCCAGTGAGCGTGCCAGAGTGCGCTCGCCCTCCAGTCACGCAGCCGGGCGCTAGCGAGGTGCTGGCCGGCTCTCTGGCGCTGCTCGCGACGCTGCTGCTGCCGCACCGCGTGTGCAGCGCTGCCCGCACGCCACTGATGCCACGCCAGGTGCTGGTGCTGCGTGCATGCGGCCGCGTAGAGCGAGCGCTCCGCGCCCACCTCGGCGCTCCCAGCACAGAAGCGCACCCACGCGCGCCGAGCGAAGCGCTGCCCACGCATGATGTACGTGCCGTGCTCCACCATGACCAGTGTAGCCCAATACTCGAGAGCACTCGCAAGTGCTGCTGCTAGCCGCTGCGCACGTGGCACCACTGTGCGTCGCATGAGCGCGGCGGCCGCATCGTTCCAGGTGACGTTGAATCGCCACTCGGCCATGACCCTCGCCTCGGCCCTCCACCGATGCCGATGTGCCACGACACACGCCGCCGCCGCGAGTGTAGTGACAAGGCACCATCGACGGATCACCGCCATCTTCTGAGCGCGCGCCCTGCTACGATGGTTCTGTGCTACGATGGCAGCCGCGTGCCTCTGCGCCACGACAGCGCGCCAGAGTAGCAGAGCGCTCAGCAGGGCGCGGCGCGTGTGGGCGCTGTACGCGGCCTCGGCCAGCGCACTGCGAGGGCCAGCGCCGCGCATGCACTCTCGCCACGTGTGCACGGCACGCGCCGCCTCGGCAGCCGCTGCGTGCCGCCTTGCAACTGCCGCGTGCACCCGAGACGTTCGATGGCGGCGCCAGCAAAGGAGCGCGGCGCGTGCATGGCGCTCAAAGCTCGCCTCGTGCACCCGAGCAGCCGCCACCCGCTGCCGGCTCTCATGCCACCGGCGCTGCCCGTGCTGGTCGCACCAGCTTCCGAGGCCGACGCACAGCCGGACGCGTCGCGCGTGGGCCGCGCCCGCCTGAGCGACCTGCCGCGCGGTGGCGCGTGCGGCGGCGCTCAGAATCCAGCGGTGCAGCGCATGCATGCAGCCACGCACCACTACCATCAGCCGGATCTGGACCCATGCGCTGCTGTACAGGTGCAGACGCTCCCACGCGCCGCGCAGCGCCTTGCCGAGCGTCGCCGCCCGCACGCACGCAAACGCAACGTCCGCACGCACATGCGTGCTGGCCGCGTCTGCAAGCCCTTCCCAAGCGGATCGAAGTGTGGCGAGGCGTGCCGCCTCGGCACCCTCCGCGCCGAGCCGACCCGCGCGCGCGCACCGGCCGCTCGCGTGCAGAGCCGCGCACAGCCTCGACCACTCCCGCCGCGCCTGCGCCCGCGCGGCGGTGCTACGCATGCGCCGCCGCTGCGCCGCCGCACCGATGGCACGGCAGAGGCGACGCCAAAGGAAGCGTCGGGACTGCGTCTCTAGAGACGCCCTGAGCGTGCGCCGCTGGTATTCGCTCCATGCATGCTGCTTCCAGTGCCGCCACGCTGCCCGATGCGTCGTCCGCACGTACACGACGGCCGCCTGCCCAAAGAAGACCTCGCGTGTGGTCCACTCGGCCACCCGGGTACGCCAGTGCGCGAACGTGGCTCGGTGCGTGGCGACGAAGTGCATCACGGCTGCCTGGGCACTGCTGTCGTCACGGGCGGTGCGAGCGGCCACCCGGGCGCTCCAGCGCGCGAAGAGGCGCGCAGCGCTCGTACCGTTGGCCATATTCATCAGCCGCAGGTAGCGATCCACCCTGGCTGCGCCCGCCGCCCACCGCCGCCGCCATCGCGACCAGCCAACACGGACCGCCAGGCGCGAGTGCCCAGGAGAGTGCGAGTGCGAGGCGACGCGTTGCTCGTACCGAAAGCGCGACCACGCGCACTGCTGCGCGCGCCGGCGCGCATGCTCCCGATGCTCCCGCCGCGCGCACCGATCTGCACGCTCAGCTCGCAGCGCGGGGAGAGCCTCTCGCCACGCGCTCAATGCCTCTTGGCTGCTGGCCTGGGCGCATACAAGGGACGCATGCTGCGCGGCGGCGGCGCGGCGCGCGGCGGCGAGTAGCGACGAGAGAACACGCGCGAGCATCGCTCGCCGGCCGGTTGCCCGCACGCGTGCGCTCTCTGCGTCAAGCTGCCACGCCTCCAGCGCACGCGCGAGAGAGCAACTCCGCACCCGCGCGATGAGGCTGCGGAGAGCGGTGCCGGATGGCGCGGCGGCGGCGGCGCCTCGCATGGTGAACAGCGCCTCGAGCATGCGGCCGCGCCGAGACGGCAGGACCGCGAGCACACCGCCGTACAGCAGCCGCTCGCGCTTTGCGTTCGCCTTGAGTGACTGGAGCGCCAGGAACTCGTCGCGGTAGCGCCAACGGAAGAGGATGGTTCGCACCGTCTCTTCCGCTGCTGACTGGCGCGCGGCGAGCTGTGTCGAACCACTCAGCAGTAGCTGCTGCATCACCGAGAGCCGCCAGTCGAGCGCGTCAGCGGCGTCCTCTGGGAGATGGCGACGCGCAGAAGGCAGCAGCGCTGGCATGGATGCAGAGGTGATGAGCGAGGAAGAGGAGGCTGTGACTCCAGATCTGCCGAACTGGTCGAGCGAGACGAGGGCGTGGGTGCGGCTGCTGCTCGGCTCAGCTTGGCTGCTCGGCCGCTCGCGGAGCATGGACGGCTCGCCGCTCCCGACTACAGGTAGTGGCGGGGCTGGGAGAGCAAAGGTCCTCTGGCTGTGAAGTGTGAACGCGCTGACTCTTTTTTCGTGAAAACGGGAGTCCGTACGGACCCTCGAAAAATGAACATTCGTAAAAAGGATCTCCATCGATCAGCAGCCTCGAGGCTGCAGCGTTGAACGCAGTCGCGCGACGATCGGAGCGTGGTCGGAAGGCCATCGGGCGTCGCGTGCGACGCGCGCCTGCTCTACCGCCCACGCGGCCGGTGCGAGGAAGAGATAGTCAAGCGTGACCTCGGCCGTCGAGCAGCCAAAGTACTTGCATGTCAAGTGCTCGGCTCGCCGATGCGGATCGGTGAGGTCCGTGAGTGGGATGGCGGAGATGGCGATGTCGAAGAGTGGGGCGATTGGCGAAGGCACCTCGTCGAGCGCCGCTGGGTACTCGAGCGCCGCCTGACCGGTCAGTCCGGTCGCCTTGACGCCCGGCGGCAGTGCGTTGAAGTCTCCCGCAAGCATCCATCGAGGACCAGCATCGGCTATGAGCGAACGCAGCGTCGCCACCTGCGCCTCGACCGTCCCGTCGCCCTTGGTGAAGGCGGACAGGTGCGTGTGCAGGATGTGCACGGGAACGCCGTCGGCGGTCGCGAGCGTGATGTGCTGTACTGCCCGCCGCAGGTTGAAGAGCCGTGTGCAGCAGCCGTCGGAGCGGATGGCCGGTAGGGCCACACGGCGCACGCTCGAGATCGCATACTTGCTCAGCACGGAGAGGTGCACGTCAACACGGCCGAGCATCTCGCCACCGAGGCTCAGCGGCGTGGGCACCCATGGGACCTGCCAATACCACGTCGAGGCAGCTGCGACGTACAGTGGGAGGCGTTTGCAGAGTTCTGCGTGCTGGTCAATGTACCATGATCGGCGCGAGTTGCGATCAACCTCCTGGAGCAGCACAACGTCTGGATCGTGCGCAGCGATGATCTCAGCCAGAACGTCCAGCGTGTCGAAAACGGTCGCCGCTTTGGGTACGCTCACTAGACTGCCACCCTCATAAAAGAAGTGGCAGGCGGTCCCAGCGGCGAACTGAATGTTCCACACTAACACCTTGAGCGGGCGCGCTTGCGGATCATAAAGCGGCGGTGACTCTGAGGACAGCAAGCGACTTCGCTCGGACTCTGACCGCTCCTGTGCCATGACTTCACGGAGTTGGCGGATATGCCAATGGCGTGGAAGATGGGCCTTTCATCGGGGATGGTCGTCGGAATCGAGGAGGCTCGGCGAAGTGTGCCTGAGAAAAAAAGAAATGCGAGAGCAGGCAGGGCCATCAAAAGAATTAGAGAAGCAAGACTTCGATTAGCTTGTCTTACACAGGGCCTCCATCTCGGTGAATAAAACTATCTCGCAGTGGGATGAGCACTTCCATGCAGCCCACAAGCTCCTGCGAGATGGCCACGAGGCCACGCCCGTCGCCGCTCTCGCTGCTGCTGCTGTTGGTGAACCTGGCCCCACAGGTGGGATCGCTCACGGCAGGTGCCGTGGTGCAGCGGCACCAGCAGACTGCCGTTCCGGCGCTCTTGCCCTCGCGGTGCCGTGCAGCGGAGCCACGTATGCAGCGCGGCGGTGGCCCCAGCTACTCGCCTCGACCACCGGTGAAAAGAGATAGCAGCGGCAGCGGCCGCGGCTACAATGCGCCACCGCCGGTGAAGGACACGACGCCCATCAACGACAAAATTCCGCACGATGTGATGCGCGTGTTGGTGGATGTCGGTGGTGGCACCGACGAGCTGCTCGGCGTGATGAGCAAGCGGGAGGCGCTGGCGGCGGCCGCGGAGCGCGAGCTCGACCTGGTGCTCATCGCCAACAAGGCGGAACCGGTCGTGTGCAAGATCGTCTCGTACGACAAGTACCGCTTCGCGCTCGAGAAGAAGAAGAAGGATCAACAAAAGGCGGCGGCGCGCGGCAAGTCGGAGCTCAAGGAGCTCAAGCTGTCGTACAAGATCGGCGACCACGACTACGAGGTGCGCAAGAAGCAGGGGATCAAGTTCCTACAGTCAGGCGACAAGGTCAAGTTCTCGATGCTCTTCCGTGGGCGCGAGGTGACGCACGCGGACGTGGGGCGTGATATCATGGTGCGGCTCGCAGAAGAACTGGAGGAGTTCGGAGTGCTCGACGCGACGCCCAAGGTGATGGGCACCACGATGATCATGATGATCTCACCCCGGCCGCGCACCGTTACGACCAAGAGCGCGCCGCCCAAGCCGGATGCGCCCAAGCCGGATGCGCCCAAGCCGGATGCGTCCAAGCAGTGATACCTGCGCGCGTGCGAGAGCTGACGACACGAGGCGAGAGATGTGACAATCCGACGCCGGCTCAGGTGTGGCGAGAGCCGAGACCTGCACACTCTCTGACGTGCGTCGTCTGTCGTGGGAAAGCAATATTTTGATTGTTCACGACGGTCCACTGTCTCCAGAGAGTCGCACGGCCGCCACCGGGCACGGCCCAGCACCACACGTATGCGGCGCGGGTAGCCGGTAGCGGGTACGGGCACACGCGCAGAGAGATTTGTAACTGACCGAGCTACCTACACATGGCGCACGCGCAGGCGCGTCGTGCGTGTGGGCGCACGAGCGTTGTGCGGGCGCGGTCCGGTTTTGAGCCGGTCGATCTGCACCATAGGTGAGATCTGCACTACCTCGTCTTGCCACGGCGCTCCTACGGCGTCCTCATGGCCTTCAAGCGCCAAGGCCTTCGCTCACGGTGGCCTTCGCTGTTCGCTCGTGGCCCATTGCCGAGCAGAGGGACATGCACATCATGTCACGTCCAGGTCACGTCGCGCGCGAGCACACATCCCGTCTTACTTGACCCTCCCCGGAGTGTCCCTTAGTCGTCGTCTCGCGGCGGCCAGGCAGGGTGAGAGGGCGGCCACTGTGCGCCCGCAGGCTGCACCGGCGCCGCACCCGCGCCCCCCGGCACGACGGCGCCCCCCGGCACGACGGGCGGCGCATACTCCGCACCGGGAGTTCGTGGCGTCGACGGTGCCCCCGCCTGGCGTACACCCATATTGGCCCACGGATCGTCGCTGGGCAGCGCGGCGTTGCGGTCCCAAGAGGACGAGGGAGTCGTGAGCGCCGCCTCGCCGGCGCTGCCCGCGCTGCCGCGGTTCGAGCGTTGTCGTGGGCGCGCCTCGTTGCCGGCGGGCAAGACGCCCGCGCGCTCAAAGGCGCCAGAGGAACTCGTGACCGAGGTAGCGGTGTGCACGGGCGCCGTCGATGCCGAAGCGCCGCCGCAGTACTTGAAGCGCATTCGTTGCGCGAGCGCGGATTGGGAGCCACGCCCGGGGCCCGCCCGCCCGCCCGCGGACTGGTCCGACGGCAGCGCCATCGGCTCTTGAAGTTCGGCGAATTCGGTGCCCGGGCGTGGCTTGCGGCACAGGGAGTAGAGCTGCACGGCCAGACCGGCGAGCAGGAGCACCGCACACAAGATCTCGAGCCCGATGCAATTCGAGCCACACGCAGGCATTGTGTGCGACGGGTTGAGGAGCGCGGGCACCTGCAAGGCGCTCTCGTCGTCTGCATCGCCATCGTGCCACCACGTGTTGAGGCCGTGGACGATAAAGTAGGCGCCCATGATGGAGGTCACGACCGCGGTGACCACGCGGCGCACGTAGATCGCGCGGATCTTCTGCCTGCGCTGCGCCTCCGTCAGCGGCATGGCGCCGTCCTCGTCTTCGGGTGTGCGGCACTTGTGCAGCATGAAGAGGGTGGCGGCCGCGGAGAGGGCGGCGCTGGCGACGATGAGTGCGAGGCGGACGGGGCCCGCCATACTGGGCGCGACCAGCCGCAGCGGCAGCGCAGCGGCCACCCCGCCCGAGATGGTCGCGCCCAGGAAGAGGCCGAGGGTGACGGCGTAGGAGCAGAAGATGCCCGTGCCGAGACCGATGCCCACGGCAATGAGCGCATAGGCCCACTCAGGCATGATATTCTTGTTCGACTGGAAGAGCAGCACGTATCCCACGCCGCCGGTCACGATGACAAAGGTCGTCAGCCCGAGGAAGACCCTGAAAAACTTGTGGCCGCCGAAGAGCAAGACGAGGCCGACAAGGAGGGTGACTACGGCAAAGAGGTCCGCGGAAATGGTGGGGGTGGCTTCTGGGGAGCTCCCGCTGCCTCCCTCGAAAGGGATGTCGAGGGAGAGAGGCGCCATCAGGAAGGGGGTGTGAACTGAGTTCTTGTGACGGATTAATACAGGCCGCTATCGGCAGGGCACGCGGATTAGGTGTTGTGAGGGGATGGGGCCGCTAAGAATATGAATTGCGTGGCGCAAAGGCCAATATGGAAGGCCAGAGCGCGCTGCCGCAGGTGCCGCCACCGCCGCCGCCACCACCGCCGCCACCGCCGCCGTCGGCCTCCACATTCGGGTGCACCACGGCTGGAACGAAACTCGAGTTCCTCAGCGGCGATGGCACCTTCTTCCAGCTGCGGACAGGTCCAAACTACAAGAAGAATGGCAAGAAGACGAACTCGCTCACGCACATTTACCAGCCGGTGACGATGGACCTGCACAAGCGCCAGAGCATCTGCTTCCACACGGCGCAGCACCTCACGCTGCCGCCGCCGCCCGACAAGGACGCGTCAAACGAGAGCGGCCTGCCGCGCCGCTTGATAATCAACATAGTCATCCCGCAGGGCGAGCCCTCGATGAACCCTCTTGCTAAGGCAGTGCTCGACGGGCCGTGTTTCCAGGTCGTGACGGTGTACACGGCGACGGGCGCGTCGCTCAAGGAATGGCGAGACGAGGGCTCGAATGCCGCGAAGCTCTTCGCGCGCTTCATCGAGAACGCGCCCTCGGGCGTGCTGCCCTCGTCGGGCGACATCGACGTCAAGGAGCGCCTCAAGATCATCCCGTGGATCGAGAACGTCAAGACAGTGGGGCTTCCGAGCTGGCTCGAGGGGTACAATGGCAAGCCCGCGCTCATCACCAAGTCTGGATCGATCACCCGGGGCGACGACTACATCGAGATCACGATGAATCTGTTCCGGTTCGGTTTCCTCACCCGCAAGGGGATGCACCACCTGCTGCCGGGTGTGGGCGCCTTTGAGCTGCACTGCGCGCTCACCATCGAGGGGCGTGAGGACGACGAGCTCGACGAGCGCTGCTTTATCGCTTGCAAGGCGCGCAATCTCGACCTCATCGGCCTCGCCAAGGAGGGTGTGCTGCCGAGCTAAAGGAGGGTCCCCACAGGGCGGCTCCCCATAGGGCGGCTCCCCATCGGGAGGATGTCCCACGCTCCTCGCGCACGCCTGCTCGAGGGAGAGAGCCTTTGAGGGGGGCGTGCCGAACCGAGGGTGGCGTGCACACGAGCGTGGAGGCGAGGCGCCGCGGGAGGACGGTGCGCCGAATAAGGAGGGAGCCTTGTGCCACCATGATGTGCTGCTCTTGTCGGGACCAGAACCCACTGCGCATGCGCTCGGCGCCCTCGGTTGCGTGACTCGGTGACTGTCCAGTGACGGCCGTCGCATATCTACTGTAGCTATCTCATCTGCGTTCACTGCGTGCATCTCTCTCGGCCTGTGAGAGCCGCTGCGGTGAGAGAGACGCTCGCACCGGTTCGTACCACCGCTCCGTGAGGCACGGACGTTACCGTATGATACTATGTTATAAATACCTTCGATGTTACCGTATGATACTCATTGATGATACTAAGATGATTAACATTTTATAAAGGTTCTCTAGCGGCGACTAAGCCGCGGCGGCGTGCGCCGGCGGCAGCGGCTCACTGCCGCACACCGCACACATTTCTTGACAATTTCCTATTCAATTTGGTGAGAGTGACAGCAATGTCGGTGCATGGTCCGATCGTCGTGTCGAGGCTCGAGCTCTAGAAAAGTACGCGAGTGAAAGGTGTGAAACAGCCTCATATAAATCTATTCCTAATGTTACATGTTACTTGTAGATGTAGAGAGACGGGGTTTATAGAAGCTGAGATGCATGCGTGAACGTGAACGTGACGGACCTTTGACGTCCCAAAAACAGGGCAATTCCCCTGCAGGCTGCGACACCGCCGTCCACCAAATGCAGCTCATCAACGAGCGCTACCCCCACTTCATCCACCATTTACTCGACGTCGTCAACGCCCACACCTCTATCGCCCGCTGCGCCGTCCACGCCACCCTCCTCCACCACATTCACGACGAGCACGCCTCCGCCTCCGATGCGGACGCCCTCACCTACTTCCTCCTCTTCTACTCCACCCCCGGCCCCACCCTCGTCCAAACCCTTTCCACCTTTACCACCTACTACCAAACCGACGGCCTCGACCAAGGCTGCGGCATCGCGGGCTACGCCTTCAACCTTACCTTCTCCATCGCCATCCGCGACGCACTGCTCTCCATTCGGCTCCCGCCCTCCCACCCACCACTCCCACCCCCCGTCCTCATCCACGACGACACCACCATCACCCTCCCTCCCTCCCTCTCCGCCGCCACCGACCCTCTCTATCCCATTGCCGCCGCCGCCATCTCCGACCTCCTCCGCTCCCGCCTCCGCCTCAGCATCGCCCCGAAAAAAGGCGCCCACTTCCAACCCCCCCTCCCTAACGACAGCCCCCTCCACATTCGCCACTCCGCCGCCCACTTCCACCCCGAAGCCACCGTCACCTCCTCACATTACCGCCTCGCCGGCGGACCCGTTGGCACACCAGAGGGCCGCCGCGCCTTCCTCGCCGACCTAACCGCCACCTACCGCGCCCGCCTCCTTCACTTCACCTCCATCCCCGCAGTTCACGCCCACGGCGCCGTCCTCATCATCACCCTCTGCCTCCGACCCCAAACCAACTTCAACCATCACCTCCGCCTTACCCCCCCTTCCATTACCGCCACCCCCCATCCTTCCACCCCGAACGAGCCCACCTTCACCGACGCCGCGCACACCGCCGCCGCCACTGCAATCGCCACCATCCTTCGCATCAACCCGACCAAACTCCTCTCCGACGGCCACCTCCTCACCGCCTTCCAGCTCCGCCTCCCCACCACCACCGGCGGCATCTCCCTCCCCGATCCCACCACCCTCGCCTTTGCCGCCTTTGCCGCCTCCCTCATCGACAGCCTCCCCGCCCTTTCCCTCAACCCGCTCCTCCGCCCCCTCGTCTCGGACCCCACCACCTTCGCCGCCTCCCAACTTCCTACTCTTGCCGCCTTCCACGCCGTCTTTTCCGCCATCACCTCCACACCCACTCTCGCCGTCCCACCTCCCTATGACTCCGACCTTCACGACACCGTCCACTCCCTCCTCTTCGACCCATCTACCAACCTCCCTTCCATCGCCAATATTCGCCTCCTCGCACACCGCCATACACAATCCGTCTTCTCCCACGCTCTCTCCCGGCACCTCCTCTCCACCCGCCTCGCCACGTGCTCTAACCCCCTCGCCGCCGCTCGCCTTCGCGCCTGCGCCCTCCGAGGCGCCTCCTCCCTCCTCACCGCCCACTCTATCCCCCAGGGCGCCCTCCTCACCAACGCCGAATTCACCTTCTTCATCTGCCACCGCCTAGGCATCCCTCCCCCCTCAATCACCCCGGCCGCCTCCCTCCGCTGCCGCCCAAAATGCACCACCGTCACAGTCGCCAAACCCATCGCCCCCAACCATTGCCTCTACCCTACTCACCGCCACTGCTACCACCAAATCACTTGCGGCGCCAGCCCTCTTCGCCACCGCCGCCACGACGACCTCGCCCGCCTCGTCGCCCACCACCTCGGCTCCGAGGCTGGCCTCGACGCCTCTACCTCCACCAACCTCCACTCCTCCCTCACCTCCGGCACCAAAGTCGACCTCGTCCTCTCCTCCTTCGCCTCCGAACATTCCACCGCCATCGACTTCACCATTAGCTGCCCCCTCCTCCCTTCCTATGCCGCCGCCGCCGCCCTTGACGCCCACGCCATCATCACCGCCCGCGCCGCCGAAAAAACCGCCAAACACGCCTCAGGCTCCGCCGCGCGCGGCCGCCTCTTCCTCCCGTGGGTCATCACCACCTTTGGCGGCATCGGCCCCGCCACCATCTGGCACTTTATCGACTCTATCTACGCCACCTCCTCCTCCCTCGCCATCCTCAACCTCACCTCCGCCCACGCCGTCGCCACCCGAAAAGCCCACTTCCTCGCCTCTTTCCACGCATCCCTTATCCGATCCTCCTACGCCATGCTCACCCTCCACACCGCCGAACCAACCACCGCCCGGCCCGCCCATAACCCCGCCCATAACCCCGCCCAGCAACGAAACGACATCCCATCACCGGCGCCATCGATCCCGACCTCCGACGACGACGACGACACGCCTCGCCGAACGACGACTACCACTCCCGGGCGTACCTGAGCGTGCG